>OFFZ01000043.1_pt1 | contig 98115 bp, 112 predicted proteins | sample 1521631 | NCBI WGS metagenome assembly OFFZ01 (sample SAMEA3504102, study PRJEB24116) | mouse gut metagenome | biome: mouse gut; feature: mouse-associated habitat; material: faeces | place: Denmark | collected 2011 | reverse complement strand
TGTCCGGACTTAATGCTCCAGCATATTTTCAATAAATATCCCATATCCTTTCCGGGAATCCTGCACCAGCACATGGGTCACGGCGCCGATGAATTTGCCGTTCTGGATGATGGGGCTGCCGCTCATGCCCTGGACAATCCCCCCTGTAAGGGAGAGCAGGTCAGGGTCTGTCACAGTGAGTTCTATGCCCCTGTTTACATTGTCGTGGTCAAGGTGGAGAGCCGTAATTTCCACATCATAAAATCTGGTGCTGCCATCCACCGTGCATAGAATCTGGGCCATCCCCAGTTCAATTTCCTGCTTCAGGCCTATGGGAAGCGGCTCCCTGACTCCCATCTCCAGCGCCTTGGAGTTGCACACGCCGAAAATCCCCCGGGTACTGTTGTCAGTGATATCTCCCAGAATGCGGTCGTCGGAATAGATGATCATGCCCGTCATCTCCCCCGGGTTTCCCGCCGTTCCTTTCTGGATATCCACAATATCTGTCTGGTAAAGGGTGCCGCCCTCCATATGCATCAGGGTGCTGGTGTCCACATCCGTGATTCCATGTCCCAGGGCGCCGAAATTTCCCCGGGAATCAATATAGGTCATGGTACCAACGCCCTGGGCATTATCCCTCACCCAGACACCTATCTTATAATCGCCTGCCGCATTCTGTACCGGCGTGATTTCCACCTCCATAAGTTCGCCGTCCCGCTCGATTTCCAGAAGAATTTCGTTTCCGCCGCATTCCTCCACCCGGCTGATAAAATCATCCTTTTCCGTCACAGCCTCCCCGTTGATTTTACGGATATAATCACCCGATTTCAAAATATATTTTCCAGGAGAATAGCTGACGCCATCGCCGCCCTGAAACTCTCCCGTGCCCACCACAAGAACCCCGTTTGTCTTCACATAGATGCCGATGGGAGCCCCCACGGGAATCAGTTCCTGGTCCTCGATCACCTGAATTTCGATATTTTTAAAGTGAAGGAAACCGAACAGTTTCACCTGCATCTGGTAGCTGGACTCCATGGCAGCCTTCAGCGTAACCGGTTTGCTCAGGTCGATCTCCACCGCCCCCTGGGGAATATTGCTTTCCCCCCGGTCACTGACACTGACAATTTCACCTTTGGCAGGCAAATCCAGCCGGAGGGATTCCGGCGCTCCGGCGCGTATGTTTATGATGGAAGGAATGCTGCTGTCCACATAATAATACAGCATACCCACCAGTGCCATGCAGCCCGCTGCCAGGGCAACGTTTAAAAAAGCACGGTAAATTTTGTAACGCTTTACCCTGCTTTTCCAGTTCTGCAATAAAATTACCATGTCACTTCCGGCCTGTTCTTTTACAGTGTCGCTTTCCACCCCGGGCCGCATCCTGTCCCCGGCCTGATGATTCCCTTTTATATCAGCATTTTTTTCCCTGCCGCCCCTGGCTTTTTTACCCAAAAACATATCCACATACTCCCCGTGTTCCAGACAACAAAATCCTCGCTCTTCACACTTAGTATGTGGATATTTTTCTTTTTCATTCTCAAATTTTATTTCTTTTTATGGGAAAATGCCTGCAGACGCATCTCCCTGGCGTTGGAAAGCGCAGCCTCTGTCAGGGCATCCCCGCCCAGCAGCCTTGCCAGCTCCCCCAGGCCTTCCTCTTCCCCAAGTACCCGGATATCCGTTATGGTGCTGTCCTCGCTGCTGCTCTTTTCTATGACAAAATGCCTGTCTGCCATGGCCGCGATCTGGGGCAAATGGGTGATACACAGCACCTGATGGGCATGCGCCACTGTATCCAGCTGCTCCGAAACCCGCCAGGCCGTCCTGCCGCTGATTCCGGTGTCAATTTCATCAAAAATCAGGGTATCAATGTCATCCCTGCCCGCAAGCACTGTCTTGATGGCCAGCATGATCCGGGAGAGCTCGCCACCGCTGGCCACCTGGCCCAGAGGTTTGGGTTCCTCCCCGGGATTGGTGGAAATCAGAAACTCCACATCATCATAGCCCTTTGCGGTAATATTCTGGGAACGGTTCACTGCGATCTCAAATTCAACCGTCAGGAAATTCAGGTGCACCAGGGCGTCCTTCAGCAGATTCGTCAGGACAGAGGCATTTTTCCTGCGGATATGGGAAAGAGACGCGCAGGCCTTCTCCAGTCTCCCTTTTGCCGCCTCCAGTTTTTCCTGAAGCTGCTGCATGTAAGCGTCATAATCGCTGAGTTTATCCAGAAAACGTGCCCGCTCCTCCCCGTAGGCCATCACAGCTTCCAGGGAACCGCCATATTTTTCCTTTAACCGGTTCAGCAGATTCAGCCGCTCTTCCACCGCGGCGAAATCTTCCCCGTCGAATTCCATTTCATCCATATATTCTGCCAGATCATGATTATAATCCGCCAGCAGATTATCAATTTCGGAAAGCTGTTCTTCCAGTTCCCCCAGGTGCCCGTCCAGCCCGGACACCGTCCCAAGGGCTCTCAGCGCCCTGCTGAGGGCATTTCCTGCCCCATTCTCAAAATCGCTTCCCGTGTACTGGTAACTTTCCGCCAGACTCTCAGTGATTCTTTTGCCGTTCACCATAAGCCGGTAACTTTTTTCCAGTTCTTCGTCTTCCCCCGGCACAAGCTTTGCCTGCTCTATCTCCTGCAGTTCAAATTCCGCCAGGGACTGCTCCCGTGTCTTTGTCTCCTCGTCCATGGACTCCTCTTCCAGGGTCCTGGCCAGTTCCCTGCATTCCCTGTAGGCCGACTCCACCGCCTGCGCCGCTTTCTCAAAGGGCACGCCGCAGTAGGCATCCAGAATTTCCATATGCTTCTTTTTGTTGAGAAGGGACTGGTGTTCATGCTGGCCATGAATATCAATCAGAAGTTCTGCCAGTTCCTTCACCTGCTTTGCCGTCACCGTCTCCCCGTTAAGTTTATATACACTTTTTCCCACCTGCATTTTCCGGCTGATGATAATGGATCCGTCTTCCTCCGGATCCAGCTCCATCTGTTCCAGCTTTCTGCACACTCTCTCATCCCCGCTTGAAAAGACAAGCTCCACCAAGGCGCTGTCTGCCCCCTTGCGCAGCATATCCCTCTCAAATTTACCTCCCAGAGCCAGATTGACACTTCCGATCAGCAGGGATTTTCCCGCTCCGGTCTCTCCCGTGAGAATATTCAGCCCCTGGCCGAATTCCACTTCCGTCTCTTCCATCAGAGCCAGATTCTTCACATGTAAACTTACTAACATCTCTTTCTTCCTCCCAGGCCCTCTCCCGCGGTCCCCCAACTCCCTGTGTCAAAGAAACCGCCAAGCCCAAGGGGCCTGTACGCCTGCATCACATGGTTTGGGGTGAATGAAGCAGTTCCCGGATCCGCCCCATCAGCTTCTCCGTATCCTCCACCGTGCGCACGGCCATCATGATAGTGTCGTCCCCGGCAATACTGCCCACGATCTCCCTGAAATGCATGGCGTCAATGGCCGCCGCCACCGCCATTGCCATGCCGGAGACTGTCTTGACCACCAGAATGTTCTGGGCCATATCCATGGAAGAAAAGCCGTCCTTAAGCACCCGGATATATTTATCCTCCAGATGGCGGCTGTCCTCCCGCTGCAATATGGCATACTTCTGTCTCCCCCCACCGGCCGACACCTTACACAGATTCAGTTCCCGGATGTCCCTGGATACGGTGGCCTGGGTCACATCGTATCCCGCCTCCTTAAGCTGCCGGGCCAGTTCCTCCTGGGTGTCGATCTCCTGGCCGGAAATAATCTCCAGGATCGTATTATGTCTGTTTTTTTTCAGTCCCATATATTCCCCCTATACTGTAATCCTTCGCCTTTTCACTATTCCGTCTCCCGCATCTTGCGATGCAGTACTTCCAGAAAACTAATCTTATTGACCGACAAAATCTCCGTGGTCTTCTCCGACTCCACGATGCGGATTCGGTCGCCGGTGCTCATGGACAGTTCATGGGCGCCGTCAAAATTGGCAGTCACCTGCTGTCTGCGTCCCTCCCGCCCCTGAGGAATCTCGATCTCGATCACATCCTCGGGAGACAGAATGATGCTCCTGCTGCTTAGGGTGTGGGGACAGATGGGCGTCATGATAATGAGCCGGGCGGAGGGCTTTGCTATGGGGCCGCCGGCAGACAGATTATAGCCCGTGGAGCCGGTGGGAGTGGTGATGATCACACCGTCGGCGCTGTATTCCTTGAGGAATTGCCCATTTACAAAAATATTGAGTTTGATGACCTGCAGGGCCCCGCACCTGGAAATGACGATATCGTTCAGACACCAGTCTTCCGTCACCCTGCCGTCCCGGTAAAATACCCTGCCGTTGAGCATCATCCGGCTCTCGGAGGATGCCTGTCCCCCCATCAGCCGGTCCAGCGCCTCCTCCAGGCAGCCGGGCTCCACCTCTGTCATATAGCCCAGAGTCCCCAGGTTCACGCCGATCAGGGGGATATGGGCTTTTCTCACATCCCAGGCGGCCTGCAGCATGGTGCCGTCCCCCCCCAGTACAATCATGCAATATGCATCCTCCGGGTACCCGGGCCAGTCCTCTTCTTTTGTATATGTATGACCCTCTGCCGAAAGGCAGCCCTCCGCCGGACTTTGCTCCCTGGCCATGTCCTGCAGGATCACCGTACATTTTTGCCCCCGGGATTCCAGATAGCCGCGGATTCGCTCCGTCACGGCCAATCCCCTGTCCTTATGGCAATTCGTATAGATCAGAAAATGCTTCATCCCTGCCTCCCGCCGGCGTTACATGCCCCCGTCCAGTCCGTCATGAGCCATGGCCACCGTGTTCTCTATACATTCCGGCCAACCCTGCCGCCAGGAAAGACCCTCCCCTTTTATCAGCAGTTCCTTGAGCCCTGCCTCCGCCTCCTGTTCCCCCAGGTCCGCCAGTGCCCGGCAGCGTATGCCGTCTTTCCGGATCTGTACCAGATACTCAATATTCCCCTCCGGCCCCTTGATGGGGGAATAATCCAGGCATAGTACTTCAAAACCGATGGAATCCGCAAAGTCCAGGATCTTGTGAATTACCTCCCGGTGTACGGCAGGATCCCGTACCACTCCCTTTTTGCCCACTTTCTCCCGGCCCGCCTCAAACTGAGGCTTGATCAGGCACACCATCCGCCCTTGGTCCTCCAGCAGATTCCGGGCGGGAATCAGGATCTTCGTCAGAGAGATAAAGGACACATCCACGCTGGCAAAATCCGGTTTTTCCTGGATATCCCCAGGCTGCATATAACGGAAATTGGTCTTTTCCATACACACCACCCGGGGGTCGCTGCGCAGCTTCCAATCCAGCTGCCCATGCCCCACGTCCACGGAATAGACTTTTGCCGCTCCGTTTTGCAGCATGCAGTCGGTAAATCCTCCTGTGGAAGCTCCGATGTCCATGCACACCAGCCCCTCCAAAGAAATATCCCAGACCCCCATGGCCTTCTCCAGTTTCAGGCCTCCCCGGCTCACATATTTCTGTCCTGTACCTCTGACCTCCAGACGCAGCCCTGTCATTTCGAACATGCTTCCGGCCTTATCCTCCTTCTGGCCGTTCACATACACAATCCCCGACATAATGATGGCCTTGGCTTTCTCCCGGGAAGGCGCATAGCCCTGCCCTACCAGGATCACATCCAAACGTTCTTTCATACCCTTCCTTTCAAGACCTCCGATACTCCTTTTTAAGTTTCCCGGGTAAGCCCGGCCCCCTGTTCTGCGGCCTGTGCCGCCAGCCTCTCCCGGATACTCCTGCAGATGCTGTCCGCGTCCATGCCGATCTCTTCCTTCAGCATCTCCACATTGCCATGCTCGATATAGGCGTCGGGCAGCGCCAACTGCAGGCAGTCCGACGCCATCTTTTTGTGATTGAGAAGTCTCAGCACCTTCTCCCCATATCCTCCGGCAGCCACGTTCTCCTCCAGCGTCACGATCAGCCGATGCTCTCTGCAGGCTTCCAGCACCGCTTCTTCGTCGATGGGCTTTACAAAACGGGCGTTAATCAGGCTGGCCTGCATACCCTCCTCATGCAGTTTCTCCCAAACCTGCTGCGCTGTTTTGACCATACTGCCCACGGCGAACAGGGCAATATCCCGCTCCCGGTAGATCCACTCCGCCCTGCCGCAGACAATGGGCTCCCGGTACTCCCTCAGGCCGTCATAAGCCTCCCCTCTGGGATAGCGGATGGCCATGGGGCCTTCGAAAGCCACCGCGTATTTCAGCATGTCCGCCAGTTCCCACTTGTTCTTGGGGGCGCATACATGCATGTTGGGGATGTTGGTGAGATAGGACAGGTCAAAAATCCCCTGATGAGTCTCCCCGTCGCTGCCCACCAGCCCTGCCCGGTCTATGGCAAAGACCACGGGCAGGTTCTGGATGCACACATCGTGCAGGATCTGGTCATAGGCCCTCTGCAGAAAAGAAGAATACACCGCCACAATGGGCTTCATCCCCCCTGCCGCCAGCCCTGCCGCAAATGTCACCGCATGTTCTTCCGCAATGCCCACATCAAAAAACCGCTCCGGGAACATATTGCGGAAGCGCTTAAGGCCCGTACCGTCCGGCATGGCAGCGGTAATGGCCACCACCTTTTCATCCCGTCCTCCCAGCTTGCACATAACGGTGGAAAAGACGTCCGTATAACTGGGAGTGGTGTGGGGCCTGGTGGGAAGGCCCGTCTCCACGTCAAAAGGGTCCGCACCGTGGAATCGGGCAGGATGACGCTCCGCCGGGGCATAGCCTTTGCCCTTCTGGGTGATGGCATGGATCATCACGGCCCCGTTCACTCTTCTGGCTTCCTGGATCACCCGTACCAGAGCCGAAATGTTGTGCCCGTCCACCGGCCCCAGGTATGTAATGCCCATGTCCTCAAAGAGCATACCCGGAATCACCAGCTGTTTGAAGCTGCTCTTTACCCTGCGGATCCCCGACACCATATTGTTGCCCCGGGGGATACCCCGCAGAGCCTCATAGATCCCCCTTTTCAGATCCAGATAGCTGTCGGCTGTGCGGATATTGTTCAGATATTTGGAGACACCTCCCACATTCTCGGAGATGGACATATTGTTGTCGTTGAGGATGATAATAAAATTGGTCTCCAGCTTCCCCGCATTGTTCAGCGCCTCATATGCCATCCCCCCGGTCATGGCCCCGTCGCCGATGACGGACACCACGGTCTGGTCCAGCCCCTGGATATCCCTGGCCTTCACTAGGCCCAGGCCCGCCGAGATGGAAGTGGAACTGTGCCCCGTGTCAAAAGCGTCGCAGTTGCTCTCCTTGCGCTTGGGAAAACCGCTCATGCCCCGGAACTGCCGCAGACCGTCAAATCCGTCCTTACGCCCGGTGAGGATTTTGTGTGTGTAGGACTGATGCCCCACATCCCAGATAATTTTGTCCTCCGGGAGCCGCAGGGCAAGATGGAGTGCCATGGTCAGTTCCACAGCCCCCAGATTGGAGCCCAGATGCCCTCCCGTCACGCTGATCTTACGGATCAGGAAATCCCGGATTTCCTGGGCCAGTTCTTCATAGGCCCTGGAATCTATATTTTTGATATCGTTTACATTTCGGATCTGCTCTAAGTACATTTTTTCATCCCCATCGCACCACGGACATTCCCTGTGGCGCCGCACAACCCCGGGCCGCCTCCCGAAAGGCTACTTCCTGCGGTGAATCAGGAATGCCGTGAGTTCCTGCAAAAAGCTGCTGTCTCCCTCCAGGGAGGAGAGAATTTCCATGGCCTCCCGGGAAAGCCGTTCCACCTCCCCTGCGGAAGCCTCCAGGCCGTTGATGGTCACATAGGTCTGTTTATGATTCTTTTCGTCACTGCCGATGGGCTTGCCCAATTCCTCCGCCGTGCCGGTAACATCCAGAATATCGTCCTGGATCTGGAAGGCGACGCCGATATCATAGGCACATCTCTCCATCCGTTCCACCTGCTGCCTGTCCGCCCCGGCCAGGATCGCCCCCGCCATCATGGCTGCCTGGATCAGGGCCGCCGTCTTGTGCTCATGGATGAACAAAAGCTGTTCCATGGACACCTGCTCCGCTCCCTCTGCCTCGATATCCGCGCACTGGCCGCCGATCATACCGAAAACCCCTGCTTTTTGCGCCAGAACAGATATGGCATCGGCAACGCGCCGCAGGCGTACCGCTTCCGCCTGCAAATTCTGCCCCTCCCGCCTCTCCGAAGCAAAGGCTTTCATGGCCGTCTCCCAGGCCAGATTCAGAAGGCCGTCCCCTGCCAGGATGCCCATGGCCTCCCCATATACCGCATGGGTGGTCCTGCGCCCCCGGCGATATTCATCATTGTCCATGGCCGGCAGATCATCGTGTACCAGAGAATAGGTATGGATCATCTCGATGGCTGCCATCAGGGCTTCCACTTCCCTGCCGCGGCCCCCAAACATACGGTATGTCTCCAGCATCAGCATGGGCCGCAGGCGCTTGCCCCCGGCCAGCACGCTGTAGTTCATGGCCTCCAGCACGCTGCGCTGCAGTCCTGTCTCCTCCGGCAGATATGCCTTGATAATATCCTCGATCTCCGCCGCCTTACGCTGTATTCTCTCCTGTATCTGCTCCATATTGCCTCCTGCCATAAAGTTCCCCGCTATTCCCTGCCGCTCCGCCTATTCCGCGTCCAGGGGCTCCGTCGTCCCTTCCTCCGTCAGCTTCAGCACCTGCTTTTCCACTCTGTCAATCTGGTCATTGCAGGCCTTTATAAGCTGCATGCCCTCGCTGTAAGCGGCAAAAGCCTCCTCCAGAGAGGTCTCCCCGCCCTCCAGACGCTGTATGACCTCCTCCAGCTTTGCGAAATTCTCCTCGATACCGGGAGTTTTTCCCGTCTCCTTTTTTCCTGCCATCTGTCCGTCCTCACTTGTTTTTATGCCTGTCTGTCACCCTGGCTTCGATGGAACCGTCCACCACATGGATTGTCAGCTTCTGCCCCTGTTCCACATCCCGGACAGACCGCACGGCCCTGCCCTGTTCGTCCGCCACAAAGCCGTAACCGCTGCTCAGCTTCTGCAGGGGAGAAAGTCCCTTCATCTGCTCCACATAGAGGGCCATCCTCTGCCGTCTCTCCCGAAGCGCGTCTCCCATGCCCCTCTGCAGCCTCTCCTCCAACTGAACCAGATAGGTCCGTTTCTCCCGGAGCCGGCTGCCCGGGCCGGCCGCCTTAAGCTGCAGTTCCCAGCGCCCGACCAGATTCCTCTTTTCTGTCAGCAGCCGTCCCATTCCCTTTTTAAGCCGCATTGCGGCATTCTCCAGGCATTCGTCCAGCTGCCGGATGTCATACACCGCCAATTCCGCCGCCGCAGAGGGGGTGGGAGCCCGAAGATCCGACACATAGTCGATGATGGTGGTGTCCGTCTCATGTCCCACCGCCGAGATAATGGGCACGGAACAGTCAAACACCGCCTGGGCCACTTCTCTGGCGTTAAAGGCCCACAAATCCTCAATGGAGCCGCCGCCCCGGCCCACGATTATCACATCCACAGCCTGCTTTTCCAAAGCCCGAATGCCTCTGACCACACTGGCCGCCGCCTGATCTCCCTGGACAATGGCGGGATAGAGCAGAATCTGCACATAGGGATTGCGCCGGGTGGCAATCTGTATAATATCCCGCACCGCCGCCCCGGTGTCCGCCGTTACCACCCCCAGCGTGCGGATAAACCGGGGGATGGGCTTTTTATACTCGGGAGCAAACATGCCCAGTTCCCGAAGTTCCTGCTTTAGCTGTTCGATGCGCTCGTACAGCGCCCCCGCCCCATCCAGGACAATCTGCCTGGCGTAAAGCTGGTATTTCCCGTCTCTCTCATATACGTCCATCGTGCCGCCCGCCACCACCTGCTGTCCCTCCTGCATATGGAAGTTCAGCCCCTTGCGGTTGCCTGCGAACATGACACAGTTCAATGTCCCCTTTGAATCCTTTAACGTAAAATAAATATGTCCAGAGGAATGATACTTACAGTTGCTCACCTCTCCTTTGACAAAGAGGGACTGCAGCATATAGTCCTGCGTGAACATATTCTTAATATACGCATTGACCTGCGTAACCGTATAAACACTGCGTGCCATCACTGTTTCTCTCCCTGACCGGGACTCAGGAATTTCGCCAGCACGGCATTGACAAAAGAGCCGGAATTGTCCTGACCGTATCTCTTGGCCAGTTCCACCGCCTCGTTGATGGCCACGCTGTCAGGCACATCCTGGTCAAACAGAATCTCATAAGCCCCCAGACGCAGCAAAGTTACCTCCACCTTGCCCATGCGGCCCAGACTCCACCCTTCCGTTTTCTCATTGATCAACCGATCTATCTCGGAAAGTTTTTCCTGGATCCTGCCGTATTTTTCCGCGATATAAGAGAGATCCTTCTCCCTGGCTGCCAGTCCGTCCTCCTCCACCGGCAGCATGATCTCATCCAGAAAAAGATCCCTCTGTTGGGGCATCTCCTCCAATTCATTGAATTCTACCCGGAAAAGCAGTTTGAATATCTGCTCCCTCTGTTCACGTCGTCCCATATACCATATTCTCCGTTTTCTTTTGTCCTCTCCTTGCGGTCTAGTTCACTTTCACTCCGGCAATACGTATATTGACGTCGCTGCAGGTAAGCCCTGTCATATTCTCAACGGCAGACTTTACCTTGGCCTGCACTTTGCTGCAGGTGGCCGGGATATTGTAGCCGTAAGCCAGCACCACTGCCAGGTCCACCACCACATTGCCCTCTGTCACTTCCACCCGCACATATTTTTTCACCGGCTTGCCGTTGGAGCCCACCGCGGGAGCCACTCCCTCCACCTCGTTGGCCGCCAGTCTGGCAATCGTAGCCACCACGTCATCCGCAATCTTCACACTGCCCACATTCTCATCCTCCTGCAATACAACGGTCTTACGGTCTATCTCCTTCTCCATATCGTTCCCTCCGTCCTGTGAAATTATTGCTCTATTTTCCCTGCTATTTCTTCTGCTGTTTACACATTATACCATGAACAAAGTACAATCAAATTTCTTTTTTATTGTAACACACTCTTTTCAAACCCACAAGTGTAAAAAAGCCTCCGGTCTGTCCTCCCGTCAGGAAAACCAAAACGTAATGGATAATTGTTTCTCATTGCGGGCGTAATGCAGGGTGCTGCAATCCGGCCCCAGATAGGAAAACACTTCCTTCTGCTCCACCAGATGGTCCAAAAGTTCCCGGTACACCTCCTCCTCCGTACATTTCAGCGAAATTTCCTGCCGGCCCTCCGATATGGCCCGGTCGAAAGCCTGCCGCAGCGCTTCTTCCTCACAGGCGGAAAACATACAGCCCTCCCGCACATAATAGTTGCCCTCTGTAGCCGTACATTCAGGCAGGGGCACATCCTGGCCGGGCACATGGGTACGGAGCAGCTGGCGGGTAGTGACGCACAGGTAATCATAATTGACCTGGGGAGTCCCTTCTTCCTGCAGAGAGTCGCCTTCCGCCTGCCGGTAGGAGGCGTCCCCCCATGTGGTGTCCATATAATAATATTCCCCGTCCAGGCAGAGAAGATTCCAGGCATGCCCTTCCCCCGGCTCCACCTGCCCCTGTACCAGCACACAGGGAATACCCAGATGATTGAGCAGGTACTGGGTGGCCTTGGCGTAGCCCTGGCACACGGAAGCGCCGTTTACCAGCACGGAATACAGATTCTGGCTGTCCGGCGCGTCCAGCACATAATCCGTGTTGCGGATCAGGGTTTCATACACATAGCGCACCTTTTCGTAATCGTCCTCCCCGTGGGGTGCCCGGGCCAGCAAAGCCTCCGCCTCCTCCTGAATCTGTTTCCATCTGGCATCGCACTCCTGGCTGTCATAGGTATAACTGCCCGAAAAAGTAATCTTGATCAGCTTGTCCATACGGCTGTATTTCGTATAGCGGTATCCATCCACATAAAAGTATTCCGGGTGATCTGCCAACACATAACAGAAGATCCGGTCGATGTCTTCTTCCGTCAGGCCTGCCTCCAGAGACTCCGCAGACAATTCCTGCTCCTGTCCCATACCCGCCAGAATGCGCTGAATGTCCCGGTACCACTGCTGCCCCGGCTCGTCCAGATATTGGAAGCAATACTCCCAGGCCATGGGATCCGTATAGGGATCCTCCGGCTCTTCCTCCTGCTCCTGCGTTCCCAGCAACGACTGCCAGGTCAGGACCTTGGCTTCCCGGGCCGCCTCGGGCACTGCGGCGCTGTACTCGTCTGCCGCCTCATCCGCCGGTGCGCTGCCCTCGTCCGCCGCCGCTACACTCCCGTTCGGTGCCCCCGTCCCGGGCATCTCCTCTCCGATCCGGCTCATAAATTCCCAATTACCGGCCTCCCGGAACGGCAGCCCGCAGCCCGTCAGCGCCAGCGTCAGAACCAGCGCCGCCGCAACGCGGCGGATCATCCCTCTTCCGGAACCCGTTTCTCCCCCTGAATGCCTTCCCAGCTTACGCAATCGAGCACCTTCCTCTCCGATTCCCCTGTTTGCCTGCTATTCCCGGCTGAACTCCGACAATTCCAGCCCTTTGTTGCGGTCCAGCGTCATCCCGATACTCCAGGAATTGACGAAAAGCAGCAACGGATTCCCCTTCATGTCCTTGACCTTCTTCATATCGGAAGTACCGGTCAGCTTCTCCACGTCCACCTGGTCCTTGTTGGCAATCCAGCGGATATGCTCGTAGGGCAGATTCTCCATTCGAATCTCCACATTGTACTCGTTCTCCAGACGGTATTTCAGCACGTCAAACTGCAGAACGCCCACCACTCCCACGATGATCTCCTCCATGCCGGAATTAAACTCCTGGAAAATCTGAATGGCGCCTTCCTGAGCAATCTGCTGTACCCCCTTGGTAAACTGTTTGCGCTTCATGGTGTCCACCTGCCTCACTCTGGCAAAATGCTCAGGGGCAAAAGTGGGAATTCCCTCATATGCAAATTTCTCCTTCGGCATACACAGGGTGTCCCCGATGGAAAAGATGCCGGGATCAAACACACCGATGATATCCCCCGCATAAGCCTCGTCCAAAATCTTCCGCTCGTCCGCCATGATCTGCTGGGGCTGGGACAGACGCATCACCTTCCCCCCCTGCACATGCCGCACTTCCATACTGGCGTCAAAACGACCGGAACAAATCCGCATAAAAGCCACCCTGTCCCTGTGGGCCTTGTTCATATTGGCCTGGATTTTAAACACAAAGGCCGAAAATTCATGTTCCACAGGATTTATCAGCCCGGCGTCCGCCATCCTGGGCAGGGGGGTGGTGGCCATCCGCAGAAAATGCTGCAGAAAAATCTCTACCCCGAAATTGGTCAGTGCCGAACCAAAAAATACCGGAGTCAACTGCCCCTTTCGCACCGCCTCCAGGTCGAACTCCGCACTGGCGCCGTCCAGAAGTTCAATCTCCTCCAACAGCTTGTCAGCCGCCGGATCTCCGATCAGTTCCCGCAGACAGTTCTCCTCCTGCACCGGTACCACCTGGGTCTCTCCCTCCTTGGTTCCTTTCTCCGTATCGGAATAGGTGTATACAGCCTTCTCCTCCCGGTCGTACACGCCCTTGAATCCCTTGCCGGAACCGATGGGCCAGTTCACGGGACAGGTGGCGATGCCCAACTCCTTCTCGATCTCGTCCAGCAGATCAAAAGTATCGTTAGCATCCCTGTCCAGCTTGTTGATAAAGGTAAAAATCGGAATCCCCCTCATACCGCAGACCTTGAACAGCTTGCGGGTCTGGGCTTCCACACCCTTGGAAGCGTCTATGACCATCACGGCGGAATCCGCCGCCATCAAGGTACGGTAGGTGTCCTCCGAGAAATCCTGATGGCCGGGGGTGTCCAAAATGTTGATGCAATAGCCGCCATATTCAAACTGCAGCACCGAGGAGGTGACGGAGATACCTCTCTCCTTCTCAATCTCCATCCAGTCAGACACCGCATGCCTTGCGGTGGCCTTGCCCTTGACGCTGCCCGCCAGGTTGATAGCCCCGCCGTAAAGCAGGAACTTTTCCGTCAGGGTGGTCTTGCCCGCGTCCGGATGGGAGATAATGGCGAAAGTACGCCGCCTGTTTATTTCTTCTGTATATTGATTCATTGGTCCGTTTTCCTTCCTTATTTTAGTTCCGCAGCTTCTCGACTGGCGCACCCTCCTGTGAATGGAGTTCGGCCGCTATACGTCCGTACTCCATTCAGTGCGCCAATCGAGAATCTGCTGTTTTGAGTCCCGCAGCTTCTCGCCCGGCGCACCCTCTGTGAACGGAGTTCGGCCGCCATGCGTCCGTACTCCATTCAGTGCGCCAATCAAGAATCTGCTGTTTTGAATCTGCTGTTTTAAAGTGTCAGGGGTTCTCCGGCAATCTCCTGCCTGATCCCAAAATAATGGAGCACCGTGGCGCCGATATCCGCAAAGGTTTCCCTGGTTCCCAGATTGCCGGGACGCACATTTTTTCCATACATCAACAAAGGCACATATTCCCTGGTATGGTCGGTGGACCTCGTGTACGCCGGATCACACCCGTGGTCCGCCGTGATCATCAGCAGATCCTCCGGGCCCATCTTGCCCATAATTTCCGGCAGATATTGGTCAAAGGCCGTGAGCGCCCCTGCATAGCCGTCCACATCCCTGCGATGGCCGTACAGCATATCATAATCCACCAGATTGACAAAGCAAAGTCCTTCAAAGTCCTGCTCCATATATTCCAGGGTACGCCGAATGCCCTCTTCATTGCCGCCGGTATATACATGTTCCGTAATGCCTCTTCCTGCAAAAATATCCTGGATTTTTCCCACGGCAATCACGCTTTTCCCCGCCTTTGAAAGCTGGTCCAGCATGGTCACGCCGGGCGGCTCCAGGGAAAAATCATGGCGGCGGGGCGTCCTGACAAACTGCCCTCCCGCCGGTCCCACAAAGGGCCTGGCAATTACCCTTCCCACACCATGCTCTCCCCGCAGAATCTCCCGGGCTGCCCGGCAGTACTCGTATAACTTCTCCACAGGCACAATCTCCTCGTGGGCTGCGATCTGGAACACGCTGTCCGCCGAAGTATACACGATCAAATCCCCCGTGCGCATATGAGCATCCCCGTACTCCTGTATCACCCGGGTACCGGAATAAGGCAGATTACACAGCACGCCCCTGCCGGTACGGCTTTCAAATTCCGCCAGTACCTGGAGCGGAAAGCCCTGGGGATAAGTTGGAAGAGGCTGCGGGGATACCAGGCCCGCGATCTCCCAGTGGCCGATGGTGGTGTCCTTACCGCAGGAACGCTCTGCCAGTCTGCCGTATCTGCCGATGGCCTCCGCCGCCGGCATGGAAGCCCTGCGCCGGACCACCGGATCCTGCGCCACTGTGTCTATACAAAACAGGCCGAGTCGTTCCAGATTCGGCACATGGAAACAGGAGCTGGCAGCCACGCTTCGCAGGGTGTTCACATTCTCATCCCCATACTGCGGCGCATCCGCCATCTCCCCGATTCCAAAACTGTCCAGCACAATCAAAAACACTCGTTTGTTGCCCAATACCTTTTCCTCCTGTTGTTCTATGGACCGGCTCCCCGCCGCCCAGGCGCTCCGTCGCCGGTCCGAAAGAATGTAAGCCTTTTCCTGCCATAAATATGGAAGTATTATACCACATTTTTATGTAATGTACACTAAATTATTCCATTACCACCGTGCTTATGACGATATTTTCCGCGCCGATCTCTGTCTTGCGCTTTACGATATCCTCGATCTGGGCCCTCTGTACATCCGTCAGAGTCAGGGCATTCACCACCACATCCACGGCGCCGTCATTGATGCTGACCACCACATCGGAAAATCCCTTGGCCTCCAGCAGAATCTCCGCAGCCGCTTCTTTCTCCGCGATGGCGGTCATCTGTACCATGGTGTTTACCGCCTCCTGCTTCTGTGCATCCGACAGGCCGTCGCTGTTGATGATCTCCAGAAGAGTCTCCTTGTTTTTGGCTCTGACCTGTTCCTTTAACAGCTTGGCTTCCGACAGCATGGCTACACCATTAGAGGAGGAAAATACCGCTTCACCGGGTACTTCACCTTCCGCAGGCTGGGCCTCTCCCACCACCATGTCCGTATCCAGGTAATCCTCGGCAATCACATCCGAATCCGTGTCCAGACTGTCAATCTCCGTCACTGAGGAGGCCACCAGATCCGACTCCGACAAGTCCAGCATGCCGTCAATATCGCTTATGTCATATTGCCCGGCCACCACATTGTCCGTGATCACCCCGTCCGTGTTGCTTACTTCTGCCGTTTTTCCGTTGTTGCCCAGATGTTCTTCGTCCAGATTGGTCCCCGCGAATTGCAGATAGCCTGCAATAGCCAGCATAATAGCAAGTGCGGTAATCATTAGCTGATTTTTCTTGATTAGGTTTTTCACACTCTTTCTCCCTTTTCTCTGCTCTCTTCTTTTTACTAGTTCATTGTATGAGGGCTTATTCGGATATATTCACGCCGCCCTCCATTTTCACTACCTTTACCTTATGCGCCTCCACATCAAAAAGTGCCTGCACCACATCCGTGATATTCCGATTGATGGTACCTGTCCCTGCTCCCTGAGCCACCACCACCACCCCCTCCACCCGGGGCAGCAGGGTCTTGACCACATAGGGTTCGTTGTTTCCCCCGGTGTGGTACACTGTGTTCTCGGAGCGGCTGGTCTGCTGGGAAGTTCGGCTGCCTCCCTGGCTGTCCGCCTCGGTGGTGCTGCTGCTATCGGTCTGCATATCCTTCTCCAGCACCAGTTCCTGGGTCGCTTTCAGCGTCACCATCACCTGCACCGTGCCCACGCCGCTGACCTGGGAAAGGGTATCCTCCAGCCGCTTTTCCAGATAAGCCGCATATTCCTCCGTATCGGAAAAACCTGTTCCCGAAGACTCCCGGACTCCTGCTTCCTGTCCTCCCGCCGACTGCCCCGCATCCGTCCCCCTTCCCTGACCGCCTTTTTCCGTGGGCAGAGCGATCACCACCAGCAGCACCCCCGCCAGCAGCAGGATTAAAAGGTTATCTTTCTTCAGCCATTTCGCCATCCCGCCCTTTATCTTCTCCTCCATGCCCATCCTCCCTCTGCCCTTGGCCTATTGCCCTTCCCGGGACATGCCGATGGTCACCGGGTCTATCTGAATGCGGATTTCAGCCTCCTCCCCGGATTCCTGCCCGGGGGCTGTCTCCGTCTGCCCGGCCCGGGTACTGTCTGTTTCGGTGGAAAGACCTTCCATCTGCGCACTGATCTGGGAAGTGAGCAGATGCTGACGAATCTGTTCCATCCTATATTCCTCCAATGCCCCCTCCCCCATGCCCTGCTCGAAGGAATTGGTGTAATACGCAATCCTCTCCTCCAGGCTCGCGCCGCCTTTCCCCGCCAGCAGCGCCGCCACCGGGCTTAATAACTGCACCAGAATCATGGCGCTGACCAGCAGCTTCATATACTTCTCATAGGAGCCTTTGGGCTTAAAGTAAAGCAGAGCCTGGGCGCAGATCATAAACACCCCCATCTGCCGTATGCTGTTAAGTAATCCTTCCCACATATTAACACCTCTTATTTTAGTTCCGCATATTTCCTTCAGTGCTCTTTCCCAGGCTCCATATACGCACGCGCAGCGCACGTATATGGAGCCACGCACTGAAGGACATATGCTGTTTTTAGTTTACAACCCATGGTTTGTAGACATGGCCACCACGGATATGCTGATCAGGAACAGCAGCAGCGCCGTACCGGTGAGTTTCAGCAGCATCATGCTGCCCTCCCCCACTTTATTGGTGCAGGCCGTGATGCGTTTGTCACTGATGATGCCCATAACCGCCGCTGCCATCTTCAGACAGCAGGCGGTGAGCAGAATCTGCATCAGCGGGGCCAGACACATGCTCACCAGCAGGATCAGCAGCACCACGCCGATGCTGTTTTTGATCACCACCGCCGAACCGATCACCAGTGAGGCCATACTGTCCGCAGCCCCCCCGATGCCCGGTATCGCCGACACGATTTTTTGCAGGGTAGAGGTCTTTACCGAATCTATAACAGGTGTTATTACGGACTGGAACACACTGATTCCCATCACGACGCCCACAATCGCTTTCAGGGACGCCTTAATCCCCTTTTCCAGCAATTCCATAAGCAGGGACAGCTTCTCCTCGATCCACACGCCGTTTACCACTGCCAGCAGCACATAACTGTAGATAAAAGGCAGCAATCCTCCCATCAGCAGCCGCTCCACCCCATAGATCAGCAGCAGAACCAACTGATAGCTGGCCCCTGCGGTGGTGGTTCCGCTGGCCACCCCCACCGCCATCAGGTATGTGGGCACCAGCAGACGGATGAATACCAGAATATTCTCCATGGCGGCAGTGGCCGTCCGGGCCGTCTGCCCGAAACTGGCAAGCAGCACCGCCGTGAGCAGCAGATACATAAAATAAAAGCTGATATCCGCAATCTGGTGCTTGTCAAATATCTCCATAAAATGGCTCATCAGCGCGGAAACCAGCCCCAGCATGACCAGCCAGAGCAGCACATTGCGCAGCCCCGCCAACTGTCCCCCCAGATCCCCCAACAGAGCGTTTAAGATATTCCCCGCCGCCCCCAGCACATCTCCCTGCATAATCTGGGACAATACCTGCCGCAGGGAGAATTCATTTCCCGGAAACAGATTGCTCAGTCCCTGTTGTAACTGATCCAGACCGTATTCCTCCCAGATCATGTCAATCGTTAAACCTTCCATCGGCTCCCCCTAACGCATAAAGGTCTGTATCTGTTCCATCACGGCCAGCAGGATGGGCAGCCCGGCAAACATCACCGTCAGTTTTCCCAGAATCTCAATCTGCTCCGCCACCGCCCCATATCCCGCGTCCTTGCAGATTCCGGCGCTGAATTCGCAGATATATGTTACACCTGTTATTTTTAGTAGAATGGACAGATAACTCTGGCTGCTCCCCAGGAACTGCCGGATCAGGGCAAACTGCCCCAAAACGGCGGAAAACTGGCGCACCGCATAGGCAAAGATCAGAATACTGATCACCAGCCCCATATAGATTCCGTATTCCGGTCTGGTGGCTTTGAACTGTAACGCCACCATAATGCCCAGAATCCCCAGTATGCATATCTTGATTAGTTCGGACATAACACACTCCCATCACGTCAGGTTAAACAAGGTCTGTATCGTGGTAAACAGGTCATAAATATAGGGCACGATCCAGGTGAGCACCAGAATCAGCCCCGCCAGACTGATCAGAAAAGCATGTTCCTCCCGGCCGCTATGCTTGAGTACCTGGCTCAAAATGGTTACCAATATCCCCACCGCCGCAATTTTAAATATCAGACTTACACCCATGCCTTCTTCTCCATACATTCTCTATCTTAAAGCAGTATAATAATGAGCAGGATGCCCCCCAAAGTTCCCAGCCCCACCGCCATGCGTCCCTTTTCCCGGTGTTCCGGCTCCAGCCTGGCAATCCGCTCCTTCAGCAGTTCCTGCTGCCTTCGGACCAGCCGTATCCTGGACTCGCCGTCGCCGCCTCCCTGGTCCAGCATACATTGGAGAAACAACTGCCGATCCTGCTCCTTCAGGGGCAGTTCCCCCAACGCCTCCCCCATGATCCGCCCATAGACCTCCGTAAAGCTGCTTCCCCGGCTCTCCGTCATCTCCTTATACACCCGGGCAAAAGCCTGCCCGTAGGGCTCCTCCGCCTGGGCGGCCAACTGGCAGCAGCACTCCGGCAGGGTGCTTTTCCCATACTGTAACAGGCTCACCAGCAGTTCGATGATCCGGTTCATGGTATGGAGATGCTGCAGACGCTGCTGCATGTTCCAGGCATACCAGACACCCAGCCCGCTGCAGCTTACAGCAATCATGCTAAAGCCCGCCAATCTGACCATCCCCGGCCACCTCCTCCCACACGCCGCCCGCCTGCCTGCGATGCAGCACCTGTCCCACCCGGCACCGGCCCTGCCTGTCCCGCTTCAGCACCAGCATACAGTTGAAAATCCCTTCCGCCAGCAATGCCCCCATCCCCGGCTTGCCCTGTACATCCTGCATGTCCATGCCATGGATGGTGGCCACCAGACTGACGCCGCAGGAGGCAGCCATGCGCACCGCCCGGATCTCTTCTCCGCTGCCCAGTTCGTCCACCGCCAGCACGGCAGGAGACATACTCCGCAGCAGCATCATCATGCCCAGCGCTTTGGGACAGGCATCCAGCACATCGCTGCGAGGTCCCAGGTCGTTCTGGGGCTGTCCCATATAACAGCCTGCGATCTCCGAGCGCTCATCCACCACCCCCACTGTCCGGGCAGGCCCATAGGCATTGCCGCAGGAAATCTGTCTTATCAGATCCCGCAGCAGCGTGGTCTTGCCGCAGCCCGGTGGGGAAACAATCAGTGTGTTGCTCATGCTCCCTCTCCTGTAGACATAGGGCAGCACCGGCGTGGCCGCCCCCAGGATCTGATGGGCAACCCGGATATTCAGCGCCGAAATATGCTTGATGGTGCGGATGCTGTTGACACTTTCCTGTACCGCCTGTCCCACAATCCCCACCCGATGGCCGCCCTCTATGGTGATATAGCCCTGCCGTAGTTCGTCCTCATAGGCATACAGGGAATACTGGCACAGATGGCTGACGATCTCTCCCAGGGCTTGTCTGTCCGGTCGCCATGCCTGCTCCATATGCTCCGTATAAGCCCCGTCCTCCCTGAGAAAAACCTCTCTGCAGCCCTCCATCAGAATGGCCGGTCCGCCGATGCGCAGCCGAATCTCACTGACTTGCTCCGCCCGCCCCTGGGCCGTCCTGAAATACACCCTGTATGACTCAGGAAAAATATCCGTCAGACTCATTCCCATTGCCCGCACCTCCTTATCTCAATATATGATGGGACAAGCGAGATATGCCTGTTTCTTTTTTTGAAAAAATCTCCTCCAGAATTCCCGGTATGCCGCATGCAAAAAAAACACCCCATGCTTCCCGCATGAGGTGTTATATTACGCCTGTTATTTGATTAAAAATCCGCTCACTGTATATTGACCGTATGAGTTAAAATGTAGTTGCCGTTTGTTCCTTTCCGGCATACGATCTGCACGCTGCAGGAACTGCCTCCCAGACGGTTCATGGCCCGGATCAGAAAGCTGTCCGAGATATTGCCATTGTTGTAGGCCGTCCACAATTCATTCCACAGGCTGGAATCAAGTTCCTGCACAAAGGTGGAATTCCCCAGGCCATAGTCGATGATCTGCTGGCCGCAATCCTTATAATATGCCTCCAGTTCCGGCGAGACGGAGGAAGAACCAGGGCCGGGCGTAGGGCTTGCCTGGGGCCGGGGTGTAGGGGTGGGCGATGCGCCGTCCGGTTCCGGCTCCAGATTCCGATAACTGGTTCCCGCACATGCGGGCAGTTTCTGGGCCAGGCTCCGGCGCACATGGGTGGTCTCGTAATCCTGATCCGTCTTGTTGAAGTAGCGGTAGGTGGCCGGCTCCGTATCGTCCCAGGTCAGGTCAACATTATAATACTCTCCGTAGAGATAAATAATGTTCCACGCATGATTCTCCCCGGAATATCCCGTGCAGTAATAGCAGGGGATTCCCAACTGGTGCATCAGGTACTGGAAAGCCCGGGCATAGCCTGCGCATACGGTCTTTCCGTTTACCAGAGCGCTGTACGCACTCTGGCTCATGGGCGCACCGCTCTGGTATTCCACCAGTTCCAACAGTCTGTTGTGGACATACTTTTCCTTCTCGTAATCATCGGGAAGGCTCCAGGCCTGGTATAAGATCCGATTCACCTGGGTATCAAAGGTATTTCGGAAATCCGCCATCTCCTCTTCCGTGACGCTGAACTGCAGTGTAATCTCTATGCATTTCCCGCTGCGGCTGTACTTACAGCCATAACTCGTCTCCAGCCAGAACAATTCCGGATGATCGTTGTACACCGCCTCAAACACTGTTTTCAGCGCGTTTACAGTGATATCCTGACAAGGCATAAACGTTTTGTTGAGGGCGTTGGCATTGGCGTAGATCTGCCGGTAGACGGCCTGCCCTGTCTCGTCCAGCAAATAGTAGTAGGGATAGAACAGACTGTCAAAGTACAGCCCGGTGCCGGTTTCCCCCAGGGTCAGCTCCGTCTGCAGCTTATCGGCTTCCTCTTTTTTCAGTTCCGTGGTGTTTTCCGTCACCGGCGTATATCCGGCTTTGTCGGCCAGATCCTTGGGGGCCGATACCGAATCACCGGAGGGAATCACATAGCCGGCAGCCCCGCCTGAAGTATTGCCGTTTTTCACCGCGTAAATATTGATCACCATGTTGCCGGTATCCATGTCCGGGGTGGGGACAGGGATCTGGGACGGCATGGGCGTGGGCTCCGGCTCCCAGGTCAGGGGGCCGTCCATCTGGGGCGGCGCGATCGTAGGCTCCGGCTGTTCCTGGGACGGGGCTTCGGTAGGCTCCGGACTCTCCTGGGGCTCCTGGCCTCCCGGCAGTCCGTTCTCTCCCGGCTTCTCCGGATCCGCTGGATCCACCACATCCACGATCCCCTGGTTTCGATTCTCCCCGTAGAGAATCTCAGCCAGCCTCTCCGATGCGGTCGGGGAAAAAGCGATGCCCACTATTCCGGCACAGAGTAAAATCACCAATATGCAAAATCCGTAAAATATTCCTTTGACCAGTTTCAGAACTGCCACCTCCAATTTTCGTTTATATCAAAATCCTGCTCAGAATTTCATCCTCCTCCAGCAGGCGTTTCGCCTTCTCCCGGTAGGGTTCCTCATGCAGATAAGTATGTCTGTGAGGCTTGACGGAAGGCGCCATATCTATAGCTTTGGAGAAATCTGCCTTTTTCATACCCAGGGTCTCTGCATATTTCCAAAAGCCTGTGTCCGTAAAAATGGTATTGACCCGTACATAGCGGTGCTCCTGGACTTTGGCCATCAGGTAGGTTGCAATCCCCACCTGGACGCCGTGAAGCTGGGGCTGTTCCAGCAGCTTATCCAGCGCATGAGAGATCAGATGCTCGCTGCCGCTGGTGGGAGCGCTGCTGCCTGCTATCTCGTTGGCGATGCCGCTCATGGCCAGGGAATCCAGCAATTCTTTTAGAAATAATTCCTCCTGGATGCTTTGAAAGGGAGTCCGCACAAAGCTGTTCACCGCCTTCTTGGCAATCATCACCGCAAAGTCGTTCACCTGGGAATAGCCCGCCCGAGCCTCAAACAGCCAGTCGTACAATGCGGTGATCTTGGAGACCATATCGCCGATCCCCGAGTATATAAAGCGCTCCGGAGCCGTCCGAATCACTTCTGTGTCCACGATGATGCCATGAGCCAGCCTGGCGGGCACGGAAGTGCGTCTGCCCTCCACGACCAGGGAGGCGCTGGCGCTGGAAAAACCGTCGCTGGAACTGGATGTGGGCACGCTGATAAAAGGCAGATTCCGCAAAAATGCCGCATATTTCCCCGCATCAATTACCTTGCCCCCGCCGACGGCGATGATGGTCTGCACCTTATTGGGCAGCGTGAAGGCCATCTCCACGATATCATCAATGCACACCGTGTCAATCTCCCGGTACTCCAGCACCTCAATGCCGGCCTCCTTCAGGGAGTCCATAACCTTCATGCCAAACAACTCAATGAGCCCGTTGCCGAAATAGAGCACCGCGTTCTGAAAATTTTCTTCCTTTAAATAAATACCGATATTGTCCAGCGCTCCTCTGCCCACTTTCAGGATTGCCGGTATTCCTATGCTTTTGCCTGCTGCCGCCATGCTGCTTTCCTCTCCCGCTTATCCCGGTAAATGCTTCCTCCTAAAACAAGGAAATCTGCTCAAATTCCTTTCGGTTTTCCGCCTCTTCCCCTTCGGCTACCCTGCTCACCACCCGGATCTCCAGAGCCTGACCGCACTGGCCGCAGTGGCAATATTCCCTGTCCCTGCCCACAATGTTTTTGCTGCCGCAGCCGGGGCATACCGCCAGATCCTCCCGCAGGCAGCCTACCACTATTTTGTCTGCCATAGTATTCTCTTTCCTCACATGCACATTATAATCCCTGCCAGAGCAATAATCAAGCCTCGCAGTATATTTCTTTATTCTACCACGTTTCCCCTTTTCCTGCCACAAAAAAATCTCCGAAAAACAGCCGCCGGGCTGGCTGGCATTCTGCCAGTCAGCCCGGTGCACGAAAAAATCAACTCTTCTTAATTTTTACACGATCCTCTCCCGGAATGCTGCCTCAATGTCCTCATCCGTTATCAGGGAGTACACTTTAGCGCCGTATTTCTCCAGCATCCGTTCCTCGCCGGAAGGGGTTCCCGCAGGCATTTGATTCCTGCGGTTGATGATAACAATCACCGCCGCTACCTGTATATCCGCCCGGCTGCGCAGCCTCTCCACTCTTTCCTCCACCGAAGCGCCGGAAGTCATCACATCGTCCACGATCACCACCCGCTCCCCGTCCTGCAGGGTATGGCCGCAGAGTTCCCGGCCCCGGCTGTCCGCCACCCGCCTGTCATAGCAGTAGCTGCATGTCTTGCCATACTTGGTGTGCAGGGCTGTAGCCGCCGCTATGGCAAAGGCGATTCCGTGATAGGCCAGCCCCACCAGGGCGTCAAATTCCAAATGATTCTCACGGATGCAGTCGGCAAAGACTTCCCCGATCCGGGACAACTGGGCATTGGTGGAAAAGTTTTCCGTATTAATATAATAGCTGCTCTTCCCGCCGTTTTTCAGGTCCACATCCCCGCGGACCAGAATGCCGTTCTTATCCATATAGCGGATCATCCGTTCTTTATTGGTCATCACATCCAGCTTGTAACCAAAGAGTTCATCAATGGTCACTCCAAAGTATGACGCCAGCGCCGGCATCATCATGATATCCGGCTGGGCGGTCTCGTTCTCCCACTTGGATACCGCCTGATAGGTCACATTCAGCGCCCCGGCCAGTTCTTCCTGGGTCACCCCCCTGGCCCTGCGCAGTTGTTTGATAGTCTGCCCTATGGTGTTCATGATTTTCCTCCTATTAGAGTTCCGCATACCCCCTCCAACCACACATCTCGGTGATTCCTGTGGGAACGCTCGCGTCCCCACAGAAATCAGTGCGCTTTCCGGGGGCATGCTGTTTTTAGAGTTCCGCATACGCACGCGTTTGTTTACCGGTATGCCTATATGATAAACGGAAAAAAGGCCGGATGCAAGCACCCAGCCTTCTTGTTTTTCTCAACCAATGGTTGCGCGTCAGCGCAGCACATTATCTCTCAAAAATCTTACGGGTTCATTTTATCATTGCAAACAGGACAACCCTATGTCTTGTTATGAAAATCTTCTCTACTTTCTCTATAATGTTTTTCGGCAGTTCCCCCGGTACAAAAGAAACGTGGTGAAAAGCAGGCCCGCACACAATATTGCCTTCAGGATATTCGCATACGCCTCCGGCGCGGTGAAAAATACCGCCAAACACACAATGCTTACCAGGAATCCTCCCATTCCTCCCAGCATGGCCGAAGCACTCTGCTTGACCACCGTCACTTCGCTCTCCCAGTCCATCACCGGAAAGCGCAGATTTATGGTCAGGCCGTACACGCAGGAGAACAGTATAATCACCCCGGGAAGCAGCAGCATCCATACCAGTTCCGCGCCGCCGGGCTGCAGGGCCAGGAGCATCAGCAGTTCCGACAGAAGATAAAAGGGCAGGAGCAGCAACAGATTCATCAAAAGCTTGGCGTCCAGGACGGATTTTACCGACAAAGGCAGACTCTTCACAATCCACCAGTTTTTCCCTTCCATGGAAATAGAAGTGGAGGTGGTGGTCATCATACACAGCATACCCACCATGGCAAAGGGAGCCAGAGAACAGACATCCACCGCTATCGGTAACTGTCCCGTCAGGGATTCCAGATCCACAAAAAGCAGCGCGCCGGAGAACAGGCAGCTCATAATGGGGCCAATGATGGTATTGGTCAGGTACACGGTGGAAGAAAAATACCGCTTAAACTCCCGTCTGCACAAAGCCCTCAGAACGGTGTCCTCCTTCAAATCACCCATCTCATAATCATGCCGGGCCGAACTGCCGAAGAGACTCTGGCATATTTGGCGAAAGCGAAAGGAGACGCATGCCCCCACCAGGACAAACACTCCCAGGGAGAGCGCCGCCCATCCCAGGCTCTGGCCCCAGCTCCCCTCCATCAGAGCCCTCCCCAGCCATACTGCGGGAGGATAAACTTTACCCAGCAATGAAAAAACCGTGTCCGCCAGTTTCCGCATTTGTTCCGGATGCAATCCCCCGTCCATGTGGGAAAAGCGGGAAATTCCATAAAAGATCGCCAGAACAGCAAGGATGGACAGGGCGGAGGAAATCAGACTCTTGTGACGCATCCTGGAGGAAATCCCTGTGACCAGCGCGCCCACCAATACGGCCCCCGCCATGGGCAGAAGGGGCACAGCCCAGATTCCCAGCAGCACCGCCAGATAAAAAGCAGGGCCGGGTCGTACAGCCCAGGCATAAACAGCGATTCCCGGCAGCAGGATGGCCAGCGTGGGCAGCAGGTTTTCCACATACATGCGCACAAATCTGCTCCCGGCCACAGCCGCCTGGGTCACAGGCAGGGCGCAGAGAATCTCATACCCCTCCCTGCTATAAAGGGCGCTCCCGGCCTTAAGCATTCCGAAAAAGAATACCAGCAGGCTGGATATGGCAATCAGATAGGCTGGAATTACCTTTTCCAGTCCCAGATATACCAGGCCATAGGAAAGGCCTCCCGTATAGACAATCAACACCACGGCCAGTACCATCCAGACCGCCAGCATGGCTCCGGCCCTCTTCTTCGCCGTCCTGTCCCGGGAAAAACGCAGAACATTGAGACCATATAGATTGCAAAGTTCCAGTTTCGTCAAAATTTTCATCTGTGCCAACACCGCCATCACCCTACATCCCCCGCCACTTCCATAAAAATGTCTTCCAGAGATTTCTCCCCGTCCAACGAATCTCCCTGCCGCAGCACCTGCTCCATGCTGCCGCTGGTCACCAGCTTCCCCTCCCGGATAATAGCCACCTTGTTACAAAGCCGCTGGGCCACATCCAGTACATGGGTGGAAAAAAGGATGGCACCCCCGTCTTCGCAGATTTCATGCATCATATCTTTCAGAATCACGGAAGCCTTGGGATCCAGTCCCACAAAGGGCTCGTCCAAAAGCAGCAGTCTGGGCCGGTGAACCAGCGCGGAGAGGATGGCCAGCTTCTGCTTCATGCCATGGGAATAAGTGGAGATCAGATCGCCCAGGGAGGGCGTGATCTCGAAAGTGTCCCCGTATTTTTGAATGCGTTCCCTGCGCAGCCCTGCCGGGACCCGGAAAACATCGGCGATAAAATTCAGATACTGAATGCCTGTCAAATACTCATACACATCCGGATTGTCCGGGAGGTAGGCAAACATTCTCTTGCATTCCAGAGGATTCTCCCTGAGATCCTTCCCCCCGATCCTGATGGCACCGGCGTCATAATCCTGTATGCCCGCCACGCATTTCAGCGTGGTGGTCTTGCCTGCGCCGTTATGCCCGATAAAGGCATAGATATCCCCGGGCTCAACATGCAGGCTCAGATCCGTGACCCCCTTATTGCTGCCCTTATACTGTTTGGTCAAGTGCTCAATGATCAGCATATTTTTCTCCTCCTTCCGTCATACGGTGATATAGTGCCTGAAATCTCCCCGAATCCTTCAGATTCCCGAAGCCGGAATGATCCAACGCTTCCTTTACATTCTGCCGGACAAACGCTTTATCCCTGGGAGCCATGCCGCCCAGAGGAAACTGCTCGATCCACTCCCCGATCCGGTCAAAATACCCGTCCCCGTGAAGTATGGGTTCCCCTTCCTCTGTCAAAAGCGACACGGTGCACCGTTCAAAGCGCTCCAACATCTCCAGGGCTTCCTCCTTCTCCCCGGCAGCGGCATGGATCAAAGCCGCCTGATAATAATATTGAGCCGTAAAATGAGGAACCAGCCGGTCCAGCTCAAATACCTCGATGACCGCCTGGGCCCGCGCCATGATCTCTCCACATCTGTTTGGCTCCGTCCCATACAGGGCCATTAACTGTATGGCCTCCCCCACCAGCCCCAGCAAATCCAGATACTGTTGAGTCTGGGCAAAAACTTTTGCCTTGTCCTCTTCCCCCGTCATACGGTATGCCTGCGCCAGCACAGTCCCTCTCTGCCCGTCAATATGCCTGTTGCGCAGAGTGGGCTCCAGGATTTCTATGGCTTCCGGGGCCTTTCCCTGCTGCAGAGCCAGCACCGCCTTCAGCACCACCGCCTCCGAACAGATCCCCACATCCCTGCAGTTCTGTAAGACCCGGTCACACAGCCCCTCCGCCTCCTTCAGAACCTGCCGGCTCTCCTCCTCGTCCCCTGCCAGCATAAAATGATTCAGGTACAGGGTGCACATCTGTGTCAGAAAAGGATAACAGGAATAATAACGGTGTATCAGAGAACGGGCCTTTTCCATCGCCCGGGAAAAGGGAAGTCTGGCAAAATCATCACACAGATCTTTATAGCAGCGCCGGATCTGCTCCCCGGACAGACAAGCCTCATATCCCACCAACTCGTCTATGGTCACTTCAAAAAAGCTGGCCAGTTGGGGCAGCAGCAGAATATCCGGCGTAGTTTGACGGTTCTCCCACTTGGATACCGCCGCCTTCGTCACCCCCAGGAAATCCGCCAGTTCCTCCTGGGTTATTTTCCGCTCCCGCCGCAGACGGGCTATATTGTCCCACAGGTTGAAAATATCCGCCATCATGCCATTCCTTCCTTTCACCTGATAGTATATGGGAAAAAGATTTTTTTCGCAATGGAGCGTTCCGATATATTAAGCTACAAAGTTAAACAACAGGAAACTTCCCGGATTCCCATGATCTGTTTTATCCATAGAAAAAGGGAATGACATGCCTTTACGCTACACATCATTCCCTGTTCTTACCTCTTTACTACAGTATATAAATTGTATTGTTTATACGGTAAAGTCAAATCTGCCGCCATGAACCGGCTGTTCCTGAACCGGAACCCTGGACCAGTCCACATTCTGGATGTTCTGCAGCAGTTCCTCCACGGTGGAGCCTGTGACATGCACGCGCTGTACGGTGGAAGCCGTGCCGTCCTGGGTTGTCAGCTTCTCGGCGGCCAGGCGCTCGGCCTCTTTCTTCTCCTCAGCCCTCTGCTCCGCCTTGGTCTGAGCCGTTTTCTTGGCCGCCGCCTTTTGTTCGGCTTTCTTCTTCTCGGCCTTTTTGGCTAACCTCGTCTCAAACTCCTTCTGTGCCTTGGTCCTGTTGGCCGCCTGCTTGGAATGGAGATTGCTGTTGGCCTTCTCTATGTCGGCAAAGAAAGTCTTTACCCCGTAGGGATCAATGGACACGCCCAGATGCAGCACATCGCCCTCCTCAAGCTGGACCTGGCTCTTCATCTCTTTCAGCTGCTCCACTGCTTCATCCAACTGGTCGGTATACTGTTTGCGCACCTCGGGATCAACTGCCATCTCCTCCAGTTCGTCCGGATCCAGCAACACACCAAATTCTTTGGTGCTTCTGGACAGATAGGAAGATGCTTCCTCTTCCGTCTCGTACTTGGCGACAATGAAGTCCATGTTGCCGTACTTCTTCTGGAGTTCTTTCAGCAGGGCCCTGGCGGCGTCGCTGAGTTGGTTCACGCTGGTCTTTCCGGCACTTCCGCTTCTCTGGGCACTGCCGGTCCTGTCGGTTTTGGCCTCCTCCTTTTTCTTTCGGACGGCGCTGCTCATATAACCGGCCTGCTGATAAGCGCTGTAACCATTTACTTTGCTCATGGTTCCTCTTTTCCGCGCCGCTTTGGTCTCCAGGCCTGCGGATGCGGCGCCGACGCAGACCTGAGAAGAAGCCGCCTAAAACAGTTGTCTCACCCTCCGGCATCGCGTTCTTCTGCACTCCGTTGCAATTTATCGTAAATCCATTTACGATCATGAGAAATACTCTGATTTTTATATCGGCCAGATCCCCAGAAAAATTTACCATACACTGAAAAAGAACATGGTCGTTTGATGCAATCCCAAAATTACTTTTTATAGTTTGCAAAAAGTATATTTATTATTAAATGCCCTCTACTTGAATAATATAATATTGTTAACTCATCTGACATTTTACAGGATTTATGAATTATTTAACCAATAAAGATAATACTTTAGGCCTTGCTCCAGATCTATACTGATACCCTAAAGCCTGCCGGATAATTTCAGGAAGGTAATACTGCTTGTCTTCAACCTTTATATATCCTTGCTCTTCCAGTTTTGTAAGTTCCTCCACCGACAATGCAATTTGATCCAATTCCATCGGCAACTTTCGCTCCTCCGGAATAACCTTTTTAAACTTTTCAAAAATGTTATAGATTGTTTTCATCTCTGCCTTTATTTCATCTATTTTGTCTTTTGCACAAGGTTCTATCGCCGCCCTTATGGCTTGGGGCATAATATATCGGTCGTGGAATTTTAAAGCTATATTTTCAGATTTACTTGTTGCATAATGTAGAAATCTTACAATATCCCTTGCCTGTAATTGTCCCTTTAAATCAGACAATGCCGCCAATATCCACCTAGCAGAATTAGCCTCTTTCGAGTCATCATGTCCCAGCTTTTTCCCCCACAGCCGTTCTAACCTCTTTTCAATCTCCTCTCTGATCAATGTCTGAATTTCCTCTTGCGGCATAAACTCTGGCAATGCCTTTCCTGCTACCCACAAAGCCAGACGCAACGCCTCTGTCTGAGACCAGCTTAACTCATAATCTTTGTACTGATCCCTGAATTGTTGAAAGTTATAAGGTATTGCCTCCTCTGCAATATCCCGCCTGACAAATATAATCGTACCTATATGCCGGTTTTTCAAGCAGTTTACACGACGAACTAATTCCTGACAAAGCGTTTGTATAGCTGCTTTTATAATATCCGCCTCTTCTGTGACATTAAATAAATCATCCAGACCATCAAATAGAAATACAATATTTTTGTTAATATGATCTAAATAGGCATTTAACTCCTGCAAATCAGAAAACTGGTTGCCAAATAAGCCCAATATACACTCTTCCCAAAAGGAGACCCAATCCTTTTTATTATTTGTTCGCAAGCGATCATACAGTTTTTCTCTTAATGCCTCAAATGCATTATGATCTAACATTTGATCACCTATATACAAATCTGTTTTTTCTATACAATGACTGATTACAGGGGCTATTTTTCTATCGTTTACAGTAGCTAATATTGGAATAAACGCCGCATTATTTTGAAATACGTCTTTCAATCCGCAATGATCTTGTGCAAAGTCATTCCAATTCTGTTTCTGGACAAATTGTCTGTACAAATACGTCTTACCAGATCCTTTAGCACCCAAAACCACTAAATTAGGTAAATCCTTTTGATGCCTGACAATCATTTTGCTGATAGAATCTGTAATCAAAATATCTGTATCGTCCGATGCTTCTGCCGTGATATTTACATACTCATGCAAATGCTTCAGACATTTTCTAATGATATTATCTGGCATTTCATCCATTGCATTCTCTCTATTTTCCTTAAACAAAGTTGCCGCAATCGGGTTCATAATCTGACTTAGGCTTGTCCCCTGTAAAGCCGCACACATATCATCAAAATCCCCTAAGCCTAGTAGCCGATTCTCAAAGTCTATCTCATATGCGTATTCCTCCCGCAAATAGGTCTCGTCCATACCATCATTGGAAGATTCCGGTATTTGAGTTAATTGATCCATGACTCTTTGCTTTGTATCTTTGCTCAATTCTTTCGGCACCATTGTTAAAAATATTTTTGTATTTGCTATACTCAACGATGATTTTCCATAAATCTGCTGCTCGATAAATTGTGTACCCTTTATCGACTGCAAGGAAGTAGATGAGACAAAATATTTCTGAACTCTGGGGTCAAATAGAAAAGGCGCAGAAATATTGCTTACACCTGCTCTGAGATCGACTAATATCAGATCTGCTCCCACTGCTTTTCCTAATCGGGAAATCGCCTCTGTAATGAGATACTCGTCATCGGATGCATTCAACAAACTATCTATTCTTGGCATCATAGTTGCCATTTGCTCTTCTTGTAGATAAGCAGGTAAAAAATAGTGCTTAACTCGCTCTCTGTCCGCATTCAGATATATAGCGTCTCCTTGCATGATACTGGCAACTTTCTCTATAGTCTCCTCTGTATCCCCATAAACCCCCCAGATAGATAATAAGTCCAAATAACTCATGGAAAACTGGGCATTCTTCTCCAACGCCCATGTCAAACCTGGTGCCTCCAAATCGGAGTCAACTACAAGAACTCTCTTTTTATTGCCATACACATTGCTGATTTCTTTCAAAAGAGAAATGAGAGATAAAGTACGTCCTACTCCTCCCTTGTATGAATGAAAGGCTATAATAGGACTTCCCATAAGTCCTTTTATTTCTTGATCTCTGTCCTTACCCTTATTTAAATACATATCTCTAAATAAAGGCATCTTACGATTGGCGTCCTCTTCCCACTCATCCATTTCTTCATATGTGATAGACAACTTTTCGCCAAATACATCCAACTCTATATAATTTTCTTTTGAATGGTAATGTTTCTCCAAGATATTGCTCAGACTATCTGAATCTTGAAAGTCTTCTCTCAGCTGGTCCTTATATATAACAACTTCATCTGGATAAACCAATACCTTTCTCCAGGTTGTATTCCACTTTTCACGTCCCTCTGTAGAAAGCAACAAATTTTCAACATCTCTCCAAGTAAACAATCTCATATTATTCACTCCCTATATCCGTTTCAACAAATATTCCATAATCTGTCTAAGAACTTTTTCGTTCTTATTTCCTATTTCCTCATCAGCTACGCTTGCACCATATCTCCATACCTGATTGAATTCGTCTGAAGAAACTTTCCCTCCCTTTGACAGAGGAATATCTTTTAAAATGTACCGCCCTTCCAAGTTGCAGTCTATAAGCATCGCTTTTACATTATGGCGCGCAATTTCTTTTTTTCCAGTATTTATAGCATACTTTTGTAGTGCGTTATAATCCGATAAATTCTCATTTTTCATAATATAACACTTCAACCCACACTCTACTGCATAAAATAGCAATAACCTGCCAGATTTTCGGTATTTTTCTTCATCACTTAACTTAGAATACGCAATATAATGATTTTTACAACTATCACGATACTCTTTTCTCGTTATGTTTATCGCCACTATCCTTCTCCCCCAATTTGCTTAGTACTAATCCTATTTGTCTCCATTCTCACTTTTCATAATACTAACTTCCATCTGCTTATATCAGTACATAGTTAAATGTACTACTTTTATATTTAACCTATTACAATTCTACACAATATTCTTACAAACATCAATAGGCAGTTTGTCAGGTTATAAAACTAATTTCATAAATACATTTATCCCCACAGGCATAATTGCTCTCCGGCCTTCCTGTCCTCAAAGGTATGCATATACGCAAAAATCTGCCCGTTGTCATGGACAATCCCGTTCTCGCCACACTTCTGATGAAACAAATCCATAAGCTGCCTGCCACGGGGGCTGCCCACCTCATACCGATAGCCGTACCGCCGCATATACATTTCTTTCAGCCCCGGAAACAGGCGGTCCAACTGAGCGTAGAAATATTCCCTGTTCCCCTCCCGCAGCGTCAGGCCCATGCCAAAGCAGATCACGCCGTAGACTTTCGCCTCTATACACATGTCCAGCAGCCCGGAGATATTTTCCGCAGTGTCATTGATAAAGGGCAGGATCGGAGAAAGCCATACCACCGTGGGAATTCCTGCGTCCCGCATCTGCTTCAGCACATCAAACCGCTCCCCGGTAATGCTGACTCCCGGTTCCAGCTTCCTGCACAATTCTTCGTCCGCAGTGGTCAGGGTCATCTGTACCACAGATTTCGTCTGCGCGTTGATCTTCTGCAGCAAATCCATATCCCGCAGGATACGGCTTGACTTGGTCTGTATGGATACTCCAAATCCGTACTTCTCTATAAGGGTCAGGGCCTTTCGCGTATGGCCCAGTTCAGTCTCCAGCGGAATATAGGGATCCGTCATGGCTCCTGTGCCGATCATACACTTTTTCCTTTTTCGCCTCAGAGCCTCCTCCAACAGTTCAATGGCATTCTCCTTGACTTCAATATCTTCAAAATCATGTTCCATATGATAGCATCTGCTTCTGGAATCGCAATAGATGCAGCCATGGGAACACCCCCGGTACAGATTCATCCCATTCTGGGCCGACAATATTCCCTTTGCCTTTACATAGTGCATAGTCCGCTCCCACCGTTCTTTTCATAGATTTCTTTGGCCTGGGCTGCCAGTATATCCCTGAGATACACGGGACTGACCACCTGGACCCGGGGGCCAAAAGACAGTAAAAACCCTGTCAGCCAGGGATCCTGGGGCATGGGCGCCGTCACCAGCAGATCCCCGTCCTCTTGGACCTGGATCTGGCCGCCTTCAAATTCATCATAGACCCGGTAGGCCATTTCCCCGGGAAAGCGAAGCACCACCGGGGGCAGACTCTCCCCGGCCTCCCCGGCAGGCGGCTCCGGGAAAACCATCGGCTCAAACGCTTCCTCCAATAGTTCCCAGCTTAAAATACGGCTCAATTTAAAGAGTCGAAAATCCTGCTTTTCCGTACAATAAGCCTTCACATACCAGGCCCTGGACTTATACAACAGCTTTAATGGCCGGATTGTCCTGGCGCTCCCAACTTTATAAGCCCCCACATAACGAATCCGCACACACCGATGGCAGAGCACTGCCCTTTTCAGTGTCTCAAATTTCTCGTTGTCCCGGGTAACCTCCCCCCATCTGGAGAAATCCACCTCATACCAGTTCTCGGAGGGAAGCCGGAAAATGGCGGTCAGCTTGTCCAGAGCAGACTTGTCAAAGGCATTCCCCACAGCCGCCAGGCTCTGCAATGCAGCCAATATCTCCTGTCTCTCCCCCTCCGAGAGCAGAACCCTGTCCAGGACAAATTCATCCATCAGCGAGATGCCGCCGTTTCTTCCCGTCTCCGCATAGATCGGGATACCGGCCTCACTGAGGGCATCGATATCCCGGTAGATGGTTCTGACGGACACTTCGAATTTACCGGCCAGTTCCGCTGCCGTGGTCCGCCCTTTATTCAATAAATAGTACACGATCTTAAACAGCCTGCTCTCCTGCATGAATGCTCTCTCTTCCTTAAAATTCCCTGCAATTCTTTCTGTGGGCCTTGAGTTTTTTGATGGCCCAATTATAATGACTGGACGTGTTGGGTATAAAATAGCCGCTCAAGGCAGCGTTTCCCACCCAGGGGAATACATCTTTTTCAAACAATTCCCGGTCTGAAAAAGTCTCCGCCAGCGCCATCACCTCCCTGTGAGACTGCTCCAACATCTCCCTGGCCGCCTCCAGGGTGGTGTTCTGATGCCTGCCCCAGATTTCCCTGTTCATATCCCCATAAGTCCTCCAGTTGTAGGGGGCAGGCAGAAAGGATTTATTCTCTCCCCTTTGATTTGCCGCCACCCAGTCAAGCAGCAGCCGGTGCCACTCATACAGATGAATCAGCACATCCCGCAGATTCCTGTCCCTCGCCCAGTGGGCCTCCTTTTTGGACTTCATCTTTGTAAAGTCAAAGGAAGTAGCCAGTTCTCTCTCTGTCAGGGAGGCAATCAGCCCGCATAACTCCTGATAAGATTCTGTCGCTGCCTGTATCAATTCCGCTTTTGTCGTCGGTTTTGCCATATAGTTCTCCTTACTGAATATTCCGCTGTTTTCGGGTTTCACTTTCCCTTGCAAGGATGGTACTAAAACGTTTCCCTGATCATAACATGAAAACCCTGACATCTCATGTCATATTTTTCCGAAAATCAAAAGCTTTATAAGGACTCGCCCTTCAGCAAATCGCAGGGCGTAATCTTCCGAATCCGCAGGGACAGCAGACAGGCAATTCCAAATGCCAGCAGCACCAGCCCGGCTCCGGCCGCCGCCACAAATCCCACGGGAACGGTAAAGGTACATTTCACAATGCCTATGCCGTTCAGGAACAACGCCACCAGGGGATTGATCACCAGACTGCACACTACCAGCCCGGCGGCAGTGGACAGGATCATGGCCGGCATGAAGCTGAGAGCGGTCTGCACTATGAGCTGCCCCGTGGTAAAGCCCAGAGCCTTCAGGATTCCGTAATCGTGTTTCTTGCGTCCCAGCATGGTCCTAACCAGCAAAAACAGTACAAACGCAATAATGATCACACTCAGGAAAAGAACGGCGCACACAATGATCTTCATCAGGCTGACATAGACGGACGCCGTACCGCCGATGATGGATTGGATGTCCAGCGTGGTATTCACATTGCCGGCAAAGTTTTGTCTGACCCTCTCGTGAAAGTCTTCCAGATCCGCCCCCTCCCGGAGAACCAAGTAATAACTCAGGTTCTGCAGTTCTCCCAGCTTTTCATAGCCCTCTCTGGTAAGCAGACAATCCCTGCCCAGATTGTTGCTGATCTGGGTAAAGCCGGTGATAATATAGCGCTCCTCCCGGTCCCCCACCGTCAGCCGGATCTCCTCTCCGATTTCCAGTTCCTTTTCCCCGGCATATTTCGCTGCTATGGCCACTTCGTTGTCATATCTGGGAAAACGCCCCTGGATGCAGACGCCCTGGTTGTTTACCTGGGAAAAATCATCGCAGAGCATCGCCATCAAATCCATCCCCTCCGCATGGCGCACATTCACCGTATTATACAGATATATTTTTTCCACATCCGGCTCCGACTCCATCTCCCCCAGAAACGCTTCCTCAATCCCCACATTCACATTGACGCAGGAATCTGCCGTCTCTCCCACGACCATGTACAGAAAAGGCCGGATATCCGCAATCATATTCTCCACCATCAGTCCCGAAAACACCACCACCAGCGACAGTACCAGCATGGTAACGCACACTGTCACGTTCTGGCGCACCCCGGAAAGGGTATTTTTCAGTGCCAGCGCCAGGTTCAGAGACAGCCCTGTTTTGTCCAGAGGCACATGGTTCTGTCTGAAATTATGGGTTTCTATGCCCTGCCGCAGTGCAAGGATGGGGTCTATCTTCCTGATTCTGCGGGAGGACAGCCACACCGCCAGAGCCACCGCAGTTCCCAAGATGCCAAAGGACAGCACACAGGGCAGAGGCAGGAATCCCATCTCATAAGGGATACCTGTCTGGGAGATCATCATGGCATTGATGGAAGGAAACAGCAGATAGGAAAGTCCTGTTCCCAGCACCGCCGCCGCCAGGGATATGCCCAGAAACTGTACCAACAGGGAGAGTACCAACTGCCTGCTGGTATAGCCCACTGCCTTGAGCGCTCCCAGGTTTCGCATGTTTTCCTGGATATGGTTTCCAATGTTGGACGCGATAACCACCAGGGCAATCAACAGCACGAAGAACGCCATGGCACTGACAATGCCCGAACAGATCATCTGAGATATATAGCGGGAAGTGGATACCATGGCATAAGAATTGCTGATAACTCTGGAATAGGGAAAGCCTTCCGATACCTTGCTTTTTAAATCCGCCTCGTATTCCGCACTGCTCCCCCCGTGGGCAAGGCGCACGGAAAGCAGCGTGGCCTTGGGCGCATAGCCCCTCTCTTCCAGCTCCTCATATAGATCCCGGGTCAATAAAAGTTCACACATCCCACAGTTATGAGAACCCGCCATGACGCTGTTAAAAAAGCCGCTCACAGGGTAATTCACCGTATTGCTCCCTATTTTCAGTTCAATAAGCCTGCCTACGGCGATATCTCCTGTCTTGTAAAGCATGGGCAGATAGACGCCGGTTTCCCCATCGCCTTCTTCCACGATCTCCACTCTGCCTATGGGACGTTCCAGCGCGGCATCCTTCTCCAGAATCACGAACTCCGTGTTCACCTCGCCGCCATTGTAAGCAAAATTACCCACCATGCACAGGGCATCGTCCATATAATATTCCGTGACTTCCGGCTCCTCTTCCAGCACGTCGGTAAGAAAAGAGCGTACCTCACCGGGTTCGCTGTCCATGGCCAAGGTCACATGCTCCCCATGGAGTCTGTCATGACAGCGGTCAAAGTTCTGTCTGTAATCCATGGCCAGCATCAGCCACATGTTCAGCATTGCCGCCGCCAGCAGTATCAGCACTGCCACGGAAAAAGTCTGTCCCCTGGACCGGCGCAGATTGGATCCCATCAACAAAAATGTCCTGTTCATCTTACCACCCCATTTCCGTCAGAAATGCCGAAAGCTTTTCATGCCTCTTTACATCCCCATGCTCATATGCGCCCAGGCTGCACTCCCCCAGGATCACGCCATCTTTCAGATAAAGGATGCGGTTGCCCCGGCGCGCCGAGCGCATGTCGTGGGTGACCATCACCACACTCTGGCCCCTTCGGTTAAATTCGGTCAAGGTATCCAGAACCTGCAGACCGGTGCGGGAGTTCAGAGCTCCCGTGGGCTCGTCGGCATACAGTATCTCGGGGGAATTGATCAGTCCCCGGACTATTCCGGCCCGCTGGGCTTCACCGCCGGAGATCTGGGTGGGAAACTTATGCCAAGTCTCCTCCGGGATGTTCACCGCCCGGAACAACTCCCCAGCCCGCTCCGCCAGAGCCTTTCTGTCTTTGTTTACCAGCAGTCCCGCCGCCAGCACATTGTCCATGAGGGACATGCCGTCAATCAGATAAATCTGCTGGAACACAAAGCCGCAATGCCTGCGCCGGAAAACAGCCAGTTCGTCCGGGTTATAGTCCGAAATCACCTCCCCGCCAAAGGTAATCCTGCCAAGTGTGGGGGTATCCATCCCCGACAGAGCATACAGCAGTGTGGACTTTCCCGCTCCGCTGGCCCCCATGATCACAGTAAAATCCCCCTCATATAGTTCTAAGTCAATGTTTTTCAAAACATGCTGCAGGACCCCTCCGCTGGAAAAGGACTTGCTAAGGCTCTCCGTCTTTAAGAGTATTTTTTTCATAGCCTAACCTCCGATTGCAGATTATGCATCTCCCCCTTTCGGCCTCCGATATCCAGAGACTGCTTTCACCCTGCACGGCCCGGGAAGAAGCTGTTTTATACATTCCATTCTAGAGATCCAATTCTTAAATGTCTTTAGGCAATTCTTAAATACTTCTTAAATACGGCAGAAAAGATCGTATTTGCCCCCCTGGGGCATATAAGGCTACGCTCTGCTCAGTGGAATCATCACCCGCACCCGCAGTCCCCCGGCCCCGTTCTCCACGATCAGATCGCCTCCCATCTCCCTCATGAAATAATCGGAGATAAAGAGTCCCAGTCCGGCCCCTTCCCGGTCTCCCACATTGCTCCCCCGCCTGAATTTCTCTTTCAGCAAGGGCAGTTCCTGATCGGGTACCCCGCCGCCAAAGTCCTCGATCAGCACCGCCAGGCAGCATTTTTCCCTGGTTATGGCAACCACAATCTCCGTGCCGGCATACTTGTAGGAATTGGCAAAAAGATTGTCCAGCACCTGCTGCAGCCGAAGCCTGTCCGCATGGAGCAGGCAGGAGGGAATGGGAGGGATTTGCGAGCGGTGCAGATAGTCCGCGTTTTCCAACAGCAGAGCCAGTTCTCCGCTGGATATGTCTGTCGGGGCCACGGTAAGCTGCTGTAATTCCTCCAGAGTCGCGGTAAACAGATCCGTAATCAGCGTGTTGATCTGATCCGCCTTGCGGATGATCTGCGTGTAATTGTCCCGCATTCTGTCGCTGTCGGACAGGGCCAGCCCCAACTCCGATGCCGCCTTGATGCTGGCCACGGGAGTCTTAATATCATGGGACAGCTTTGCCACCAGTTCCTTTTTGGCCGCGTTGGCCTGAGCCTCAGCCAGCCGGGCCTTCCTCAGTTCCGAACGCATGATGTCAAAACTCTCCGTGAACGCGCCAAAGAGATTGTGTCTGTCCATCTGAAGCGGCACATCCAGATTGCCGCCCGCCACCCGCTCGGCAAAGCCTTTCAGTCTGCGGAAAGGCCGGATCAGTCTGTAATAAATCCAGGCGGTATAGCCCAACAATACCGCCGCCTGAAGCAGAAAAACCAGCAGCAGCGCCATGGCCAGGTTCCGCTTCCGGGCCTCATAATCTTCCTCCGACCCATTGTGTATTATCACTTTCCCCACCGTGGCCCCGTCCCGGGCCACATCCAGAATGGTGTCCCTGTGGGATATGGCGGCATTTATACTCTCGCTCAGTCCCTCCGCCGACTTCCACAGCAGATTCCCCTCCCGGTCCAGTACCGTAAAGTCATATGCAAAGGGACAATTTTCCTGGAAAATCGGTTCCTCCAGGTCTCCCCAGTGCGCCTCCACTGTCCTGGCAATCTCATTGACCGCCACAGTGTCCTGCAAAAAGCCTCCCCCGGTGCGGCCGGTACGCATAAAGGCGGCTAAAAGCGCCGCCTCTGCAAAAAAAGGTATTAAAATCCACAAAATGATCAACAGGTATTTTTTTCTCATTTCCCTCTCCACCCGTCCCGGAAAATCCGTTCCGCCATTGGGCGGCCCCTATGTAGAGCCGACAGTTCCTCCCGGCTCTCCTGTTTCCGCTCCCCGGAATCGGTAACCCTCTCCCCAGAATGTCACAATATACCGGGGCCGGTTGGGTTCGGGCTCTATGGCCTCCCGGATCCTGCGGACATGCACGTTCAGCGTCCCATCCCCCGTGATCCTGTCCTCCCAGACCTTTTCAAACAGTTCCTGTTTGGGCACCACCCGGTCTTTGTTCCGCGCCAGATATGCCAAAAGCCGGAACTCCAGCATGGTCAGTTTTACGGGTCTGCCCTGCACCCATACGCCCTTGGCCCCAAAGTCGATTTTCAGCCAGTCATCCTCATATCCATCCTGCCCGGCGCCCCGGCCGTAACGCTTTAATACCGCTTTGACTTTAGCCAGCAGAACACCCAGGGAATACGGCTTTCGGATGTAATCGTCCCCGCCGATCCCCAGCGCAATGATCTGATCATCCTCGCTGGTCCGGGCCGAAATAAACAGAATGGGAATGTCCAGCGCCTCCCGCAATTCCCTGCACAGTCCAAAGCCGCTGCCATCTCCTAAGTTGATATCCAGCAAGAGCAGCTGCGCTTCATTTTCCCGCAAAAAACAGCGGCACTCCTCCACTCCATAGACTGCCGCCGTCTTAACGCCGAACAGATTAAAATATTCCGCCGTGTTATCGGCAAGCATCTTCTCGTCATCTATGATCAGACAATCGTAGCGCATTCCCAGTCCCCCCGACTCTTTTTCCGGGCCCTATGATTCCCTCAGCAGCTGTTTCGTATATGCCTCCCGGGGGTGGGCAAACACCTCTTCCGTCTCCCCGATCTCCAGGATTTTTCCTTCTTTCATAACCATGATCCTGTCACTCATCTGGTAGATCACATTGATGTCATGAGAAATAAACAGATAAGACAGCTGCAGTTCTTCCTGGAGTCTGCGCATCAGTTCCATGATCTGGGCCTGTATGGTTACGTCCAGGGCCGACACCGGTTCATCCGCGATGACCAGCCCCGGCCTGGTAATCAGAGCCTGGCCGATGCTGATGCGCTGCCGCTGCCCGCCGCTGAGCTGGAAGGGTCTGCGGTCATAATACGCCTCGGTAAGTCCCACCGTTCCAAGCATCTCCATGGCCGCGGCGCGCATATCCGCCGCCGACATGGCTTTGTCCGGCTCCAGCTTCCCCCTGGCCCGCAGAGGTTCCTCCAGCAGCCATCCCACGGTCTTGGAGGGATTCAGACTGCTGTAAGGATCCTGAAAAATCATCTGAGGACGGGTGGAGTAATGGACGATCTCGCCCGCAATATCCCGGTTCATTCCCAAAATGGCCTTGGACAGAGAGGTCTTGCCGCAGCCGCTTTCTCCCACCAGTCCCAGAATCTCTCCCTTACGAATCTCAAACTCGGCGTCCCGCACCACCTGGTTTTTCTTTCTCTGGGAAAACAGGCTGTTGCCGCCCTCCCGGTAGTATACCTGGAGCCCCTTAACAGACACCACCGGCTCCGGGCAGGGAATACTGCCCTCCCAGCCGCTTCTGCCCCTGGGTTTCATGCGGCTGGGCACCGCCTCAATCAGATTCCGGGTATATTCTTCTTTCGGACGCTCAAAGATCTCCTCCGGCGTGCCCGTCTCCACCACCCTGCCGTCCTTCATCACGGCGATCCTGTGACAAATCCGCTTTGCCAGATTCAAATCATGGGTAATAAAAAGAATGGCATTATGCCGTTTCCCGTTGATTTCCCGCAGCAGGTCCATAATCTGGTTCTGCACCGTCACATCCAGGGCCGTTGTGGGCTCATCGGCCACGATCAGCCGGGGATGCAGGATAATGGCCATGGCAATCATCACCCTCTGGCGCATCCCCCCGCTGAGCTGATGCGGATAACAGCCATACACCCGCTCCGGCTCCCGAAGCCCCACTGCGGCAAAAGTCTCCAGAACCAACTGCTTCATGGCCTGCCGCTCCTGCTTGCTGCGGCAGAAGCGCAGGCCTCCCTCCCGGGCAGCCTCGGTACTGTGATCGGGGAAACATGCCTCTCCCTGGGCGGTCGGCCCTGTGCCCGGAACACTCTCCCTGGAATAGGCCGGCATACTGTGCAGCCGCAGCATTTCCTCCACCTGCCGGCCCACCCGCTGGGTGGGATTCAGCGAAGTCATGGGTTCCTGAAACACCATGGACATACAATCCCCCTGATATCGCCGATACAATGCCTTATCCCGGGGCTTTCCCGCCTCCTGCAGCACCACATCGTCATACAGGATTCTTCCGCTGGTCACTGTGGCTTCCTCCGATACCAGCCCCATCAAAGTCAGGGCGGTGACGGACTTACCGGAACCGGATTCCCCCACCACCCCCAGAATCTGCCCGTCGGGGATCTCCAGGCTCACATGACGCACTGCCTCCGTCCTGCCAAAATTGACTGATAGATCTTCTATGGTAATCACTGTGCGTCACCTCCCTGTACCTGTACATGATACCCATAATCTCTTCGCCATAAGTCTCTGTCCTCATTTGCCCAGTCGCTGTATGCCCTCACTGAGCAGAGAAAATCCCAGCACAATCCACACAATGGTCAGCCCCGGCGCCAAAGCATACCAGGGAGCCGTAGTGAGATATCCCTGGGCATCGGACAACATCTTTCCCAGACTGGCCTGGGGAGGCTGCACGCCGATCCCCAGATAACTCATGCCGGATTCCGCCAGAATGGCATTGTTGAAGCCGATCATCACCGACACCCAGAATGTGGAAAAAATGTTGGGCAGGATATGTATAAAAAGAATCCTCCCCCGTCCCACGCCCATGAGTCGGGCCCGGCTGATATAATCCGCGTCCCGCAGCCGGATAAACTCGCTTCGAACAATGCGGATGAAACTGGGCATGAACACTATACCCAGTGAGATCACCAGATTCCGCTGCCCCGTGCCCAGGACACTGATCACCACCAGCGCCAGCAGGATGCTGGGAAAACCGTTGATTGCGTCGGTAAACCGCATCACCACCTCATCCACAATACCCCCGAAATATCCTGTCAGCGCCCCCACCAGGATACCCACTCCCCCGGACAGGGCTACCACCAGCGTACTGATCCATATGGTTGCGCCGATGCCCTTCATTACCCGGGAAAAAATGTCCCGCCCGAAATTATCCGTGCCGAACAAATGCTGCAGAGAGGGAGCCGCAAAACGCTGGGAAGCAGACATGGATGTAGTGCTGTAGGGCGTCCAGAAAACGCCCAACAGGGCCAGAAACACCACAAGGCCCGTCATACACAGGCCCGCAATCAAGTATTTATTCCATTTTATACCGCTTCTTTTCTTCACGTTTTCTCCAGTCTTCCGCGCATTGAACCTATGCCGAATCACAGCAGATAGTTGTTCTCCCGATTGGCAATCTGCAGGGCAACTAATTTATACTTTGCATATTCCCCCACCACCAGCGGCTCCGATTTGCATATCTCTTCCGCTTCCTCACGGCTTTCCGTCTTCAGGATATACATACCCGCCATCCCCGGATATCCCTTAAACACGCCGCAGATTTCCAGCTTTCCCGCATCGTCCAGTCTTCTTATATTTTCAACATGCTCCGTGATTACCTTCTTTGTCACTCTGTTATAGGTCTTGCTCTTCTCAAGCATCACCATATACATCAGCTTTTCCATACCCTCTTTGCCTCCAAAGCTCCCGTCAACCGCTCACTTGCCGCTGATCCTGGGATCCACCACCCGGTACAGGATGTCCACCAGGAAGTACACAAAAATCACCACAAATGTGATATACAAAATCAGTATCTCCACCACCGGCAAATCCCTGGTGGAAATGGAACTGATCAGCAGCCTCCCGATCCCCGGCAGGGAAAATACCTGCTCCACCACGATACTGCCCGCTACGATCTCGGCGATAATCATGCCCAGGAAAGTGATCACCGGCATCATGGCATTGCGCAGCACATGACCGTACATCACCCGCCGCTCGCCGCACCCCTTGCTCCGGGCCGTGCGCACATAGTCCGCCCGAAGTTCCGTCAGCAGCGATCCCCGTAAAAAGCGGGCCGTCATGGCCGCCTTGGGCAAGGCGATCGCCAGTGCCGGGAACAGCAGATAAAAGAGGAAGCCTCCCATATCCTTCTCATAACTTACATATCCCCCCGGCACAAAACATTTAAACACCATGCCAAACAGATAGGTGACAAGGATTCCCAGAAAAAAAGAGGGAATCGCCATGGTTGCCTGGGTGATCACCCCCAGGGCTGCGTCCAATACCTTATTTCTGCTGCGGGCCCACAACACCCCCAGCGGAATGGATACTGCCACAATCAGCACCAGCGAAATGGCCGCCAGAGACAATGTTACCGGCAGTTTGTCCCCGATCAATTCCGCCACCGGCATCATCTCGTTCATGTTCTTGGCATAGCGGTAGCTGATGCCCAGATCGCCCAGAAGCACGCCCCCCGCCCAGCGGAAATACCGAACCACCGGAGGATCATTCAGTCCCAGTTCTTCCCGAAGCTGGGCCTCCCTCTCGGGAGTCGCCTCCGTCCCCAGTATGGAAGTCACCACATCCCCGGGGATAATCTGAAACGCAATAAAGGCGGCCGCAGATACCACGAACAATGTCATAATGAGAGTAACGATTTTTTTACCAAGGTATTTCATGGGCCGCCTCCTTTTTTATTTATATTTCCGTAACCGACCTCCCGGATATTGTTATTCCGTATAATACACCGTGCTCATATCCTGTACATATACCGGGTAGAATTTGTAACCCGCCAGCTTGGGATCCATGGCAATGGTGATGGGGGGCACCTGAATAAAGGCACTGCCCGCCTCGTCGCACAGAATCTTCTGTACCTGCTTGTAGAGTTCTGCCTTCTCAACCGGGTCCAGGGCCGCCGCCGCCTTCTGGTATGCCTCGTCATAGGCCGCGCTGGCGAAATTCACGAAATTCTTCTTGGAATCCGTCTGGAAACGGTTGGTCAGGTAGCCCGGGGTCATGTCGCTGGTGATGCCGGAGATGGTGGACTGATAGTTCCGATCCGTGTAACAGTCGCTGAGCCAGCTGCTCCATTCCACAGGATTGATGGTGGCGTTGATGCCTGCTGCTTTTAGCTGCTCCGCTACCACCTCTGCCGTCTGCATATGGTACTCATAGTTGGATGGCACCGTGATCTCCAGGTCAAATCCGTTGGGATAGCCCGCATCGGTCATCAATTCCTGAGCCTTCTGGATATTGGCTGCGGTACCGTAAGTATCCGTCAGATCCACATAATAAGTGTGCAATGTGGGCAGCATAGCCGAACTTACCAGCGTTGCGCCGCCTCCCGCCACAAACTCGTTCACCATATCCAGATCCAGCGCGTAACAGATGGCCTGGCGAATGCGCACATCGTTCAGAGGTTCCACCGCATTGTTCAGGAACAATGCCTGCACCACATCCGAGGGCGCGGACAGAATCTGAAAACTGTCCGTAAGTTCATTGGCCTGGCTGTCCGTCAGATAGGGATAAATCTGGATGGAGCCGCCTTTTAATTCCAGCAGCGCCGTATCCGGACTGTTTACAATCTTGAAGTTCACCTCGTCCAGATAGGGCAGTCCCTGCTGCCAGTAATCCGGATTCTTGGCAACCACAATCCCCTCCTGGGGCTTATATGACACATAAGAAAACGGTCCCGTCCCGATGGGTGTTCCGCTCTCCTCTTCCCCGCTGCCCGCAGGGATGATGGCTGCCACAAAGCTGTAAATCAACTCCGTGTTGGCACTGCCCACTGTGACCTGAACCGTCTTTTCATCCAAAATATCCACGCTCGTGAGAACGCTCAGCGAAGAGATCAGCGGGGTGCCGTCCAGCAGGCCGCTGGCCCGCTCCAGGGAGTATTTCACATCCTCCGCCGTCACCGCATTGCCATTGTGAAACTTCACGCCCTCTCTGAGTGTGAAGGTATATACCAGCCCGTCCTCGGAGATGGTATAGTCGCTGGCAAGCGCTTTCATCAAGTCGCCGTTCTCGTCCGGCTTCACTAAGCCTTCAAAGATGTTAAATAGGATTTCTTTAGTTCCTGCCGCAGTTGCCTTATGAGGGTCAAGACTATCAACATCCTGTTGTATTCCTACAACAATGGAGCCGCCGTAAACAGGTGCGCCGGCCTGAGCCTCCCCAGAGGATTGCTCCTCCGAAGACTCCTGCGTACCGCCTGTTTGAGATTCTCCGGAGGAATCCTCCCCCAAAGACTCCTGGGTACCGCCCGTCTGGGACTCCATAGAGGAATTATCCCCCGAAGAACCTTCAGTGCCGCCTGTGCATCCGCTCAGTGCAGCCATCGTCAAAAGTGCCATAATCAGTAAAACGCTAATCCGTTTTTTCATGATATGTTCCTCTCCTCTTCGATCAATAAACCTCTCACTATTCTATTGTCCCCTACATTGTAGCATAGATACTCTACATTGCAAGTATTTTTTCCTGTACATGGGCTTTTCCGGGCCGAAATTTTTACATTTCAGCCCTCTTTGATCCGCCCGTAAAGATAAAGGTCTGCCCAATGCCCGTCCTTGTCTTTTACATGGCTTCGCTGAATCCCTTCCAACTGCATACCTAACTTTTTCATCAGACCCACTGATTTTACCCCGTCAATGGTTTCGGCAAATATCTTGTGCGCATCCAGTTTATCAAAAGCATAATCCATCACCGCTTTGCAGGATTCATACGCATATCCCTGATGCCAATAATTTTTGTTGAAAAACCAGCCGATTTCATAGACGCTTTCAGAAAGTGAATGGAACAGAATATAACCGATCATTTTGCCGCTGTCCTTATGAACCGCGGCCACAGCGGCATTTTTTCCGATGCAGAACTCTGACAGAAAATTAGATGTTTTTTCATAACTGTACGCAGGCTCACAATCCTTCATTACTTCATCATTGCCTAAAATAGCATACAGATCTTTGGCATCGTCCATTGTGTAGTTCCGAATTATCATCCGATGCGTTTCGATCTGCATCTGCACTACCTCTCAAAATAATTGTGGCTGCGGGACTCATCATAATAAATCACGTTCTCCCGCTCTATGGTGATCCGTCCACCCTCCACGTCAAGGATTGTCACACCGCAGTTCTTATGGACGCCGCCGTTCCAGAAATCTTTCCTGTCTGTTACAGTCAGGCTGCTGAGCAAGCCTTTGACCGCCGCGCCATGGCTGGAAACCAGAATGGTCTTGTCCGCATAATCCGCATTGTATGCTACTTCATGCAGAAAATCCGTGGTACGGCGGCACAACTGTTCAATGCTCTCCCCGCCTTCAGGGGGAATATAATTGCCCGGATCCACAAAAAAATTCATGAAAGCCGGGTCCGGAATGGTATAATGCTCCCGGCTGCAGCAATAGCCCTCATAAATGCCGAAACAGATTTCCCGGATCCGGGGTTCTTCAATCAGGGGGATATCCCGCTCCCCCCGAAGAATCTCCGCCGTCTGCTTCGCCCGCTTTAAAGGGCTGGTATAGATCAGATCAAAGGGCACTTCTTTCAGTCCCTGTGCCGTCTCCCTGGCCAGTTCCAGCCCGTTTTCATTCAAGGGTATGTCTGTAGCCCCCTGCAGCCGCTGCTCCAGATTCCAATCCGTCTCCCCGTGCCGTATCAGATATATTTTCATGTGGATATATTCTCCCTGTACAAATGCTGAATTTCACTTAATTTGTTTATTATAGCAAAAAAATCTTTTCTGCACAAGGGGCGGCGTTCCTGTCGGAGCTGTCTGAAAAGTTTAATATTAAATGCGAAGGGAAGTGAAAGCCTCCCGACGCATTATTTTTTTATCTAAAAACAGCAGAAAAAGGCCAAAAACGGCCATTTTATAAAGTCTGTATTTATCGGTGTAGGCTGACAAGTTTTAAGTTCGGTTTTTAAGGTGAAAACCGGGCAGCGGTGGAGAACATCAACGCTCTAAAAGGTTCCATGTCGTTCAACAAGTTTGCGGCTTTTAATGTGAAAGTCGATACGGTCAGGGCGGCCCAGAAAAAAGACGCCAGCCGGAGCGCGTGAAAACCGGTGGAAAAGTACACGCCCGAAAAATGCAGATTTTACAAAATGGCCGTGGCATGAAACCAAATCACAAGGAGGTGAGAACGTGAGAAACTACCGATATTTGACGCTGGCCGATCGCGAGAAACTGGAGTCCCACTATCTGAAAGGAGAACGCCCGCAGGACATAGCCGACACTCTCGGCGTACATGTAGCAACTATCTACAAAGAGCTGAAACGTGGCGACACCGGAAAACTCGACAGCAATATGCGGCAAGGGTACAGCGCGACACTGGCCCAGTATCGCCTCCAGCAGAACTTTAAGTGCAGAGGGCGAAAAGTCAAAGGCGAACAGAAAAGCCCTGAAACTGTCACAAGCTAACCAGAAAGAAAGGAATACACCACCATGGCAAAAATAAACGGTTTTCAATACGGCGCGGAGCTATTATGCAAGTCGTCGTTTCCGGCCACACTGGAGGCTGATAACCTCCCCTGCATTATCGAAGTAATGGTCTACCGGCTCAACGCCGTGGCCGCCACCAGCTATTCACTTGACGGGGAGGATCCTCTGCTCCATTTCCTCGGACTGGATAAAACAGATACATACATCACCCGGCATGAAATTGACGACCTTTTCACCGTCGTTCACGCCAGAAGGGAGGCAGAACCATGGCAGCAATAAACACGATCGCAAAAGAATGGGCTGGCGAGCTCCGCGACGGGATCGCGTGGGTGATCGTCTGGAAAACCGGTCGGAGCTGGAACGCTACGGCGGTATGGCTGAACAGTGACAACGACACCTTCGAGCCGGAGGATCTGGAGCGGGCCCGCAAGATACTGGAGCAGGATCCAAACGCTGTTATGCTAAATGGCTACTACTGCGGACACTTCGGCGAGGACATGACCGTGGCAGAGCTGGCGGCAGGGATCCGCTGGCACTACGAGAACGGCTACAACCTGCTGGACGGCTCGACGGCATTTCCACCGGGGCCTATGGAACACCTGGCAGATCAGCAGCAGGAAACAGATAAATGCCCAGCGCCCAGCGCTCTGTATATTGACGGGAAATGCTTCACCGGACAGATCACAGAGCTGACGCTTCCGCGCTTCTCCCCTCCTGAGCTGAACCTCCCAGAGCTTCGGAGCCCGCCCAGCATGGAGCTGAACCTCACGATCACACCGAACACGGCCGCGGCTATTCTGGAAGCCCTACAACCGGCAGTGCTACGCTTTTTCGAGGCGCTTGTCAACGCTGCAAGGGAGGCGTGGGCTGGGATCAAACGATCGGCCAAGGCGGCGGGCAGGATCGTGGCCCGGATCGCTGGCAGGTGCATAGACGCCATGCTCTACAAAGCAAACGATCACCCGAAATGGTGGCACTACTACAAGCACGCTAAAAAGTACCGTGTGCGCAAAAAATACCGGCGACGACTGGAGCAGCAACTCTGTGATAAGCTGCTGGCCGCCGCTGCTGGATAGGAGGTGGACACATGAGCAAATCTAAACCGTACCGCGTATGTCCGAATTGCGGCTGCAATTTGGATCCCGGCGAGCGTTGCGACTGTAAAGAACGCGCGGAGCTGGCAGCAGACCTGACGCACATAGACCGGCGCGAGCCCGTACTCATGCCCGACGCATAAGCGGCGCACGCTATGAGACATGCCGCGAGTGCGGGCTGGAATGGAATATAAGCAAACAAGCGACGATCCCGTGGTATGGCTATCTCTGCCCGCGGTGCCGGGCAAAGTATAAGCAGCCACGCAGGATCCAACCGAAAGGAGCAAACACATGAGAAACGAGGTTATTTTTGACAGAAAAGGGATCCCGGACATTATGGTGGTATTCACACCGGACGAGCTGGGCCTCCCGGCAGAAATCAGAGGCAAGGCCGTGAAGGAGTACGCGATCAGCAAGTACCCCAACACCCTGATCGGGGGCGTGCCCCACTCCATGCCCTACCAGCAGCCCGCCGTAAATATCAACCACGACGAGGCGATCCGGCTCTGCGAAAGCAAAGGCCCCGGCTGGCACCTTCTGACAAACGACGAATGGGCCGCCCTGGCACACCAGAGCCGCAAAAACGGCACCCTCCCCCGTGGAAACACTGACTGCGGAAAGAGCCACAGCCACCCGGAGGAAACCGGCACTACATACAAAGACAACAGCGGCAGCAGTAAAACCCTGACCGGCTCCGGCCCGGTGACATGGAACCACGACCACACAGCCGAAGGAGTCGCCGACATGTGCGGCAATGTCTGGGAACACGTCGGCGGGATCCGCTTCATAGACGGCAAGGTGCAGGTGATACCGGGAAACGAGGCAGCAGCAGGCGCGGATCAGTCCAGAGACTCAAAGGAGTGGAAAGCGATCTACACAGCCGACGGCGATCCCGTCTACTACAACGTAGAGGACGGCGAGATCAAGCTCCAACCGATAGCACCGGAGGGCAAAGACTACGACGGCGTACAATTCACCGATCTGAACACCTCGGCGCTGGAAGTCCCGGAGAAGCTGATCGAGCTCGGCCTCTATCCTGCGCCCGGATATGAGGGCACGGACTACTTCTGGCTGGACACTGACGGCGAAAGGATCGTGTTCCGCGGGGGCTCCTGGCACCGCGGTGCGAGCGCTGGTGTGTTCTACTTCAACGGCTACCACTCCCGCGCGCGTGTCGGCACGTACGTGGGCTTCCGCTCCGCTTTAATTCGATACTCTGGCGACTCTGGATCTCTGGACGATCTGGACGACGAAGCCGCCGATCTGAGCGACGCGCCGCAGGAAATCAAGAATGAGATCAAGGCTAACGCCGAAAAACTGGAGCATAAAGACACCATGACGGATATCACAAAGGACTGGCCCTTCCCCCTTCCTGACACGCTGCCGGGCATGATCCGGCTGACACTTGCCAAGGTACTGACAGACATATACACAGCCGCAGGCGGGCAGGACGCGCTCAGCTTCCAAAGTCTGGCCTACAATGCCAGCGAGGCAGAAATCAAAGTGGCGATCCCGATTGCCTCACAGCTGGCGCAGATCAACATAGCAGCCGAGGCCATGAGGCGCGGCATGGAGCAGCTAAAGCTCGCCGCCACCACTTCACTGACACTGACACTCGGAAAGGAGGCCGCCGATCGTGAATAATCTCCGGGAAGTATTCAGGAAATATAAGGCCGTCGTGTTCTTCGACGTGGAGACAACCGGCCTCGACGCCAAAACCTGCCGGATCATAGAGCTGGCAGCAATCAGGATCGAGCGGGCAGGTGACGGCACCCTCTACACAGCGGGCCGCGCTGACATGCTCATAAAACTGCCAGACGGACAGCGGATCCCCGAAAAGATCACAGAGCTGACCGGGATCACGGACGAACAGCTGGAAGCCAGCGGCGTGACTGAATACAACGCTGCAGCAGCCTTCGCCTTCGAGTTTTTGACCTGCGGGCCCGTCCTTCTGGTGGCCCACAATGCACAATTTGATCTTTCATTCACTCAGGAAATGCTCGGCCGGTATGGAGACGACGCGCTGCAACTTTTGAAAGACTGCGACTATCTGGACAGCCTGACGGTGTACAAAGACCGGAGGGACTACCCACACAAACTGGAGAACGCGATCGCGGCCTACAATCTGGAGGGCAAAGTGCGAAACACTCACCGGGCGATCGACGACGTGAAGGCACTGTTTGAGGTATGCAGAGCCATGGACGACGAGCGGGCCGATCTTCTGGAATATGTGAACACCTTCGGCTATAACCCGAAGTACGGAGTTAGTGGACAGCGGATCGAAAAAGTGAGCTACTGGCCGCAGCGTTTCAACAAATACATGCAGCCGCCGGGCGATACACTACCGGCCCTGATGAAGAAAAGGAGGAAATGAGCAGAGATATGGCAAACACGAAAACAGAGCGGCACCCACCGCAAATGAGAAGCCGCTCCGCAGGCTATCACGCAAGACGCCGAAAGCCTAAAACCATTTTACACCGCTTCTCTCTGTTTTTCAAGCGGGGAAAATGGAAACGTGCGCTTGTTTTGGCGCTGGCCGTACTGGCTGGGCTGGCCGTGCTTTTCCTGCTGTACTGGCTGATCTTTTCCTCCGACGGGAGCGACACCACGGCAGCATATACACCGGAGCCGCCAGAACTCACCATAGAACCGGAGGACAAGCCTCAGACGTACATATTCAAAGACGGCGACGGCCACCCGGTAGACTGGGAGCATTTAACAGACGCATGGGCGAAAGAGGCCGGTTACGAAAAGCGCTATCCTCTCACCGACGACGAGCGGCTGGAGATCGCGCAGGTAATCACCGCAGAGGCCGCAGGCGAGCCCTTCGCAGGCAAGGTGGCCGTGGCCCAGTGCATACTCCAGACATGCGAGGACGAGAGGATCCGCCCGTCCGAAGTTCTGGAAAAGTATAAATACAGCAAAAGGCGGCCGGATCCTACCGCCGAAGCTCTGGAAGCCGTGGAGGCCGTGTTCGACTTCGGGCACGTTGCAACCAGCGAGCCGATCCGGTATTTCTACGCGCCGGAGCTTATAGAAAGCAGCTGGCACGAGTCGCAGGCGTATGTAATGACAATCAATAACCACAAATTTTTCAAAGACATTAACCGCTGAAAGAAATCATCAACCAAAGGAGGTAGACCATGGCAGGAAGTCCAAAGGCTGCCACGCAGCCGCAAACCGCAGAAACACCGCCGCGGGAGGCCATGAGCCTGCAAGAGAAGTTTGTCAAGCTCCGGGAGGCTGTACCTGCAATCACGCAGCGCCAGCACTCCGAGGGCGTAAAGTATAAATTTGCAAAGATTTTCGACGTTTACGAGCTTCTCACCCCGGCTATGAACCAGTACGGCGTCAACTTCGACATAGTGGCAGAAAAGGCCACCAGACACGCAGAAAACGGCGATCCCGTGTATTATTCACATTTTCAGCAGAACACCCAGAGGGGGAGCCTGATCGTGTGGGTATATGAGGCCGACCTGACAATCCGCTGGACGAACGCAGACGATCCGGAGGACATTCTGGAGGTAACGCTGCACGCGATCGGAACCAATGACGGCGGGCCGGATAAAGCAAAGGGATCGGCGTGGACGTACTGCCTCAAATACTATCTTTTTGAAAAGTTCGGCATAGATCAGGGGGACGACGATCCAGACCTGAACGACCGCAGCAGCACCGCACCGCCACCGGCCCCAAATCGCCCCACAGCACCTCCAAATGCTGCCGGGGATAGAAATACCGGACGGCAGGCCGGAAACGCCCAGAACGGGCACACGGGCGCTCAGAGGCCCCTCACAGACGCCCAGCTCTCCCGCATGTACCGCAAGGGAGAGGACGGCGGGATCTCGCAGGCACAGATCAATGAGGAAATAGCCACGCGGTACGGACAGCAGGATCCGCACAACCTGACACGCGCCCAGTATGATGAAATCTGCAACCGGCTGGACGCCGTAAAGAAACAGCAGGGACAAGGAGGAAACTCAAATGTTTAACCATGTAGCGCTTCTGGGCCGTCTGGCTCAGGAACCGGAAATCAGATACACCCAAAGCGGCATACCCGTGGCGAGCTTCGATCTCGCCGTGCAGGTGCCGAGCAAAGACAAGAACACCCCGCCCGACTATATCCCGATCACATGCTGGGACAAGCAGGCTGAGTTTGTGGGGCGCTATCTCACCAAAGGCCGCCAGATCATAGTCGAGGGCCGGATCTCCACCCGGAAATATACCGGCAGCGACGGAAAAACTCATAAAGTCGTAGAAGTCAATGCCTCCCGGCTCTATTTTGCCGACAGCGGCCAAGGAGGCACCGGGGACTATGACGGGAGCGGCCAAGTATAACAGAAAGGAGGCAGGGCTATGGCACAGGACGCAAAAAAAGGCTTTTTATTGTATTACGACTACCGGAAACACCTGGCACTCCTGAGCGACGAAGATCGCGGAAAGCTGCTCATGGCTCTGCTGAACTACGGGGAACGCGGAGACATGCCGGAGGATCTGGACGGTATGGCCTTTATGGCTTTTTCCTTCATCACCGGGCAAATGGACAGAGACGCCCAAAAGTATGCTGACACCTGCCGGAAACGTAGCGAAGCAGGCAAGCAGGGCGGGCGGCCTAAGAAAGAAACCGGAAAGCAGGACAAAGCAAAAAAAGCAAATGGTTATTCTGAAAAGCAAACCGAAGCAAAAAAAGGTGATACAGAGAAAGAGACTGATACAGAAACAGTAACAGAGACAGACACAGATAAAGGGAAAGAAAGCTCTACCCCCTACCCCCTGAAAGGGGGCCAGCAGGATCCCGTCCCGTATTCAAAAATCGTGGATCTTTATCATGCAATCTGTATCAGCTACCCGAAACTGAGGGCCGTCGAAGGAAACCGGGAGAAGCAGATCGCAGCACGCTGGAAAAAATATAAAACGCTCGACGCCTTCCGGGAGCTATTCGAGAAGGCCGAGGCGTCGGACTTCCTGAAAGGGGAAAACGACCGGGCGTGGACGGCTGACTTCGACTGGCTGATCCGCCCCACAAACATGAGCAAAGTGCTGGAGGGGAAATACGACGGCAGCACCAAACCCAAAACCGGAACCGCACAGAGCCAGAGCGGGGGCAAGCCCTCCACCATGGACGTGCTCGCCGGTATTATCGCAGACGAGGAAGGAGGCGGCGTTTTTGACTAAGGCAGACGCGGCAAAGCTGGTGGCGATCGTCGTCACGGCCTACCCCAATTATGACAAATTCAGAGACGAGGCAGCAGTCACCGCCACAGTGAACCTCTGGGCCTCAATGTTTCAATCAGACGACGGCCGGATCGTGGCGCTGGCCCTGAATAAACACATAGCAACAAACAAATGGCCGCCCAGCGTGGCAGAGATCCGGGAGCTTATGCTGGAACTCATGCACCCTGACCTCATAGAACCGGATCGGGCATGGCTCGCCGTCAGTGATCTTCTGTACACCACCGGAGAATATAACCACGGCGACCTGAGCCAACAGCTCCCGCCGCTGGCTGCCCGTGCCGTCGAGGCGATCGGGTACAGCAATCTTTACGAAATGCACCGGAGTTGTTACCGGGGAGGCAAGCCCGGCATGGATCGCGTGGCCTTCATGGATATTTACAAGCCAATGTACGAGCGGGAGAAACAGCGAGCCATGACACCGGAGGGACTCACCTCGCAGATCGACGCCGTGGCCTCTGCTATTCCTGACAAGGGACAACGCCTACTCGCCGACCGGGAACGAGCCCGCAGGGAGCACGACGACACCATGAACCGGATCGCATATGGCTGGAGCCGCAAGGCTCTGGAAGCGGCAGAAACGCCGCCAGAACTCACAGACGGGGAGGTGAACAACTAATGCAAATTATAACCGGAGAAGCCACCGAAGCGCTGCGCCTGCTGCCGTCCGGCTGCTGCAGCACATGCGTGACCTCACCGCCCTACTACGGGCTGAGAAACTACGGAGAAGCCGGGCAGATCGGGCTCGAAGAAACGCCAGAGGAATACACCCGGCGACTGGTGGAAGTGTTTAGAGAAGTGCGCAGAGTCTTAAAAGACGACGGCACCCTCTGGCTGAATATCGGTGACAGCTACGCAGCCAGCGGAAAAGGACGGAACCGGGACGGACGTTTCAACGAAAAAGCCGAAAACATTCAAAGCTCTGGACAACGGAAAAGCAGGATCCGGCGCACATGTGAAGGCAACGGGCTGAAACGCAAAGACCTGATCGGGATCCCGTGGCTCCTGGCCTTCGCCCTCCGGGCAGACGGCTGGTACCTGCGCTCAGATATTATCTGGCAGAAACCCAACGCTATGCCCGAAAGCGTAAAAGACCGGCCTACACGGGCGCATGAATATATTTTTCTACTCAGTAAAAGCGAGCACTATTTCTACGACGTCGAAGCAATCAAGGAACCGGCCGCAGGTTTTCCGGGAAGTGAAAACCCAAACGCCAGACGCCGGGGCAATACCAAGACATTCAGAGGCGGCAACGCATACACCCACGATCGGGCAACAGAAAACAGCGCCAGTGTGGAAAGAGAAAGCCACGGCCTCGTCCCAAATGAAACTGGTACAAGAAACCGACGCACCGTCTGGACAATCGCCACAAGGCCCTACAAGGGCGCACACTTCGCCACATTTCCAGAGGAACTGGTGCGGCCGTGTGTCCTGGCTGGCAGCAGGCACGGCGACACCATTCTGGATCCGTTCTGCGGGAGCGGAACTACCGGAGCGGTGGCAATTCAGGAGGGCCGGGACTTTATCGGGATAGACATAAACCCGAAATACTGCACCATGAGCGAGCAAAGGATCAAGGAGGTGAGAATATGAAAAAGCTATTGATCGGAGGAAGCCCCTGCACATACTGGAGCGTCGCTCAAAAGAAAAACCGAGAGGTGGAAGCCGAAGGGCTCGGCTGGGAGCTTTTCAAAAACTACCTGATGGCGAAAGAAAAATTTAAGCCCGACTTTTTCCTCTACGAGAATAACAAAAGCGCAGCGCAGGCAATCAAAGATCAGATCAGCCAGGAACTCGGCGTGGAGCTTATGCACATAAACAGCGCACTGGTAAGCGCTCAGAACCGCCAACGCTTCTACGCTTTTAACTGGAACGTAGAACAGCCGGAGGATCGCGGGATATTGCTAAAAGATATTTTAGAAACCAGCATTTCAGAAGCCTGCACACTATACGCATTGAACACAACAACAGACGGGAAAGCTCAATGCGTGAGGGCGAGCTGCTACAAAGACGGGATCCGCAATATGGTGGGTAATACAGTAGACCGCAGAACATGTGTAGCGGAGCCGGTTTGCATAAACCCGATAGAGAGCGGAAAGTCCAGAACGATTGACGCACACATGGGAAAACTGGAAGGAAATCTTATACCCAGAATGAACCACCCAAACCCGGCAAAGCAACAATATGACTGCATAGTCGAGCCCGTAGGCGTCGGGTATAGAAACCGACGGGAGGACGACGGAAAGCTCTACCGCCGTTTTGAAACAAGCGGAGGAATGGGAGCCAACACAGGGTTATACGCTGTCCCGTTCAACCCAACGAAGGACGGAAAGAGCCATACAGTCACCGCCTCTTATGGGAAAATATCGGAGCAGCCAAGTTTTCAATTCAGATCAGAAAGAGATCGGCAAAGAGTAGTCCAAACATGGAACGGAGAGGAAAAACCGATTTATGAGGTAAAAGACGGCCAGATCGAGATCAAAGGTAAAGCGTATCCTATTAAGCTCCCTGACGGACTTTACATAATCCGCAAACTAACACCAACAGAGTGCGAACGCCTACAGACTCTCCCGGACGGCTACACCGCCGCCGTGAGCAACACCCAGCGCTACAAGGGACTGGGGAACGGCTGGACAGCCGAGGTTATTATTCACATTCTGAACGGAGCGCTCAAAGACGTGCCGAGGGACGAGGAAATCGTCGTTTTGTCTATGTACGACGGAATCGGAACCGGGCGTTATTGCCTTGAAAAAATGGGCTTCACAAATGTGACATACTACGCCTACGAGATAGACAAGCCGGCCATGAAGGTGGCGCTGTCAAACTACCCTGACATTATCGAAATGGGCGACGCCTTCGCTCTCCGGGACGACGGCTGGGAACTGGGTAAAAGGATACAGCCAGAGGAAACGACCGAAACTGCAACCGAGGACGAGAAACCAGTAGACAAGGCGACCGATCTCTCCGACGCACCAGAGGGAGCAAAGCGAAAAATCATAGAAAACGCCGAGGCACTCGAAGCCAGCGAGGCACAAGAGGAACCAAAGCAGCAAGATAAAACGAAAAGCTCCGGGCCTGCAGTACCCTTCGACGCCACCGAGCAGCTCAGGAAGCTGGCAGATGAGCGCCGGGCTCTCGCAAATATTCACCCTGACACAGACCGCTTTACAAACGACATTCTCGCCATAGAATACGCCGTGAAAGTTTTGGAAGCTATGGCAATTTAGCAAAGGAGGCAACACCATGAGACAACGGTTTATTTATATCTGCTCCCCGTGCCGGGGAGACATGGAAAAGAACATCACCAAAGCACAGGGCTACTGCCGGGAAGTCGTCGAGCTTTTCCCTGACGTGGTGCCGATCGCGCCGCACGTCTATTGTACGCAATTCATGGACGACACAAACCCGAAGGAGCGGGCCCTCGGCATGGAGCTGGGGATCTCGCTGCTGGGGATATGCTCAGAGCTCTGGGTGTACGGCATGGACAATCCAAGCGAAGGCATGAAGGCAGAGATCGAATACGCAAAAGAACACGGGATCCTTGTCCGGGACGCAGCGGAGGCATACCAGAGTGCAGGAAACAAAACACCGGACACCGAGCTGGGAGACGCTCTGATCGTCCTCCCCTCTCATGTCGGCAGCCTGAACGGGATCGCGGCCGTGGAGTCCACCACCGTGCGGATCTCCGGCGAGGCCGTCATGGATCTGGCAAACGAACTCAGGAAGCACCCCGGCCACAATATCACCATGGAGGCAGAGGCATGAGCTGGGACACGGTGCCGGGGAAAAATAGCGAGGGCTACCGGGATCCGACTGCTGCCACCGCCCTCTCCAATGTGCAACGCAGCCAGCGCGGGCTCCAGAGCAAACGGGCCGGGGAACACTTCGAGAACCTGATCTCCGCAAGCCTGAACTGGTACAAAGACAAGGGCGTGGCCTTCATTGAAAAGACGCCGGAGCCTATGCGTCCTCTCCGGCCGCCTAACCGCATGGGCCAGTTTCTTGCCTGCTATACCAAAGCGGGGCAGCCTGATTTTAAGGGAACGCTGACCGGAGGCCGGGCCGTCGTATTTGAGGCAAAGCACACGGACAGCGACCGGATCGAATATGGACGGCTGACCAAGGAGCAGATCGACAGCCTGACAGAGCACCACCGCCTCGGAGCCGCTGCCTTCATCATGGTGAGCTTCGAGCTGCAAGACTTCTACCGGGTGCCATGGGAAATATGGCGGGACATGAAAAGCCGGTACGGCCATAAACACATGACGCAGGCAGAGCTTGAACCCTTCCGCGTGCAATATATCGCCGGAGTGCTCAAACTACTGGAAGGCATAGAACTGGACTATGCACCAGACGAGGAAAAGAAAGGAGACACCACACATGAATAGTGCGTTATTAAGTAGCAAAAAGCTGGACTGGTGTACACCGGCCGACTTTTTCGCAGAGCTGGATCAAGAGTTCCATTTTGACCTTGATCCAGCCGCCACCGATAAAAGCGCCAAGTGCGCGAAATACTTCACCCTGGCAGACGACGGCCTGAAAATGGACTGGGGGGGATCTTGCGTATTCTGCAATCCTCCATACGGCCGCAATATCAACGAATGGGTGAAAAAAGGCTATGAAGAAAGCCAGAAACCCGGTACCGTCGTTGTTATGCTCATACCGGCCAGAACGGACACCTCATATTTTCACGACTACATACTGCACGGGAAAGCCGCCGAGATCCGCTTTTTGCGCGGGCGTCTCAAATTTACGGACGAGGACGGGAACGCGAAAGACTCCGCGCCCTTCCCCTCTGCCGTTATTGTGTGGCGCAGCCCGGACATGGGCCAGAGTCTCCGGGACATGGTGCTGGATCTTATTAAGGGCGAGCCAATGACGGCAAACGAAATCGCAGCCACCCTCTCCGATCGGGGGCAGCAGGTGAACCGCAGCGACGTGGGCCCGATCCTCACCAAAGCGCAGGCAGCAGGCAAGATAAAAAACGCCGGAAAGCGGGCGTGCAACGTGACGGGACGCTCTGCAATCGTCTGGACGGCAGCGGAGGGCGTATGAACGAACTGGCAACTATACACGACGACTGCCTCGAATACGAGCTCACGATCATTTCCATAGCGGAGGAACTAACCGAAAGGCGCATAAAAGCCTACAAAAGCGGGAAAGCGGAAAGCTTCAAGGATATTATTTCTCTGCTGGAAAGTATCAAACAGGAGGCTGAAACCTACAAAGAATATTTAGACGAATTAAATTAAAGGAGGGATCCCAACATGAAGAAACAGAAAACCGAGGCAAAGATCAACCTCGAAGCGCTGGCCGGTGGTGCCTTCACCGAAAAGCTCAACGAGGCGCTCATTCAGGTGGCAGACAATATCCAGAATCCGAACACCGAGGCCACCACCAAGCGGCAGATCAATGTCACAATTAAATTTGCACCGAACAAAACCCGCCAGCTCGTCAACACCCAGATCGCCGTCACGACCAAGCTTGCCGCCACCGAGGCGATCGACACTCAAATGATTATGGGCGTAAACATGAGAACCGGCCAGCTGGAGATCGCGGAGTACGACGGCCAGATCCGGGGACAAATGAGCCTCTCCGACCTTACACAGCCGCAGGAAACGCCGGAACCGGCAGCAGGCGACGCCCAGCAGACCAAAGCGGCCGAGGCGGCAGCAGGCGCCAAGGAGCAGGAAGTCGCCGAACCACAACCCACCGGAAAGCCTCTGGATCTGAAAAACAGAAAGAAAAAGCCGGAGCCTGAAAAGGCCGAAGCGGCAGCAGGCGATCTCGTGCCTGGCAGAGACTTTGATCCTGACACCGGGGAAGTATTAAAAGACGGGCACCCGGTAGACGATCAGAAAAAAATAGTTGCAATCGGCCAAAGAGCCGCACAAGCATAAAAAAGGAGGACAAACACATGGAAGGTATCAAGGAAGCAATCGCTTTTATCACGGGACTGGCAGTAAAGGCAGAAAAGCCCGAAGTCGTGCAGATCAATGGAAGAACCTACTGCACAAAGGATTTAAGGCGCTACGACGCAGCGGACAAGGCGAAACCGATCAAGGCGACCACCCTCACCTCTCTGGTGGACTACATAAAAGAAAGCCGGGAAGAACTGCGGGATCGCATGATTATTCAGGTAATAAGCGCCACCGAGGTGCTGCTCTATTCTGGACTGCTGCCGGAGCGGGATCGCGAAACACTGTTCGAAGTCAACGCCCTGCTGCCTCAGTTTGAATACGGCCGGGAGTACGATCAGGAGAGTTTTCTCGTGTCCATGCAATCGTGCTTTATGGCAAGCGACGACCGCGAAGCCGTCACCATTCTGGCGAGCAATATCACCAACACGCAGGAGCAGGCATATTCAGACAACGGCGTCACCCAGCAGGCAACCATGAAAACCGGGATCACTACGAAGGAGAACGTGCTGGTGCCGAACCCGGTCAACCTGATCCCCTACCGCACATTTCTGGAGGTGGAGCAGCCCGCGAGCGACTTCATATTCAGGATCAGCGAAGGCAGGGGCGGCGCTCCGGTATTCAAGCTCGTGGCAGCAGACGGCGGGCTCTGGAAGTCTCAGGCCGTCGAGAATGTGAAAAAATACCTCACCGAAGCGCTGAAAGATATACCAAACCGCGAGCAGATCACCATTATTGCATAAGAAGCACGGGAGGGCCTCAAACCCTCCCAAAATCTAAAAAGCATATCAAAGCAAAAGAAAGCAAATAAAAGCATAAAAAGCAAATGCTTTTATTAAGGAAGTGAAAATATGAAAGCAATCACAATATGGCAGCCGTGGGCTTCTCTCATAGCCTGCGGTACTAAGAAATATGAGACAAGAAGCTGGCCCACAAAATACCGCGGGCCGATCGCTATTCATGCAGCAGCCAAAGAACCCCGGACGCTCCCGCAGGAAGTCCGCGAAGCTCTGGATCAACTCGACGAGGTGCCGCTCGGCGCTATTATAGCTACCGCTGAACTCGTGAATGTCTGGCATATAGTATATAACCCCGGCACAGACGTGGACGTGGCAAAGAATATCCCAATCGGAGCCGAAAGCCTCACCACAGACAAGCACGCGCCGGACTTCGGCGACTACTTCGTGCCAACCGAGCAGGAAATGGAGCTCGGAGACTGGACGCCGGGCCGGTATGCATGGGAGCTCCAGAACGTCACCTTCCTGCCGGAGCCGATACCGATCAAGGGCAAGCAGGGGCTCTGGAACTGGGACGTGCTGCTGCTGAGGCATAAAGGCCGTGACAGCTGGGATCGTCCAGTGTACGAGGACGAAACCGGGAAACTCTGGAAAGACGTTGAACCGAGGGCCGACGACGGGCCGAAGTTATGCAGCGCTCTGTATAATGCCTTCGACGGAGAGCCAGACACGCCGCTGGAGGTTATGGAGCGATACAAGGACAAGGCGATTGTGTTCATGCCGAAACGCGACACATGGACATGGTAAGGAGGCGAGCGCATGAAAACAAGCACATGCAAAAGCTGCGGAAAGCCGATCCACTGGATCCGCACCCGCTCCGGCCGTTCAATGCCGTGCGACACTCGGCCGGTAAGCTACCGCATAAAGCCCGGAGGCAGCACAAAGCTGGTAACGCCTGCCGGGGACGTGATAAGCTGCGAAACAGTGGACGATCCGGCAGAGGCTCAGGGCTGGGGCTATGCGCCACACTGGAGCACCTGCAACGCGCCGGACTCGTTCAGAAAGAGGTAATCATGGCAAAGAACAGAAAAAGGCGCAGAAGGCAGCCGCCGCCATTGTGGCAGCGCCGGACGTGCGACACATGCGCAAGTCAAAAGAGGTGCGACGACTTTTTCGAGAGAGCATACGCCCGTATGGGAATGAAAGAGCCGGAAAGCTGGAGAAAATGGGCTTGCAAAATGTATAAAGAAAAGGAGGACAAAAGGAAATGATCGCACTCAACATTCTGCTGGGCGTCGTGGCCGCGGTGCTGCTGCTCGGCGTTCTGGGTGAAAAGGACAACCAGCGCCACAAGTCGATCGTGCTCGCCTTCACGGCCGTGATCGCGCTCATTATCTGCATGAATACAATTTTTTAAGGAGGACGCAAAATGGGATATAAACCGAAAATCATCACCGGAAAAGTGACCGGAACGGGCTGGCCGATTGACGGCCATGTGCTCTACTTCTCCCAGTGGGACTATGACAACTACGACAGCTGGCACCTCTACGGCTGGGACGACGCCGACGACGAGGCCGTCATGGAGACAATGTTCGTCACCGAAACGGAGGCTGGGCTCTGCTGCTACGACACGCTGGAAACCTTCGCGGAGGTATGGCGGGCGAAAAAATGGGAACCGGAGGGCGTGTTCTGTCTGGAGCTCGATCAGGTGGAAGTCATAGAGGTGAAGCAGGAAGAACAAAAGGACGACACCCGCGAGAAGCTCCGCAAGTTTGGCATTGACCTGACGCCAAGGAAAGACGGAGAAAAGGGCGGGATCCTCTGCCTGCCTCTCGACGAGAACCTGAACGGAGACACCAAAGCCAAGCACCCGGACTGGGAGCTGATCGACTGCCCCAACTGCGGGCGCAAGTGCTGGAAATCGTCTGAAGCTGACAAGCTCAAAAAAGAGCAGGGCGTCCAGTGGCTCTGTACACGCTGCGCTCTGGAGGCGGGCCTCGTCTCCCCCTTCCGGCAAAACAACACACCGCACCCGGAAGGAAACCGGGCGCAGAGAAGGAGGGCAAAGCATGGGAAAAGAAAATAAATGGACAACCGGCTGCCGAGTAAATGGCTGGTGCGCCGCAAGTTTCTGGGCTTCAAGAATACCACAAAACCAGCCACACCCAGAAGGAAACCGGGCGCAGAGAAGGAGGGTAAAACGTGAAAAGAGAAAACAATAAGCTCTACGCTCTCACCCTTTTGATCTCAGCACCGGCATGGATCGCACTTCTGGCAGCAAAAGGCCGCGGATCCGTCGGCATAAACTGGCCCACCGCTATTCTGGGGGCCGTCTGGATCCCGGCGCTGGCGCTGGTGGCCCTTCTGGCGCTCACCGGCGTGCTCGTCCTGCTCCATGAGGCCACGAAGCGGATCCACGAATGGAAACGCCGCCGGAAAGTCGCCCGGACGCTCTGGGAGTCCATGGAGGGGCTCACCCTGAACAATATCGGCCCGATCTATGGGATAAGGCGACAGCCGGGCGAGAAAAACCGGAGCTACAAGCGCAGGATCCTGAGAGCCGCCCGGACGCTGGACACCGTAAACGTGCAGAACGCACCCACACCGGCAACCGGCCAGAAGCTCGACGCGATCGCGAAAAAGCACGGGCTCAGGCGCTACCCTCACGAGACAGACGAGCAGCTCCAGAACCGGATCCGGGAGGCTGTTCTCAAAAATCTGGAGGGAGGGCGAAAAAATGGCAGAGTATAAACCAGAAGCCGAGCCGAAAGCGTGGGCCGACGGCGTGCCGGTATTCTGCGCACACGACGCGATCGTGGACGTGGCAAAGCTGGTACCGAACCCGAAAAACCCGAACCAGCACCCGGACAGCCAGATCCAGCTACTCGGTCGGATAATCAGGCAGGCGGGCTGGAGGCAGCCGATCACCGTCTCGAAGCGCTCCGACTTCATAGTGAAGGGCCACGGACGCCTCGCTGCTGCCCTTCTGGAAGGAATGAAAGAGGCACCGGTGGACTACCAGAACTACACCTCGGAGGCCGAGGAATACGCCGATCTGGTGGCAGACAACCGGATCGCAGAGCTGGCAGAGACAGACAACAAGCTGCTGGCTGACATTTTCGCAGAAATCGACACCGGCGAGATCCCCATGGAGCTGACCGGGTACACGGAGGACGAGGTGGAGGGCCTCGTCACCGCGCTGTCAGAAGCCCTCCACAATGACCTGAACGAGCCGGACGACATACCGGAGCTGCCGACGCCAGAGGAAACAGTCACCCAGAAGGGCGACCTCTGGATCCTCGGTCGCCACCGCGTCGTCTGCGGGGACGCCACCAGCGAAAAAGACCGGGCGCTGCTGCTGGACGGCGCACACCCGGAGATCCTACTCACGGATCCACCCTACTGCTCCGGCGGCTTCCAAGAGTCCGGGAAAGTGACCGGCTCCATAGGGACAAAGCAGGCAGACGGCCAAGGCGGCTACACCACGCCGACGATCAGCAGCGACAACCTCTCAACGCGGGGCTATCAGGTGCTAATGAAGGCCGTCCTCGGAGCCATTGACGTGAAAGTGGCCTATCTCTTTACAGACTGGCGCATGTGGGTGTATTTATTCGACCTCGTGGAAGGATCCGGCCTCGGCGTGCGGAATATGATTGTGTGGAATAAGAAAAGCCCTGGCATGGGGAACGGCTGGAGGGCACAGCATGAGCTCGTCATGTTTGCACACCGGACGAAACCAAAGTGGGACAATCACAAGGGCTACGGCAACGTACTGGAGGCCACGCGCTCCGGGAATGAGCTTCACCCAACACAAAAGCCGGTAGAAATACTGGAAAAACTGCTCGACAATACGGACTGGGCCGAGGGCGTTCTTGACACCTTCGGAGGATCAGGCACTACCCTGATCGCAGCCGAAAGTGTCGGGCAAGCGTCGTTTCTCATGGAAATGGAACCCCGGTTTGTGGACGTCATTGTGCGCAGGTACATAAAAACCACCGGAAAAGACACCGGGATCCAGCTAATCAGAAAGGGAGCGCTGCAGCCGCGGGAAGTCTACGAGAGCATATTCAACGAATAGAAACAAAAAAGGAGGCGGGGCCAATGGGCCAGAAGAAAAAGACCGGTGAAAAACAGCCGAAAGAAACCGACAAAATAAAAAAGAAGCTGGAGCGCGTCGCCACGCTGAAACGCCGGATCGACAATCTGATCGAGCGGCTGGAGTATCTGGAGTCCACCATGGGCTCCGCTTCCACTCCAAATCTCACCGGGCTGCCGGGCGGTGGAGACGGCACCAGCAAAACAGAGCGAGAAGTCGCGAAAAAGCTGGAACTTGAAACGCAGCTCCGTGACCTGATCGACGACGAAGGCGAAACCCGCAGAGAGCTGGAGCGCATGATCGGACTTATGAAAAAGCCAGACGAACAGACCATCATAGAAATGCGTTATTTTGACGAGGCAAGCTGGTGGACGATCTGCGCCGTTCTGTACGGGAAGGAGGACGACTACGAAACAAATAGCCAGCGATACCTAAAACGGGCCTTTAAAATCCATGGTTCGGCCCTGCAAACCCTCGCAAAAATCGAAAAAGAAAATTATTAAATTTTTATAAACAAAACAAAAAACGCCTCCAAAATGCCCGCAAAGCCTTATTTTACGGGCATTTCAGCGTATGGGGATAAAAGGGGATAAAAAGGGACAAAAGGGGATAAAAGGGGATAATGCCGTGTGCTATACTGTAAAATAGCGAAAGCCGTCTGGAGAGCATAAACGCCGCCGGGCGGTTTTCTGTTTTTCAAAACAGGATTGCTACACCACTTCCCTGCGTGCTATAATATCCCAAAGATGACTAAAACAAAAAAACCACGGGAGGTTATCAAACATGGGAAGCAATAAAAAACTCAGCTTATGGGGAGACATTCTCAACCAAAAGCCCCAAAAACAAACGCAACCGCAGGGAAATGTGTGGGAAGTGACGGTAAGAAATGCAAACGGAGCCCCGGCAATCCTCTGTAAAAATGGCAAGGAATGGTTTCATGCAGACAAAACATGGCCCTCTCCGTCTGGCGCTTATTACATTCATACCGGCATGGACGGAAACGCCAACGAAGGGATCGCAACCACGACAAAGAATGAAGGGATCCGCATACGGAAAACGGAGGACTTCGTGGAAGCTGCTCTTATTACAGACGAGGGCGTGGGCTATGCAATAACAGACGAGGGCGTCCTTTATGTTCTGACGGCAGATACAGCCAGCCAACGCCGGTTATGCGAGGACTACGAGCCAAACACCTACATGCTAACCCCTCAGCTATGCGCTGTCATTTATGACGCAGACAGCGACGACGATCTGGAGGCTGCCTATCTCAAAGTGATTGACCTTAAAAGTTTCAAGAGTTGGAAAAAGAAAATCAGATACAGCGCAGAGCGTGGAAAGAACCTGATTTTTAAGATTGAACAAAGCGGCAGCATAATAAAAGCAATAATGCCAGACCAGAGCGTCCACGAGTTCACGACCGACGGGAAAATAATTAAATAGAAATCTGAAACCGCTAAGGAAATACCGAGGCGGTTTTTCTTATGCCCTGCCCTCCAGAAAAAGACTGGGGGAGGGTAAATTTTTAGTAGAAAGGAGGCGCACACATGAGCAGCCTATTCTATACCGGGCAATCAAGACGCACAAATGGAGCCTTCTCTGTAACCATGAAAGACGGGGCAAAACTGGCAAAAAAACTGGAGAAACTAAAGGACGGAGGCGAGACAGCAATCAAGAGAACCGTGTCGGACTTCACCTCCAGAGCTCCGGCATGGGTAAGCAAAGGGATCCGGCAACATTATGGTGTAGATACCGCAGCAATCAAAGAGGCGGGCCCAAAAACAAAACGGGGGGCCACCTCCACAAATGTATCGGGGATCAGCGTTGACGGGGCGTCCCTCGAATACAAGGGCGAAACCTTAACTCCAATACATTTCAAAATGTCGCCAAAAGCTCCACGAGGTTTACAAGATAAGCGCCAGCGAATACCGGGGCAAATGGTTGACTTTAAGGGCGCAGCTGGCCCGGTAGGGATTGTTAGAACCCCAAAGCCGTATACCGTAAAGGCTACCATTATCAAAGGGCAAAGGGCAAGCATGAAGGCCGGGACATATCTTGCCTCGTCCAGTAAGAAAAATGCAGACGCCCCCACTCTCCCCTTCCAAAGAACGGGGGAAGGAAGAACACCAGTCGAAGCTGTCCGCACTCTGTCCGTACCGCAAATGATAAGCGGCAAAGCAAAAGAAACGATTGAGGAAACAATCGGCAGCAATCTGGAGAAGCGCTTCGAGCACCATATACAGCAAGCCATGAAGTGAAAGCCAAGCAGTAGGCAAAGCAACGAAGCAAAGACAAAGCAAATGAACACAACAAACCAATCACAAGCAAAAGAAAACAAAATAAAGCAATTAAAAGCAAACTAAAAGTGATTGAACTGTTCAAAGCAAACCGTGAAAATTTTTTCGACAAGCCGCAAGGTACTGTGACAGATGCCAAAAGCCCTGCGGTGCTGGCGAGCCCAAAACTCGCGCAGACTCCAAAAAAATTTTTTAGGCCGTTTCGTTTCGTTTGGGCACCGGAAAGGAGGTGACGCCATGGCAGACGCGCCGAAACAAAACCTGCAAACCACGAGCACAATCGCAAAACTTTTCGAGCTCGACGAGCGCCGGGTGCAGCAGCTCGCAAAGTCTGGCGTAATCCCCGCGGCGTCCACCCGTCCGTACAAGTTCGACCTGCTCCCGACAATCAAGGCGTACATAAAGCACCTGCGGGAGAAGGCCAACGGCAAGGAAGCCAAGACCGCAGACACCGCGAAGGCTGAGGCCGACAAGCTGCGGGCTGAGGCCGACCTCAAACAGAGCAAGGCCAAGATCGCAGAAATGCAGCTCAAAGAGCTGGAAGGGAAAATGCACCGAAGCGAGGACGTGGAGGCCATGACGAACGACCTCGTGTTCACTGTCCGCAGCATGATAATGGCGCTGCCCGGCCGTCTGGCTATGGACGTAGCTCAGGCAGCCAGCGCGGCCGAAGCCTCGGCGCTGATCCGCTCCGAGTGTCACAAAATCCTGAACGAGCTCGCGGGCTACAAATACGATCCCGAAGCATACAAGCGGCGGGTGCGGGATCGCGAAGGCTGGAGCGAGGCGCTCGCTGATGAAGCCGACGACTAAAAGAGCCGCACAAAAGCTAAACGCGGCCATAGGCCCGGCCGTCCGCAACTTCAAGCCACCGGAGGATCTAACGGTGGCAGAATGGGCCGATAGACACCGCCGCCTATCGCCGGAAACCTCCGCAGAGGCAGGCCCGTGGCGTACCTCACGCACGCCCTACCTCCGGGAGCCTATGGAAGCGTTCACCGATCCAAAGGTGAAAAAAATCGTCATGGTGGCGGCCTCTCAGGTGGGAAAGTCTGAGCTTGAACTGAACATAATCGGCTATATCATAGACCAAGATCCGGGCTCTATCCTCTATGTGCAGCCCTCACTCGACGACGCCCGCAAGTTCTCCCGGCTGCGTATTGCTCCAATGATCCGGGACAGCAAGGCGCTGAAAGCCAAAGTCTCGGACGTGAGGACGAGGGACTCAGGGAACACGATCCTCCAGAAGTCCTTCCCCGGCGGTATGCTGACGATCACCGGCTCCAACAGCGCCTCAGCTCTGGCCTCCACTCCGGCCCGGTACATAATCGGCGACGAGCGCGACCGCTGGGCTATAAGCGCCGGAACCGAGGGCGATCCGTGGGCTCTGGCAGAGGCCAGACAGACCACGTTCTACAATGCGAAGGCCGTCGAGGTATCAACGCCGACCATTAAGGGCTCGTCCAATATCGCGGACAGCTTCGAGCAGGGCACACAAGAGCGCTGGTGCCACCAGTGCCCTGAGTGCGGCGAGTACGGCGAGATCATATTCGACCGGATCCACTTCGAGCACACCCACAAGAGGATCCGCGGGAAAAAAGTCTACAAGATAACCGGCCCGATCACATGGGCCTGTCCTCATTGTGGATGTATCAGCACCGAGGAAACCATGCGACGGCAGCCTGCGAAGTGGATCGCAGAGAACCCGGAGGCATACACCACCGGCGTGCGCTCCTTCTGGCTGAACGCCTTCTCGTCCCCGTGGACACCGTGGGAGAAAATCTGCCTCAAATTCCTGCAAGCGCTGGACGATCCTCAGAAGCTAAAAGTCGTTTACAACACGCTGCTGGGCCAGCTCTGGGAGGATCGCGGAGACATGCCAGACGAGGAAGGCATGATGGCCCGCCGCGAGGACTACGGCACCAACGCCGACGGCTCACCGGTGGAAGTACCGGAGGGCGTTCTCGTCCTCACCTGCGGAGTGGACACTCAGGACAACCGGCTGGAGTATGAAGTCGTAGGCCACGGCCACTACGGCGAAACGTGGGGCATAAAAAAGGGCTACATCATGGGAAAACCGGATACCGACGAAGTGTGGGAACGTCTCGACGACGTGATCGAACATGTCTACCACTTCAAGGACAGCCAGTGCGGGCTCAGGATCTCGATCACCTGCGTGGACTCCGGCGGCCACTACACGCAAGAGGTGTACCTGCGCTGCCGGGCCCGGAAAAACAAGCGCGTTTTTGCTATCAAGGGCGGCAACGGCGAGGGGATCCCCTTCGTGACGCCTCCCTCTCAGGTCAAGATCGTGATAGACGGGCAGACAATCGGCAAGTGCTGGCTCTACACTCTGGGCGTGGACGCCGGGAAAGAGATCATAATGTCAAGCGTGCTGGTGCAGGAAGCCGGGCCGAAATATTGCCATTTCCCCCTCGGCGAGTCCTACGGGTACGACTCTTATTATTTCAGCGGCCTGCTGTCTGAGAAGCTGGAGCTCACCCAGACAAAACGAGGCAACCGCTGGACATGGGTAAAGCTGCCCGGCCACGAAAGAAACGAGGCCCTCGACTGCCGCAACTATGCGCTGGGAGGCTTCAAGATCATAAACCCAGACATGCAGGCGGTGGAGAAAAGGCTCAAAAGCCTGCCCGCCAAAAAGGCACCGAAGAAACCTGCAGCACAGCAGCGGCCGCGCCGGAACAATGCGGCCAACCTTTACAACGACGACTGGTAAGGAGGCAGACACATGACAAGACGACGATCGAAGGAAACCGTGCGCACAGAGCTGGAAAGGACGCGCACCCGGCTGGATCTCTATCTGGCCCGCGAGCAGGAAATGCTCAGCAAGGACGGCGTGCAGCTCTACACGATCGGCTCCAGAAATTTGCAAAGATACCAGACACCGCTCACCGCTATTCAGGCCGAGATCGAAAGGCTCAAAAAGCGGATCGACGAGCTGGAGGCAGAACTGGCGGGCGGCAGCGCTCGCCGCGCGGTGGGAGTAGTCCCCCGCGACTGGTAACGGGTAAACGCCGGGATCTCCGGCTTTACTACGGCAACGCCCGGAGGGCAGGTTTCGCTCCTTTACTCCCCCGGCGCTGCCGTTTTTCATTTCAGACAAGGAGGTGAGAAAAACGAGGTACGACAAAAAGACGGGCCTTTATCTGCCGGAAACCATACGCCCGAAAAACAAAGGCTACGGCGAAGCAGGGGCCAGCTGGAGCAAGCGGGCCGTGAAAGGCTTCAATGCTCCCAGCGGCTCCGCACATGAGGACATAGACTTCCACAACTTCACCATGAGGCAGCGGGCCCGCATGTTATACATGGCCGCGCCCGTGGCTACCTCAGCGATCAAGACCAACCGCACAAACGTGATAGGCGTCGGCCTCCGGCTAAAGAGTCGGATCGACCGGGAGGTGCTGGGACTCACGCCGGATCAGGCAGAAAAGTGGCAGAAAGACACCGAGCGGGAGTTCTCTCTCTGGGCGTCCGACAAAAGGGCCTGCGACGCCACGGGCATGAACAACTTCTACGGGCTCCAGCAGCTCGCGCTCGTGTCGTGGCTGCTCTCCGGCGATTGTATCGGCATAATAAAGCAATACAAAACCACGCGGCTGCTCCCCTACTCCCTGCGGGTACACCTGATCGAAGCAGACCGGATCGCAACGCCGACCGGCTCCGGCCTCGGCACGTCTCTGTTATACACCACCGGGAAGAACCCGGACAACGGCAACACCATATACGACGGCGTGGAGGTAGACAAGGACGGCATGGTGGTGGCCTACCATATCCGCAGCACATACCCCTTTGAGCTCGGCGCACCGCTGAGGACGGAGTGGGCCCGCGTTCTGGCATATCAGGAACACACCGGACTCCCCAACGTGCTGCACGTCATTGACACGGAGCGCCCGGATCAGTACCGTGGCGTGAGTTATCTCGCGCAGGTGATCGAGCCGCTGCTCCAGCTCAGGCGCTACACAGAGTCCGAGCTCATGGCCGCGGTGATCGAGTCCTTTTTTACTGCCTTCGTAAAGACGGAGGCGTCCACGGAGGATATGCCGTTCAATGAGCTGAACGAGGAAATGGAGCGCGAGCCGAGGAACCCAAACGACTACAACATGGGGCCGGGGCAAGTCAATATAATGAACCCCGGCGAGGACGTCGTTTTCGCTGAACCGAAGCACCCGAACGGGAGCTTTGACAAATTCGCGGAGGCGATCAGCTCGCAGGTGGGCGCTGCTCTGGAAATACCGGCCGATCTGCTCCTGAAAAAGTTCAACGCCTCGTACAGTGCGAGCCGTGCGGCTCTGCTGGAGGCGTGGAAGGCGTTCAAAATGCGCCGGGAGTGGCTGGCTGACGACTTTTGCCGCCCGCTTTACGAAGTCTGGATGAGTGAAGCGGTGGCCCGCGGCCGTATCTACGCGCCGGGCTTTTTCACTAATCCGGCGATCCATGCCGCATACCTCGGCAGCGAGTGGCTGGGCCCGTCTCAGGGACAGCTCGATCCGGTGAAGGAAATCACCGCGGAGATCCTCGCGTGCAGCGAGGGCTTCTCTACTCACGAACAGAGCACGATCCGGCTCAACGGCGGCCAGTGGGACAGCAACGTGGAGCAGCTGCAACGCGAAAACGAAAAGCTCGACGGGCAGGCACCGGATCCGCACCAGAGCGGAGGCACCGGAGGGGCTCAGGAAGGCACTCAGGAGCCGCAGGAAGGCGACGAACCGGCAGAGGGGGACAACAACCCGCACAACCCGGAAACAGCCCGCAGGCGGGGCTCTGAGGCGCTCCGTAATCTCATTATAGCGGAGCAGATCAAACAATCCGTACAAGGAGGGCAAGCCAATGAAACAAAATAGCAGGCTGCGCATGGGGTCCGCCCCGGCACCGGCAGCAGCACCAACCGCCACGGCGACAAAGTTCTGGAACGTGGCGACCGTCGGAGACGACGAGGCCGAGATCACTCTCTACGGCGACGTAATGAGCCGCCAGCCGACTGACTGGTGGACGGGCGAACCTGAGCCCGGACTCTACATCACGCCAGAGGGCTTCATGGAGGATCTGGCAGCAGTCAAGGACAAGGGGCACATCACCGTCAAGCTGAACAGCTGCGGCGGGGATCTGTACACCGGGATCGCAATCCACAACGCCCTGAAAGCGCTCAGCGGCGAGGTGAACGTCGTCGTGGAGGGTATCGCGGCAAGCGCCGCCAGCGTGATTATGTGCGCCGGTGACACCGTGACCGTGTACCCCGGATCTCTCGTTATGATCCACGGCGTCAGTGTGTATCTCTGGGACAGCCTGAACATTCAGGACATGAAACAGCTTATGAAGGGAATGGACGCCAGCGAGCGGGCCGTGGCTGAAATCTACAACGCCAAGACCGGGATCGCGGTGGACACCCTGCGCGGCATGATGACAAAGGAGACGTGGCTCACCGGCCGGGAGGCTCTGGAGAAGGGCTTCGCCGACAATCTGCTGGAGGACGAGGAAGATCCCGACATGAGCATGAGCCACGACCGGAAAGTCCTCTACGTCAACGGCATAGGCCACAACGTCGAGGGGCTCCGGCATATACCGGGCACGATCCCGATCCGAAAAAGTGCTAAACCGGCCGCAAGACCGGCAGCAAATATAAGGCCGACCAATCAGGCGGCAAAATCAGAAGGAGGTAAAAACCACATGACACTCGAAGAACTGAAAGCTCAGGAGCCTGATCTGGTGAGCCAGATCGAGCAGGCCGCAACAAACGCGGCGCAGGCTCAGGCAAGTGCTGACGCGGTGACGGCTGAACGGAAACGCCTCGCAGACATTGACTCGATCGCGGCCTCTATCCCCGATCCGCAACTCGTCCACGACGCGAAGTACGGAGACAACCCCTGCACCGCTCAGGAGCTCTGTTTCCGCGTTATGCAGCAGAGCGCAGCGTCCGGCCAGAACTTTCTCGCGAACTACGAGAAGGACGGCGCGGCCTCTGGCGTCGGCGACGTGGGCGCAGCTCCCAACGGAGGCGCGGGCGTCAATCAGGAAGAACAGGATGCCGCAGACATTCAGGCGGTAGTGGCCGCCTACAACCAGACAAAAGGAGGTATGAACTAATGAGCAGACTTGACGAAAACCTCGGCGGCGTGGGCTTCGATAACCTGATCGCCGACAGCTACCCGCCCACGGACGTGTTCAGCGTGCAGCTGACAGCCGGGCAGGGGATCCTCGAACGCGGCACCCTGCTGGCACGCAAAGACGACGGCACCATGGAAATGATCGCCACGGCCACCACGGGAAAGGCAAACGCCGTACTCGCGGAACCGGTAGACACCGGAGCGCCTGCGGCTGAAACTCAGGCAGACGGAGACGGCGAAACGGCAACGACCGATCCCGAAACGGTGCCCGGTATCGCATACCGCACCGGACATTTCAACACCAACCGGCTGATCGTGGCCGAGGGCTACGAAATCACGGCAGCAGACAGAGAGGCGCTCCGCGTCGCGGGGATCCTGACCTCTGAGGCCGTGGAAATTTAAGAAGGAGGACAGAACAATGGCTTTTAATTACTACGACACCCACCACCTGCTTGCCTCCGTGCAGCAGCTCCCGCCCCTTCACACCTTCCTGCTGGATCGCTACTTCCCCACGAACGCAGCGACCGACATTTTCGCCACCGACGACGTGCTGGTGGAATACAAGAAGGGCTCCAAGAAGGCGGCACCGTTCGTCGCTCCCCGCAAGGGCGGGATCACGATCCTGCGTGGCGGCTACACCATGAAGCGCTTCACGCCTTCCTATATCGCGCCGAAGCGCCCGCTCACCATTGACGACCTGAAAAAGCGCGGCTTCGGCGAGGCTCTCTACACTAAGTTGACACCGCAGCAGCGGCAGGGCGTCATTATGCTGGGAGATCTCGACGAGCTCCGCGCCATGAATATGCGCCGCAAGGAGGCCATGGCGTCCGAGGTGATTTTCACAAACGGCTGCGTCATGGACGAGTATGTGGACGACCTGCACAACTTCGAGGAAAAAGAGGTGCGGTACTACGACGGCGAGAAGAACCCGGCGATCTATACCCCGTCCGCCACTCTGGACACCACAGAGACAAGCGGGAAGCGTTTTCTCGCAGACGTGGCAGCCATGGGTTACATGCTGACGTCCCGCGGACTCGCCTTCACCGAGGTGCTGGTGGCTCCCGACGTCGCCGACGTGATCCTCGCGAATGAGTGGATCCTGCGCCTGCTGGACAACCGCAACTATCAGATCGGCGGCGTGGATCCTGCTGTCCTCCCCTCTGGCGCAACTAAGATCGCCCGCCTCAATGTCAAGGGCCGCATGATCGACTTCATGAGCTACGAGGACACCTACACCGAAGTGGACGGCAGCGTCAAGCCCTTTATCCCTGCGGGTATGATTGCGGCGGGCGCACCGAGCGCCGGGCGCACCGTGTACGGAGCGATCACTCAGGTGGAGCAGTCCGACGGCGAGTTCCACACCTACACCGGCGTGGACGTGCCGAAGTACCTCAGCGACGCGAAGCACAACGTCCGCGAGCTGATCCTGAGCTCCGCGCCTCTCTGTATGCCGAACAACGAAAACCCGTTTATCACCGCGAAAATGCTTTAAGGCTGGCGGGGAAAGGAGCAAAGCATGGTAAAAATCAGAGTAACATGTGGCGGCTGCGGTATTGAATACACGGACGAGCACGGCAACGCACGGCACACACTGAAAACAGCCGAGAGCGGCCCCTTCATGTGTGACGCCGGGCAGGCCGAGCGCCTCGTCCGTCTGGGCGTGGCTGCCTATGTAACCACAAAGGAACCAGACAAGACCGAGGACGGCAGCGATCAGGATCCGGGGGAAACACCGGACGCCCAGACCGGACACCTCTCTGCTGAGGATCTGGAAAAATGGGACTTCAACGATCTGCGCAAGCTCGCGGCCGACATGGGACTGAAACCCGAAGGCAAGAAAAAAGCCGATTATATCGCCGCGATCGCAGCCGCAAAGGTGGCGGCCGGTGACGATAACACAGAGGACGGCAGCAGGGACGAGGGAGACGACGAGCTCCCGGATCTGGGAGCTGCCGATCCTGAGTAAAGGAGGCAAGGACATGATCCAAATGGTAAAAGGAACCTACGGACGCATGGCGAACGGGCGCGTGGAGCCTATGACGAAGCACTCAGGCCCCTTCTCCCTCTCAGAAGCCCGCGAGGCCGAGCTGGTGAAGGCAGGCGTGGCCGTAAAGGTGGAAGCGTCCGATCAGGCCAATGACTACAACCGCATGAAAATGGCAGATCTGCGCAAGGCTGCCGCAGCTGCGGGAGTGGACGCAGAAAAGGCCAAGGCAGCCAAGAGCAAGAAGGAGCTGATCGGCCTGCTGGAAGCTGCGGCCAACACCGCGCCGGGCTCCGGCAAGGAGTAGCCGGTGGGCTTCAAAGAGCAGCTCCAGAAGGATCTCGACTCTGTTTTCTTCAACCTCGACGAGTTCGCAGAGCTCCACCGCGTAGAAGGGAAAAAGATCCCCGTCGTGGTGGATAACGACCAGCTGAACAAGCTCAAAAAGGGGCAGATCCTCGGACTCATAGAGGCCGACATGCTGCTCATGGGGAAAGAGGCAGATTTTCCGGCCAATCTGGAGCCGGGCCGACTGCTGAACGTAGACGGCCGCGAAATGCTCGTGGCAAATTCAGGCAGGGATCTGGGACTCGTCGAGGTGGCCCTGCGGCAAAATAGAACGGGCTAAGGAGGCGACGACGTGACACTGACACAAAGCATTGACAAGGTGGTGAGCTGGCTCGCTGAGAATGTATGCAGACAGATCACCCTCAAACTCCCGGACGACGACCGGAACGGCGCGGAGTACCCCGTGGAGTATGTAAACCCGGCAGCCTTCCCTCTCTATGTGCCGGGGAAAGACCGGCTCCCGCCTTCTGTACCAGCGCCGATCCCTTCGGTATGCGTGCAGCTCATGGAAGGGAGCGACGATCTGCTGAAATTCAGGCGACAGCTCCAGCTCCGGCTCTGCCTCTCATGCTGGAACCCCGGATTGCATGGGGCAGAAGTGCTTCATGCGAAGCCGGACGCCTCAAAAATCGGCGGCTTTTCCTACTACCGCGTGACCGGGGAAGCTGCCGAAACATACACCCGCAATATGGAAGGCTGGCGGGACTCTCTCAACTTCGCCGACATTGTGCTGCGCGAAGTCGAAAACGCGGAATTTATAGCAGGGCACCGGCTCGTGAAGGAGTCCGGGATCAAGTACGGGCCGTTCGTTGAGGACGGCAATATATGGGACTACTACCCGTACTGGCACAACTGGATCAGCTTCACGCTGGAGGCTGGCGTCTCTGCGACGACACCGAAACAATACGAGGATCTTTTGTAAGAAAAGGAGGTTTTATTATGCCATATTTACACGGCGCATACGGCGAGATCGGCGACTCCAAAGTAACCGAAGTCCGGCAGGGAAGCGTGATCTGCGCCTATATCGGCACCGCACCCGTGAACCTCGTCCGAGGCTATGCTGAGGCCGGGATCATCAACATGCCGATCAAGCTCACCGGCATGGGGGACGTACAGAACAAGGCCGGGTACTCCAAGACCGGCTGGGAGGACTTCACGCTCTGCGAGGTTTTCACTGAGCACTTCGACAACACCGAGGGGGACGTGGGCCCGATCTATATCGTGAATGTGCTCAACCCGGACATTCACCGGGACACCGAGGCGATCACCGAGGAACTGACCGTCAAGAACAACCGCGTGGAAATCAAGAGCGCGGAGATCATTCTGGACACCCTCGCGATCGGAGACATGGCCGAGGGCGTGGACTACACACTGAGCTACAACTTCTCCAAGGGGGCCGCCGTGGTGCAATTCATCAATACGCCCACGACCGAGACTGTCACCTGCTCCTATAACACCGTGGACGCCTCCATGGTGGACGCTGCCGACATTCTGGGAAAGGAAACCGAGGACGGGGAATACACCGGCCTGCACGCCATGAGCCTGCTCTACCAGTATTGCAACGCGGTGCTGGATATTCTGGCAGCGCCGGGCTGGAGCCATAACCCGGAAATCTACCGGGCCATGGTGAACACCGTCACAAAACTGAACGGACACTGGGACGGCTTCGTCAATGCAGACATACCGCTGGAGGACGAAACCGGGAAACCGATCGACACCATGGAGAAGGCGAAAAAGTGGGCCGAGGATCACGCATACAACAGCGAGCGCAGCAAGGTGTACTGGCCGAAAGTCATAGACGGCACCGGCCGCGTGTTCCACCTCTCCACCGTGGGATCCGCCACCATGCTGCGCGTTGACCTGAGCCACAACGGCGTCCCGTTCGAGTCGCCTTCCAACAAGGCGATCATGGCGACCGCGCAATACTTCGGCGAAAGCTCCAAGAGCCGCGGCTTCGACCAGCAGAAAGGCAACACGCTGAACGAGGCTGGGATCACGACGGCCTGCTTCTGGGGCGGCCAGTGGGTACTCTGGGGGCCTCATACGGCCGCGTACAAGTACGAGGACAGCATAACCGGGAACATGGACGCCCGCGCAATCTTCGACGTGAACCTGCGTATGCTCATGTACATCACCAACCAATTCCAGATCGACCACGGAACGGAGATCGACTCCCCGCTCACTCCGACGGACAAGGACACGATCCTGAACGACGAGAAGCGCAGGCTCGACAACCTCTGCGGGATCGGGGCCCTGATCGGCTCCCCTACCGTGGCATTTCTGGAGAGTGCGAACTCGGTCAACCAGATGATGAACGGCGACTTCGTGTGGGACTTCACCGTCACCAATACGCCGCCGCTGAAATCCGCAACCGCCCGCGTGTGCTACACAGACGAGGGCTTCAATGCGTTCTTTGAAAGTGAATAAGGAGGTGCAAAAGCATGGGAAAATGGGTAGACATTAAAGGCCCCGTAGTGGCCGACACCGTTTACTCGGACAATGTGCTGGTGGCGAAGGACACGTCCTTCACGCTGCCGGGCATTGAGTTTTTAACCGCAGACGTGCAGGCCATGGGAACAATGACCGTGCCGCTGATCGGGCTTCTGGAAAATATGGAGCTCAGCGTCACGAAGATCGGCGTGGACAACGGCCTCAGCCGCCTGAACCGCCTCGAAAAGCAGAACCTCGAATTTAGATGGGTGCAGAGCGTTATCAGCTCGGACGGCTCCCAGTCTACTGAGGGCTGCAAGGCGTTCGTGCGGACGCTGCCGAGCAATATCCCGGAGATCGGCGTGGAGGTAGGAAACGCGACAGAGGTTGAGGCGACCTACAACGTCACGCGCCTGCAAATCTACGCGAACGGAGTCGAGGTTTTGTGCGTTGACAGACTGAACCAGATCCTCCGCGTCAATGGCAAGGACTACTACCAGAGCATTGACAATCTTCTGTAAAAATCAACCATAAAGGCCGCCGGTCAATGAAACGATCGGCGGCCTCTTTTCGTAGAAAGGAGCAAAACCATGGACAAGAAAGACAAGAAAAAGGACGGCACCCTGACACTGAAAAACCCGATCCAGATCAACGGCGAAACCGTCACCGAAATGCGGTACGACATTAACGAGATCGACGGCGTTCTGTTTGCTACCGCTGAGGCAAAAAAGAAGGCGGCGGCAGGCATGAAAAACGTGTCAATCTCCGCGGCGGCCGAGTTTGACTTCGGCCTCCACCTCTACCTCGGATATGCGGCCATTATCGCGGTAAATCCGAGCTACGACTTTTCGGACATGGAGCGGATCAAGGGGCGCGACGTCGTGGAGGTTATGCAGATCGGCCGAAATTTTATGCTCGCGTCGGACAAGGCTTCACCGGAAAGCGACTCCGACGAGCATACAGAGACTACGCCAGAGTGTACCACACCAGCACCGCAGACCTCGAAAAAAAGCCAATCGTAAACTTTATTCTTGAATATGCCGAGGCGGCCGAGGATCTGGCAGAGGAACGGAAACGGGCCAAGGAAAAGGCCCGGCCGCCGATCGGCAAGATAAAACACAAAAGGAGGTGAGCGCATGGCGAGAACGCTCGAAACCTCGGTCGAGATCTCCGGCGTCCTGAGCCCGTCGCTGCAAGCGGCGATCAGGAACGCGGTAAGCAAGCTGGAGGAAATGAGCGAGGAAACGCTGGAGGCTGCCGGAGCTGCCGAGCGTCTGGCTGCTGAAATCAGCACACAAGAGTCTGTACTGAGAAGCCTCGAACGGGGCTATGCAGATTTTATTGTGAGCGGCGAGGAAGGCACCGACGAGGCCCGCGCACTCGCGGATCAGATCCAAGAGCTCAGCAGCGAGCTGGACGAAAACCGGGGAACGCTGGAAGCTGCACAGCAGGCAGCCGAGCAGCTCGCCTCCGGCATGGACGAAACGGCCAGCGAGGCCGACCAGCTCAGGGGCACGATCAGCGAGCAGGAAAGCACCCTCGAAAAACTCAAAGAGCGGTACGTCTCCCTTGCATTATCTGAGGACGACACGACCGACGAGTCGAGGGAGCTCGCCGCACAGATCCAAGAACTCAGCAGCGACCTGAACGAAAACCGGCAGCGGCTACATGACGCGGAAAACGCGGCCGACCAGCTGGACAACTCGCTGGAACAAGTAGATGACTCGGCCCGGCTTGCGGACGAAGGCTTCACAGTCTTTAAGGCTACGCTTGCGAACCTCGCAGCAGACGCAATCCGGGCAGCAATCGACGGGATCAAGGATCTGGTGAGCAACGTCATGGAGTTGGGCCAGAACTTTACCAGCACCATGTCGGAGGTGCAGGCCATATCCGGCGCAACCGGTGACGAGCTGGAAACGCTGGAAGCCTGCGCCCGCGAGTTCGGCGCGACGACGACATTCTCGGCGTCCGAAGCTGCCGAGGCCCTAAAGTATATGGCACTGGCCGGGTGGGACGTAGAACAATCCACGAGCGCCCTCGGCGGCGTTCTCAATCTGGCCGCGGCCTCCGGCATGGAGCTGGGTGCTGCCTCCGACATGGTGACAGACTACCTGAGCGCCTTCGGCATGGAAGCAGATCAGGCGGCATACTTCGCCGACCTTCTGGCCTCTGCTCAGGCAAGCAGCAACACCACCGCCGAAGCTCTCGGCGAAGCATACAAAAACTGCGCCGCCAACCTGAACGCAGCCGGGCAGGACGTGGAAACCGTCACCTCCCTGCTGGAAGGCATGGCGAACCAAGGCTATAAAGGCAGCGAGGCTGGCACCGCTCTGGCTGCAATCATGCGTGACATAACAAACGCCATGGACGAAGGCCAGATCAAGATCGGCGACACCTCCGTGGCCGTCATGGACGCAGAGGGCAACTTCCGCGACCTGACCGACATTCTCACCGAGGTGGAAGCCGCAACAAATGGCATGGGGGACGCTGAGCGGGCCGTGGCCCTATCCTCCACTTTTACGGCAGACTCCACCAAGGGCCTGAACCTGATCCTCAACGAAGGCATGGACAGTATCGCCGGGTATGAGGAAAGCCTGCGGGGAGCCAGCGGCACCGCCGAGGAAATGGCGGCAATAATGAACGACAACCTCTCCGGCGATCTGGCGCAGATGAACAGCGCATGGGAGGAACTCGGCCTCAAAATATACGAGCGCTTCGAGGGATCCCTCCGCTCTGCCGTCCAGTTTGTCACCGGCTCAGTGATACCGGGGATCGAGTGGCTGCTCGGCCACCTTCCTGAGCTGGGCGTGGCGTTTAGCGCTCTGGGCGTCGTAATCGCTGCAATCAAGTGGGAGTCAATCACCCAGAAGCTCACCATGGCAAAGGGAGCCGTCCAGGGCGTAATCGGAGCCATAGGTGGCATATCTGCCCCGGCGCTGGCCGTGGGCGCTGCCATAGCTGCGCTGATCCTCGCCTTCGCGAACCTCTGGAAGAACAACGAAGAATTTAGAGCCAAGATCACGGCGATCTGGGACGGGATAAAGGCCAAGTTTGACGAGTTCGGGCAGGCAATCACCGACCGGCTCAACGAGCTGGGCTTCGAGTTTGAGGACATAACCGAGGTACTGAGCGCCGTCTGGAACGGCTTCTGCGAGCTGCTGGCCCCCGTATTCGAGGGAGTATTCCAGCAGATCAGCAATATTCTGGGCGTAGTGCTGGACGTGCTCGTCGGGCTTTTCGACGTGTTCGCCGGTATATTTACCGGCGACTGGGATCGAGTCTGGCAGGGCGCCGGTGAAATCTTCGGCGGCGTCTGGGACTTCGTGGTGGCGACCTTCACGAACTGGATCGACACCTTCAAGGGGCTGGCCGACACCGTTCTGGGCTGGTTTGGCTCCAGCTGGGACGAAGCATGGAGCGCGGTCAAGGACTTTTTCGAGGGGATCTGGAACGGGATCGCCTCATTTTTTACCGGTATATGGGAGGGGATCGTCTCCTTCATCACCGGGACATTGGACACAATCGCGACCACATTCTCAAATATCTGGAACGGGATCACCTCGTTTCTGTCTGGGACATGGGAAACGATCAAAAACGTGGTGCAGGTGGGCGTCATGGCGCTGGGCGAAATCCTGAACGCCGCCTTCCAAATCATCACTCTGCCCTTCCAGTTTATCTGGCAGAACTGCAAAGATTTTATTATCCCGATCTGGGAGAGTATCAAGTCCACCGTGTCCGGGGCACTGGACGCGATCGGCGGCTGGATAAACAGCAAAATGGAGGCAGCAAAAGCCACATTCACGGCCGTGACGACCGCGATCAGCAACGTGGCAAGCACTATCTGGAGCGCGATCAGCACGACCGCCTCGACAATCTGGGAAAGCATAAAGGGAGCGATCAGCAGCAAGATCGAAGCAGCCCGCGCCGTGGTAAGCTCGGTGACGAGTGCGATCCAGAACGTCGCAAGCGCAGCATGGAACGCGATCAGCTCCGTGACTTCAAGTATCTGGAACACAATCACCAGCACGATCACCAACAAGGTGAACGCTGCACGCAGCGCCGTGTCGAGCGTGTTCAACAGCATAAAATCGACGATCAGCTCGGCCCTGAACTCGGCCCTCAGCACCGTGTCGTCGATTTTTAACAGCATACACTCCGCGATCTCTGACAAGATAAACGCGGCCAAAAATGCGGTAAGCTCCGCAATCAGCGCAATAAAAAGCGCGTTCAACTTCTCGTGGAGCCTGCCACACCTAAAGCTCCCGCATATCAGCATAAGCGGCAGCTTTTCGCTATCACCGCCAAGCGTGCCACACTTCGGTATTGAGTGGTACAAGGAGGGCGGCATTTTAACACAGCCGACAATCTTCGGAGCGTCCGGCAACAACCTTCTGGCAGGCGGCGAAGCTGGAGCCGAGGCCGTGGTGCCTCTGGCTACTCTCTGGGAGAAGCTGGACACCATGATCCACGAGGTATTCAACAGCGCCAGCTCGACCGGTGGAACCTCTGACGCAGGGCTCACCAGCAAGGCCGGGGAGCTGCTGACTCTGGACAACTTCTCGCTGGGAAGTCTGGCAGACAACGGCGGCGTGGTTATATATTACGACTTTTCCGGCTTCACATGGAGCCCACAGATCCAGACGGGCAATACCGGAGACGGGGACGACGACCTCATGGCGCAGCTCAAAGCGCACGAGGCTGAGTTCTTCGACTGGCTGGAGGAATTTATTCAAATGCGGGAGGTGGCCCAGTATGCGTAGAGTAACAGCCTACAAGGAATACGCCACGCGGGAGGGCGACACCTTCGACGCGCTGGCCCTCGAAATGTACGGCGACGAGACACTCGCCCACTATATCATAGACTTTAACCCCGACCATGCGGACGTGCTGATCTTCGACGCAAACGTGGCCCTCCGGCTGCCGATCGTCGAGGACGTGGAGACGCCGGACACGCTGCCGCCGTGGCGTCGGGACACTGAGGGCGAAGGGGGCAGCCCGTGAAACTTTTCTACAATGGGACGGACATATACAACGACGTGTCGCTGAACTACTGCGTGCATGAGATGTACGCAGAAAAGCAGGCCGACACGCTCGTGCTCCGTTTCAATGACACCAAGGGGATCTGGAGCAAATGGAACCCGGCAGACGGTGACGTCCTCCGCTTTACTGAGGGAGCAAGCGACACCGGGAAAATGTTTCTGCACTCCATGAAACCCGAAAACGGACTCTTTACGATCCGGGCCATGGCTATGCCGAAAAGCGGAGCCACCAGAAAGTCCAAAAGCTGGGCGGGCGTCCGCTTCCTGCAACTGGGAAACGAGATCGCGGCGAACCATGGCCTCACTTTTCAGAACTACGGCTGCACGGATCAGGTGTACCCGTATCTGAGGCAAGAGAGCGAGACAGACTTCGCTCTGTTTTCCCGCCTCTGCACGCTGGAGGGCTGCCAAATGCTCATATACGACGGCAAGCTGCTGGCGTACAGTGAACAATACATTGAGCAGCAGGCCGTCGCTGGCACGCTGGAGGTGGACGAAAACGGGAACTTTACCTACCAAGACAACCGGAGCGCGTGCTTCGGATCCTGCGAAGTAACCGCGGGCAACTTCTCCGGCACATTCTCAGCGCCGGACGCAAAGAACGCGGCCGTGCTCCGGGCGAAATGTATCGCCGAGGCGCAGCTCCGAGCTCCGGGGCTCCCTGCCTCCGGTGATCGCGTCACGCTTATGAGTAACAGCAACGCGGAGGCGGCCCGCTTCGCCAAAGGGCTGCTGAGGAACGCCAACAAATACGGGCACACGGGCCAATTCTCCAAGGCCCTGCTGACCGGCTACGCTGCCGCAAGCCTGCTGCAGCTAAAGACCGAAAAGGCAAGCGCATGGAACGGCCCCGTGTTCGTCTACAAAGTGCGCCATGACTTCGTAGGAAATAAATCAACCTTGTATTTCAGGGATCTGCTGGAGGGCTACTAATGGGACAAATAAACAAAGGCAGGATCGCCAGCATAAAAGGCAACACGGCCCGCGTGGTGCCCTCTGACGCAGGCGCAAAGCCTACCGCAAATATCACGATCCCGTGGCACCTGAGAGGCGACACGGGGAAATTAAAGAAGGGCACGGCCGTGGTGTATGTCGAGTTTGACGACGCCACCGGGCTGCTGCTGGGACGCGCCGACGGAGAGTGGGGCGCATATCTCCCCCACCTGACAGCCGGAACCATAACGGGGGCCGTGCCTGACGGAGACGTCACGGCGGCAGGCGTGAGCCTGAAAGGCCACACGCACACCGGAGCGCATGGCGAAACCAGCGGCCCGCACTAAGGAGGGATAGCATGGCAACAATGGCAAAATGGGGCCCGAAAACATGGGCCGTGAGCTCTCAGAAAGTCGTCGCCCTTCAAGACCTCAGCTTCTCCTATTCGCAGGTGGCAGACAATAACACCTCCACCGAGGAAAAGAAAACCACCAACGAAAGAGGCACCGAGCTTTTCCCGCTCAGCTTCACCACGACGCTGCACTCCGGGGCTGGCGTAGACGTCCGGGCAGAGATCGAGAGCTGGAAAGCGCTTGTTACAAAAGTAAATTATTTCTATCTGGGAGGCAGGCAGCTGGGCCCGAAGCTCCAGCTCAGGAAAGTGTCCGTCGGCAGCGTAAAGACTGACGACTCCGGCCGCATACGGCTGGCGACGCTCTCCTTCGAGTTCAAAGAGTACGATCCAGACACCACCAGCGTGAAGGTGAACACCTCGGCGCTGAAAGTATCTGCCACCAAAACGACCAAGGCCCAGAAGAAAAAGACAAACACCGCCGTCAAGAAGGCAGCAAAAAAGACAATCAAGGTGGGCGACTATGTAAAGCCTACCGGCAAGAAATACGCAACCGGCAAGACGATCCCCGCATGGGTAAAGCAGCGCAGCCATAAGGTGAGCCAAATCAAGGAAAGCCAAAACAGGGTGCTGCTGGGACACCCGGACGGGATCAACAGCTGGGTGTATCTGAGCGAAGTCACGCTCGTGTAAGGAGGGAGGACATGCAAGCACATGGAAACGGGAACCCGGAAACGTGCGCCTCCAATCTGCTGCGGACAATCCGCGGCGAGGTGCCATACGACCGCGTGAGGGGGCGGGACGGTGCCCTGATCGACCAGCCGAACGCCACGGACGAAGCCGTCGCGGACGCTGAGTGGGTGCTGGAGACATTCGAGCCCCGCGTCAATATAAAGGACATTCAGATCAGCCCGGAGGCCGGGAACCCCGGAAACTTTAACACCTATGTGGACATTGAAAGAAAGGAGGACGAGGACGCATGAGCGAGCTCAAATTTATAGACACCGAAGCGGGGCCGATCCGGGACGGAATACTCGAAGATCTGGAGAACGGCGTCGGTGATCCCCTATATCCGGGCGACGAGCGCCGGATCTTCGGCGAGGCTCTGGCTCAGGTGATCGTGGCCGTGTACAACAGCGTGAACGACGCCTGCCGCCAGAAAATGCTCCGGTATGCCCGCGGGGACGTGCTGGACGCTCTGGGAGAAAACCGGGACACCGCCCGGCTCGATCCTACCTTCGCCACCACCACGCTGCGCTTCGGCGTGAATGAGGCCGTGTCTCATAATATCATCATACCGGCCCGGCTGCGGGTAACTGGCGACTTTATCCACTATTTTCTGACAGATCAAACCGTTGTGCTTTACGCCGGGCAGCTATTTGTCGAGGTAGGCGCAACGGCCGAGAAAGGCGGCGCAGACTATAACGACGCAGCGATCGGGGAGCTCTCCCAGATCGTTGACCTCTCAGACGTCGCCCTGATTGACTATGTAACCAACACGGAGCCGACGGGCGGGGGCGGCGATCAGGAAACCGACGAAGCATACCGGGAAAGGATCCGGGAAGCGGAGAACCGGCTCAGCACCGCGGGCCCCGAAAAGGCGTACCGCTACTGGGCGCTATCTTCGAGCCCGATCGTCACGGACGCGGTGGTGGAGTCTGAAACCGAACGGATCAGCAGGACGCTGAAAACCTACGCCGGGCACGCCTTCCAAGGCGGCGCAAACCTGATCCCGGAGTCTCTGGTGGTGTATCTGCCGGGCGGCTCCGAGGCCGTGGCCGGTACGGACTATACGGCCAGCTATGACGACGAGCTTCTGACGCTGGCCCTCTCCGGCTCTCTGGCAGCAGCCGACGAGGTAAAGATCGAGATCACCCGGAACATGTACGGGCGCGTCAAAATCGTGCCGATCTGCGCCGGTGGAGAACTGCCGGACGAGGACGTGCTGGAGGCCGTGCGCCGCGTATGCTCTGCGGACGACGTGAGGCCCCTCACCGACATTGTGCAGGTGGAGGCCCCGCAGGTGGAGCTCTACGACATAGAGCTGACCTATTACACGACCAAGGCCAACGAGTCCGAAGTCGTCAAAAACGTGGAAGGCCCGGACGGAGCGATCAACCGGTACATATACTGGCAGGGCTCCACTCTGGATCAGGACATCAACCCGGACGAGCTCAGGAAAATGATCCTCTGCCCTCACTGGATAGAGAACCCGATCGGAGCCACCCGCGTTATCATCACCAAACCGGAATACAAAGAGCTGCCGAGCACCACCGTGGCGAAGTTTTCCGGGAACATCAACGTGCAGCACGTTGTAAAGGATTGAAAGGAGGTGAAACATGGGCGGCATGAAAGTGTCTGAGCTGGAGTTTGTGCGCCTTCTCCCTGCCTTCATGCGGGACGACGAGGCGGCGATCGCTCTCAGCAAGGCCATGAACCGGCTCATAGGAGAACCCAGCAAGCGCTTGAAAACGCTCAGAGTGTGGGACAACATAGACAACCTCAACGAAGCGGAATGCGACGAGCTGGCGTGGGAGCTCGACGTGGACTGGTACGACTCCACCGGCATGAGTCTGGAGGAAAAGCGGGCCACGCTAAAGATCGCCCAGCAGATTAAGCGAAAGCGCGGCACAAAATGGGCCGTGGAGCGCCTGATCTCCGCATACTTCGGCGAGGGCTATATCATGGAGTGGTACGAAATGTACGGAACCCCGTACACCTTCGTGGCGCTCACCACAAACGCGCACATAACGGCCCAGAACTACGAGAAATTCGTCGAGGCCGTGAAGGCTGCCAAGAATGTGCGCTCTCATTTAGCTGGCATTTTTTACTTTTGGCAGCAGGGGCCGGATCCGGGCGTCGAGTACGCTCTGGACTCCAGCCTGCACCGGTACAACTTTGTGAAATGCGGCACCCGGCCGAGGATCGCGACGGTGGGCTTTATTGTAAAGCAGAGCATTGAAACGGAACCGGAGGAAAAGCTGCACCTTTACGGCTTCCCCCGCTCCGGGACAATTATATGCGGCACACACCCACGGCCCGGAACTCTGGGCGCAGCTGCAAAAAACGAGATCGCCGCCGAAGGATCGGCCGACCATATCCGGTACAACTTCAACCGGAGAGCCGGAACCTACCCGCGGCCCGGTATTCTGGGCGCAGTCGTAAAGCCGGGCATTGAGGCGACGCCGGAAACGGATCCGCAGCTTTACGGCTTCACCGGTGCCGGGACAACCACCTGCGGAACCTACCCACGGCCGGGCACGCTGGGGCACACGCTCCAGAAGCCGATCGGCTCCAATCTGGAGACGGAGCTCACCGGCTACGGGTATAAAGGAGCCGGATCCCTTGCCTGCGGCACCTATCCGCGCACAATGGCCGTAGGCGCAACCATAGCAGAAAAAGCGGCAGCTGCCGCGAGGCTTTTCTGCGGGGCGTATGGCTTTATAAAGTGCGGAACACGGGGAACCGGCACAAAAGGCGCGACCATAACCAACAAGGCAGCTACAGCGGCGGGCCTCACCTGCGCGGCGTACAGCTTCGTGAGGTGCGGGACACGGCGCTGCGGTGAATAAACAGAAAGGAGGGCACGCACATGGCGTATTTTTCGGACAATTTCATGGAGCACCGAAGGAAACAGTGGCTCCGCTCGATCCACGCCGTAGAGGCTCAGGTGGGCGCGACATGGCACCGCGGAACCATCAACAAAAAAACGATCGAGGGCGACACTCTGGTGATAATGGCGACATTTCCGACGCTGGACTCCGTGGAGTGTACGATCTCGGCGTCCCGTCTCATTGACGTGCGCGGCGAGGTGGCCGCCTACCAGCAGCGCCTCGTCGAAAAGGTGGCCGGGCAGGGAGTAATGGTGAAGCTCACGATCCCTATCTACGAAGTAACAGCCTAAAAGGAAGGAGGAAAACGCATGTACAGAAATACCCAATGGCTCGACGAAGTGAAAGACATTGACACCGGCGAGCTCATTCAGGAAGGAACCGACCAGAGCGCCGGGCACTTCAACAACATGGAGCACGGCATAAGCGACGCACATCTGGCGGCGGCCCTGCTGGTGATCCAGAGCTCACTCACGGCCGATCAGGTGGCGACGGAGGAAAAGACGGTCACGCTCACCAACACCCAGCGTTACCCATTCAACAGCTCCACCCAGACGATCGCCCTCAGCACCGTGAGAAACTTCGCGGACTACACCGTGGAGGCAGAGATCACCGACCACGAGGGCAACGTCGGCGAGGTGAGGATCTTCGACCGTATGCTGAACGGCTTCAAGGTAGCCTACGACGGCAGCGCCAAAAGCGCCACCATTAAACTGAGAATTAAAGGAGGAATGTAACCATGGCAAAAACCAGCAAAGTGACCGTGATCGAAAAGAACGCGGGCCAGAAAATTGACTTCGAGCAGAGCGGCACCCGCCTGATCTTCGGCGACGACGAGCTCATGCTGAACGCTGCCAAGTACCAGAAGGACTGGGACGTGGAGGTGGACGTCTGCCGCGACAAGTCCGACAACCTGACGATCGGCACCGGCTCCGGGCTGCGCTATGTGGCGCAGGTAAAGATCCCCGCCGCAACCTATACCGAGACGGAGATCGAGGCAGAGGAACCCGCAGAGGCCCCGGCGGCTGAGGACGCAGCCGAGGACAGCGACGGCATGAACCAGAAAACCACCGTACAGAGAGACAAGAACCCGCTCGACATGGGCGACGTGACCGTTATTCTCTGGAGCATTGAATAAGACAAGGAGGACATGACAATGGCAAATTTTGATCTTTCCATGCTGGCACTCAAAAGCGTGTGCCCGAACAACACGATCGAGGTAGACGACACCGATCTCCCCTCCGTGCTGGTGTATATCCCGGCATTTAAGAACAGCGACGTGCTGACCGGCGGCAACGACTCGATCCACCCCGCTTTTATCGTGAACGGCGTCCAGATTCCCGGCTTCTACTACTCCAAGTACCAGAACGTCGTCCACGCCGCGATCAATACCGAAGGCTACAACGTGACGGCAGCGTACAGTCTGCCCGGCGAGGATCCGGCCGTAAATATTGACTTCGACACCTCCCGCGCACGTTGCGAGGCGAAGGGCCACGGCTGGCACCTCTCCACTAATGCGGAGTGGGCCGCGATCGCTCTCTGGTGCAAAAAGAACGGCTTCATGCCCTACGGAAACAACAACTACGGCAAGGACACCAGAGAGAGCAACTACAAGGCGATCCCCACGTCAACCGACAGCGGACGCACCGGCCGCGTAGCAACCGGCACCGGCCCGCTCACATGGAGCCACGACAAGACTATGGGCGGTATCTGGGATCTGAACGGCAACGTGTGGGAATGGCAGGGCGGGATCCGCTTCGTATGGGGCGAGCTCCAGATCCTTGCAAACAATGACGCCGCGGATCCTGACAACCCGCAGAACGAGACGAGCGTGTGCTGGAAGGCAATCAACGCGGCCGACGGCTCTCTGGTGGATCCTGAGTGTACCGTCTCAGGCTCCGCGAAGCTCTCCGGCAACACCGTGAAACTGGACTATGTGAGCAGCAAGTGGACATATAGCACCACCATTTCAAGCCTCGCAGACCAGAGCCGGAGCTGTCTCTTTGCGAACGTCACCTGCACCGCTGCGATCGGCGCGGCCACCAAGGTGCTGCTGCGTTCTCTGGCGCTGCTGCCTGACGAGGGCGCAACTGAGGCCGACTACGAGGGCGACTACTACTGGCTGAATAACGGCGTAGCCGAGCGCTGCGTGATCCGCGGGGGCAACTGGGACTCCGGTGCGGGCGCTGGTGTGTTCTCCTTCGCCGGCTCCTACTCCCGCGCGGCTGTGCACTGGCACGTGGGCTTCCGCTCCGCTTATATCCCGAATATCGGGTAATCTGGCAATCTGAAAATCTGGCAAGGGGCGGCCCCCACCAAAGGGCCGTCCCTACCCTTTTAAGGAGTAACACATGGACAATTTAGAGCTGCGCCAGCGTATCACCCGGAGCATGATCCGAGTAGCTGAGCGCACCCAGAATATGAGACGGCCGGAGAAATTCGAGTACCGCAAACACATGACGAACGCCTTCATGGAAATGCTGGAGCTCTGCATTGAGGCCAACCGCTCGCGGGGCAACCGACGGCTGGAGCTCCAGAACAAAATGGACACGAAGCTGGACGTGCTGCGCACTCTGGTGGACACGGCAGTCTCGCCGGAGGATCGCCTGATCTCTCCGGGGCTCCACGAAGTCTGGAGCAAAGAACTGAACGAAATCGGGCGTATGCTCGGCGGCTGGAAAAAGTCGAACGTGTGAGCCCGTGGGGAATGTGTCGAGAAAAAAGGAGGCGCTGCGTGATCCGCGGGGGCAACTGGAACAACGGTGCGAACGCTGGTGTGTTCTACTTCAACGGCAACAACTCCCGCGCGAATGTGAACTGGAACGTGGGCTTCCGCTCTGCTCTCGCCTTATTCGTTTTTGGTCTGCGGGCTACGGCTCAGCAGAAACAGCAAGGCAAAAGGGACGCATTTCCCGGCCGTCAAGGCCAAAGATCAGCGCCCGTGCAGTCTGCTGGCGAAAGTCGCCAGAGGCGGCGGGCAAACCGCGGAGGCTGGCCGTTCCCTCATAAGCGGGTGAAGGCGGCCGGGATCCTATGGTGTGGCGGCCATAGGGGAACGGACGCGCCAAGGAGTGTCACACGCGGGCCATTATTTTGACAGTAAAGGAGCGAGGACATGGAAACATCAAACCGGCCCTCCCTTCTGGAGAGAATATACTCGTGGGAGAACCTGCTCAACGCATACCACGAGGCAGCAAGCGAGAAATGGTTCCGCAGCGACGTGGTGGCCTTCTCGGCCAATCTGGAGGAAAGCCTGATCGGCATACAGAACGACCTCATGTGGCGCACCTACACCGTGGGACGCTACCGGCAGTTTTATGTCTCAGAGCCGAAGCGCCGCCTCATTATGGCGCTGGGCTTCCGGGATCGCGTTGTACAGTGGGCCATATACCTGCAAGTAAACCAAGAGCTCGACAATGGCATGATCTACCACTCATACGGCTGCCGAGTCGGCAAAGGAACCACCAGAGCGGCCGACCGGCTGCAATACTGGGCCGAGCAGGTGGACAGAAAACCGGGCCCGCGCTGGCACTACTTAAAACTGGATATTTCAAAATATTTCTACCGGGTAGACCATGAGGTGCTGCTCGGTATTTTGTCGCGAAAATATCCGGGCGAGGACGGTTTTCTCTGGCTCATGCGCGTGATCGTATGCTGCGATCATACACCGTTCGGCCTGCCTCCGGGCAAAAGCGCCGACGAGGTGCCGCCGTCTGAGCGGCTCTTTGAGGTGGGTATGCCGATCGGCAACCTCACCAGCCAGCTGCTCGCGAACGTCTGCCTCAACGAGCTGGATCAGTACATCAAGCACGAGCTCCGGGCCCACCACTACGTCCGGTACATGGACGACATGGTGCTGCTGCACCAAGACGCCAAAGTGCTGAACGAGTGGCGCGTGCTCATTGAGGAATACCTCAACAACGTGCTGCACCTCGAACTCAACAGCAAGACCACGATCGGCCTCGTCTGCCGGGGCGTCACCTTCGTGGGCTGCCGGATCTATCCGGGAAGGCGCAAGCCGACGCCGCAGGCCGTCAAGAAAATGAAGGCCCGTATGCGGTATATTGCCAAGGAGTACGAGGCGTGGCTGATTGACTTCGACGCGGTGGACGCAACCATGCAAAGCTACTTCGGTATGCTGGGACATTGTGCCACCCGCGGGCTCCAGAAGTGGATCGAGCGAAACATCATTTTCAAACGCAGGGAAAGCGAATTTTCTCAGGAGGTGAACACATGGACTTAACAGCGATCATTATAGCCGCCAGCATACCCTCGGCGCTGACGGGCTTTTTCTTCTGGTGCATTGAGCACCGGATCCAAAAGAGGGAAAAAAAGAGGGAGGACGAAGAACAGCGCATAAAAGACGAGGAAAAGGAGCGGCAGAAAGAGCAGGAAAAGCGCGAAAAGCTCCGGGAACGCCAAGAGCTCCTTCTGGTGCAGGGCGTAGGCGCTGCAATCGCGCTCGGCGAAGCAACGGCCAAGGCCGTGCAGAGGATCCCGGACGCTCATTGTAACGGAGACATGCACGCGGCCCTCGACTATGCGGCCAAGGTAAAACACGCACAAAAGGACTTTTTAACCCAGCAGGGGATCGAAGCCCTCTACGACTAAAGGAAGGAGGAAACCATGCAGGGCTATGGAGAAACCAGAGCGAAAGCTCAGGAAGTAGACACGCCGGATCCTGACGAGAGGATCCGGCAGCTCTGCGAAGAAAACCGCAGACTCAGGAAGCAGATCAGGCAGCTGAAAGCTGCTGCAGCAGCGAAGAAAAAAGTGGAGTTTTCAAAGCTCGTTTTTATGGGCGTGAGTATCGTCACCATAGCGATCACCGTCTTTTCCTGCCGCATGATCTGGCTCACCATGGACACCTCGGCGCTGGCCTACCTGATACCGGCCGTGTTCGCTGAAATGGCGAGCGCGACCGGCTTTTATTACACCAAAGCCAAGGCCGAGAACAAGATCAAGCTCATGGCGGCGTCTGGCGTGCAGCCGGAGCCGTCAAACTTTAACGAATTTTAAGGAGTCGACAACATGGCACCAACCGGAAACAACACCGAGGCAAGGATCTGGAACCACCTCAAAGGCTGGATCCTGAACGACTACGGCGTGGCGGCCCTCATGGGGAACTTATACGCCGAGAGTGGCCTCAATCCCCGGAACCTGCAAAACAGCTACGAGAAAAGCCTCGGCTACACGGACGACACCTACACGGCCGCCGTGGACTCTGGAGCGTATTCTGGCTTCGCCCGGGACGCTGCGGGCTACGGCCTCGCCCAGTGGACGTACTGGAGCCGCAAGGAGGCGCTGCTGGCATATGTGAAGGCAGCCGGGGCCTCCGTGGGCGATCTGGAGGCTCAGCTCGGCTTTTTACGCAAGGAGCTGGCCGAGAGCTACCCCTCCATACTGGCGGCCCTGAAATCGGCCAAGAGTGTGCGCGAGGCGTCGGACGTCATTCTCACCAAGTATGAGCGCCCGGCAGACCAGAGCGAAAACGTGAAAATCAAACGGGCAGGCTACGGCCAGACGTACCTCAACAAGTATGCAGGCGGCAGCTCTGCCGGAAAGGAAGGCGAAACAATGAGACAGAAATTTGTAAACACGGCGGCGTCCTATATCGGCTGCAAAGAAGCCGACGGAACCCACCGCCAGATCATTGACATTTACAACGGGCACAAGCCCCTCGCCAGAAGCTACGCGGTGAAGTACACGGACGCATGGTGCGCCACTTTCGTGTCGGCTATGGCGATCAAGTGCAACCTGACCGACATTATCCCGACCGAGTGCGGGTGCGGCCAAATGATCCAGCTTTTCCAAAAGCTCGGCACATGGCAGGAAAACGACGCCCACGTCCCGCAGCCCGGCGACGTCATTTTCTACGACTGGGACGACTCCGGCGTCGGCGATAATACCGGCTGGCCGGAACATGTCGGCATTGTGGAGAGCGTGAACGGCTCCGACATTAAGGTGATCGAGGGCAACATGAGCGACGCGGTGGGCCGCCGTACCCTAAAAGTGAACGGCCGGTACATCAGAGGCTATGGCGTCCCGGCATACAAAGGCGGCAGCTCCAGCTCCGCAGGAATCGGATCCCCCGCCCCTGCTCTGTCTGCTGGCGGCTCTCTGGCCTTCAAAGTGGGCGACACAGTGCAGTTCACTGGATCCACCCACTACACCAGCGCCAACGCTACCAGCGGCCCGTCCTGCAAAGCAGGCAAGGCCAAGGTGACGGCGATCAGCAAGAACGGAAAGCACCCGTACCACCTGATCGCAATTAGCGGATCCGGCTCCACCGTTTACGGCTGGGTAGACGCCAGCACGGTGCAGGCAATCGCCGGAGGCGGCGCGATTAGTGTCGGCGACACGGTGCAGTTCGCCGGAGGCCCTCACTACACCAGCGCCAATGCTGCGAGCTCCAGCAGCAGCCCGAAGGCTGGCCCGGCCAAGGTGACGGCGATCAGCAAGGGAGCAAAACACCCGTACCATGTCGTACACACCAACGGGCAGTCCTCTGTCTATGGCTGGGTAGACGCCGACCGGGTGACAAAATGAACATAGAAACGATCGCAAACGCAGCGCTCGGAGTCATGGCTCTGGCTGCGTTTCTATTCTGGATCCACGCGATCACAAACTGGGACGGGAGCGTCTCGTGCGACGAAACTCAGTGCGACGCCTGCCCCTTCCCTTGTGATAACCACAAAAAAGAAGGAGGTACAAAGAAATGAACGGAACAATGCAGCAGATCGTGAGCGCCTGCGTGCCCGTCCTCTGCCTGCTCATCACGGCGGGCGGGGCTTATGCCGTAGCGCTGCTCCGCAGGGAAACAGCAAGAGTCCAGAAGGAGCTCGACAACGAAACCGCGAACAAGTACATGGACATGGCCGTGGACGCGGTAGAGCAGGCGGTGGCGTCTACCGCCCAGACCTTCGTTGACGCCCTGAAAAGCTCCGGCGGCTTCACCAAAGAGAAGCAGCTCGAAGCCTTCCAAAAGTCCAGAGACAAAGCGCTGGAGATCCTCGGTGACACGGCCGTGACCGCCCTCAATGAGATTTACGGAGACTTCGACGCATGGATCGACACCAAGATCGAGCAGGTATGCCGCGACCTCAAACGCCCGGACAACGGGGAGGCGGCGACAACGGCAGCCACCACGGCAGCTGCTACCGCAGCCAGCGTAGCGACCACGATAGCAGCCACGACAGTGCAGCAGCTCGCAGGTGAAGTACCGGCCAGCGAAAGCACGGTGGAGGTGGAGATCGAGACAGACACCGGAAACAATTAAATACATTGATCGCCGCATATGGCAGCAGGCAACAAAGAAACCCGGCGGGAAAACCTGCCGGGTTTCTTTTTATGTGTAATTTAGAAACAGCTCATAACCGCCTTGTATGCCTTCGATCTCGTGTTTGGGCTCTGGTAATCATTCAGATCCCGGCCCTCTAAAGACTTCCAAAGAGCGGGATCCGCCTCGACCATATCCGCAAACCGTCTAAAAACCGAGGCCTCCGGATCCTTCCGCGGATCTTTAAAACAGCCGCCAGCTCGGCTAATATGTACGGCATATGCAAAAAGTACCGCCCTGTCCCTGGCGCATAGCTGCGCAATCATACTCTGCAAAAGTCCCTTTTCACCGGTAAAACTGGAAAAACACACGCCGCAATCCTGCGCATAATGCAGCAGGCCCGGATCCGGCTCTCTGTCCCCGTCAAAGTCCATGCACCTGCTCAGCATAGTGCCGAGATCGTCCTTCGTGCAGCCCTCTGGCACTTTTAGGTTTATTTTCTCTGCAAGTGCAAGCTGCCGATCCGTCGGTGGCTCCAGAGCTTCACACCTGACATCAAAAGGCCCAAACAAGCCCGCGGCCTCTGCCTCCATGATTGCAAATTCCTGAGAAACCGCCCGCACTTTTTTGAGCTTCCGCTTCCCTTCGCCGTCCTTCCCCTCTACCCAGTAAAAACAATAATTACAAAACCGGCCAAACGGCCCATTTTTCACATTTTCCATGTCAAAACCTCCTGAATTTATTTTTGTGTTTTTTCGCTTTTAGTCATGTTTGGGATAATTATAAGCGTGAACTCGTGGTACTGTCAATATGCCATTTACCTATCTTTGGGATAAAAAAGGGAGACGCAAACATATGAAACTATACCGATATATGGACGGAAACGCCAACGCCTCCGGCCGCAAAATAAAAGAGCTCCGGGAGGCTGCCAGACTGTCTCAGGAGCAGCTCGCCGCAAAAGTTCAGCTTGTAGGGCTCAATCTAAACCAGAAAGCGATCAGCAGGATCGAAACCGGCGACAGAGTGGTGCCGGACTTCGAGCTACTTTTCTTTTCCGAAGTGTTCGGCGTGTCCGTGGAAGCTCTGCTGGACAAGGACACATAGGGGCGGGAAACCGCTCTTTTTTTATGCGAAAAAGTGCGAAAAATGGATAAATCAGCTTGACTTTATACAGCTAAAGATGTATAATAATATTACAAGGTAAGGGAAAACCTGAGTAAACGAAAGGAGGAAGGAAAACACAAGGAAGGAGGAAACACGGTGGATAAAGACAAAGAACGGCAAACAAAAGAACTGCTCGAAGTTCTGGAAAAGGCCCTGAAAAGTGAAACGGTCGAGCGTATCACTATCACAATAAAGCCGAACCAAAAACCCAAGCAGTCCTAAGACTTCAAAGCGGTGGGAAGTTCCCGCCCGCCGCTTTTATTATATCCACCCCAACCCATAAAGTCAAGGAGGCCAGAAATGGAAATCACCGTAAAAGTAAATTATAAAAATAGCAATCTGCAAACGCTCAGACAAGCCGCGGGCCTCTCCCAGTCACAGCTTGCAACGGCGGCCGGAGTGAACGTCCGAATGTATCAATATTATGAGCAGGGAACCCGCGATATAAGCAAGGCGCAACTTTCCACCCTGCTGCGGATCTGCAAGGCACTGGACTGTAAACTCTCGGACATTGTGACGGACGCGGAAACGTCCGAGCTACTGGCAGAGTACGAAAAATAGATCGGAAGAGCACACGTCTG
>OFFZ01000031.1_pt1 | contig 104831 bp, 122 predicted proteins | sample 1521631 | NCBI WGS metagenome assembly OFFZ01 (sample SAMEA3504102, study PRJEB24116) | mouse gut metagenome | biome: mouse gut; feature: mouse-associated habitat; material: faeces | place: Denmark | collected 2011 | reverse complement strand
AGACGGGGATCCGTCCGCCAGTCTTCGGGTTGGTAGAAATGGAGCCGATGGGCTCTATTGGAGAATCAAGGTTTCTGAGAAACCTCCCTCATGGTCTTCCTTTTAGGAGATGGTTCCGCTTTCAAGCTGCCATATGGCAGCCCTGCGACTTGAGGATGGCGCAGACTGGAAACAATCTGCGTGGGCTGATGTCCCTCAGGAACCCCACCCCGTAAGGGGTGGGAGCAGTCAGCTCAGATCTGAGTCCGAATGGACCGCTGACTTTCACTGTTTTTCCCGTCGCCTTCTCAATGTCGGTAGCAAGGGCGGCAACCGCACTGTCCCGCCAGTGCAGACAATTGCGATTTTGCGCCTCGTTATAAATTCTCTCATATTTGTTCATGATATTCTCCTTTTAAGTACATCCTTCTAATTTTGGGCTGAAAAATAATATGCAATGCAATCCGAAATTATCAAGAATACTTACGGGTTCGGTCCTTTTGCCGGCAAGAGTGAGCTTCTGGACGGTACTCCTTGTCCCTCGTCTCCCGTCTGCTTCTTGCCGACCCTGTTTTTTAACAGGCAGATCGCTTTGAGGCTTATATTTTTGGTGAGTTTTTCATATTATCTGACAGCCTAACACAAAGACGAAAACGACCAAAGGGATAAAAAAGAACAATCTATGAAAGGAAGAGCAATGTCCTCTCCTGCCACAAAATCATTGATTTAGTAGGGGAATGTCCTTGCTGCGGTGTTATAAATATGAATAAGGGTAGATATCAGGTCATCACCTATTGCGCTGACAGCGGCGCAGACGACAAACTTGAATACAATAGTGTCAAAGAGGCTGAAAGAGCCGCTCGGAGATACGTGAAAGGCTTCGATGACATTAGCTATGAGGGTGCCATCGTCTACGACAAGTCCACACGGCGTGTTGTTCGGGAAATCGGTTACTTCTCAGACCACGCACGCCCGAATGAACTCAACGCCATGTGCGACCGCTGTAGCTTGCTGGGGAAGGAGTGCAAGGGTTCGACGGAAAAGGTCTGGACAGGCTGTGTGTACCGGCGCATACCGGGACGTCAGTCAGGACACACGGAAGTTTCCGACTGATTTGCAGCAAAATGAAAAAGAAGAAGACCATGCAGTAATATAGCGAAAGCCCTTCTCCAGAAATTCGGAGAAGGGCTTTCTCGATTGTCCCAATGGACCGGATATATTTTATATTTTTGACATAAACCGCATAGTATCTTTCAACCATCTTTAAAGGATGAGAATTTAAAAGGTTGAAGGCATGAGGAGGACATTATGGGATTTTATACATGGACACTGGCAAACAGAACGCCCAAGAAGCTTAAATGCGGGACCGACTATGCAGCGCAGTGCAAGTTGCCTACGGCGCTGTCGTCTGCCCGGACAATACCATCATCCAAGAGCCGTGCTACGAGGGTTACGGCGTGTTCGACGGAAAGGATGTCTACGACCTTGTCGTGGATTGGAACAAGAATTATCTGACGGATATTCCCAAACTACCCGGGTTCAAGCCCTGGGGCGACACGGAAGCCATGTTCGCCGTACTGAAAGCCATCCAGGAGGATGACCAGGATGCGCTGGAGAAGACGATTGATGCGGTTGCGGTTCATGGCCCGTTTATGAGAGCGGAATGGAAGAGAATCGTGGGAATTTATATCGCCTGCGAAAACAATGTCTTGATTCCGTACCCTATCAAAATCGTGGACTGCGTGCGACCGAAGCCTTACAACCAGCTTCGCCCCTCCATCTCCACCCAGTAGGCACCCTGTTCTCATCCCCTTCGGGGGAGGGGATTCTTGAAAGAGACAGTAAAAAGGATTATAATCTAAGTTTTGGAGAGGGAAAGGACATGGATAAAGAAATTGTAATCGAAAATGGCGTAATCACTGTTCGGGAATTCGGGTATCCAGAGTACCAGTTCCGTATCATTACCGGCTGCATTCCGGGCGCTTATCATATTTGGAATGTCTCGAAAGACATGCTTCCGAGGGGGTACATCCCCCTGTGCCGCCTGTCTGATCGGCAGCAGTACCCAGGAGGAATGGACATCGACGCAGATGCACTTCTAGCCATTAAAGCAGAAGGGGCGGATATTATTCTGGATGCTATCGGCTTCGGACCGAACTCCCTGAAGCCGATGGAGTCGTTCGCACAGGAAAACCGGAACGCAAAACCTGGTTCGCTGAAGTACAATAATCTACAGCGGGTAAAAAGAGCTCTGCCGTACATGCGGAAGCTCAGGTGGATTTAACTGATCATTAGCACCCCTATGCTCCTTCATAAGCCATCTTTTTCGGGAGATGAGCGGAAGAGGTGATGGGGGGTGAAAAGGAGACATTTTCATGGACAACAAAAAAGAAAGCAAGTCCAGAATCCATATTGGAATTGTTGGAGATGTCGATGATGGCAAGGGCACTTTGTCTGTCGCCATTGACAGATATTTGTCCTCTTGGAGCAAGGTACCCAACGGGGTACCGCCGGCTGCCGATGGCAAATTCATTCGTAAAAGGGGAGAATAATTATGGCTTTGAAAGAAACAATTGGAAATATCCTGGAGATAGGTGACAGAGTCAAGATAAACCTGCCTGCATTAGAAAAGGAAGTCGAGGAATACGGCGGGGATGGCATTGAGTTTACTGCTACAGGCAAGAATTACCTTCGTTATGCTCGCGAACATCCAGATGAGGTCTATACCATTGTGGATTTTGATTTTGCATATGAATCGTGTCCCTATGTGCTGTCCGGTTACATGTCCGATAATAGGTGGGAGTCGGCACATCTGATCCTCATCCCTGCACCCAAGTCCAGATTTGAGGTTATCAAGAACATGACCCTGGAGGAAATGACTACTCAGCTGCTTCCGCTGATCTGCGAGCTTTGTGAAAACGGTATCCCCTGCAAGGAGGCCGTTCAGGCGTGGTTGGAGTCGATGCCGGAGGAGGAGCAGGATGAACCAACTTTTGTTTCAAGAACGGAGACTTAGGGCAAAATGCTATGGCAAGAAGGTCGTCAAAAATGAGTTTGGCGATGTCGTTCCTGACAGAAAGCAAAAGAAAATAGCAAAAACTAAATGAGAAAAGAGCAGCGCCCAACACGGCCGCTGCCCTTTCCTTTTCCCTGGCAAGAGGATTGTCTGTACTGACAGTCTGACCTCTACATTGGCAGAGGTTCCAGACAGCAGCATTCGATCAAATCCAACCACTCCTTATAACACATTAAAAAGGCATCCGGCCCAGACAAAAAGACGACTCTCAGTCTCTATTCAAGGTTGCGAAACTACAAGGCTGAAGAGGGTTGTGTTATATTTTTGCGAGGATACGCATAATATATAGTTGAGGATTTTGGAGATGTGCGAAATCGATTTCCCCTTGCATGAGAAAAGAAAATTTTTTGACTGAAGGAGTTTTGTTTTTGTGATGGACGTCATTACTACAGAAATTTTCATTGAGAATGTTTTCCTCATTATGCAGCGCCGGAACCTCCCCAGTATTACCCAGGAAAGCCTTCGAGCCGCTGGGAGGGAGTTCCAGGATTTGTGCAGGAGTAAGGATGTCGAGACTGACATTCATCTCTCCGGGGAGAGTTTCAATAATCTGCTGGCAGGTTCTAATACGGCAGAACGCCTGCCAGGTAATCCGGCCCTTATCAGGCCCAGGCTTGGAGCGATACTGGGGAGAAAGTACGCAGCGTATCTGCCTCTGCGGGCGACTGTCGCCCTAGTCATAGATTTGCCGAAAATTATTGAGCGCACATGCGTATCGGTGAACAATGAGGCTCCGTCGAAGTCGGCTTGACCATCCTGCAAAAGTGTCCTTTTGGATTTTATTTCCCGAGGGACACTTTTCTCTTTTGCAAACAGAGCTTGATACTTTTCGGCAAAATTGCATATTATATCCCAACTGCAAAAAAGGGTGACATTCTTGAACAACCCTAACCGACAAAGTCGGTCGGGGTTATTCAAACTATTTATCTGCTACAAAGTTCCATAAACATAGAAAGGAGAAATACATGATGGAAGAAAATATTCAGAATGCAAACACAAACTTACATGACATAATAGACCAAAATGAGGAGAGGAAGGAATCTCTGTGGGCGGCATGGGAGAGAGACGAGGGGCTTGAGAATCTTCTGCGGCTTGCAATACAGGAGGTTGAGGCCCAGAAGGTAAAACACCCTGAGCTGAATATCAGCACATCCTATCAGATGGGGCGTATCGATGGATATACAGAACTCCTCGAACGGCTTTTTCGGGCAAGAGAGTGCGATAAGGCAATCAGAAACAATCCGGGATTGCAAACGGAAAAGAGTCAACACATCCTGGATATTCTTTATAAGATGGGGGAAGCGCTTCACGTCGATCTTGCGAACGCAGTTGGCAGTTCCTATTCTTCTCTTACAGAAGAGATGAAGGAAATGCTGTTATCTGGAGCGGTAGAAGCAACCCGTTTTGGACGGAATACCCGCTACTGCCTGACGCATGCGGGGCGGAGATATTACGAACAGGTTCTTCTGAAAAAAGGCTAAACTGGCGGCTCCCGCGATTAAAGTCGCAGGGGCCGTCAGTCTCTTATCAGGGCTTGCTTATAAGGCGGAAGAGAGAGCATTATTTCGTAGCGACAATGAAGAGGATTTATATTTTTCCGTAAGAATACATAGCATATTACAGCCCAAGAGCTGAAAGGATAAAAATAGAAAGGAGGAGTCGGTATGACAGAGATTATGGATATCATTGAGTGCGCTCTCGCCCTTGCCGGACTTGATATCGCAGAAGTTGGAGACGACTATCTGCTGGTCCGAGATGCCGGGAGAGATGAATCTTTTCGACTGGAGATTTCTGAACATGCAGGTTGAGATCATTGTGACCCCCGGCTTTTGCTGTGGAGGTAGCTCAACAAGCTCAAGCTCTCCATCAACGGCGCCTGCTTCTCAAAATAGTGATGAGAAAGCTGTTCCTTTTCGAGAACAGGCAAAGGCCACCCTGTGTGTTGCGCACAAGGTGGCCTTTCCTATAAATCTTACCTTGCAACTCAGCTTCCAGGTGCTAAGATCTCCAGCAATTCGCTAAAAGACTTGAGCAATGTCAGAGAAATCCTGGAAAATACGAATCATGGTTCAGTGCATGTTATGACTTCTTCTTCCAATACACAGACCTTGATGAAATCATATCCGAGCGGAGTGAGTCGTGCCAGTCCTTTTTCAACGCGAATTTCTTTGTAGTACCCACCCCAAATTGGATTGCCTCGAACAGTACGCACTGAAACGTGTCCATCAGGATTTACATCGCGGCAAAGTGTGTCGTAGAGCTTATTGTTGAAGAACCACTCATATATTTTTTGATCTGACAGCGACATTGTGAATTGTGCATCCACAAGTCCCAGGCGGATTAGGTTTGTTACAGCAGATGATATAGTTTCTATTTCTGTATCCAAATCTATCTTCATTACATTACTTTGAGCCAGGAACTGATGCTTACCGTTAACGAGATAGTAATTTGCGATAGGAAGGATTCGCTCTGGAAATGCGAATACTCCCGATCTGCCTCTCATTGGAATTTCCTGTCCGCCTACCGATATAGATTTAAAAAGGTTTACTTCCTTTTTCGGCCTGAATTCAGCCAAAATGTGTGCTTCCAATGACGAAATTTGTGTAAGTATTGTCACAAAGGCAGGATGTATTGCAGACGACATGTTCTGGTCGCAGGCATGTGAGACCAAGTTGGCAAACATCTCCCGCATTTCTTCCACGCCAAGGTGATACTTACTGGCTTCCAGTGCGGGACCAACAATGTTCAAGGGCGGCGCTTGTCTTTGAGCATCAGGGATCTTCTTAAATTTCTCGGTAACCCGTCGTTCAAAATCCTTTATCCATGCGTCATGATAGATTTCCAACATATTTATTGGCGTACAAATCAGCTTGACCAATGCCGCCAACTGGGAACCGCTTTCCTTTGCGGGTGGAGTTAGGGTCTCATCGACTACATGAGCTAGGGTCCCTTCCATTTTTTCTCCAATCATAAGAATTCTCCTTAAAAATCATGCCGCAGCATTTCAAGTATTTTTTGAATGGACTTTTGTTGTTCAGGAGTAAACTCATCTAAATATACACAAGGGCGATTGTTAATTCCTAAAAGGTAGTCCACGGATGTGTTGAGCAAAACAGCAAGATCAATCAGTTTTTCAACGCTAGGATAACTGGTATTGCACTCATACGCACTGATTTGCCCCCGGGTAAGCTCAAGCCTGGCTGCAACATCCGCTTGAGAGAAGTTTTTCTTTTCTCTCAATTCCCGCAGTCTCAGCCCAAAGTCATAGATCTCCATGCTGTTCACACTCCTTATATCTATTTTAAGAAACAAAGGGCAAATTAAATCGGCGGAATATATCAAAAAGTGCAAATTTAATTTGACAAAGAGGACGGCGGGAGAGTAAGATGACAGGGAAGAAAGGCGGGTATGCAGAATATGGTCAAAAAAAACGTCAATTCCTGTGCCTTTACAGGACATCGCCCCCACAAATTTCCCTGGAAATATGCAGAAGATGACCCCAGATGTTTATCACTAAAACAGACAATGTATGCGGAAATTGAACGGCTGGCGGCAGCCGGCGTATATCATTTCTTTTCTGGGATGGCTCTTGGAGTGGATCTTTGGGCATCCCAGATGGTTCTGGACTTGAGAAGTACATATCCAAACCTAATTCTCCATTGCATTTTGCCCTGCGAAAACCAGGAAGTCAAATGGCCCGCAAAAAACCAGGAAGTCTATCGGGACATTCTGCGAAAGGCAGATTCCATAGAGTATATCAGCCATGATTACCACAACGGCTGTATGCTGGATCGGAACCGGAAATTGGTTTTCTCGTCCGAGGTTCTGCTTGCAGTATACAACGGAGAAAAACGGGGCGGGACTGCTGCTACAGTTCGGTATGCCCGTCAAGCAGGGCGGGAGATTATTATCATTGATCCGAATACTCTTCAGCGAAGCTGACTGCTTCCGCCTCTTGCGGAGTGGTTTTTGTGAAGAAAATTCTTACCAACATGAAAATGGCAGCAATATGCCATGTAATTGCCCAAAAACATCTTACAAATACGGTTTCTTGATTCTTCACCAACTTCAGCTCCTGCCGGCCTCTTTATTAAGCGCCAAATATCTGCCGGAAAGCCAAGAAAAACTTGCAGCCTTGATACGTTTGTGCTACAATATTTTTATCGAGAAAACCGCATTGAATTCGTGAAGCGGCGGGGCCCCACCAGCGTAAGGGTTCATCGAGAGGAACCGGATGGCAATTCATTTAATCCATCCACCACAAAGTTTCGATAGTCAATTTTGTAAGGAAGACAAACGTAGAATGACTTTGGATGATATTTACTATAACATAAGTGAGGCAACGTTCTCAGCTTTGGTTTGCCAAGCTGATATTCGCACAAAGGCGGAATTAAAAAAGTTTCAGAAGAAGGGGTATATGGTCAATCTTACAGCAGATCAGTTCACCCAAACCTTTCCTCTGCTTCCGATAGATAAAATCTACTACTCCCCATCTCCTACCCAGATATCCCTCTATTTTAATTCGGATTCCCTTGCTGCCGTCCCCATCCTCATTCCTCATCTGTTCCTCGTCCCTCCTACTGAACGGAAAGAAAAACAAGAGAAATATTTGGAAGCCATCGAGAAGGAGGAAATAAAGGTAGCGAAAGGAGACTACAGGGGGAGTCTTCGAATGTTCACAAACGCAATGTGCCTGGAATACCTTGAGATGGTCGTAAAGAGGGTGGATTTCCAAAATCTATACAGCGAGTTTTTCAGAATATATCGTAAGGAGACTTTCGGGTTCTCTGTTGTCTCCCCGGAATTTATGCAGCATATTCTGGAGAAGAAAACAGACAAAGATAAAGAACAGACTGCAGCTGCCTTGAGAAATTTACCTGATACGATTACGATTTTTAGGGGTGGAAACACTTTTTCTGTTCCATATGATAGAGCTTTTTCTTGGACAACTGACATCAATACTGCAAGTTTCTTTGCCGCAAGGCAAGGGAATGGGCCGGGGTATATTGTCCGGGCAGATATTGGGAAGAATGAGGTGATTGAGTATTTTCCGAATCATTCTGAACAAGAAATTATCGTCAACCCGACGTCGAGGAGTTTTCAAATCCAAGAAGTCGTTGAGGTTAAGGGGCTTGCGTATCTGGACAAGATGTTGCCCATTGTTACTCCAGAGTTTCACCGGTATCGAGAGGAGTTGTACTACCTGAACTTCGCTCAGAAGTCTGCGGTACATGGAATGGAGCACGAGGCCCGGGTGTTGCTGCACTGTCTCCTCCTTGCCTACGAACTGAACCTTCCTCAAGAAGATATCGATTCTCTATGTACAGCTGCCCTGTATCACGATGTCCGCAGAGACAACGATGGGGTAGATGAAGAACACGGAGCGATGGGAAAAGACCACTACGAAGAGTCTGTTCAAAATCCGGATCCTGTGGTGAGCTTTCTATGCGAATTCCACTGCCTGCCAGATGAAGTGGGAATGAAGAGGGCGAGAGAAAGGATGGAGATAGGGGAGAGGGGGGCGAGACTGCTCCATGTCTTTAAGGACGCAGATGCTCTCGATCGTGTTCGATTCAAAATCCAGGATGTGGATTTGAATCAGATGCGCCTGGAAATATCCAAAACTATGGTGCTTGTAGCGAGACTGGTTTTTCAGAATCTCAAAATTTGAACAATCCTGACCGATTTTGTCGGTTGGGGACAAAAAAAGACGTCCTTCTCTGTGAATTTTCCAGAGGGGACGTCTTTTTGAGGGGTTTAATCCTAGGTGGACAGAAGGTCGTGCCATTCAACATGCTGATTTTCCTGGTAGACATCGACGATGACGTCGGTATCACCACTGGCAATCAGTTGTGTATGCAACACACCATCTCCCAGCTCCTCCTTCGGACAGATTTTGTGGTTGAGATAGGACACATATCCATCGGCCTGGTCATACAGGAATGTCCGGACAGGGGGTTCCCCTCCGTCAACTTCATTGAAATCCTTTTCAGAGTGAGAGAGTCGAATAGCGGGTGATCCATCGGGACAAAACTCTACCGCTGCGAATGCGCAGCTCTTGGGGACCCCCAAAAGAACCGATGCCTCGAAGGCGCCGCCCACAGCGTTCTGACCAACGGAGACCTTCATCCCAGACTCAGGGGCTATGCCCAGAATCTTGCAGAGATCCTCCGCAGAGATAATCTTGCCTCCAACCTTAATATACTGATTCATAGTGAATCCTCCTGTAAAATAGTATCCTTATTAGAGTCGTTGCTCCATGGTTTGCAAAACGTCTCTAAATTATAAAAATAGACGAAGGCAAAAAAGGGTGACTGAAGTAATGGCTAACACTCCAGTCACCTCTTTTGCTTGTGTTAGAAAACAATACCCATCCTTTTTTGAAACAAAAATTTCATATCCGCCTTACTCATGACCGAAGATGGCGCCGGGAAGGCGTCTGGGTACGCCAGTCGGGTGGCGTCTGGATTTTCTGAATGTCCTTGCGGAAATGCAAACACTGAAAATTCCACCAAGTGGAAGCGGAAGGCTGGGGGCGGACTGAGAGACCGCTGGGGAAGAAAAAAAGCTGCCCGAACCCAAAAGGTCGAGCAGCCGTATTGCGCCGTCAGCCGGCGTTCTTTTTTGTGTTCAGGCACACTTCCAGGCCATCGATGACGGAGTGAATATGGTATTTCAGGACAAACAGCGCATTGGATTCCTCGGGCCACTGATCCTTAGCCTGTCGCAGCAGTGGGAGGACGAACTCTCTCGTCTCCTGGATGTACTGATGGATTTTCTCCTCAGAAAACACCCCTGCCATGGTGGAAACGTTGTCGCACCGATCAAGCAGTTTGACCATTGCGGACGTCCGGTTCTCTCCAATCTCCCGGTAGTAGGAAGCGAGCGGGTCGCCTTTCACATGGGTCAGCCGCCGAACAACATCTTTTGTATAGCCGGAGACCGGCAGGTCCTCCCACTTACAGTTACAGTCTTCAGGCACATCATGGAGGATTGCGGCGGCAACGAGCGAGTCTTCCTTCAGATTGAGCGTAACTGCATGGCAGGCCACGGTCAACGGATGAACGATATACGGCTCACCGCTCTTCCTGAGCTGATCCTTGTGGGCGGCCCGAGCAAATGCAAGGGCGGCAAGGGTGTCGGTCCACTCCAGGCCCATGGCATAGCCTTTCAAGTAGGTATACATCTTTCCAGAATCAAAATTTGCTGACATAGAAAGTCCTCCTTTTTTCATTCTCCTTTTGGGTGTGCTGTTGATATAATATGCAGCTTTATAAAAAAATATCAAACAGAAGGAGTGATCTTTTCGGCTGATTTTTGGTTGATTCTGCCAGGTTTGACTTGCTTCCAAACATTATCTGTCCGCCAGTGCAGCCCTGGAAGGGAAGAGAGAGGCGACAGATGAGGCAGGGGGGATGAGCGCCTATCACGGTCGGCTTACAGAATTGCATCTGAAACAAGCAGCTATTTATAGTTTGGGGTACTTTTGCATATCATTCTTCAACCCCAAAACAGGAAAGCATAATAACAAAAAGGAGATTTCTACAATGAAAGAAACAGAAAAGAATGGCTTTCTTCTCAAGACAGACCTTGCCGAACTGAGCAAAAACATGATTGCTGGCCTGGGCGAGAACAGTATGGTCCAAGGTGACCGCTGTAGCTTGTATTTTGTCCTAGCTGCAAGTGAAAGGGATCCGGAAGCCGAGATGGTGGTTTCTCTGATTGAGCGCAAATCTAACCTCAGCCCGAAGGAGTACCACTACACAGTTGTCCTCATCGATTACACCAGCGGAGGCAGCGGCGAGGAAGTCCTTTACCACACAAACGAGCTATCCGAGGCAGACCTGATCCGTGTGTTGCAGGAAATCTGGTGTGATCTGGGAAAGGAGATCGACGAAGTCGACGAAATCGACAAGGAGGCCGAGTTCGCCTACCTGAAGTCGTACATTCGAGGAGCCTGCTTCGACGATGAGATTTCCGTCGACTACCTGTACGCCCTCTGGATTGCGTTCTGCCTCCATCATGGGCTGACCGTAGACAAGGACGAGTACCAGGAGCGGATGGAGGGGCTGTGGAAGGCGCTGGAGGAGAGCGATGGGGGAGAGGTCTCCCACTGGGAGAATTATTCCAGCTTCGACTCCGATATGAGCCGGAAGCTGCAATAATCCCTTGCAAAGAAAAAGTGTACAGGATAGCCGCAAGAAAGCCCACTCTGTAAGGGGTGGGAGCAGTCAGCCATGCTGGCCCTAAAAGAGATTCCAAGAAATGTAGGTTGTCCGGCATCCATTAAGGAAGCCGGCTAAGAAGAACAGGAATAATCCTGAGAAAGGACAAAATATGGAAAACACAAAAGCAATCTACCGTTGCACGGAGGAAAACGTGGATGGATGCGGAAGCAGCGCCACCGAACATGTTTCCTTTCCTCGCCGCCTGACAGAACAGGAATTTGAAATGTTCCAGGAGTGTGAATTCCGCATGGGTTCAACCCCTGGAGAGTCCGGAATTTCCCCGGAGCAAATCCAAAAAGCGGAGCAAGTTCTGATTGACAACGGTATTGAGACTGACGAGGCACAGACAGTACTGCAGGCGATTGGATATGTTCTCCTTGATACGGCGTTGTATCCTGAAAATTGAATAGGCGACAGGCGGGATCTCCTCGGAGGTTCCGCCTTTTTCTGTGTCCAGAGAGACATTTAAAAATAGTGGAATATTGGGAGTGTAATTGGATTTTGTCTTGTGTTGGGAGGCAGACGCCGGGTTTATATTTTTGTGGTTGTTCGCATATTACCCTTAACCCATTCAAAAGTGTAGAAGAAAAAAGGAGAGTAAAAATGAAGACGATTGGATGCACATTTACGATGAGCGGGATTTATTATCTGGAAGAGAAGAGTGTCTGTGCCGCCCGGCTAAAGGCATTGAAAACCCTGCCTCTGCCTGAAAACCGTGATTATCTCGACGACAGCCTTGTCGTGGACGATCTCGCAGAATGCATGCTGATGAACGACTGGAGCGATGCTGAAGTAGACGCTCTGTCAAAATTCAGTCCAGAAGAACTGATTGATGAACTTGACAGTCGCCGCAAGGGGTATGTGGGGATAAAATTCATTGATGCTGAATTCACGCCTGCCCGGCTGAAGGAGTTCCTGCTGGACTACTACGGAGTCGACTACGATGAAATCAAAACAGTGCGCACCGATGAATCTTTTGTTGAAGAGAATCAGGAGAGGTGCGTATCCGATACGGATTCCGAAGGTATCCGCAGGATATCAATTGAAGAAAGAACAGCTGCGGACTTCAAAGGGAAAATTTTTTGCCCATACTCACATGACGGCCATTCAGCCCGCGTGGAGATGGAGTTAAGGCATTGCCACACAACAGCCGATAGAGATGCCTGGTACGAGTGCCCGGTATGTGGTGCCTGTTCTCCGACCGCAAGCGCAGGAACTTTCGATGAAAACTCTGTGGAGGCTTACAGGCTTGCTTGTCGCACAAAAGATTCGTTTTAGCGCACCCTGTTGCCTTTTCAAAAAGCGCCCTCTCCAGCCAAGGCGGGAGAGGGTTTTTTATTTCAAGTGGAAAATTATAGGCCGGCAAGAACAGCGTGCGACAACGCTTTCTCAGACTCTTCCCCTGCCTCCTTCTCGTATACCCAGAATTTCCCATCCTCGAATCACTCTAAGGAAAACCCAATCTTCCACAACCTGTGAACCTCACCCCACTAAATTGCAAGCAATTTAGTGGGGGCTTCTCTTCGCCCTGAGGGGGCGATACTTTTCCTGCCTTGAGGCATTGCCGCAGTAAAGTGTCCCTGACGGGAATACAAACCACAACAAGCTAGAGGGCCGAAAAAGGAAGCGCTGGTTCTTACACCCAAACAAGGAACTTTTGCCTTAATCGGGTGACCATTCAGTTTCCCCTGCAAGCGCAGGGCTCCCGAATGGGTTTAAAACGCAAATCAGGTATCAGACAGCCTGATTTGTATTGCCAAAAAGATTTCTCAGATCGGCGTATACTCGCTGAGATGCTTTAGGAATCTGACCTGCAATTTTGGGATATGCATTACAGTATTCCCGAAGGAAATACCGGGCACCGATATTGTAGCTCGCACTCAGATCGCAGTTGTATTGTTTGCCATTGGCAAAAGCAGCAAGCTGATGGTTGTTCTTATCTCGCTGCAGCCTGCCGCTACCATCAAAGGCAAGCCTGCTGGTATTCCACGCACATATACGGGAAATTCGGATCAGGCAGCGGTGTGCTTTATGCTCCGTCATCTCCTGGATTGAGCGTTTTCTCCACAGGTGCAGCCGCTGCTTTTTGGACCCGCGGATCTTTCCTCCAGTTGACAGGTGTTCAAAGACAATTACATTAACGCCATGCAGCACTGCGAAATCTACAATAGAGGATGCAATTTTCTTGGAAAGTTCATCACTGATCTGCATCACAATTTTCCAATCAGTCTTCCCGCCGGTCCTGCCATGTTCTTGCAAAAGAAAGCTGGCATGGCAGCAACCCTTTTGGGCAGGACAGGCGGATTTCCCTTTTTGCCAGAAGCTTCCCAATTAGCGCAATTTGAGCGGTATGACGCGACCGTTCCGAGAGCAAAGGAGATTGCTGCCCTTCGAAAATAGGACGGGAACTTGACAAACCTGGAATCAAAATCGTATTTAGCTGAGTTCTTTTTGGTTGTATGAATAAGCCGTTCAACAGCCCGCTGTCCCTCGTTCTTTTTAGCTTTATATACAGGTCCTACGGACTCCCATTCCGCATTGACAACGTCTATCAGATACATTACTGCCTCTCTATAGACGGAGACTGTGTTTGCAATTTGGGCAGTAATATTCTTGTCTCCCATCACTCTGACTGCGTAGCTGGATGTTATTTTCAATGGACGCACCTCCTTTCAATGGTCTGGCTGAACATAATGGTTTGAACCCAGTATATTATTCAGTTGCTCATTTGTATAGTATGCAGAATATGCGGAAAATATCAAGTAAATGCAAATAAATTAGATAATATTTGTAGAATTTGTATAATATATAAGAGATAGTGATTTAGTTATGGGAGGGTCTTACCTATGTCAAAGAAGTTGGACGCAGGGAGAAATTGCCACTGTCGGTACAACCTCACTTACCATCTTGTCCTCGTTACAAAATATAGGCATCCCGCAATTACAGACAAGGTGTTTTCTACGTTGGAAAAACACATAACGTCAATTCTTGAAATGAATAAATGTGAGCTAAAGGCTTTGAATTATGACATTGATCACGTCCATATTATGTTTTCAACTCCACCACAAGTGAGGTTGTCAACTCTCGTAAATAACATAAAAACAGTGACAAGCCGGATGGTTCGAAAAGAACATTCGGCTTGGATGAGCAAATTCTATTGGAAACCAATCTTTTGGAGCAGAAGCTACTATATCGGAACCATTGGCGAAGCGACCATAGAAATTGTTGAACGATATATACAAAACCAGAGAGTTTTACGTCCGCCTATCTCCACCTAAATCAAAGATTTAGATGGAGTGTGCGGCGGACAAGGCATCAATCTTAATCATCTGACTGCTCCCGCCTTTTTCGGAGTGGACTTCCAGCGGTACTTTCGTATGATGGCCTTGCATCCCCCACAGTATACATCAGAAGACAAAGCCCTGTTCACTCACAGATTCGGCAAAATTCGCAACGGGTAAGCGGAACAGCTGGGAGGACTCTTTTCCAACACTAAAATTTTGAACGGAAAGCCGGCTGAAAAATGGTGGAAAACGTACGGAAAAGCCAGCCTCATCACAATTCTTGAGTACGGAAAAAGGATGGCAAATGTATAGAAAAATAATGGAAAAGCGGCGGAAATCCTACGGCAAACGCCCAATCATCTCTCTTTCAGAGGCTTCGCCGACCATCCGGGGTTCTTAAACAGCATGGTAAAAGTACGGAAAGCTGGTGGAAAAATTACGGCAAAATGCTTATAAATCCCCCAATCTATTCCAGTTTCCGAAGAACGCTTCCTTGAAACAGGGTTGGAATACGGAAAAGAGGCGGAAAAATGGCGGCAGAAATATGGAAAAACGGCGGAAACCATTCAGCCGCAGATACATCAGGGGGTGCCTGGCTGCGCAGTGTACAGAAAAACGAAAACGACCCAGTCGTAGTCCGCCGAGAACCTCTGTCCGCCATAAAGCGGAGAAAATTCCAGGGGCTGCCACTCATAAAGTCCTCACTCAAATCCCCCGCCTATACATTATATAATATATGTATCCCATACCACCCCTCTTGCTCATCTTCATAACTGTCCCGCTTTCATGGTGCTACCCTTAAACACCGAATCTTTCCGCAAAATTCATCCAGAGGCCGAAGCGACATAGGAGAAAGGAGAGGGTGTGGTCCGGGCAGCCGTTGGCTCCTCAGATTTCCAAGCGGAAAATCAGGACGGGTGTCAGGAACAAGACAAGGGGATATATTAGGGTGATCCACACAAGTTTGCGTTTCACAAGCGATTTACCAGAAACCCGAATCTTTTTAGAAATCCGGACAGAACCACAAAAACGGAAGGGAAGGAGAGAGGGGGGAGTCTGGGTTCTTCGACTAACCTGAAAACCACAGTCGTAGGCCACAGCTGCGAAGGGGCTGGTGAGAGGGGGCGTCCGGGCAGGCTCCCGGTCCAAGGTCAACAACCTGCCAGAACATCAATTCCTATTAAATTTCTATCCAGAAACGCAGAGACAGAAGGGAAGACGAAAGAGTGAGGCCGGGGTACTCAAAACAACTCTTTATCCAGGACCTGGGTTTCAGATTTTACCATGAATCACATAATTGTTCGACAGTATTCGCAACGGATTACCGGAAGCTAAGAAGTGTAAATTCCGTACAGCACATAACCACATAATGTCTCGTCGCTGGAAAGCCAGAGAAAATGAGTGGGACTGCCCATCTCACAAGTCTATTCGTCAATAATCGCCACGGGATCGATGTTGTTTGAAAAAAGTCTTACTCCGGAATCAAACTCCGAAAAGAAAGGGAAAAGCAAGGGATGGCGTATGGGCGCTCCTATTCCTAAGAGCAAGAGAGGAGAGCAAATGGGGGCGATACGTTGGGGCAAATCCTGCAAAAAGTACTCCCTAGCACGCCCGATTTTACCCCAGCTTCGCTGAGGAATTGTCCATCCGGAAACGCCCCATATTCAAGGGACAATCCAGAGAAGACGGATGGGGGAGTCCGGGAGTATATGGCGGTTATCTAAAGCCAAGCAATCCTCAGCCCAGAACTGTTATGAAAAAGCTATCCCCACCGAAATCATTTCTTCATAGTCATCAACCTGCCTATCAGCACCAGGAGGGAATACCCTTATACATTTAATATATATCAGCACCATGGCACTAAAAATCAGTCACACAGTTGACAAGGGATGCCTTCATTGACGACATGTCCCCAAAAACTAAACTATTCCATTGATATTATCTCTCCAAATAACTGACGCAGGTCAATTCAAATGCCTCCCTACAGGAGAAGTTAGGAGAGCGAGGGGATGAGCATGTGGGCGAGTGAAATGCGGCTTATATATTATAATGTATAGTGAAGCTCCTCCCATATCATCAATTTTAATGAATCGCGCTAATTCGTCGCTTTTCATCGGTTTTTTTAGATTTGCAACGATTAGAATTCGTATGTCGAAGGATAGTGTCGCATCTCCCGCTCAACTCATATTCTCTTTCTGCCGGCTCAAAAATCATTCCCGTTCATCAAGAATATGGAAAATCCTGAAAACTTTCAAAAAATTTGATTTTTGATTCGATAATTTCTTAGATAAGCGCATAACATCCAGATGACGGCGCGAACTTGGTAATTTTTTGTTGCCAGGTCGAAATCTTGCCGAAAGAAAGGAAATATCTTTGTATGAAGAAAGTAACAAAACCAATCCTCAAGCGCATCCTTGCTGTTGCCCTATGTATGTCGCTCTGTATGTCCCTGATGACTGCAGTGGCGATGGCGTCAGAGGGCAATAAAGAGATTCCCCCAGCGACTATCAACCTGCTTTTGTCTGGTGGGCAGGAGGATGAATCCGAGCAGAAGCATCAGAACCCCGACGACCAGAACGACAAGCAAATTCCCGACAATCTGCCTGATGAACAGAACCCCGATGCGCAGCTGCCCCACGGCGACCAGTCCTCCAAAAACGACGAAACTAACAGTGGCGGCGAGCAGTCCGCTGGTGAGCAGCCCACCGGAGAGCAGCCCACCGGAGAGCAGCCCACCGGAGAGCAGCCCACCGGAGAGCAGCCTACTGGTGAACAGCCTACTGGTGAACAGCCTACTGGCGAGCAGCCCCCTGAAGAGCAGCCCGCTGGCACAGAGGAGCTTGGCGAAAAAGCTGAGTATCATGGCGAGGAGAAGGAACCCGCAGTTGAAGTCCAGGATCCTAATGCTGGAGCTGATGGCAGCGTTGTTCAGCAAGACAATGACGGACAGCTCGTAGGAGATAATCCTCAAGAGACAGAGAACCCCGAGGCTGTTTACTCTGAAAAGGGGCAGACCGCCGATGGCCATGAATGGGAAATGACAAAGGACGCAACAACCGGCAAGTACACCCTGACCATTACCTTCCCCCATTCCGAGGGTGAGGACCTGAACATTACGGAAGACGATCTGAAGAACATTGAGCAGTATGCTGCCGAAGTCAGCGCCGCTCTTGCTGCCAAGTATGGGTCTGTATGGGAGTGGGACTCTACAATGGATCCCAGTAGCAATGAAGATATTAACATGTTCCAGGTACTCCTGTCTGGTGACGGCGATTCCGACCACACCTACCGATATGACTCCGATAAACTGGAGCAGATGGACGGGGAATTTGTCCTGGAGAAAGTTGACGAAAGCGGCAACCTCATTACTGATTCTGAGGCGACATTCCAGCTTTGGCATGTCAATGAAATCACCGACCCAGATACATCTGAAACGGTGGAAGTCAAAATGTACTGCTCCTACGACGCAGAGACAAATACTTACACTTTTGTTCCCACTGAATCCACTATCCAGACAATCAACGGACGGCTTGAGATCTTCTATGCCATGATGAAGGATGTTGTCTACTACCTGCAGGAGGTTTCCGCCCCGGATGGGTATGAGGTTGATCCCGCCATCCATATCATTATGGAGAAGGAACTGTGGGAGCAGGAAGAGGAGTCGTTCCGTAACCAATTCAGTTATCTGGGCGAGTTCACCGAGGATGAGGATGGGCGTATTGGACTGGACGTCAAGTTCATCGATGTGAAGAGCGGCGCCGGGGATTACACTTCCGACGCCCAGCCCACACCTGTTGATACCCCCGATGAGGCTCCGATGCAGCCGCCCGTCATCCCGGACGCCGAGGAGAATCCCTGGCGTGATCCCGATCCCGTTGAGAACCCTATCCCCATCACCGAGGAACAGCCGGAGATTCCTGTGAATCCTCCTGTTGTTAACGATGAACCCCAAAATAATGAGACCGACCCCGCTCCCGTGAATGTGAGCGATATTCCCAAGACAGGCGACATTTTGGATGTATTTCTGATCATTGCCGCCGTCTCTGCGGTGGGACTCATCGCTATATCCTTCCATAATCGGAAGAAGACTGTCCAATAAATCATCAGTCATAAACGGGGAGAGGCTGGACCTCTTCCCGTTTTTTTAAGGAGGCGATAATCTGTATGGAAAGAAAGAACAGTAAAACAAAGCTCATCCTCACCATTCTTTTTTCTTCTCTCTTGATTTTCTCTATTGGCGTGATAGGACTTCGGATACCGGAGTACGCCTCTGAAAGGGAGAGCGTTGAGAGGGCGATGGAGATAGCAAGGGGAGATGAGGGAAAGGAAGTAGCGAAGGTTGACCAGGAAGAAACTCACACAGATACAACTTCCTTGCCGGCAAATAAAGACTTCGATTTCCTGACTTCCTTGGATATTGATAACCTTCAGGCGGAGAATCCCGATGTCGTCGGCTGGATTCTGATTCCCGAGACGGACATTTCCTATCCACTGCTTCAGGCAGAGAATAATGAATATTATTTGAAACATGCTTGGGACAATCAGAAAAACTCCTGCGGATCAATCTTTTATGACTATCGCAGCAATCCCAGTGATTGGAACTCCGTCATCTATGGACACAATATGCGAAACGGGTCCATGTTTGCCCAACTTCACAAATATAAAGATCCAGACTTTGCTGCGGACAGTAGCCAGCTGCTGATTCTGTGCAATGGAGAAGTAAGAGAATACATGTTCGTTGCCGCTTTTGAAGCCAAATTGGACGGTGCCCCGTACATATTTGGCGATGTCAGCAAGGTGGAAAAGAACGAATTTGGGAAGATGCTTTCTGAGAAATCAGGAAAGAATGTAAGCACAAATTCCTCGTTCGTAACTCTATCCACCTGTACAGGATTGGGACATAAGACTCGGTGGGTCGTGATTTTCTCTGCGGACAACCAACAACCGCTTGCCAATACTGTATATCTTAGTGAAAAGGATGTGACTACATGACACAACAGGAAAAATTTTTGACTGTGTACAAGGAATACGAAACACTCGTCCGAGCTGCCGGCAAATACCCGAAGGACATTGAAATCGAAGCTGAAGAAATTGAGGCAAACCGGCTGTGTATCTGTCGCCAGTTCCGGAATTATCTCTCCCATGTATCTGACCCCGGCTTCCTCGTCCCTACAGATAAAATGCTCAAGTTTCTGCAGGGCAGAGTGGAGGTTCTGAAATCACAAAACGATACAGCAAAGAAACACGCGAAAAAGCCGGATGCCTGTATCCTCCAGGTCTCCGACAGGGTGCTGGATGCCATAGAGATGTTTGCAAAAATGAAGAGAGACACGCTCCTTGTCCGTGGCGGAATCACTTGGTTTCAGATCAGTGTCTATGATGTTCTGGGCCTCAAAACAACGGAAAAATTGGAGAAGGTCAAGAAGAAAATCATCGTTCCAAATTACTGCGCACCCCTCGATTCATATGCTTCCTTGGACTTCTCGAAGCCCGTTCTCTGCACGGACAATGGGACAAAAGACGGGAAGATTTTGGGACAGGTTTTTGATAATTGAGATAGTAGAAATGTGAATTTTCACAGATAATGTGCGCAAAGAACTTGATTTTTCACCGTTAATCTGATATAATATTATTGTCGAAGTCATTGATTTTCCCCTCTGGGCGGATGGAACGAAGAGATTTCCTCCGCCCAATATTTTTTAAGGATATTAGATATTTTTTATATAAAGTGCATATTATATATTAAAGAACAGGACAAGCAAAGAATATAAAAAGAACAGGGTGTTATAACAAAAATCAAAAGCTTTTAATATTGAACCTTTCAACCACTAGCGGTAGACTGTCACCGCTGCAAATCATCTCCAAGACGGGGATCCGTCCGCCAGTCTTCGGGTTGGTAGAAATGGAGCCGATGGGCTCCATTGGAGAATTAAGGTTCCAGGAAAACCTCCCTCATGGACTTCTACTGGAAGACATACCGCTCTCAGGCTGCCGCAAGGTGGCCCTGCGGCTTGAGGATGGCAGCATATCCCACACTGCGAGGGGCGGGCAGCCCCTCCTGGAACCCCACTCCGTAAGGGGTGGGAGCAGTCAGTTCTAGGTATGGAAGTCTCGTTCTCCATTCCACAAACATAACGGAGGTGCTACAATGAAGAAAATTTCAAATAAAATTTTATATATTATCGCCGCTCTTGCAGCTTTCCTGCTGGTGATCTCTGCCTTTGCCAGTGAGAGACCAATCGGTTTTCCTGATGTTCCTGCCAGCTCTTGCTACTACGACGCTGTTACATATTTTGCCGGCAAGGGTGTTGTATCTGGGCAGGAAGATGGGCTGTTTCATCCTGATGACATCCTGACTTCCGATGAATGGAGTGGCATCCTCGACTCCATTCACCCCTCTTTCCCCCGGCCTTCCTCCACACCCTCTCCCATTTCCTCTGCCAGCGTCTATCAATCCATTTGGGCGATGTCCGGGGAGAAGACCTACGCCGTAAAGGAGTATGGTTTTGACTCCGACCTGGATGCGGGGACGACGGCAATGGTTGTTACGGGACTGATTCACAAAGACGATGTCCGCCACCCTACCGTTACAAGGGGTGAAGCCCTCCGCCTACTCTATGAAGTGGTGGTCAAGAAGTCTGTCGCTGTTCCGTCTAGTCTGGCAGATTGCTTCTCCATCTCTATTGCAGAGGACTGCGATGCGGATTCGGAACAGTTGGTTCGTTCCATCCTCGCTAAATTCCCTAACAACCAGCTTGCTCTCATGCTGGCGTATAAGTATAGCGTCTCCGTTCTTTCTAAGCTGCCTGAAGACTCTGCCGGTCATACTGAACGGCTTGGATATGTGGATGAGGGACAGCACATTATCTATCTGAAAGAATCCGGTATCTCTCAAGCCCTCGCCCACGAGGTGGGGCATGTGATTGAAGCCTGCAATGTCTCCTATTCCAAAACGTGGGAACTGAACAAGATGGAAGGCTCTGCTGCGGTGTCCCTGATGGGGAAGTACGCAGGAAAAAACGCCAACGAATTCATTGCCGAGTCTACTCGATATTTCATTGAGAATGCTGGAAATGAGACCGCCATGACCACAATGCAGAAATCCATGCCAAAGACCTACGAGCACCTCACCAGCGTAATGAATGCCGACCCCATCCTCAATGAATCCCAGTTTCTGACCCTTGTGTATGGGGATTAGTCCAGAACCCACATTGTAATTATCCCAGAGATAACCTTTCCGAGTCGCACTGCAACGCTGTAGTGCGGCTCATTTTTTTGACCCCAAGGAAGTTGATATATTTCAACGCATTTGCATAATATCAGATAACCTACTTTGCGAGGATTCACAAAAAAGGAGAATGCGATTATGAATCAATTCATCAAAATTGGCGAAAAGGTCTACTCGGTGGAGGACATCTGCAAGCTGCTGGATATTGAGCCTAAAGAAGGAACCAGAATTGCTTTGGGCGAAAACCTCCCTGGCGGAGCTTTGGAAGCATCCGTCTTCCTGGGCAGCCCTGGCGATCACCTGAATGTCGAAACTAGCTACTGCCCCGACAGCGGCGAAGCCATGCTCCTCTCCACTTCCGAAATGAATCTGGGAGAGCAGGAGGATGGGGAGTCCAACGTACGGACATTCCTGTATGACAGGGCCGAGTCCTATGTGGCGTACATCACTCACGATACCCGTCCGGAAGAAGAGCTGGGAGATGAACAGCTGACATCCAAGGTAATTGCCAGCGGAGACATGGATGCCATCGTTGACATTTACAGCGAGAATCCATACACCCGCTACTGCGGAAATTTGTCCTGATGCCAGAGAACATAGCTACAAAAAAAGGAGGACATCATGTTCAAAATTATTGAAAAGGGAGCAATGCCTGATGGTGTTCAGATTCAGCTTGAGGATTGGGGCCACCATCTGACGATTGCGGCTTACCCGACTGCCGCCAGAGAGTCCAGGGTGTTCGTCCATGCAGGTGAACAGTTTCGGCTTGCGATGAACTATGGCACCGACGCTGCAAAAGAGCCTGTCCTACAGGATTATTACGATCTTCTCAATGGCGTAAAAAGCCTGGAAAGCATGTCTGAGAGATTCGAGCGAGGGGACGAAGACAGGTGGATACTAGGGATGTCCGTTGACGAACATCCCCAGATGAAAGAACAGGCTGCGCCCACGATTGAGGAGAGAGCTAAGAAGCTCATGACCATCAAGGCGCAGGATGCACTCCTGGAGGAACTCTGGGGCAGGCTTGAGGATGTCCCAATGGATCCGGGCAGCGAAACCCTGGAAGAGGGCTTTATGGATTTTCCTCAAGGAACAGATCGGGAAGACCTTTGGCACTGGTTTGATGAGCGATACAGCAAGGGCATTGCACATCTGTTGTACCGTTGTGATGGCGTAGAGCGCACTGACCAGGCCGCCAAGCTGGTCTACTTGAAGCAGCTTTGCTTTGAGTGCGAGACCTGTGACTGCACATATAACCATGACGGCGAATGCCGGTATGCCCTTGTGCATGAGAGGAAACCTGAGATTACGGAGGAAGACGGCTGCAAGAGCGGCGAAATTTCGTTTTAAGGAGGAGAAAACTATGAAGAAGAACAATCCGTATAAGCAGGCCAAGAAACAGGAAATCAGCGTTGACAAATTCTGCAGCATTGTCCTCAGCGAAGTGCGACTGGTAGACAACGGAGATGGACACACCATCTCCTGCGACACAGCAGATGCCATTGCTGCCGGCGAATATGCAGACTGCCTTGTGGAAAGAATTACTTCTGACCGTACAGGCTGCATTTCTCTTTGGATTCCCAGAGAAGAAGAATGACAAAAATAGCAACACCCCCTGCAGTATAGATGCTGCAGGGGGTGTTGATTAGAAAATGAGCTGTTCGTCGTGTGCGACAATCAGATCGGTTTGGAATGTATCAATGATTCGGAAACCGTACTTCTCACAAATTTCCGTTGGAATATTTTCAACCAAGTCACCCCAGTTGAAGCACCCATTTGTATTCTCTAGCACCTTCTTTCCCCCGTCCGTCCCAGCAAACTCTCTGGCTGCTTTTTGAAGGGCGGAGATGGGATCGGAGTCTGGGGCGATAGACGGGGTACTTTCTACGATGATTCCAAGACAAAATTCATCCCGTAAATCGCTGCTCTTTGCAATAATAGTCTGTTTCATTTTTTCTCCTTAAAATTTTTATCATACACACAGACGTAGGATTGAATGTTTCGCAATTAGCGGCTTTTTTGCGATGCAGATATGTAATACAAAGGCTCTCCGATATTTCTATTCTGTTGTGTATGGCATATCGGCACCCTCACACTCTCGCCACTCGGCCTCGCACGCCCAAATCTCAGAACCGAACCCAACATCGGCAACCCACTCATCAAAAAGTTCGGATACCGGAGTTGAGATCCTATCACCGTCTTCGGGGTCGCTGAGTTGCATTTCCGTAAGCTCGGCAATCAGGGCTCTTAACGAATAGCCATGAGCAAGCATCCACTGGAGTTGATATTTTTCATATTCGGACATATTTTCACCTCATAAAAAATTTTTGTTGTTACTCCACAACACCTTAAAAGACAATTCAACCTTCATGGTTATTGCTCTCCCTTTTTTGGTGTGTTCCTTTTGCAGGGTTGTTGTGAAATTGTATGCTGTTTTACGAAAAAATATAAATGTCAACGGCAAATCTCAAAAGAAACTGAATTGCTCAGTTCGTACAAAATGAGTTATAGTAATCCACTTCCTAATAACGTCTTATTCTGCCTCGTATATACCGCTGGAACAAATAGCGGCGAATACATGCTGCGGCATTGGTGGATTTTCGAAAATTACGGAAAAATATTTGGATTTTTTTCGATATTATTTTTGGAAAGCGCATAATATCTGAGCGAACATTAGAAAACCAATCTTATCTATGCGAGGGGGGCGGTAGGTCTCGCGCCGGGGTTCATACCCCCGGAAGTCCTGCGTTCGAATCGCAGCCCTCGCACCATAAATTCTCAAGGAAAGGAAGGTGAGAAAACCAAATGGATTGGTCTTTAATAGCTCTATTGTTTGCAGTTGGATTCGCTTTGACAGGGCTTGCCCTTCTCATATCCACGGTCAGCAAAGCAATGACGAAACCGCCGCCCTCTCAAAACCTCCCGCCCACTGCCCCGCAGCCGCCCCCATGCCAACAGGCTCCAGTTCCTTCTGCGTATAACTGGAGTTTGAACGGTGCTAGGGTTCAAAAGCTTGCGCTGGGGCAGGGGAGCGGAGGAGCGGGACTTCCTACGTATACAGGAGAACAGCTTTTTATGGGACAGCCGGAAGAGACAGAACCTGGCCTTATTCCTATGTCATATTCTGTCATACCCGCCCAAATCCCTGTTTTTACGCCAGAGCTGGTACACCGGGCGCAGAGAGTTTACGAAACACCCGAACCTGCTCCTATACCTCACTCCGTCGCAATGCCTGTAGGGGAGGCCCCGGAACCCAATGCCGTCGCAACACCCGCTTCCTATTTCAGAGAACCCCCGGTTGTGCATGATGTTTCTGGTCGAAAGATTAAGGAGGTTGTCAACCGGGCAAATCGCCCCTCCTCCGTTGCGACTCCGATAAACCCCGATGGTGAAGCCCGAGGCTTTTTCCGAGAGGAAGAAGTCATCGAGATGATAGGGGTCGAGGTATACGATGATACAAGCGGGCAGGGTTCAGAAGAGGATAATGCGCCGGCGATGATCTTTGAACAGAAATCTCCAGAATCAGCGCCCCCAACCCAAGAACTCACACCGATACTTGACCCAGTACCAGCACCTGTTCCTGAGCCTAATTCAGGGTCTATTCCGGCTCCTGAACCCAACTCTGTCTCCAAACCCATCCCAGATAACGACACAGAGAAGGCTCCAGATGAAACAGAACCCAGCGACCCATCCGATGAGGAAGACAAGTCCACACTGAAGCCTGTGAAACGGAAAAGAGCAAGGGGAAAGAACCGGAGAAAACCGCAGGGGGAGGGCAAAAAAAAGAAGGCTCCGCCCGAGCCCAATGCGCCTCCTGCGGAGAAGGTTGACCCCACGAAGGAAGATGAGAAAAATCCTGGCGAAAAACCGAAGTCCGAGGAAAAGCTGGAGACGGAGGAGCAGCCGGGATTGAAAGGGCGGATAATGAAAATGCTTCGGGCGTTTATTGGGAAAATTGCCGAGAAGATCCCTGAGCCTATCCGGAGCATCGCAGGCCCTGTCCTCATCTGTGTCTGCGTCGCTGTCTGCCTCCTTTGTTTGTCACTGTTTACCTATTTCGACAAGCACCCGTATGTACCAGAAGAAACTCCCGTTGTCGTAGACATTCCCCTGGAGGATCCTGAGCCAGAGCCAGAGCCGGAGACAGAGGAAAATTTGGGTGCAGTTGCAGCGGAAGAACCCCGCTATAAGATGGCGATGATTGGGGAGCAGGAGGTCGTCAGTTCGACTGCAGAAGGATTTGAACCCAACTTCGAGGTATCTGATTATACCAACGTCCCCTTTTACGCACTTACCTTCGCAATCCAGTTGGACAGTGACCCGGGATCAGAGTTCCAGAAAATTCAGGTGCTTGACGCCGATACAATGGAGGATCTGACTTCGACAGGAAGCAGTATCCTGCATGTCTATACAGGAGAAATTCCATCTGATGAGTATCTGATTGCACATCCCGTCAAGTCTGCGCCTGTTATATCCTCTGCTGTCTCCGATGAGATTATTACATGCGTGTTCGTTTCTCTGGAAAAACGCTCGATTTATGATTTAAAAGTCATTCTTTATCAGGTGACCAGTGGTGCGGACACCCTCACGGAAAAGGAAGTCATGGTCAACGGTCGTCCAGAAGACCTTCGTATGACGGCTGTTTATCCAATGGGCAATAGCCTGATGAGACTGGGTGACCAGTACTATGTGGCGGAGTCCGGGACAGGAATCGGGGCTGTACCTGATGAAAATAAGTACGTCACCAGGAAGATCCGCTGTGTTTCTCTCCCCTTGACTGGGGCCGTTTCCGGGTTGGATGCCTCATCTATTGCCTTGTTTGACAGACAGACGGGGGAGCGGAGAGAGATGCCTGCAGGTACAGAAATGTACTATCAGGAGAACTACGTGGAAGGCATGGACGTCATGGAAGTTTCTTTCGGCATCCAGCTCTCTGGAGGCTCTTATGAGGAAGCGGCAGCTTTCCTCGATAGCTCGTTTCCCGGATATGTCCTTGATGGACAATCTATTATGTTCTAGCATTCCGCCGGATGTTCGCCGGCGTATGCATATATTACATCAATTTTAGAAAGGACTTGATAACTATGAACAAGGATCAACTCATTAACTCTGTTGCCGAGAGAACCGGCGCTACCAAGGCTATGTCCCGCACAATCATCGATGCTGCCCTGGATTCCATTGTGGAAGCCGCAGCGGCAAAGGAATACGTCTCCCTCGTTGGGTTTGGGACCTTTGAGTGCAGGAACCGGAAACCTCGGATTGCACACTCGCCCATGACCGGCGAGGCGATTCAGGTTCCCGCCCGAACGGTCGTCGTGTTCCGCGCTGGCAAGCGTCTCAAAGAAGCCGCCGCCGGCAAGTAAGTTCAATCAAGGGGGGGGTCCAGGCAATCTGCCGGACCCTCTTTTTTTTGGAGGAGAAAATGCAGATTTTTACATCGTATTTCGCAAATCTGAAAAGCTTGCCATCGGATGCTGTTCCCATCAGCATCGCCCTAAAAACGCCATCCTGGTTCTCTGGTATGAGGTATGAACCTCTAGCTCCCACTGGAGAGATTTTCTCTGCTTGGAAAGCCCATCAGGACGATGACCTGTACATAAGACAGTACAACCAAGTGGTCCTTTCTCGGCTGAATCCCATAAATGTCCGCAAAGACCTGGAACAACTCTCTGGTGGAAAGGACGTATTTCTTCTCTGCTACGAAAACCCGAAAGATTTTTGCCATCGACACCGAGCTGCAAAATGGCTTTCCTCTTGTGGGGCCTCCGTCACGGAGTGGGAAGGGGAAGGGATGATGGATGTCGAATGGGAACAAATGAGTTTTCTTCATTGAAAACAAATTTGTGGCAGTATTAGAACAAAAAAGAATTTATATTTTTTTTCGGTTTTGCATACAAGAAGACAACCAGTTTTTCAAAAGGCTGTTTACATAAAGGCTAGGCACCCCGAAGACAGTCCCGGGTAAAGGACTTTAATATATAGTAGGAAAAATCAAAACAGGATTCCCGCAAAATAGCGGGATAGAAGATTAAAAGGAGAATAAAATGAAGAAAATTGCGACTATCGTTTTGTCCCTGGTCGTTGCCCTGGCTCTCAGCAGCCTCAATACCGGATTCATGGCGGACACCGCCGACGGCCCCATTTCCACTGTGGAAGGCGAAATCGTGGGGTATTCCTATGGTGGCCTGTACTGGGATGCCGATGAGTATGCGGCGCTGGGCTGCGCTTCCGAGGCAAAGAGTTTCATGATCGACAACGAAACCGAATACCTCTCCGTCAGCTGTTTGTCCGATGAGGACGTTGCCGTTGTGGATGAGGTTACGCACCAGATCGGCATGGCAATCGCTGCTGGTGTGGACGAGGACGGAAATCAGATTACTCATCTTGGCGGCTACACCTTCGTTACGGAGGAAGGCACTACTCTGGGCGGATTGATGCGCCGGCTGGAGGACTGGGCGATGAACAAGAGCCCCTATCAGGATATGTTCTTCTCCAGGAACTGGACATACAAGGCCGTTAAGGCCGAGGACGGCGAGCAGATGGTCAACGTTGACGTTGCGAATGCTGTAATCGAGTTCTATATCAACGAGGACATCTCTGAGCTGGACCAGTGGGATATGCTGGCTGCTATGCGGTATGCAGTGACCTGCGGCATCGCTGCCCAACAGGAGCTGGCAACTGTCAAGTAAAAAGAAATGGAAAAGTCCCTCCTCCGCATGAAGCGGGGGAGGGACTGGTATTTTCTACGGAAATTTTGATACTTTTCGAAAGAACTACATAGTATTTGCCAATGCAAAATCAAAGGATTTCAAAAAAGAAGGGAGTAAAAAATGAGCAAATATGAAAGTCGGGATTTTTCCCGGAATGTCAAAGTAGGGGAATATACCTTCCAGGTCCGGGAAGCCCAGGATTGGGCGTATTGCAATGCACTCAAGGATGGGATGAATCCCTGTCTTATCCTATTCATCCACGCTGTCGATGAAAAAGGAACAGTTGTTGCTGAGTACGAGCGTGTTTGGGAGGGGCATCTGAACTCCGCCCACGCCTACGCTTTCATCAACAAGTTCCTCCAGGACAGCAAGTACCGGCAGCAGTACCAGACACACGGGGACCCCATTATCGCCGAACTGCCGAAATCAAAGGATTTGGTCAATCCGCTATGTGCAAAAGCCATCCAGAGGGTCAATGCCTCAAAGTCCGAAAAACTGAAATTTCGGGATTTTGCGGCACTGAAAACCTACGGCAGAGACAAGGTTTCTTCTATGAAGATGGATGTCCTTAAGGACATCGTATCTGAGGAAGAAATGGAGCAGATTAAGGGGGCGGTGGATGAGAGAGACGTCATTGCGGTCCTCCGTTGGATGAAGCGCGGCCTTCATATGGACCATGCCATCCACAAGGTCAAGGTAGATCGAGAGATTGCCAATAATACCAGGTGATTGACTATGACACGATACCATGTCACGCCATCATCCAATGTGGACTCCATCAGGAAAAACGGACTTCAACCAAGGATCGGAGAACGCTCACTCTCTGCCGGCGAGAAAACCCCTGCCGTATTCCTCTTTGCCAACCAGGATGATTTGGAGCAGGCCCTTCTGAACTGGCTGGGAGAGATGTTCGAGGATGAGGATCTTGTCATTCTGGAAATTCAACTGCCATTGGAGTACAAGCAATTCCTGGCCCAAAGTGAGTACGAAATAACCTGTAGCGTTGCAATTCCACCCCAATATATTCGGCTTTATGGAAAAAATATATTCTTTTGAGTGTGAGAAGAGCGAGAGATTCAATCGAATCTCCCGCTCTTCTCACTTATTTGCTGCTGCAGGCACCAGGCATTCCTCAGGGCAGCCGTTGTCTTTCATGACGGAAAGGACAATCTCATCGGGATAAGCTTCCATTTGAAAACCATCCTCAAAGCGGATGTACCACATAGGCAAGCACTCTAGGTCCACACCTTTCTTAGACGCATTCTCATATACCGGAACGCGGCCCGCAAGGGTAAAAGGTTTCCCAATATACTGGGGATAGTCACCGCCCTGACTCCAGAAAACCTTCGAGAAATTGTTTTCTTGTTCGTAGGCGACAAAAAGGTCCTCAACATACTCTCTCTCCTGCTCCTCCGTCATCTCGTCCCGACAGGGAGCGCCTTTGTATTTCAACTCAAATTGACCCCAAGTCATTTTATAATTCTCCTTTTTAGAATTTTCAGCCCTTTTAAAAAATTGGCTGTCCATGATATGCACAAACTCTGAAAAATATCAAGGACAAAACTCAGCCTTCCGATCTTTTTAGGGACAGCCGCTGGGCAGTGAAAAACCTGACTCGCAGAATCTCCCCAGTAGATTCCCGGCGAAATACGATACTACTGCGTTTCCCGATGGAAAACCAGGCGTCGGAAGTGCTTTCTACATCCACCACCCGAAATCTCTCCCCTGTGTCTGCCCTGTAACGCTCTCCAACAACAAAATTCTCATTAAAAATCATCAACAATTTCATCCGTTCCCTTCCGATTTGGAAGAATCTGTGGTATACTATGCGATACTCCAAAAAAATATCCAAAAAGGGGAGAAGAAAATTTTGACGAATTCGATATTTTTAATCGCAAACGCATATTATCAAAAATGTGGGCACTTATCTGTTTTTTTAGAATTCAAAGGAGGACTTTTATGGGAGTTTATATGTGTAAAAACGACGGGGTCTACAGCATGACGGATCAGAGATCCTGTCATATCTGCGATTGCAAGGACTGGAAGTCTGTGGATGCGCAGCTATTGTCTCCCAGTGACTGGAAGATGATGTATGAGTTTGCGGAGACACCGGAAGAGGAGTTTCAGATTGCAGACGCATGGGCGGAGACTGGGCGCCAAGAAGCTATCAGGATGCGGGCGATGATGCTGAAAACTGGAACTGGCTGCAAAAAGGACGTAAAACGCGCCGTTGAGGATTTGTCTCGTCTGGCAGATAAAAAGGATCGAGAAGCGATTTTCCTTTTGGCGTGCTGCCATATAGCAGGAGATGGCGTTCCTGCAGACCCGATGAAGGGACTTTCTATGTTATGGCATGCTCGTGATATGAAGTATCCCGAGGCGGCGTGGGTATTGGCGACAATATATAGTTCTGGCACCTATGTATCGCAGAATGAGAAAAAGGCTATGCGTCTTTTCAAGCAGGCTGCTGAGATGGGTTCTGAGATGGGCATGTATGAATATGGGCTGAGGCTGTTCCGTTCTGCAAAGGATGTGAAGGAGCGGGAGCTTGGGTTGTCCTGGCTGTGGAGATCCGCCCGGAGTGACTGTGGAGAAGCTCAGGCTGCGCTTGGCTTTCTTTTCGGGAAGGACTCTTCTGTCCAAGACTTTAACCAATCCCTGTATTGGCTGGGCCGCGCCGTTGACAATGAGGTCGCAGGTGCAGCCGCCACCTATGCGTCCATCTGGTATGAGGAAAACGGCGGACTCTTTATTGATGAAGAAGAATATGGCAAAATCGTACAAATGCTAAGGGGGGCTTTAGATCGCGGCGAAACCTCCGCTGCAGGAGTGCTTGGCGACTTCTGCCGGAAAGGTGTTGGGCAGCCTCAGGACTTCGACAAGGCATTCAAGTATTACCGGAGAGGACAGGGGCATGACATCAACTGTATCGCTGGAGTTGCTCACTGCTACATGTATGGGCTTGGCGTGGAAAAGAATCCCAGTATGGCTCATCTCATTCTCTCTGATTTCATTGAACTTGGGGAAGATTACTGCAATACATCGCTTCCGGAGATCGCTCTCCTCGACATGGGAGATATGTACCGGGATGGGAATGGGGTAAGGAAGAATCCCAAGATTGCCGCAATGATTTACGATACAGCGGCAAAAAGGAAAGACTCTATCCGGGCAAAGGGACGCTGGTGCCGTGAATTTCTATCCGGAAATCCAAACGTCTCCGGGCTTACAGAACAACAAGCTATGAATATATTGGATTGCGTTTGTGAGGAAGGTGATTTCGATGCGTCTTTCTTCCTGACAAATTACTATCTCAATACCGGTAATATGGAAAAGGCGTCCGTCTACATGAATGAGGCCCTGCACGTTGAAAGCGAATATCTCGATAAACCGGCAACAAATCTTGCAAAAGAGAAGTTCCCCGACGTTCTGAGGGGATTCTGCTCAGATGCAGACTTTCAGAGAGCGGTAATGACAAGAAGAGGCCACCCTCCCATTTCTGAAAGCAAGCCGTCTTCCGAATCCGACCCCTGCTAACCTCTGATATTTTGCCCTCCATTTGCATACCATGGACTTGGACGAACCAAGCCCTTGCTGCAAAGGGGAGGGCTTTTTCATATACTAACTAAAGAAAGGTGGTATCTCGATATGGAAATCATCAGAGATCAAATTGCCTATACACTTACACCCCAGGAGCTGCAGGAGGCAGCGGAGGAATGGAAGCACCTGTGTCTCATGCACAGAATCATCGCCTATCTGGCGGAATACCACGGTATTCCCCTGACGCTGAACCTCCCGAGCCAGACGTATAAGACAAAACTCCTGGATTTCTACGAAACCTACCACATTCCATTTGAATCTCTGGTGAGAGCCAGCGAATCTCCGGTTGAGGAACTGGTAAACGCCCCAGATCAGGTATATCTTTTCCTGTCCTCTCTGGCGCAGACATATGAGTTGGATGAAGGATACACCGGGATTCCCGAAAAGGAAGGTTTTCTTGTCCTGTTCCAGGATAAAAAGACGCAATCCTTCGCCCGGGAAATTCCCACCCGTTGCATCCAGCTGGGGTTTTTCACACAGGTAAGCGATAAAATGCTAATTTGCGATCCTTCCGTCACCAGAAATGATGCCGAGATGATTGTACAACTGCCTAGTGTAGAGCCAGGTATGTGGCGAGCAGCAGCCCAGGTGGTGGAAAGCAGAGAGGACGGGGAGATAGAAGGGACGGTTCCGGCATTTTTACTTGCGAAGTCCACTTCCTGTCCCTTTTCTTTTCAGCAGATGCTAGAGCAGGCGTTTTTATGGCCAAAAAAAGAAAATGTCTTTACGGATACGGGAGTCATGGGGATTTTCGATGAGAAATACTACCGGGACCCCACATCTTTTGGCATCCCTCCTGTCTCCGGTGCTGACGAACGCTGGAAAAGGGCTTGTAATGAACTAATCCTGGAGTATCCGTATGCCTGTGTCTTCCCTCATGGAGCTATCTCCTGCTCTGGGGAAGGAGAGGGACTATATGATGGGTACGTGTTGAAGAATTCGTCTGGTCGGGTCATTGCTGTTGCCATCGACTTTCTTCTGTATGGAAAAAATTGATTTTCCCTTTCAAAAGATCTTGTCCGCAGGGACAAGATCTTCTTTTTGCCCATCCGGCAGGTTCTGCTTTTGCCGGCAAGAAAGTTTTGTCCGTCTCGGATATTTTATATTTTTTTGATGTTTCGCGTAATGTAGGGCAAGCAATCTGTTGGGTTGTTTTATCAAGGAGTCTGACCGCTCGGACAAAAATGAAAAGGAGAAATGAAAATGTTACTCGAATTGATGAATCTGGCAATGGGCTTGGAAGACGAGCCTGCGGAGTGGGTTCCTGCCTCTGATACGGAGTCCGATTTCGCTGTGTGTGCTATGCCTTGCTGAGTCCAAAAAATAAGAAGGAGTGATGAATATCATGAAGAAAAATTATGGATTCAAAGAAGTCAACGAGGAGATTTCGACAGAACTGACCTTGATGAGAGCCGCCCAGATGGAAGAATGGCTTACTGCCCTGGAGATGGAACAGGATTTGTCCGTTGCGGACATGATTGATTCCATCCCGGTCTCGCTCCTCACCGATGAGGACAAGAAGGACATCTTTCTTTATGAGAATGATGACAATGCCATTCTGGCTCAGGCTGCGCAGTCTCTGCGTATGCTGAGTGAATACGACCCAACAAACCTTCCTCCTGTGGAGGAATATCAGAAATCGCCCAGTATGAGAAGCTATGAGCCGGCAGGAGAAGATTGCGCCGAATGGCTGCAGATGCGCCAGAGGTCCGTAGCCTCCCATGTGAAGACCTTTGCAAAGTATTTGAAGGGGTCCGGCTACGAACTGGAAGACCTGATTCAGGAGGCAAACCTGGCAATTTTATGCGGTTGGAACGCATACGACCCTGCTACTGGTTCGAGGGATTCTTTCTGCTGGTACATTGTGTATAACAAAATGAGGGAACTTTGCAGAAAAGCCCTCACCCAGAAGCGGAATTTCTCGGCGACGGAATCCATAGATGCCGTTGTCCTTGCCCATTCCGACTTCGAGCATTCCTGCGGTTCTGTTACCTGGAGTTCTACCGCCAGGCAGGATCAAACTGAGTCCGCTTTGGCGCTGAGATGCGAACTGAGTGCAGCAGTAGCTGCCCTTGCAGAAGAAAAAAGGGAAATCTTTTCACTACTCGCTGAGGGATATACCCAAACAGAGATAGCAGAGATCCTGGGAAGATGCCAGTCCGGTGTCAGTTACTATGTCTCAGAAGGACGTAAGGAGCTTAAGGCAGCAATTGCATAAGGTGTAAAATACCCGATCAGATTCCAGATGGAACCTGATCGGGTATTTTCGCTTTCCTTCCGGATATTCAACCCATATATCATATCACACAAGAACAACCTCTTTCTCTGCCCATTTCAAGATATTCCACATGGCAGAGGTCGAGCCGATAAACCGATACAACGTGCGCATAAAAAAATTTATTTGCAGGGATCTTGACGTTTGGGCATATGACCACGCAGCGGAAAATGTGTCATCCTGCAGGAAGACCTTCGATCCTGTGTAATTCCCATTTACTTCGTTTATCTGCTGATAGAGAAGGGTTTGTTTTGCATTAGACAGGATTCGGAGCTTTCCAAGAACGGGGATGATGAATTCAATATCTTGAGAAGCATTCTTTTCGCTGAAAACAATATACACATCCAAAGGAGGGGTGATCGCCTCCAGGGATTCTTGAATGCGGATAGCGAAGAGTTCCTTTTCCTGATTTATAAGCAGCTGCGGATGATAAGCATTTTTGTCCAACAGGGTGAAGATGTCCTTCGTGATTTTCATCTCCTCTAGCACACCATTGAAAGCCTCAAACCCTTGCCCATTCCACTTTGCTTTTTCGGGGAGAATCTGACGCCTCTCAATGTGTCCCCGGCGAACGGCTTCCTCAAAGGAAATGTGTTCCCTCTGCATGCGGGAATATACCGTGACCAAAGGAACTCCATATTTACGAGCCGCTGCCGCTTGGGATGGATAAGAAACCCCTGCGACAACACACGGCTTCATTCTTTTTGTCTGCCCTTCCGGTACATCTGGAAGGTTCATATCAGGGAAAGCAGGGTTTGCGTCGCCATCTTCTATCGCTTTTTCAATTTGAGCCGATGAAACGCCATATGCCATCGCTGCTTCAGAAATCGACTGAAATGTGTCGTCTCCGATTTTTACTGGAACGCTCCGTCCAGGTGCTTTTGAGTATCGGGAAGAGGCCGGCTTTTGTCTCATAATGGAGAGAATTTCGTCTCCGGTCTTCCCCTTGCGTAAATAGTACATGACGCTGGTATACCGGAGTCCGTAATATTCACAGAACGCCGTGATAGAGGAGTAACACTCTTGCTCGGCCTCAACAATTCGGTTTTTGGAATTGCGGCTTGAGTCTTTCTTTTGTTCTGACATATTTTATTCCTCCCATGGAATTTGTCTTCATCATATCACGAGGAACGGTACATTGCAAGATAATCCGAAAATATTAGGCTTTTTCAGTATAGGACAACCACAGAGAAAAAAGAAAGTATATTTTGTTGCCTGTAAAAATTTTTCATAAAAGCCAAAGGTTTTCTTGAAGCTATTCACAACCCGAAAACTTCTCTTTCATAAACTCGATATTTTTTCCTCGAATCGCATAGTATCACACACAAGCAAACCGGCGGACAAGCGCCTGGATTTATGCAAATTGCGATTCAAAAAGGAAGGAAAAAATATGGAGAGAATGATTCCGTTTCCGGAGAAGAAATATAACATCATCTATGCCGATCCCCCATGGTCTTATCGTCAGTGCGGGACTTCAGACAAGAGCCGGGGTACAGCAAAGAAGCACTATCCCACTATGACGATTGAGGATATCTGCAACCTGCCTCTCCCTGACATCACCGCCGCAGATGGAGCAGCTTGCTTCATGTGGGCCACGTTCCCCCAATATGGGGAAGCCATCCGAGTAATGGAGAGGTGGGGGTTTGAGTACAAGACGGCGGCTTTTGTCTGGGTGAAGAAGTATTCCAAGAGCGGCAAGAATTTCTGGGGCATGGGCGCCTACACCCGGGCGAACGCTGAGGTCTGTCTCCTGGGCGTTACTCCCAACTTTAAAGCTGGAGAGAAAATCGTCAGCCATGCCGTTCACCAGATTATCGAGGCTCCCTACGACGGGCACAGCAAGAAACCGGATGAGACCCGGGAGAGGATTGTGGCGTTGCTGGGTGACATTCCTCGTATCGAGTTGTTTGCTCGTCAGCGGGTCAACGGCTGGGATGCATGGGGAAACGAGGTCCCCGAGGGGGTGGCGGTATGAAACTCCTTATCGGCGGAAGCCCCTGCACCCACTGGAGCATTGCTCGTACCAAAAACAGAGAGACAAAACCGGAGGGAATTGGTTGGGAACTCTTCGAGAACTATCTCGTTGCCAGGGAAAAATTCAAACCAGACTATTTCCTTTACGAAAACAATAAAAGTATGGCAGCATCGATTCGGGAACAAATCACCCGTAAGCTAGGAGTAGAGCCTATTCTCATCAACTCCTCTCTGGTGTCCGCCCAGAACCGGCAGCGCCTGTACTGGACAAACATTCCTGGTGTTGAACAGCCGAAAGACCGAGGGATTATCCTTCGGAATATTCTGGAGACAAATTTCCTTCTCCAGGGAAAGAAATCCGGTGATGCGGGCGTACCCGCTGCTATAACGCCGGAGCCGGTCAACGTTACCGCCAGCGGAAAGGCTCAGTGCCTGCGAGCCACTTATTATAAGGATGGTATCCGCAATATGGTGGGGAATACCCTGGATCGGAGGACGTGTGTTGCCATTCCTATCACCTCCATTGAAAACTATCGTTTCGTTTCCGGAGAAGTAACGGAACGAACGGGAAATCAGTTCCTTGGCGGGCTGGAGAAGGAAGATGGGAAGAGATGGCTGGCAAATGGGAAGAACTATAGCCGGAATTTCAACCAGGGCCGCAGACTCTTCGGCGTTGATGGGAAAACCCCAACCGTGACTGCCCAAGGCTTTGGGCTGGCGGGTCATGCCGGGCTGTACGCCGTACCCGCAGAAATAGGTGCAGGATGCCCAGGAACTTTGAAAGAGGAAACGGCTGGGTATATATTTGAGACAGAGGACAGGAAGAAGTTCCCAGCCTATGCAGTACGGGATGGTCAAATCTTCATCAAGGGCCAACCATATCCCATCAGGCTGGCGGACGGATTTTATATCATCCGGAAGTTGACGGTTCGGGAGTGCATGCGGCTTCAAACAATACCGGAGGACTACATATTCCCTGTCAGTGATACGCAGGCGTACAAGATGATTGGCAACGGGTGGAGCGTTGATGTCATTTCCCATATTCTCGCTTTCTGCCCTGGCATTACATCCGAGCCATTGAAAGTGCTGTCCATGTACGATGGAATGAGCTGCGGACAACTCGCTCTAAACAAACTGGGTGCGCATATCGACAGCTACTATGCCACCGAGATTGACAAATATGCTATCAAGGCAACCCAATATAATTTCCCGGACACCATCCAACTGGGTAACGCTTTTCAAGTCCGAGAGGACGGGTGGATGCTTCCCGAGGAGGGAAATAAAACATGAATGCAACGATAACTTCTTTTCTGAGAAAAATTGAGAGGCGCCAGGAGCGAAAGCGGGTAGACAACATTATGCGGCGAGTCACAACGGCGGAGTTGCTGCAAGCATATATTGATGCCTCTTCTGTGCAGAGGCAAAGAAGAAGTGAAACGGATGCTATTTTGCAGCGAATTGCTGTGGCAGAATTGTTGCAAGCATACATCGATACGCTATCCAACTGAAGGACAGAAACACCTTTTTCCCCCAAATCGTAACTTCACCATATCCATCTAACCTTGCTCACGGGAATTATGGGAGCTTTTCTGGATAAGGAAAGCCTTAGTTCTGACAAAACGTTGTGAGTCCTCAGAGACAATCAAGTCTCTGGGGACTTTTATACTTTTACCTATATTTGCATATCACGACTCAAAGATCCCTATCAGGGTTAAAAAGGAAAGGAGTCTGTTATGGCAGAGAAAAGTTACAAGGCGATCATTGAAGCAACGGCGTTTAATCGCATGGTCAAGCATATGAAAAAGGCTTTATCTCGTCCCGGTGAATGCGCTCCGAACAAGCTCATCGAATGTATCCACCTGGAATTCCATCCGGGAAAGGTAAGGTGTATAGCGGTTGATGGATTCCGCATCCATGAGGAATGTCTGCCTGCTCAAGTGGACAGCGATTTTCATTGCCATATCGACCCGCCCCGTCTTTCCGCCTTCCGTGCTGGTTTCGTACGTGTTTCCTTGGAAAATGGGGTTGCGTATGTCGAATTTGACAACGCCCGCTTTGCAACGAAGCAGGCAGACACTCCTCTGCCTGTCGTTGGCTCTGAGAAGATTATGAAGATGATTGGGGATGATGAGCGATTTGAAGTAGCTGCTAGACCTCAATATCTACTGGATGCCATCAATGCGCTGAAGTCGGAAGATTACATTATCCTCAATGTAGGAAGCCCGCTTCGTCCTATTACCCTTCGTCCAGGAAGCGGAACGAACCAGCAGATGTGCGGCGTTTTGCCTGTGCGGATACGCGCTGATATAAAAAAATCTAAAGAGTGTGCAAAGGTAGAACAGGAGCAGAAGCTAAAGGCAATTCAAAGGCGACTGAATGATCTTCTCTCTCCGATAAGGACAGCAGAGGACAGCTCCGAGGCTGAGTTTTGGAGCAAGGCAGCTTCCTTCAAGGCCGACTTGGATGACTACCTCACCATATCTGAAGAACATCTAAAGGAGGATCAATAATATGGCTTACCAAATGGCAACTGGACTCTATTCTTGCGACATCTGCGATTTTGAAATGACTTGGGATCGTAATGATGACATCCACGGCAGCATGTGGGCCTGTGAGAAGTGCGAGTCCCATTTCTGCTCCAAGTGCTTCATTGACCGGCATGGAGCGGATGCGTTCCAGAGGATGCTGCGGGAGAGAGACAAGGTTCTTTGCCCTTCCTGCTGGGAGGATGCAAAATGACAAGGAGAACGCTTGCAATCAACTGGGGCGACAACCTGTTTGTCTCTCAGGAATTTAATGGAGACCGAAAGGAGGCCCAGATGTTTGGACTGAAAAGCGCCAAGCCCTTCTGGGAGGATGTGGTCGAGAAATTCAAGGGAGTCCGCACCGTGCGGGCCTTTGAGAGAACCTTGGAAGAAGTCGAGCAGATGTACGGATATGAGCATATCCCTCTTGTGTACCAAAGCGACACTCCAAGGACGGAGGAGACCTGGAAGATGATTGATGGAGAGCTTGAGCTGTGGACTGAGTACGGAAACCCGGTTCTGGTGACCGCTTGAAGGGAGAAAATATGGATACAAAGAAACTTGTTTCGTCCTGTCAGAAGGCGATGCTGAAGAACGAGTACAAAACCAGTACGATTAGGGGCGTCCGCAATCTGTCTCGATCCGATCTGGAGACGGCGATTTTGTACGCACAACACGCCCAAAAGTATGGCTCTTGGGAGGGGACACTCATGCCTCCTCACGGCAATGTTGCGGAGCTTCTTGCAAAATTTCAATAAGAAAAAAACAAGACCCCATCTGTATTTGCAGATGGGGTCTTGAAAAAGGAGACGAAGAGTCAGCCAACAACACAGTTCCGGAGTAAAACCGGAGTCAGTTTTATATATTTTCGGCGCTCTACATACCATCACCCAGCAATTTGCGCAAAGGGTAACACATCAGGAATGAGGGGCTTGCCAAAGTGTTCCTCAAAAATCATTTGGAGAAAGGAAATGCTCATGGAGAAAAATATCAGGAAGAGCCGGCGCGGTCTGACCTTTAGCTTCCAGCCTACAAAGACTCTGGGAATCGGCAGCCGGTATGACTATATCATCGATAAATTAGGAAATATCTGTATTGTGCCAACAGAAAGCGGTTCCCATAAGGTGTCTCGGAAGAAAAGGGGTACGCACTGGATTCCGCTGATTGATCTGCGCAACCGGGAAGTACTGGACGCCATTGCCCACATGGATAGCATCCAAGTCAGCATCAATGGGGATAGTATCCAGATTTCGGCTGCCGAAGTCAAGAAAAAAGCCATAATTCTGGAGATTCCGAGACAGCAACTCCAAATCCTGCGTATGGCAGCCGGCATGGAGGATGTGTCCTCTGTCGATTGTCTGTTGGGGGCCGCACAAATTTCGTTCGATGAATATCTTGCGAGTTGCGGAAGTCCTGCCAGCATCTCTACAATCCAGAAAGATTTGGTGGACGTCTTTACTGTTGTGTCTCTGTTCAGTGGCGCCGGGATTTTGGATTGGCCCTTCTTTCAGGATGAACGGTTCCGTATTCAGTATGCCATCGACTACGATAAAGCAGCCTGCTCTACCTACCAGAAAAACATTGGGCTGCATATTGTCCATGGAGACATCCATAAGGCGTTTACAGAACAAGGGTATCCCTTGGATAGCACTGTCAAGAACCCGGACGTCATTATCGGCGGGCCGAGTTGTAAGCCGTTTTCAAACGCCAACCGGCACACCCGCTTGTCTGACCACCCAGATAGCGACCTGGTTCTGCAATATATGCGAATCGTGAAGACACTGCGTCCGAAGGTTTTTGCTATGGAGAATGTTCCAGCAGTTCTGACGGCCTGCGACGGAGCATATTTCGATGCCATCAAGAAGGTCTCTGCGGAATGTGGGTATGAAATCAAGGCAAGAATTATTCAGGACAACAAGGTCGGCGGCTATACTACCCGGAAACGCGCCATTATCCTTGGCTCACGTATCGGCCCAGCAGCATTCCCCGCCCTCTCCCTCTGTTCCTCTGGAAAGACTGTAGGGGAGGCCCTAAAGGCGATTACTCCGAAATGGAAGAACTATTCCGATGTTACTTTGCCCGGGGCGGATACCAAAAGGCGGATGTCTTTTGTTCCACAGGGCGGGAACTATGAGAATATTCCTCCGGAGTACCGGACTGCGAGTAAAAACCGGCATTCCTGCACATACCGACGGCTGGCGTGGGATGAACCATCTCCCACCATTGTCAATTGGCGGAAGCCGCCCCTCATCCATCCGCTGGAGGATCGGACATTGACCGTAGCCGAGGCAAAGGCTCTCCAAGGACTCCCAGCAGAGTTTGAGATTTGCGGATCGCTGGGGCAGAAGCAGCAACAGGTTGGGAATTCCGTTCCCGTTGCAATTGGGCGATTCATTAAGAATGCATTGCTTTCACTTTTACAAGTCCAAACCAGCTGTCCAAGCATCGCCTGAGTCCGCACAAAATCTAAAAAATGGCGGCAATCTCAAAGAAATGAGACTGCCGCCATTTTTATTTACCGTGGGCAGGAAGGTCCCTTCCGATCAAACCAGCTCTCCCTCGCTCGGAAGTCCATCACCTTTTTGACTCCTTCATAAACCTTATCCGCTCGGTCGATGCAGGATTGGAGCCCCTTGATGATGGTCTTGTTTGCAAGGCTTACGGTACGCTCCGTCAGCACCTCCAGCTCTGCCCTACGCTTCCGCTCATCCGCATTCCCTTTCTCCCCCATGAGAGCGGCGGCCCGCTGGGTCACTTTCGACTCAATATCCAAGTCCCGGAAGACATTGCCCGCCATATACCGGTTGATGCTCGCTTGAATGCGGAGACACTCGCCTGGAATGCGCATAGCAAGAATTTCGAGTTCGTCAGAGGTAAGCCTGCTGCTGGAGACAGGCTGCCCATTGACCATCTCAATTTTTGCTGCGTCGGATACAAGGGCGCAAAGCCGCGTCAGTTCCGCACTCTCTTTTTCAATAGAATCAATTACAGTTTTTTCCAAATCGTTGCTTAAGGTAATATTCGTATCTGCCATATAGTATTTCCTCCTTTTGCTTTTTGTACAATATACTATGCGCTTTTCTTTAAAAATATCGAATACATTTGCAAATCTCTTTTTAGGCTTTTACTGGGATTGAGATTTTATAGTTTTCCTGACAGCTGCATAATATAATTTAAGCTTTGAAAACGGGCTTAACAAAAAAGGAGAAAAACGATGAAAATTTATACAATGATTACCGAAAAACTCATCAGCGGAAGCATTTCCGCTGTTGAATCCTTCGCAACGAAGGAAGAGGCGGAGACCGCTATGCGGGAAGACTGGGAAAATGCCGTTACGGAGTACAAGTCTACTGGGAAGGAACCTCTCAAGGAGGAATGTCTGATTAAAGATGGATACGCCCTCCTCATCCGGCGTAGCAGCACTGACAGAAACGCACCTATCGAGAAAATCGAGATCTGGAAAATCAGGGAAGCTGAGTTTGACGTCCAGGTCGCTGTCCGTGTCGAGGATGGCCTCGTGCAGGAGGTTCGCTCCAACACTGATGTCCAGGTTGAAGTGTACGACTTGAGTCTCCCTGAATTTCCCGAAGCCGGGGACGAAGATGAGAGGGACAAGAGGGAGAAGGAATGGGAAGAGGTGACCAGAAAACCCGGTTGGCGTCAGGTCTGGTAAAATCCAGTAAAAGAGATTAGGCAATAAAAGAAATAATCATTATAGCGATCAATATTATCCAGAAAAAGCCGCCGTTCATGATTTCTCATGAACGGCGGCTTTTTTATTCATTCACCCTGCTCGGACTCCTCCGGCTGGGTACTCCGTTTGTTCTTTTTAGGTGTGATCTTAAACCCAAGAGTATCTACAATCTTCTGGGGAGGAATCCTCTGCCTTTTTGCCTCATTGATGATGTCCTGATAAGAGATTGGGCACAAAAGCTCATCTTTCTTTTTCTTCAAGGCATCAATCTTGTCTTCATGGAAGGCAATCTTCTGATCGATTTCCTCGATTTTTTGATCGATAGTTTTCCTTGGTCCGGCCATAGTGGTATTCCTAGTCCTTTCTCAAAGATATCCTAATTCTATCCTGTTTTATCCCGTATGTCAACAGGGATATTTACTTTACTTTGCGAATTACTGTCGGAATCGCATCAGAATCCGTGTTGTTTATCTTCATAGGTTCCAGCCATCTGGCTTCCAAATGGCGATCTGCGCCTTTCCCTACCCAATAGTGATGAAGGTGCCGGCGACGCACATGGGGTGTCATCTTCCATGAGTTGTATTTTTCTGTTTCCGCCCTTGGCGCTCTGCGTACGCACTTCCCTGTAATGTTGAACATCTGCAGAGGCATGTCGTTGACAGATGCACCAATCCTCAATGGAGAGGTATCGGGAGAGTTGCCGGAGGGCTGCCGCAGAGCTGGCTGCTTGAATTCAACTGGAACCAGTGCTTTTGTATCCGGATTTCCCTGAGACACATAATCCTTAAGCGCCTTTTTTAGGGCATTTTCTTTGAGGATTGTAAGCAAGTGAACCACAGCGCATAGAATCTGAAGGAATGTCTCGTCCTCCGTTTTGTCAGGATTGAGTCTGTATGGAGAGTCTGCATTAACAACCACTGCGTCTCCATGTCCGTTAATAATTGGCATTATCAGTAGACCCTGCCCGGAGGATGCCTTGCAGGTTGAAATTATTGCTATGCCTCCCGCCTCCTCCATCAGGAAAACCAGGGTTCGAGCCGGCATGAATTGGAGTAAATCGGAAGAAATCCCTTTCGTGGTGACTTCTCCAAGGTTCCGGTTTGACATCAAGGTTTCTGTGTTCTTACTGTATTTGTACACCACCCGATAGGCTTCCCATTCAAGGATTGCCCTAAAAACGAGATATTGAAGATGTTCTGCTGTCTCTTTCTCCGATCTTCCTGCTGTGACCGCCATATCCGAAAATCTCGAACCAATTTCCACTCTGCCGGCAAAATCAGAAATCATGTTTTCCCGGCTTAGATATCCGAAAACTGAACAAAGCCCTGTGCGCATCCATCCATGCTCCTCAAGGAATTCCGGACTCCAATCCTTATATGGGATTGGACGAACCTCGTAGGCTTCGCAGCTTTGCTTTGGATAAGAAACGAGGGAGATTCCAGAAGAATCTTTTTTCAAAAGTAAGTACCCGATGTAAAAGATTGTCTTATATAGGAATCGAGAACTCTCGTTTGGGAAGATCCCGCCGAAGAATTTTTTCACGGAATCATTTATAACTGCGGAAAATAGAATTTCTGCGCTATCCATGTAGATTAAAGATGCAATGAATTGATGATGGGCATGCTTAGTCGGAGATATTTCCTCTGGAATTCTTGCACACCCTAAAAAAGCCCCTACCAACGGAGAACCTTGTGGAAACTCCAGGTAGACCGGACGCCGGCAAAGTGCTTCCATAAGTTCTGACGCAGAAAGCTCTATTTCTTCTGTGGGGAAATTGGCATCCATAAAGGAAAGAGCTTCCTTTGAAAGGGAATAGCAAATCCGGTCTTTGTCCCAAAATCCGAGCAGAAGAGAACGCAGCATTTGTATATCGCTTTTACCCGCACCAAGGTTAAAAAGCAGTTCTCTTGATATTTGTTTTACAGACGAGTTTTTGTTCATTTCAAAAAAAACAGGGATGCGCATGTTCTTAATAGTCGATTCTGCATCTTTTCGAAAAAGTTGAATGTACTCTCTGGCTTTGAGAGTGTTATTCACGTCTGCATTGATTGCTAAGGCAATCGCCCTGTTCAAGGACGAAAGTCCTGGCGACTTTTTCTTTTTTGCCATAAATAGCTCCTTTTCTTGTTTTCAATCAGTAATAATCCGTACAGATGCTCCGCCACTGGCGTACCTCATCAACTCCTCATACAAAGATTCCATGTCCATATGGAAAAAGTCTGAATGACCGATTGGCATTCCCTTATAGTCGAAGAAGGAAAGCTGCCAATCCACACCAGGGTAAGTAGAAGGGTGTAGAATTATAGTCACAGGCCGCTCACATCGCTGCGTAAACGCCAACGCCCTGAACTCCTTTCTCTCCAAAATCTCTTTCCATGCACTTATCTGTGCTGCCTCCTGCCTCTCTTCTTCAGACTGCAGGGCAGATAGTTTTTCTGGATCGGTCTCCAGAAACAGCAGAGTAGCGTCAATGGTTATTGCAGGAATTCTTACTGCGTACTCCATGTTTTCCGTCCCGAATACATCCCCGGGATTCCCCCTTTCAAAATTTTTTTGCCTAAACGCAAATCTTTGCTTTCTGCTTGTTCCTTTCTATGTTGAACGAACAAAAAATATCAATTTCTTTTCGATATTTTCCATAGTAATCGCATATCATCTGTAAGAATCTCAAAAAAGAGAAAGGGGTAATTTATGTATGGCGGAAAAGAAGATGCAAAAAGCCACAGTACCCATTGGGGTTGCATCCAACAAGAAAGAGGCCCTGGAGACCGCAATGAAGAACATTGAACGGACATACGGGAAGGGGTCTATCATGCGGCTTGGCGACAGCATGAATCTCAGTGTGGAGGTCATTCCCACCGGTTCTCTGGCACTTGATTTGGCATTGGGTATCGGAGGGATCCCGAAGGGGCGGATTATCGAGATCTATGGGCCTGAATCCTCCGGCAAGACTACTCTTGCCCTTCACATTCTTGCCCAGGCACAGAAGCTAGGCGGCGAAGTTGCGTTCATTGATGCAGAACACGCTCTGGACCCCGCCTACGCCCGGGCATTGGGAGTCAACATTGACGAGCTGCTCATCTCTCAGCCGGACACAGGTGAACAAGCACTGGAAATTACGGAGTCTCTGGTTCGATCCGGTGCTATTGACGTTGTGGTGGTCGACTCCGTGGCGGCCTTGGTCCCCAAGACAGAAATTGAAGGAGAGATGGGGGACGCCTACGTGGGCCTTCATGCCCGGCTCATGAGTCAGGCGCTCCGGAAGCTCGCTGGGGCCATCAATAAGACAAACTGCATCGTGGTGTTCATCAATCAGCTCCGGGAGAAGGTCGGGGTTATGTATGGGAATCCCGAGGTTACTACCGGGGGCCGCGCCCTGAAATTCTACTCCTCTGTCCGTATCGAAGTGCGCCGCACGGAGACTCTGGAAGAAAATAAGGAGAAGGTGGGAAATCACACCAGGGCGAAAGTCGTCAAGAATAAAATGGCGCCCCCCTTCCGGGAGGCGGAATTCGACGTCATGTATGGGGAAGGCATCAGCCGGAACAGCGAGCTGGTCGATTTGGGCGTCAAGCTGGATTTAGTACAGAAGTCCGGCTCCTGGTACTCCTACAAAGGACAGTCCTGGCAAGGAAAGAAAGGCGTCACTGCTTATCTAAAGGAGAACCCTGATGTTGCAAGTGAGCTGGAAGCGGCTATCCGCAAGGATTTCTTTAAGCTGATGGGAAGCCAGTCCTTAATCGCCGCAAAAGCTGCAGGCCGGGCAGCCGAAGGAAGCGACGCCGGCAAGGAAGAAGCGAGACAGGAGAATATCGGAGAGTCTTCTGAGGCGATTCCCTATTAAGATGTCCGCTCCGGCGGGGAACCCCGCCGGAGTCCCTAGGCTCTATCTCACACAAAAACGTCGCTGGAAGCCCACTCCGTAAGGGGTGGGAGCAGTCAGCCATGGCGAGAGAGCCCCACTTGATGCAGTTGGTCGGGGATAAAACACGACTCATCCCCGGAGTCCGACATTAGCCGTGAAGTTTGTATAAGAAGGAGAAGAAATGGGCGAGATTGTAAGCCAAAGAGAGCGGTGGATTATCCGCCGGGATGATGGTAAAATTCTGTGTGGATTGGCAAGAGCCTACGAATTTAAGGCTCTGGAGGACGTAAAGGGTGCAGCAATTAAGACGTATCGAAGTAAGAAACAGGCTCTTGCTGCGTTTGAGTCAAGTTGGAGATCGCCCAATTTTGAAGTCGAAGCAGTTAAAATCAGGGAAACGTTGGAAACTTTGGATTAAGAGGAGGAAATATACATGGAAAAATGGTCAGATCTTTTGTCTAACCAAACGCTCGGAGAAGCTATGTTTCTCGCAAAGAAAGCGCAGGCTGCCCGCAGTTCTGGACTTACTGTCTACCCTCCCCAGTCCCAGATTTTCCACGCCCTGACACTGACTCCTCCGGAGAAGGTCAAGGTTGTCATCGTTGGACAAGACCCCTATTATGGTCCTGGGCAGGCGAATGGGTTGGCTTTCAGTGTCAGCCCTGGCGTCCCTATCCCGCCGTCCCTCCGGAATATTTTCCGGGAAATGCACGCTGACATTGGTGCAAAAATCCCTGATTCTGGTGATTTAACGCGATGGGCGGAGCAGGGGGTCCTATTACTGAACACGGTTCTTACCGTTCAGGAGGGAATGCCAAACAGCCATAAGGATTGGGGCTGGCAAAAATTTGTTCTGGAGGTTTTTCGAATCTGCGTTACCCTGCCTCAGCCTTGCGTCTTTCTCCTTTGGGGGCGGCAGGCCCAGTCCTTCGTTTCAGGACTCCCCATTGACAAGCTGCCAAATAAGAGAGTCCTTTGCAGCAGCCATCCCAGTCCGCTGGGGGCAGGGAAGGGGAGTGCTGAGGTTCCAGCGTTCCTGGGATCGAAACCATTCTCTCGGACAAATCATCTCCTGAAAGAGATGGGGGTGGAGCCGATAGAATGGGCATTGTAAGGGAAGGAGATTGACTTTGTTTACGTTTTCTGAAGCCCTAATGGAAATTTGTATACTGATAATTCTTACGTTTGCCCTTCTGGCATGGTGCATTGGCGCAACTGTTAGGAGCTGCCAGGCGTCACATTCAGAATCTGGTTCCCTCAAGGACGAGGAGTTCGGACTCCTGTCTAAGATAAAGAAATTCTTCCCAAAGGAAAGTCTGGAAAGCGAAAGCGAAAAGGAAGATGTAGAACTGCTTCATCGGGCTTCTTTCTGGTATTGCTGTTCCTGTGACACAGAATTCCGACTTCCTGACGACGACGTCCCCAGCATGTGCCCTGCCTGCGGTGAGCAGCTGGTGGAGTTGCCGGTGGGAGTAGAAGAAGATGCCGCTCCCTACATCTGCCCCAGATGCGGCCCATATTCCCTCCTGGACGGAGATGTTTCTGAGGTATGCCCCATTTGCGGCAGCAATGAGGTCGATAGCGCAAGCTGGGTAAACAGATGTTTGGAAAGTTGGATTTGTTCTGGCTGCGACCAGGAATTCATTGCCCCTGGTACTCCCACCCGCTGCCCCTGCTGTGGAGAAGTATTCTCCGGAAGCGGAGGAGAGGTAGATGACGATGTCACAGAGTATACCTGTTTCACCTGTGGGAAAAGAACAGAAATGCTGGCTGGGGAAGAGATGGAATACTGCCCGCATTGTTGGAAAGAAACGCCATGATAAAAAAGCCGCTTCGTCAGTTGGCGGGGCGGTTTTGTCCTCCTCATACCTGAGAAAAGAAAAAGACGCCTGTGGATTTTTACCACAGACGTCTCTTTTTACTTTTCCGCCTCAATCAGCATCTGGGCCGCCGTTTTGAGAATGGAGACGCCCTCTGCGCAACTGGCGGCACAAATCCCCTTCTTCCTATACAGTTCCCAGATCCCTCCTTGAACGAGAAGCAGGGTTGTGCTAAAGGGAACACTCTTGAATCCCGCAGCCAAATCCCATTCCCGCAAGCTGGTGTTGTTCAGATAGGGATCCGTTTTCAGCTTTTCCGCAAGGAAAGGGAGAGGGAAGGGGATATATGGGGCGATTGCCTCCGTCCCTCCCAAATATGCAATCTTTCTTTGGATTTCCTCCTCGCAGGAAACCAATTCTCCTGTTCTTATATCCATACCAAAGAGATTGACTTCAATAGCTTCGTTAATAGTCATATTGAGTCCTTTCGTCTGCAGACTTGCTCAAATCCCCTCCCGAAGGCTGTCCCGTTCTCATCTCCCCGCTGGCACCGGCAAAAGAAGCAGGCGTACACAGGAAATGTTTTAGCGGGTTTGCGTAAAAAACGGGGGGGATTGCATTCAGCGGGGATTTCCTTTGTCCCAATCAGCTCGTGCGTAGTCATTTCATTACAATTCCGACACCAAAGCGTCTTCCGTTTTTCGTGGGTCATAGATTAAAAACACCTCCGGTTATGATGTCTGTTTCAAAAACTCGTCCACATCGGTGACGGGAACATATTTGATGTCCATCATTCGAATACATTCCAGAGGGAACGCAACCTGAAAAGCATCCTGATAGAGGATTTCGTCCGGAGGGTTATCGATTGCTGCTCCAATGAGCCGCCATCCTCCCTCAGCAGCAAGCTCATCGGCTACCCGGTTGATTGCGTCATCATATCGACTTAGTCCTTCCTCCGTGAACCAAAATGATACTCCGTCAGGTTCATCTATCTCGTAAGCCGGCAAGGTGTCAAATTGGGAATACAAATCAATGCGTATGGGTCTCCAAAGGTCTACGCAAACAACGAGTCCCTCCAGGAACCCGATGCCCTGCGGCTCTCCATTGAAAGCCAATTCAAAGCGAAATAATTTACCCGTCATATCGTTTCCTCCTTTTCAAATTCCTAGCAGTGGTATAGCTAACTTCAGAACTTTGGCATGGATTGTCTCTTTCGTGTAAGGCCCATTCTTATCTCCCGCTGTGACGACTTCCCAGCCGCTGTCCCGGGCAATTCCCAGTGCATTTTCACGGCTTTTGCGCAGGAATTCGCCGTTAGTCTCATGGATGTCGTGCTGGACTCCAGGCTTTCCAGAGCGTTCCTTCAGCATCTTTCCGGACGCTTCGGGCGTGAGGTCGAGGTAGACCACCAAGTCAGGGGAAGGGATGCCGATTTTGTTGTACTCGATATCGTACAACCATTTCAAGTATATGGCCCGCTCCTCCGGTGGCAGCTTTGCGGCCTGGTGAACGGCATTGGATGTTGTGTACCGGTCGGCAACGAAAATCTCGCCTTTTTCATAGGTCGCGGCCCACTTGGTCTTGAAGGAGGCGTATCGGTCGATAGCATACATGACCGATGCCGCATAGGGGCTGACGTCCTCCGGCTTCTTTCCAAACTTCCCCCCAAGGTACATCTCTACAGGGGCGCACGCTGGGGTTCCATAGCAGGGGAAGCTGAGGAAATTGACAGAGAGGCCCTTCTTCTCCAGTGCCTGACAGAGTAGCCTGGCCTGGGTTTCTTTACCAGAGCCATCCGTACCTTCAATAACAATTAAAGTCCCCTTTTTCATGATAAATTCCTGCTTTCTGTTTAATTTTCTTGATAGATAACGCTGCCCCAGCGGTAAATGTCCAGAATCCTTTCCTGTGATGTCAATCCGGACATGCGGATTCGCTCAAAACGTCCATCCCGCCCATAGAGCCAATTGCTGAGATCCAGGGTGCCGAAGATTGCCGCATAGACAGCAGAACGGCGGGCGTAGCCCGCATCATCGCAATCAAAACCAAGTATGGATTCAATTGACTCCTTGTCAGCGGTTGAGACTCCATCAATAATTGTCCGAAAAATCCGAATTTTGGGGTCCCAGTCATTTAGAGGGTAATCCTGGTCCGTACTGTTTTGAAAACCAACGACCGGCCCAAAAAGGCTCATTACATCACTTGGGTAATCAGCCCCGCACAGCGCCAACAGATTATGCTGCGCCCAGTAGACGAACCGGAGCTGGAAAATGTTCTGTATCCACATTTCCCGCATGAAGCTGGTAGGCTCGACATGCTCAAGCAAGCATCTCTGCTGGAAGAAGGGATACATATTCCTGATGTGTTCCTGCGCCGCCAGCCTTTCACACAGCCTGTTGGCAGCCCGCTGGCATAAGGAGAAGGCTGCGGCTTTGTTGGGGACGGAGGCGAAGGACATCGCAAAGTAATAGCTCATTTCCTTTCTCCCAGGCTTTTTGTAGCCTGTGCCAGCCGCCGCTCAAACTCTGGATAAAAGTTGTCCTTGCCGCTCTTTAAAACTTCGCTCCAGTATTTCTCCACCAAATCCTTGTCCACACAGACAAGGACTTCATCCCCGCAAGGGTCAGTATTCTCCCCATAGAACACCTGCCCACAGGGCAGTTTCTCCTGTAAGGACTGCGCCGTAGCTTTGCACACCTCAGATGCAGCGGTGTCAATGCGATCTTTTCCCGCAGTACAGGAATCGGTGAGTTCTCTGATGTACCCTTTGTCTACGAGAATGCTGAATGCCATGCAAGGCTTTCCGTCCATGGTCACCACGTATTCCGGCCAGCCATCAACCTCACTCCAGACATTCTCGTATAATTCTCGTACACTGGCGGGAAGGTCATCAACAGTACCGCAGTAAAGAGCGGGCTTGCCCGGAACATTGATATCACCGCAGGCGTTGCAGTAGTAAAAGATTCGATTCTCCTGATACAAAGCGTTGAGGCTTCCAATTTTTTTCATAACATATCTCCTTTTTTATTTATCCTGTTTTAGGGTTGGGATGTGATATGCGGTTATATGAAAAAATATAAAAAAGTCCCTTGATAATTTTTCCAAGCCTCTGCATAAGAACAGGAAGATTAACAAAAGGAGGGGCCTTATGCTTTTTGCACTTCTTCTCATAAACGCACTTGCTTTTTTTCTTATGTACATTGATAAAAGTAACGCAAAATCTGGATGTTGGAGAATTCCGGAAAGAAAACTATTCCTGTCAGTTCTCTTAGGGGGTGGAGTGGGAGGGACGTTGGGCATGTATCTGTTTCGGCATAAGACGAAACATTGGTACTTCCGCTACGGATATCCAGCACTTGCTGTCCTTCAAATCATCATCGTACTGCTCTTGATTTTTAGAAAAATTTTATGAAAAAGAATTTCGCCTGCCGGCAAAAAGCGGTTGTTCAGGTGCCGTATTTTTCAGACAGCAGATCTTCTGATATTTTTCTGTATTCGTGCATACAAAGACTCAGACTTCCGGTATTTTGGCGGATTCTCCACCGAGGTTATGGCAGGAAGGCAATTTCCATAGCGCACTACAATGCGCTTTAATAGATCCGTCCTTTGTCAGGACGGAAATCCATGAAAAATCAAAGGAGATTTTTTACTTATGAACAAGCGTAAACTTTTTGGTTCCGTCCTCGCAGCTTCCCTTGCGATTGGCTCTGTTTTCCCTGCGTTTGCAGACGGCGCAAAGATTACCATCGACGGTGCCGGTAATCAGTATCAGGCGTTCCGCGTTCTGAATCTGACGACCAGCCTGAAGGCCGACGATGCGCACGGCGCTGGGGAGAAACACAACTCCGATTGCTACAACTACAGCTACACCGTCAATGAGAAGTACCGAGCCGCCCTGCAGGCTGCGCTTGCAGGCACCGGCGCTGACAAAGACGATAATGGTCTCTCCGATCAGGAGATTCTGGACTATCTGAACGGCCTCAGCGGAGAGGATCATGCCGCTGCCGTTCGTGCATTTGCCGACAAGATGTGGTCGCAGATTCGTACCCTGGAGGCGGACGCCATCTCTACTGACAAGGCTTTCTCCGACATGAGTCAGGGCTATTACCTGATTGCCGAGACAGAGAAGGGCACTGACCCCGATGCGATTTCCTTGGTCATGCTGGATACCGCCGGACAGGACGATATCATCGTCAAGGCCAAGGAAGGAGTCCCCACCGTATCCAAGGAGGTCCAGGAGACCAGCGATGATGGCGAAGGGTCTTTCGGTGAGGCGGCTGATGCCGACATTGGCGATCATGTCAAGTTCAAGCTGGAGGGTTCCATGCCCGCCAACATCGACAATTTCACTTCCTACAAGTACATCTTCCATGATGACCTGAGCGCCGGCCTGACCTTTGACGATGGTTCCGTCAAGGTCACCATCGATGGCACTGTGGTTTCCGACTATACCGTCAATACCACCGGCCTGGAGGAAGGCTGCGACTTCGAGATTGTCTTTGACAATATCAAAGCAGGCCGTACTGTGAACAAGGACACCAAGGTCGTGGTTGAGTACACAGCTACCCTGAACAATAACGCTGTCCTGAAGAACGAAAACAGCGTCAAACTGGAGTTCTCTGCTGATCCCTATGCCGACGGTGAGGGCGAGACCTCCGAGACACCGCCTGATAAGGCCGTGGTATTCACCTACACTCTGAATGTTGACAAGGTCGACAAACAGGATCGGCCTCTTGCCGGCGCTCAGTTCAAAGTGCAGAAGTGGGATAAGGAGTCCGGCAGCTACAAGGATTACGTCAATGGACAGGAAACCTCTGAAGACGGAGCGGTCAAATTCGTATTCAAGGGCCTGGATGCTGGTAAGTATCAGCTGGTAGAGACAAAGGTCCCCAACGGCTACAATGCCATCGATCCCATTCCTTTTGAGATTACATCTGAACTGGAAGGGCAGGAACTCAAGAGCCTGGCTGCCGACCCGGATAGCTTCAAAGCTGAACTCAGCTCTGGCACCGTCTCTACAAAGGTTGTCAATGAGACCGGCTCCATTCTGCCCTCCACCGGCGGCGCTGGCACCTATGCAATCTACGTTGCGGGTGCTCTGCTTGTTGCCGGCGGCGCCACCCTGGTAATCACCCAGCGGAAGAAGTCCGCCAAGGAAGAGAGATAGTTCTCATTCGTTTAGCTGGCTGCTGGGTCCATTCCCGGCAGCTGGCTTTTTCAATATCTCGTATGACGTATACGCGTCTGAATTTTCAAGCGGTTCGAAATCAGCCATAGGCTCAATCAATCAGGGAGTCCAGCCCCTATGCAGGGCGGAGAAATGATAGGGAAGGGAAGTCATTGAGTACCGATCATCTCTCTGGACAAAGGGTCTCTCTGCCTTCCTATAAAGTTTTTCCAAAACTATTTCTTTAGGAAGGAACTGATTTTTTATGAGCCATATTAACAAATCCGCCAAAAAGAAAAGGACAACGGCGGATATCGTCATAACAACTATTACCGTGATTGCCATTCTTATTGGCATTGGACTCCTCTTGTATCCCACCGTCTCTGACTGGTGGAATCAGCGGCACATGTCTCACGCCATCGCTGGATACACGGAGGCGGTCGAGGGAATGTCTGCAGAGGACTACGCAAGATACCGGGACGCTGCACAGGAATACAATGAGTACCTGCAGACCTGTGTCGGACGGTTTACTCCGTCTGAGGATGAGTCGGAATGGTATCGGTCCCTGCTGAACGTCACCAGTGACGGCATCATGGCCTACATTAAAATCCCCAAGATAGACATCAACCTCCCCATCTACCACAGTGTCGACTCCGCAGTCCTGCAGGTAGCTATTGGACACCTTGAGGGCTCGTCTCTTCCTGTCGGCGGGGAGGGGGTGCATACCGTTCTCTCCGGACATCGGGGCTTGACCTCTGCAAAGCTGTTTACGCACCTGGATGAACTGGAGATCGGAGATGCATTTTCTATTACGGTCTTAGGAGAAACGCTCAACTATACCATAGACAATATTGATACTGTCCTCCCAGAGGAGATGGACGGACTCGCCATTGAGGGGGACAAAGATTACTGCACCCTGGTCACCTGCACTCCCTACGGAGTCAATACCCACCGTCTGCTCGTGCGAGGAGTGCGGACAGACTAGCTTTTTTGAGAAGGGAGGCACCCACTTTGAGAAAATGGATTATGGCGCTGCTGCTTTCCGCCCTTGTCCTGTGTACACTGCCTATTCCGGCCAACGCAGAACAGAAGGGAATAGACGTAAACGCAGCATGCTCCTTGAATTTGAGATATATGGACGCAGACCAGCCGCTGGACGGCGTTCAGTTCCTGCTGTATCGGGTTGCAGATGTGGATGGGAATGGGAATTTTTCCTGGACCCATACATTTTCCCAATACAACCTCAATCCCGACCCGAAACAGGTTCTCACACTGTCTCAGACCCTTGCTGCATACACCGTCCGGGACGGACTCAGCCCAACGATGATTGGCGTTACTGATATAAACGGGGTTGCCTCATTTACCGGAATGACGGCGGGCATGTACCTAGTCATGGGCGAGAGTTATATGTCTGGCGGCAGCCGCTTTACCCCCGTCCCCACCCTTGCGTTTTTCCCTTTTACCGGCTCTGACGGGAGATGGGACTATGATGCAGAGCTTGAGGTCAAATATGAACAGGCGCCACTGGAGAATGTCAGTCTGAAAGTCCTGAAAGTCTGGGATGACGATCACTCCAGTGACCGCCCAGATCACATTGACATCCAGCTTATCTGCGACAACCTGGTCTACGAAGAGGTCAGGTTGAATGACCGGAACAACTGGCGTTTTGTTTGGGACGACCTGGAGGAAGGTCACTACTGGACTGTGATTGAGAAGGAAGTACCGGATGGATACTATTCTTCCACTGACATTGAGGGTATCACCTTTGTGATCACGAATAAGGCGGAGAACCCGGATGAATCCGAAGACCTGCCCGAAAATCCTCCCTCCAATGACACCAAGCCGGAAATTCCATCCATCCCCGTCGAGAAGCCTGAAATCCCCGTTGATAAGGACCCAGTCATCCCCCAGCCGGAGACCCCAAATCCAGAAAAACCGGAAATTGAGAATGACGAACCTAATCTCCCCCAGACAGGAATGGATTGGGATCCAGTCATTATCCTGGCGTCCGCTGGTATCGGTTGCATGGCACTGGCACTTATTCTCCGCAGAAAGTCATTCAAAAATTGATCCAAAGGAGCATTGTTCCTATGAAGACCATGAGAAAGATTAGCTCATTTTTATTTGTCACAGGACTTCTGCTAATTGCAGGAGCGGCATTCTTCTGCATCTCCAATCTAAGAGAAGAACGGACAGCTGGGAAGATTGCGGATGATGTGGCGTTCCGCATCTACGCTGGCATTCGGGATGAGCAGTCTTTCGCTAAAGAAAACGATGTCATTCCCGACTATCTGCTCAACCCTGATATGTCAATGCCAGAGGAGGAAATCGACGGCTACTCCTACATCGGGTATCTATCCATCCCTACTCTGGATTTGGAACTCCCCATCATGGAAGAGTGGTCATACCCCGGGCTCAAAATTGCTCCTGGACGATATGCGGGGTCCGCTTATAACGGTTCCTTCGTCATCTGCGGACACAACTACAAGACCCACTTTGGAACACTCCACTCGCTTTCCTCTGGAGATTTGATTGTCTTTACAGACATGGATGGAAACGAGTTTGTGTACAGCGTGGATAACGTAGAGACTATTGAACCGAATCAAAAGGAAAAGGTTTTGAGTGATGAATGGGCGCTGACGCTGTTCACTTGCACACCGGGAGGAAAAACTCGCGTTGTTGTCCATTGCATGGCTGCGAAGTGCTAAAACAAAAAAGACAGGGACGGAAAATCCGTCTCTGTTTTTTTAAATATTTTCGATATTTTTATGACGTTTCGCATAATATACTGCGAAGGTTATCCATGGTGGGCTGTGTTTACTGCAAACCTTGGCTTTTCCTCACATTCAAATTTTAAGGAGGCACATACAATGTCAAATTTCATCGAGCTCCCTGCATATGTAATCCCCGTGGCTATCGGTATCATTATCCTTGTGTTGCTGCTGCTGTCCAGCTATGTCAAAGCCCCGCCCGACAAGGCGTACATCATTTCTGGCCTGCACAAGCAGCCGAAGGTCCTGATTGGGCGAGCCGGGTTCCGCATCCCCTTCCTGGAGCGGCTGGACATGCTCTACCTGGGACAGATTACGGTGGACATCAAGACCGAGAAGCCCGTGCCAACCAATGACTTTATCAACGTCGATGTGGATGCGGTTGCCAAGATTCGGGTTTCCCCGGATGTAGAGGCGCTGCAGCAGGCAGCAAAAAACTTTCTGAACAAAAAGCCCAATGATATTGCTGATGAACTGCAAGACTCCCTCCAGGGCAATATGCGTGAAATCATCGGCACCCTGTCCCTGAAGGAAATCAATACCGACAGAGACTCCTTCTCCGATCAGGTCATGCAGAAGGCTCAGCAGGATATGGATAAGCTGGGCATCGAAATCCTCTCCTGCAATATCCAGAATGTTTCTGACGAGAATGGGCTGATTAAGGATTTGGGTGCTGATAACACGGCCCAAATCAAGAAGAATGCGGCAATCTCCAAGGCTGGTGCTGACAGGGATGTCGCCATTGCGCAGGCCAAGGCCGAGAGCGAGTCCAACGAAGCTCAGGTAGCTGCCCAGACTGAGATTGCCAGGCGGAACAACACCTTGGCTATCCGGGAAGCTGAATTGAAGATTGAGTCCGACTCGAAGAAGGCTGAGGCCGATGCTGCCTATTCCATCCAGCAAGAAACCCAGCGCCGGAGCATCGAAGTTGCCCGGGTGGAAGCCGACATCGCCAAGAAAGAGAAGGAATCCGAGTTGGCTGACCGGGAGGTCGCTCTGAAGGAGCGCCAGCTGGATGCCGAAGTCCGCAAGCAGGCAGATGCCATGAAGTACAAGATGGAGAAGGAAGCGGAAGCGAACCTGATCCGCCGGCAGAAGGATGCTGAGGCCAAGCGTTTTGAGCAGGAGCAGGCCGCCGAAGCCGCCAAGCGTACCGCCGAGGCTGCCAAGTACAGTAAGGAGCAGGAGGCCGCCGGTATTGCCGCCCTTGGTAAGGCGGAAGCTGAAGCCATCCAGGCGAAAGCTTTGGCGGAGGCCGAAGGTATCGACAAGAAAGCGGAAGCCATGCGTAAGTATGGAGAAGCCGCCATCATCGAGATGATCATGCAGGCCATGCCTGAAATCGCCAAGAACGTTGCCGAGCCGCTGTCCAAGGTGGACAAGATCACCATGTACGGCGAGGGAAACAGCGCAAAGCTGATCCAGGATATCGTCAACGGCACCACACAGGTGACTGAGGGAATGACCCAGGGGCTGGGCCTCGACCTGAAGGCGCTGGTTTCAGGCTTCCTGGGCGGTAAGGCCGCTGGCAAGGACGGAAACCCCGAGACACCAAAGGAGTAATATATCCCGGCAGGGGAGAGGTCGGAAAATTTCCGCCTCTCCCTATTTTTTAAAAATATTCGAAAAAAGATTGATATTTTTAGAAGAAATCGCATAGTATCCTTGCGTAAAAAGAGCGAGACCTGCTCAATAATTCTAATAAACTGGAGGTAGATAAATCATGGCCAGACCGCTTTCAAAGACATTGACAACCACTCGCGTCGAATACAAGACTGTTGAGGTTGTGGATGGGGTTCCCCAGTTCGTAGACCGCCCTGACGCCGTGTTTAGCGGCATCCTGGAGAAGGAGAGAGTCGAGCGGATGCTCCGGGGACAGCTTGGCAAGGATGCCATCATCGTTGTCACCAATGTCGATTCCGGACAGCACCGGTATGAGATGGATCTGGAGACTTTCGTGCTGAACGCCAGGATTGCCGATGGCGAAACGGAAGACTCCCCCGATGAAAACCCTGATATCGATTCCGGCGACAATTCCGATGACGACCCCAATTCCGCCGCCGATTTCCTGCCTGATCCTGCTCCTATCCCTGACACGCCCCCCGGCCCTGTCTCGGATGAGGACGACAATGAACCTGAGCCTGCCGCTGATGCCGGAGCGGGCGGCGGGGAAGAGGATGAAGATGGCGAAATGCCGTTCTGATTTCCCATATAAGAACAGCAGCCAAGGTATATACGCCCTGGCTGCTATTCTTTCAAATCTTTAGGAGGGTAACCCATGAATTTGTACGAATTGTCTGCATATCTGCTTCCAGTTGTCATGCTGATTTTTGTAACGTTTGGCTCGCTTTCACCGTATCTGATGAACAAAAGACGTCGCAAGAAAAAACAAGCTGACGACAGCATAGCAGATGAGAAGAAGGTACGAGAGGTGAGCTATGAGCTTGTTACATCGATTCCCAGTAGTGATAATGGGAAAGGGATCGATTATGGCAGGATATTGGGAACATTGAGAATCTTAGAACAAGAGAGAGAAAGCGAACTCCGGGCATAGGATAGCTCTTATTCAGGAGCTACTGGTTTTTCAGTCTTCGTACCAGGCTGGCAAAATCCCGTGGAGAGAGATTCCAGAGAAATCCATCGAGGTAGAGGATTGGGTTTTTGAGATCGAAATCGCACTGCAGAATAAACGTGTCAGAAAATGTATCCTCCTCAAAACCTGATACACAAAGACGGCACGTTGCCAATAACGAAGAAGTATTTTCTCCTGGTGCTTTTTCATAGACCCAGAACTTTCCATCCTCGAATGTCTCTAAGGAAAATCCAGCTTTTCGGAGCTTTTCAATCGTTATCCCCAAACAAACCACTCCCAATACTCGTCGACTATATTTTTGCCAGATATAGCATAGAACAACTCAATTCCAAATGCAAGGAAAACAGCAAAAAAAGGAGACATCTGAATGTATCTTGAAATCGAAGATTTGGCGTCGAATGCTCTGATTGAGCTGATGAAAGCCAAGGGTTGCGAATGATTCAGGCAGCGACTTGCTGATTTTTTTACATACCAAAAACCGGTAGGAACACCGGGGTTAGCCTGTTTTACTACAGCTTTTATGGTTACAGTCGTAATGTAAGTCTGGTTAAGTAGGAAAAGAGATGGAAAGCACTTACTTCGGTGAGTACTTATCCGGAAGCCTGCGACTTCAGTCGTGGGTAGTTCATGAGAGAGCGGTCGGAAGGGACAGTGGGGTGTTTCTCCGGGAGGGAAAGTCCGAGGCGGATCTAAAGAGATTTCGGGGATGGCTGCCGCTGAAGGCTCTTATTGCATTTGTAAGTTCAGACGCAAAGGCCGTCCTTGGAATCTATGAGAATGAAAGGAGAAAAACATGAGGAAAAACATTTGGGTCGAAAACGGCAGCGTCTTCTGCGATGCCACAAGTTCCTGCATCGAACATCCAGCATTGTTGCTGGACTATGAGAGTGATCTGCTAATGAAGTATGGCGAAGCCGAATATGTGCAAGGCTTCCTATCCAGGGTAGCAGCTGCAAATTCCGAGTATGCCGCCAGTCTCTCCGTGCTGGAGCTGAATACCCTGTTGTTCACACCAGAGGAATGCGCCTACGTCATCAAGCGGGCGTTGGAGTATTCCGCATCTGGGTTTGTTCGAACAATCCAGGAGCGGATGCTGGACGGCTCCCTGAAAAGCTGGATTAGCAGCGAAATGATGAGGGTTCCACTGGAAATTGCATAACTTCATTTAGCGCTGCAGCAGGATCCTCAAAGTCCGTACAGACATGGGAAAGAGGAGCGATGAGCCGTTTTTGGTTCGTCGCTCCTCTTCTCACAGATCAATGCTCCCGGTCGTCTCATCGTTGACCACATAGTAAATTTTGCCTTCCTCGGGTTTGAGGTAGATAGACAGAGATTTCATCTCTGAAGCCTTATGTCCTTGGGCAACAAAGTCTGCTTCCACTCTACCCTTACAATCCCCGATATTCCACTCAGAGGACCCCATCTGCAGGAGGACAGACGTCTTGACTTTTGTGGGAGCCTTGGATGAAGATTTCTCAGCAACCGTTTCCTTAACGGCATTAACTACCTCAGCGGCAGCTTTGACAGGATTTTTCCTTGGTCTTGGCATGGCTTGTACTCTCCTTTCATATGTAAATGAGCCAGGGTACCCTGGTTCTGCCGATATTTTACGCCGGAACACCATTGTTTGCAATAGAATCTCATCCAAAATAGGATTGCAGATAACGGTTGTTATAGGGGGAAATAGCCAAGAAATCGCAGTTTCGACAACAAATCCATCTACGGCTATCCCTCCACTCCCTCCAATCGATCCCTGCCGGCCCAGAGAAATTCACAGCGGCAGCTATCCTCCACAACGGGACAGCCGCCGCTGTTGTCTTACTCTTCGTCCCAGACCCCTTCTGGCTCGAAAATTTCATCCCAGCTAAAATCTTCTTGCGGAAGATTTTCCTCTGGCATGGGTGGTTCCTCATATTCCTCCCAGCCATAGTCCCCAGGCATCTCCCCGGTATAGGGGTCATTCCAGCTAGGATCTGTTGGCGCATCTATCCAAGGCAGATACCATCCGGTATCTTGGTTTAACCCTGGATCCACCATGGAATCTTCCCAGCCATCAATGAGTTCATCGTCTGGAAGTACTGGCTCGTCTTCCTCTACATCATCGTAGTACGGATTATACCCGGTATCAGGCGGAAATTCCGTGTCTTCAGGGACAGGGAAGTCTTTATATTCCAATCCCTCATGAATGGAGGTCATAACTTGGTTCCAGACATTTGCAGCCGGATTCCCACTGATGTTAATTTTGGCGGGTTTTGAGAACCCCGTCCATACAGCCCCGACATAGTATGGTGTGTATCCAACGAACCACCGGTCTTTCGCATCTGTAGTAGTTCCTGTCTTGCCGGCGCATGGCATAGAACTCAGGCGCGCACCTCGTCCAGTCCCGTTCTTTACTGCATCCTGGAGAATGTCTGTCATCCAATATGCAGTTTTTTCTGTAATTGCAGGGGTAGGGGAGGAGCTGTTCTCGAAGATAACTTCTCCTCTGCTGTCTTTAATGAGAGAGAACGTCCGCCCTTTTCGGAATGAGCCGCCAGAAGGGAAGATGGTATAGGCGGACGCCATCTCTCTCGCCGTAGTACCAATGGTAAGCTGTCCAGTTGCGAGAGGGGAGTAGTCACAGTCGGCAGCTTCCAGGTTCATCTGAAGATTGTCGGTCAGGAATTGATAGGAAGTGGTAGGAGTCAATTTATCAAGAACCTGGGCAGAGATTATATTAAGTGACTTTACGACTCCCTGCCGGATGGTTACCCACCCATTTGTTTGCCCTCCATCGTTCTTTGGCAGCCAATCTGTTCCTTCCAGCTCAACGTAGTCGGAGTCCAGAAGGTAAGTATTCGGAGAGACAAGTTCATGATCAATCGCCGGTGCATAGACAGCAATAGGCTTTATAGAAGATCCAGGCGGGCGGCGTCCGAGCGAGCTTGTTGCCCAGTTAAGTCCCCTGGCAATCTTCTTCTCCCCAACACCACCTTCCAGCCCCACAATGTCTCCGGTATAAGGATCAATGACAACCATGCTGGATTGGAGGTTCCGTCCATCCTTTGTCTGAGGGATATTTTCTGGATTTTGATATATGGCGTCCATCTTATTCTGGATATTCATATCGACACAGGTATAGACCTCATAGCCGCCATAGTAGAGCATATTCGTCGCTTGTTGTTCGCTGACGCCGGAGCTGTCCTGAAAGTACTGAATCACATCCTCAATGACCGCATCCACATAGTACGGATAAACCACGGTTCCGTTTCGCTCTTGACTGGTATGTTCCGCCAGAGCAAGAACCTCGTTTTTCGCTTTTTCCGCCTCCCATGAGGAGATGTGTCCCAACTCAACCATCTTATCCAGAATGAGTTTCCGTCGCTGTAGGTTGTTGTCTGGGTAGACATACGGGTCGTATTTAGAGGGATTGTTTGTGATTCCTGCGATAGAACACATCTCCGCCAGGGAAAGTTCTGGAACAGCTTTATCATAGTAGTATTCTGCCGCTGCCCCAATACCGTAGCGTCCATGTCCGAAGTAGATGATGTTCATATACCATTCAAGGATTTCGTCCTTCGAATATCGCTGCTCCAGCATAATTGCCCGACAGATCTCCGTTACCTTCCGCTTGACAGTAACATCTCGGTCATTCGTCAGGTTTTTAATCAGCTGTTGAGTAATCGTGGAGCCCCCAAACACACTTTTCCCTGTTAAAACGTTGAGACAGGCAGCGACTGTACGTTTGATATCAACACCAGGATGTTCCCGGAACCGTTGATCCTCAATAGAGATAAAGGCGTTTTTAAACTTTTCTGGGATATCTTCATTGGACACCCATTCTCGGTTTTCTGTGTTCTGGAGCGTAACCCACTCCGTATATGCTCCCGTCTCCGGGTCTTTGTAGTAGATTGTGCTGGATAGATTTACTGGCATCGTTTCCAGATTCAAAATCGTTTCGTCCGAAGTCATAATGTCATTCTTGACATATGAAAGGAACAGCGACCCAAAAATAAATGCTGTGAGAATACCTATCACTAGAAAAGTGAAGAGTGTAATAAACAGCCACTTAAAGATTTTTCCAATCGCTCTCATTCAAATAAAATACCTCCTTTGCTGATGGTTTCCAGCTATTTTATGCGTCTAACATTAAAAATATCAAAGGAATACTGAGAAGTTTCGATAATTTTTAATTTGAATGCATAGTATAAGGAGACGGAAGCGGAGACGGATATCTATTTCATAAATGTCCGCAAAGAAACCAACCTCAAAACTGGGGACCCTTTTTGTCCGGCAAAGAGGTTGGAGAAGGGAGACGTCTGAGCGAAAGAAGACTCGGGCAGAAATCATATGAAGAAGCGTTTATTCAATTGGCGGGTCAAGGGCAGCTTAATCGTGACAGCGGTGCTTATTATCGGTTCCCTTATTTTGGCGGCGGTCCTCTATGGGGCAGAGCCAGGAAGTGATTTATGGGAGCTGTGGACTATGTTCAGTGGATAAGCAGGGAAGGGGGAGAAGGCAAGATGATAAAGAGTGATGCCTCTTTGGCATTAACACCGGAGCAGGTCAGAATGGTGGAAGAAAACCACAATCTTATATACGGATTCATGCACAAAAACAATCTCTGCGAGGAGATGTATTCCATTGCCGCTATCGGACTCTGCCGTGCGGCGGCGACTTTCGACAAGGACAACGGAGCGGCTTTTTCTTCCTATGCGTATGTTTGTATGTTCAACGAATGCAGGAATGCTTGGAGGATTGAGAAAAAGCAGCAAGCTTTGAATCAAGTTTCAATGGAGGAGGCAATTAAGGAAGCAGAGAACCTTTGCGTCGGCGACTCCATAAGTTCCAGGGATTCAATAAAGACTGCTGAGACTGTGGAGTTTTTCGCCTGGTTCATCAAAGACGCTTCGTCCAAGGATTTGCTTATTATTCTCCGGCTCATTCATGGCTGTTCTCATGTAGAGATTGCAAAGGAGATGGGATACACGAAATCCTATATCGGAGCAAGGCTGAAATCCATCCGGGAGGAGTACAGAAGCGGAAGGAGTCTCCACAGGAGAGGACCTGTTGATGCCGAACAGGAACAGCGGCTAAAGCAGGAAATCCTGGACACAATTCGATACGGTTGGGATTAACGCCAGAACAAATATCATGGCACTTTCTGCCGAAATCATTGCAAAAAGATGCCATAAAACAATAAAATTGGAGGAATTTTTAATGAAGAGCAAGAACAATATTTCTCAGATATCCCGGAAGACAACCCCTCACCCCCGGCCCCCCACATCCTTCGAAGCATACCTGTGCCTCGTCCTGGTAGGGAGTTCAATACTTTTGACTTCTTTTTGGGGTGGGCCGATTCAGTTTGGAATCGTTCTCGCAACCACCTTCGCCTTCCTGATGGCCCAGCGTTTGGGGTTCACTTGGGGTGAGATGGAGGGCGTTATCGGGGAGCGGCTGGGAAAACTCAGCGGTACAATGTTGATTATGTGGATGATCGGGTTTTTGCTTGGTTCCATGCTATACAGCGGACTGCTGCCCATGCTTGTGTACTATGGGTTCCAAATCATCAGTCCGCACCGGCTCTACCTCAGCGCTTTCCTCGCCTGCATGCTCATGTCCACGATTACTGGTTCAAGCTGGTCGTCCGCTGGGACTGCCGGGGTGGCGTGTATGGCGTTGGCGCATGGGCATGGGGCGGACTTGGGGATAATGGCTGGGGCTGTGGTTGCTGGAGCCATCTTCGGAGACAAGATTTCTCCAATGTCCGAGACAACAAATCTGGCTCCCGCCTGCGTCGGCACAGATCTGTGGAGTCATATTCGCAGTCAGCTTTGGACAACCGTTCCAGCAGCACTTATCGGAGCTATCGTCTTCGCTGTCCTGGGCATGAGTTTGAAAACAGAGTCCGGAACGTTGCCGCAGACCGCCGCAACGATTATGGAGCAGCTGGACACGCTCTTTAACTGGAATATCCTCCTGCTTCTCCCTGTCGGACTCCTCCTGATTTTGGCGCTTTTGAAAAAACCCGTTGTTCCAACGATGTTTCTATGTGGAGTTCTCAGCCTTGTTTTGGGCAGGGTTATTCAGGGATTTGACCTCTCTATCGGATTTGCCGCTGCTATCACCGGGTTCAAGGCGGATGCCATTACCCCAGTGGGAATAGTGCTGGATGATAAGGTTTCGTACATACTTAATCGAGGCGGTATGACCAGTATGGTATCTATCATTCTGATTTGCTTCTGTGGTTTTGCTATGACGTCTATTCTAACTCACGCTGGATTCATGGAAAAGGCCGTGGAGCCGTTAATTAAAAACCTCAATACTCGCTGGAAGGCAATGCTGACAGCAGAAATTGCCACTCTGCTCGTTCTCTCCATCGGCGGTATCTCCTATGTCAGCTCTGTCTTTGTAGGGGAGGCGTGGAAGAAACCTTTTATCAAGAACGGAATGGGGAAGCCCTGCCTTTCACGTACTCTGGAGGATGTTGGAACCTGTTGCTCCGCCATTGTTCCCTGGTGTGCTTCTGCAGCCTTCTACATGGCGACCCTCGACGTCCCAGTTTGGGGTCCCGGGGGATTTGCTCCCCTCACAATATTCCCCTACCTCTGTCCCCTGATTGCTCTCCTTCTTTCTGTTTTCGGTATAGGGATTAGTCCCCTGACCAAGGAGGAACAGGAGCGGGAACTGAGAGAGGTTGAGCGGGAAGAGGCGGAGGTCTTTGCGAATTCATGAGCTTACAGCCAAGCTCTGGAGCTTCAAAATTGGATAACAAGAAAGAGAGCGGTGGCGTTGCCATCGCTCTCTTTTCGCAATCACATTTCGAAAAATTTACTAGAATCGAAGCTGACTTCTCTGCCGTCTGGTGTGGTCTGACAAGAACTCCAGTGGAATGCGCTCCGGGCAAGTCCAAAGAGAAATCTCTTGCGACCAAGAAGGGCAATCGCCTTATTACGGCTGATGCGCTGATTATCTACCGTGTAAGTAGTATTCCGACCAGTAGATGCAGCTTCAATTTGCGGAAAATCATTCTCGGATATACCGCCGCTTAGCAAAATTTCCTTATCCTTTTTTTGTCAGTTTCACAGTAAAAGTACCCTTTCTTGGATGATTTTAAACCCGAAAAACGCGGGGTAAATCAGATGTCGCCAAATCCTTGATGGTTTTACTTTTTTTGTCTGCCATATTATTCTCCTTTATAGTCCCGTCCCTTGCTCGAAAATCGGGTAAGGGGCGGGCGCTTTTTCTTAATGCGCCTCGCCGTAGTAGATGCTCGGCTTACTGGTGACGTTGTAGATCCAGCTGCCGCAGCGGACGAGAAGGGCATCCCTCCCATAATACAGATCCTTCATCCCCCGAATGCTCCCTGTTGCGGAAAAGTTGGGGAAGGATGAAAGACGGAGGCGAGCCTTGTCACGGACATAGACGGTCTTTGTCCTCATCCCTTAATCACCTCCTGTTTACAGTCTGATAAACAGCCCGAGTCTGGCAAAAGCTTCCAGCTCACCGGGGCCGAATGCTTCCTTCGCTTTCATTTCCCGAATAGAATACGGGCCGTCGCTTCCTGCGATGAGGTCGAAAACATCGTCATTGTCAGACACGAAGATCATGGGGTAGTTCTTCTGGAAATAGTGCCCATGACTATCATAATCGTCTTGCAGTCCCAGATAGACCTTCTTGTCGGGGGTAATCATCGCAACCAGAGGCTTAGCATCTTTATCAAAGAAGTGGCTCACGCAGGCGGTGTTAACATCAACAAAGTCATCCTTCGTGATGCCGCCAAACGTCCCATTAAACAGTAAAGAACCACACCGCCCCATGTCCCCAACATAAAGGTCCTGGCACCAGCCACAGTCGTCATATGCCTGCAGGGTAAGAGCGTCATCTTTGCCCTTTGCAGAAGGATTGGCCTCTAAGCGGAAGAGAATTTTTCTTTCAGTACTCATGATGTTAAACCCTTTCTTAAAATATCCTTTCTATTTAGAACCATGTGAAGTAGTTAGGAAATCATATGCGAAACAACCCTAAAATATAAATTTCCTCAATCAGCTCATTCTTGCTGGCCTCACACATTTCCCCGCTGGGGTGTTTTTGTTCATGTACGGACCCTCCGAGGTGTGTCCTCCGATATCTGTGGCATCCTGGTGTGCCATGATACTTTCTAAGATTTTCATAATTTTCCGCCTTCTATCTTTCGATATTTCAGACCCTAATCGCATAATATTCACCATGAAAATCTGAAGTATCTGGATTTCGCCGAAGGAGAGGAGGCTGCTTCGTGACTATTCTTAAACAGGACAAAAGAAATGACGAGTGGAGAGTTTTTATGTCCTCTGTCGCCAGCCGACTTCCGGACGGAAGCTGGGGTTACATGGGATTCAAATCCGACAAGTGGAAGAACATGCACCAGGAGAAGTACCGCAGCAACTTGATTGAGAGAAAGTTTGCTCCACGTTGCAACCAGCTTGTGGGCTGGAATATTCATAGCTATTGCTGCCCACATGCTTTCTCCTATGGAGATCGTACTGTTGAGAGTCTGTATGCTCTCCAGAGCATTGTTCTCGACATCGACTGTCATTCTGAACGGTATTGCAAAAGTTTGAGAAATTACAGAATCCAGACCTTGGCGCACATCCTGATTCATGATGCGGATGACTACGGTCTTCCCGAACCCAATTTCATTGTTTTTACTGGCCGGGGCCTGCAGGTCTGGTGGAATCACGAATCGATGTCCGCAAGGAAATGCTTAAACACCTGGAAAAGCATTGTTTGTTGCTTCATCGAAATAGTTAATAAAATGATTGCCGACCATTCCGAGGGCGATCCACAGGATACGATTCGCGGCCTGGCAGTCGATGAACAGGCGAGCTTAAACCCTGTTGGTTTATTCCGAATCCCCGGCACCTACAATCCCAAGGCAAAAGCCTGCGCTTATTCTGTGGATGGCGTAGACCCCAATTATATCTATACATATCAGGACCTTGTCCGGTTCCGTAATGAATATCGGGCAGAAAAGCCCATCGCACCCCAAAAGTCCAAGAAAAGGTTTCAGGTTCCCGGCTGCAGCTGGGACATTTCCTCTTGGGCTGATACAACTGCGCTCAAAATTGAGTCCCTCCGGGATATTCGGAATGGGGATATCGGAAACGAGACCCGGAATAATTTTTGTGTCGCCTTGTACTGCCTCTATCGTTCCGCCGGCATGGAGGATCTGGCTGCCATGGAGCGGTTGCATGCCTTTAACGAGGGCTTCAAGCGTCCTATGCAGGAGAAGGAGCTGAAAAGCACCCTTTCCTCTGCCCGCCGGAAGCTCTATCAGTACAGCACGAACGCCCTTATCCAACTCCTTGACATCTCTGAAAAGGAGGCGTCCTTTATTGGGCTGAAATATGGAACAAAAAAGATGAAGTCAGACAAGAAACTGGAAATCAAGGCCCGCAATCGTGAAATCATTCAACTTTACAAAACCGGCATGACCCAGGCTGAAGTGGGGGAGAGGATGGGAATCAACCGCAAGACCGTAGGAGATGTACTTCGTAATGCGGGTATTGACCGAGCAGGGACTAAGGCAAAGAAAATTATCAGCCTCCACGAAAAAGGGTTATCCACTGGGCAAATCGCCGACAAAATTGGTTGTACCGAGCGTAACATATACCGTATCCTCCAGAACGCTGCCAGCAAATCCGCTGGTGGTGCGCCGGAGGCTGCCCGAACGGGTACTGTGGAGTCGGTCGCCTTGACAAGTACAGAAAAAGATGCATCCATGTCCGCAGAGACATTCAATGTCACGAATGAAATCATTTGCGAGCAGTCTGTGATGATGAGTCTCAACAATGGTACTGCTACAGAATCAGGCATACCCGTAAATGCCCCCGATTCCAGCAGTAACAACCTATCTTCCGAAACGTCCGTCCCGGGGGATTTCTGTTTCACACCCGGATCGGCTTTTTTATCGCCTGGAACTGAAGGAATGTTACCTCAGAGCTATAATAGTGGTTATCTATCCTGCAGGGGGAGCGTAGCGACTCGCTTGGGGGGCTGGTTGGGGCCGGGCCAGGGATTGCTTCCTCCGTCTCTCTGCATCCCGTCCTACTGCTCGCCCGGTTGACACGGCTCTCGCACTCCTGCCTTTCCCGCCCTGCTTCCAGTTGCCACCTTGGCTTTCTGCTCGATCCCTCCTTCCACCGGCTTCTCTCGTCCGTTTGGTTAGATGCCGCTGGTGTCTTCTGGATCCTTCTGGCGCATTCCTCGTCCTCTAATATTCTTCCATCCTCCTGCGTATCATCTTGTGTCTGGCTGCACAAAACAAAATAAATTTTCAAATAAGCTTGATATTTTTCTGAAGAAACGCATAGTATGTACCAAATCCGCTGGTGTAGCTCAGTCGGTAGAGCGACTGATTTGTAATCAGTAGGTCGGGGGTTCAAGTCCGTCCACCAGCTCCACTCCTTCTTGGTTTCAACTCCATCTTTGGGGACACTTTTGCAAGTGGTCCGTAAACGCGGACGGATTCTAAATCCGGAGGGTGCGTACTGGATTAAAAAGATATGAAAGTTGCGCTGCAGCCCTTTCAGGGGGCCTCATATCCGGTGCGTTAAGCCGAATTTAATGCGGGTGTAGCACAATGGCAAGGGCACCAGCCTTCCAAGCTGGGGATGCGAGTTCGATTCTCGTCACCCGCTCCAGGGGCCTTGTTAGCCCTGGCGTTTTCTCCTTTCGTGATTTTCCCCAGCATCTCCCCGGTGCAAGGCTGTACTGGGGAATCTATGGAACTGGAGGCGGGGTGAATTCCGCCACTCATCTGGATTTATTCCGGTGATGGAGATCGCAGGTTCAAGTCCTGTCAGTTCCGAGTGCAGCTGCTGACTCTGCGGTTGCGGTTAAATTCTCCCTCAGCAAAAACCTTTCCGATATAGGAATGAGTAAGACTTTGGGGGCTGTATCCCGCTCCTCCTGCCAGGCGTATGTGCGGGCTGTGTTTTGGGGTGGGAGTTGTGATGTCCATATTGGGCTGGCTGTGGAATAAGACACTTGATTTGCCGGCTTGCGGCTCGCCGGCGAATGACTAGAAACTGCCGCCTGGATTGTTATGGGGTCCAGCCTGCAGGGAGCCATGACCTCCTATGCAGATAAGCGTCCCGCCTTATTGTTTTTCGTGTTTTCTACCAGGAAAATGATGGGCAGGACGCTTTTCCCGTGATAAATAAAAATGGAACTATTATTAAAGGAGATTTTACTATGAGCAATTTCGAGTCTCATCAGCTTCGATCCCGCATCCATCCGGGACAGACTGTAGATATTGTCCTGAAGAAAGATCAGCCTACAGGGAAGCTTACCCGGGGGACAGTGGGGCGTATCCTCACAAATAGCCCGAACCACTGGCGCGGCATCAAGGTTATGCTTGTGGATGGGCAGGTGGGCAGGGTACAGGCAATCGTCGGAGAAAACCCTGATGAACCCGATGAGTTGCTTGGCTAAGATCCAACAAGTCTATAATTTGATGCAAAAATGCAGTATCCCCAGATAGCAGTTTGCCATCTGGGGATTTTTTTGTTTGTATTCTGTATAGGAATTTACAAGGCGCACTGCGAGGAAGCCCACTCCGTGAGGGGGTAGGAGCGGTCAGCCTTCGTCCTGGATCCATTCCTCGACGTCGACCTCTGAGAAGGAGTCAGCCCCGGTGCGCATGATGACTTTGGACAACCCAGCATTGATAATCAGCCGTCGGCACATAGAGCAAGGGGTGGCATCAGGGAGTAGTTCCCCGGTAGCGGTATCCCGCCCGGACAAGTAAAGGGTTCCTCCAACCATATCCCGCCGTGCGGCGGAGATGATAGCATTTGCCTCTGCATGGACGCTTCGGCAGAGTTCATACCGCTCTCCCCTAGGCACCTGCATGGCTTCTCGCTTGCAGCTGCCCAGATCGCAACAGTTTTTTCGTCCTCTGGGAGCGCCATTATAGCCGGTAGAGATGATTTCGTCGTTTTTCACGATGATGGCCCCGTACTGCCGCCGCAGACAGGTTGACCTGCTGATTGTGGCTTCAGCGATGTCCAGATAGTAATTTTTCTTGTTTTTGCGTTCCATAACAGAACCTCCTTTAAAATTTTTGCGCAAGGATTTGAATAGACGCCCACCGCATTCTTGTGGCTTTGGTGCAATGCCCAGCGAGTCCCGCCCAACAGAGTGTTAAGTGGGGAAATGCCTATACTCCTTCTTTTGAAAAAATCAGTGTCCGCAGAGACATCAATTATCCTTGGAAAAGATTGACTTCTTCACATAGGGGAGCAGGGCGTCCATTGCCTCAACATATCGGAACGTTTCCTCATGTAGAGCAAGTACAGAGCGGAGGGATTCCAGCTTGTAAAGGTGAGTTAATAGCTCATTTGCTCCATCACAGGCCCGCATTTCTCCCAGTGTGAGATTTTCGTCTGTGTCGCTGTCTTCAAGGAATGTATATGGGCAGCCAAAAGACGCCAGCTTTTGCTCAAAAGCATCCCGAATCTTTATCTCTCGCAGAATTCGAGTAATCATAACGTCTTTTTCATCTATTTCATCGCTGTCTGGTTCTTCACACCGCATAGAGCAATAGACTCTGACATTATCAACAAGAGTTGTCAATTGTCCGCCATAGACCGATTTAATGCTTTGTGCGAGAGAGAGTGCGTGAGAAGGGGAGGAACCCAAGAGAACAGCTGTTACTGTAATCATAATAATCTCCTTTCTTTCATTCTTATTGAAAGCCTGGAAATTCAGGCATGTATTTCATGCCTTATACTATGCGGTTCCTTAAAAAAATATCGAAAAGACGTCAGGGAAAACCAGGAATGTCTTTTCTCGCTTAGGTTTATTGTCCTCCACCAATCGGCGTATATGTCTTTCGAATCAGCCCCGAAGGGAGGCAGATGTCTCTGGTGACAAGAATGAGTTTAAAAGATTTATGCTCAGCAGCCACCGGAAAAGCTCCTTAATTTCATCCATAGGGGCGTCGTCCTGCAATCTGAATACTCTGCGTTCCACATATGCTCTAGTATCCAAGTACTGCGGATAATTCTCTATCATACTCACCTGGTCTGCCTCAGAGAGCAGCAGTATCGCTTCCTCGCCCGCCTCTTTTTGATAGGTTCGCGCCGCAGCTTTCCCATATCGCACTATTTCTTCGAAGGTCAGTTCCTGCTTATCACAGTTCTCTTTTATGTCAATCAGAGCGTTCATGACAACGCTTTCTACTCCAATAAAAACAGCCATTTATATCCTCCTTCAGAAGGAGAGCGCCCCGGCTTAGGGCGCTCTCTACATCTTTTAACTGTCTTGTTCGATAATCTTTAGATCCAGATCCATGTATCTGATAGGCTTACCCAGGCGCTTGGCCTCGGCAATCTCGCCAGCCATTCCGTTGCTGATTCGAGGCCCAAAGACCCACAACTCATCACAGACGGTGAGGAAAGCCAGACCAGTCTTCAGCCCTTGCTCCCGCTCTTCCGGAACATCGTCCCGGAGGATGTTGGTGATGTACAGATGGGGGGCGTAGGGGTGGGCACCTGCGAGAAGGACGGCGCGGCAGGCATCCTGGGCATACCGCACATTCTTCTCGATATCGCCGGCGTACGGAGACGCCACATAGACGATCTTGTCTTTTACATTGCTAATATCCATAGGTATCCTCCTTTTTTATTTGATGTCATATGGTTTTCAGCGGAAAAATATTAGCGAGTGTGTTACTTCAGTGGGGTTCGAGTTTCCTTCACCGTTCCATCATCGGCGCAAACAAGGTTGACCTCAATACCAAGCTCCGGAATATCAAACTTCCACTGGTTGGGGGCTGGATCCACACTCCACTCTGCCGTTTTCGCATACCGCAGAAGATTGGCATCGAAGTATTTCCGCAGTGCCCGCTCATAAAATTTTTGAGACTTCATTTAAAATCCTCCTTGTCTTGATTCTGCCCTGTGAGGGCATCAGCAGCCGGCTTCCGCCAGGCTGTAGTAATAGTACAGGTACTCGTCGGTGAAGCCGCTCTTCCGAATTGACTCCAGTGTATCGAAGATTTCTCGGATGATATCCTCCTCCGGTACGTTTCGCCGGTACTCGTCGGGGGACTCTTCCTCAGCGGTCATGCCGCCGAAGTAGAACCAATGCTCGCCAATCTGACAGACGGTCCCTTCCTCCATAGGTCCTGTTGTGAGCCGAACAACCCCGGACCTGAACCCGTTCTCTACTTGTTTCAGCGTAATTTCTTTCATTGAAATTCTCCTTTTCGGTTTCTTTTCAAGATTTCCAGTAGCAATAGAGGCAGTTATGCCGGCAAGGGTGTCTGGATGAGAGAAGCTCTTTCTTGCCGGAATAGCACATGCAGTGCTGTCGCTGCGGCCCAACGGAGTCAGCCTCGCTAGGGTCCAAGCCCAGCAATGAGAGGTCGTAAGAGGAGACACATCCGCAGGGGATAGGCTCTTTCAGCCATGGCTCTGCACATGACTCAATCCTCAGCTCACCCGGTCGGTTCCCCAGATACTCCCAGAAGGCTTTCGTCTCCAGAAGCATGGCATCGACCAGCCCCATTTGCTCTGTGCCGGCGTACATCTTGTCGCCGTAGGGGAGGGGAAGTCCGGCTTTTGCGAAACGTTCTCTGACATGCGGGTACATGTCGATGACGCTGATGCGATACCGGCTGAAGCCTTCCGCCATGAACAGCTCAATGGTGGAAAGAGCGGTATCTAGTCCCTTTTCAGTAGGGATAATGGGGTCTACCCGGACAACGATTCGCTCCTGCGGGAATCCATCGCACAAAAGGCCCATAATATTCTCTAATGACTCGCTGGCTCTGGGGACATTCGGCTCCAGAATAGTTCCGCCAAATCCGGTAACAGTAGCATGAACAATTACCTTATTGGGGCTTCGCATTACTGCAGCTCGAAAGTCCTTAGAGACATTCTTCGTGACCAGGATTGCTCCATCAACCTTTTCCAGAGTTTTTTCCCATTGCAGGTTCACACTAGCGTCTCCCGCTTCGGTAACTCCAATCATATATTTTGCCATTTGACTCCTCCTTTTCCTTTATTTCCTTTGCTATTTGTTTGCTGGATACTATGCAGGATAGATAAAAAATATAAACCTCCGCCGGAATCTGGCGGAGGTAGTTTGCGGTAGGAATTGAAGAAAGATGATACCCTATATGCTATTTTCATGATGCCTGCGACTGCAGGGAGCGACGCTGTTATGCGGGATAGGAGTCCTGTCACGGATGAGCCTTATTTTCAGTCCAGCTTCCAGGAGCCCTCGAATTGCGGACTCTCTTCCTTTGCCGTGGCCTTTGACAGTAAGGTTGATGCCCTGTATTCCGGATTCAACTGCCTTTGCCGCCACGACTTTTGTTGACTCGTATATGTCATCAGTCGCAGAAGATGCCCAAGCTATGGTTTCGCCATTTGCAGTTGTAATAAAAACAGCTGTTTTACGGAAGGAGGAGATGATTTTTACCTCCCCTTGCCCACAACTTTTCGTAGACTCCATTTTTTTAGGCATGGGCAGATTCCTTCCTCATTTTTAGAATCGGTATTGCCCAAACCACAGCTTTCTTACCCTTAATCCTTCGATGAAAAACCTGGATTTGATACAATCCATCGCTTTTTAGCTGTTTTGAGCGCCAGAGGGGTCTGGAAGCAACAATGTTCGGCTTCCCGCGCTTCTTGTAGGAGAATATGTACTGTTTGAACCCTGGAATCTTCCCCTTCTGCTCCCCGATGACCTGCCCCACAAAGAACTCGGAGAAAGTATGCTTTTCGACCATACGCCAACCGAAAGTAGCCATGGTGGCGATGGCAATGAAGATGGCAGCAATAGCCAAAAAGATCAGCATCGGACTCATCCCGCAGCCTCCTTTGCTTTGTTTTTCCGCCGAGCAAGGACTTTCTGTGTTGCATGCCCACCCCGAATCTGTCGCTCTGCAAAGTTCCAGTTCAGAACGGTGCGGACCTCCTCAAAGAGGGGAGGGTTGAGATAGGGGAGACGATAGAGGAGATCGGAGTGGGCGACGCTCTTGCTGATGCCGATGCAGTCCGCCGCCGTGCGTATAGTAGCCTTATTCTCGATGATGTAGCACGCCAGTTCGATGGTTCTGTCCTCAATGGATGAAATGCTCACGTTGCTCATGTTTTTTCAGTCCTTTCTTATCAGAGTTGTTCGTGTATCCACCAGAAGGGGAAAGTCAGAAGCCAGAGGATACCGTGGATGAAATCCAGAAGGAGTATGGGGATGACCAGCAACAGGTATAGAAACGCTGACCGGAGATGAAGAAGATTCTCTTTCATACCGAAAATTCCCCAATGTCGGATAAGCGCGTGGGATACAAGAAGGAGGCGGGACAAGGGGAGAGTGACGGCGTCAAAAAAGATATTGTGCCAGAATCGAACCTTGAAACCGCAAAAACGGCAGCAATAATTGGTTACTGTCTGGCTTTCACGTTTGAAATGCATACGAACTTTCATTGCTGGGCCACCCCTGGAAAAGTTCCACAGTACCTGTTCCACTCTGCCGCTGCCTTTTCAGGGGACTCCAGCAGGGGAGTGGTTGCACTGCAGGCGGGGCATTTTACTGCAAACCGGCTCTCTCCGACCCACTTAAACTGCCTTTTCTCGTGTTTGTTTTTGATTACTCGCTGGGCTGTTCCTTCCTCCAAAAGCTCAGGATGTTCGCAGGCTCCACACTTGCAGGGCGAAATGTCGAAGATTTCAACTCGATAAAAACAGTCTTTGCATTGAGGGTCCTTCCCGGCTTTGCCGGAATTGCGGACCTGGCAAGAAATGTCGTGATCGGCATCACAGCATAAACTCATATAAATTATTCCTTTCTTTTACAATTCCAGAGCCGAACGGCTTCCTCCGGTGACTGACAATATGGCGTTTTTACTTTACAGTTCGGACACTCGACTGCATATCCGGCAAATTCGCTCCAGGTGAATGACTCGTGGTTTGCCGTGTCATGGATGTATTGACGGGCAGCACCCTCTCCGTACAAGAGGGGAGAAGTGTTTGCTCCACAATTACAACGCTTTATCCTGTAAGTCTTCACAATATATTTGCATTGGGTAGGAAAGCAGGCCGCCCGGATTTGCCCATAATTCCAGTCTGGGCAATCACAGTCGATGGGTGCATTACATCGAAAACTCATGACGCCTCTTCTGCATCATCTTCCGCCCAACGGCAGTAGACGTAGTCACAATCGTCCTCGTATGGACAATGTCTGCAATCATACATGATTGGATACCTCCTTTTGTTCATCGGATCACGGCGAGGATACCCCCCCACTAAACTTTGTTTAGCGGCGGGTTGTTGACAATCTGTTTCCTTTCTTCTGTAAACATCTTGCTTGTCCTGGGCGTTTTTCCTGGTATCCCCCTCTCTCCCAGTGAAGAGGGAGAGAGGGGGTGGGGAGTCCCGAGGCAGAAACCGAGCCTGAATGCCACGGGCAGGCTTTTACTACTTTGGGGCCTTAGAATTTGGTAGAATGTATCCAATCAAAAACGTCCAACTTCCCTACGGACAACAACAATGAAACAACTGGGACAACCTTTGACATGGACAACTTCCCTACTTAAAAATTTCAAGCCATGTATTTGAACAGGCAAAGACCTCAAAAAGCAGACGGAAAGGGATGAGGTTAGAGAATGACGTCTACGTCAAACTCTATGGTCAGGTTCGCCACGTTGATGGCCTGCTGAATCCGCATCAGCTGGTCGCAGGTCTCCTTGTAAGCTGCCTGAACCTCTTCGTTGCTGAAGTTGCGATGAACGAGGTCAGGCTCCTTGCTGCCGTACTCCCGAGAACGGGTGATTTCCGGGATAGAGGCGAGGCTCGAAAGCCGGCGTTTGTCCTCATTCAGCCTGGACATGTGGCCCAGTGCTTCATCCACGGTAATATCGAACCCGGGAACCTTGGTCTCAATGTTGAACCTGTTGACGGCGTGACGCAGCGCCGCCATGTTGCCCCGCAGTTCCTCAAGCCGTTTCTGCGTGTCCGCAAAACTGTACTCGGGAACAATAGGGGTCTCGCTGGGGGAGTGGGAGTAGGTGCAATCCCGTTTTTCGGCCCGCAGCAGCATGTCGATTTCCGACTGCAGATTCTTGATGAGCTTGCTTGCGGTGTCTGAGTTCATTTTCATGGTAAATACCTCCAATCAGAAATGGTTGAATGCTGGCCGCACAGGCCGTGGATGAAAAGTAGGTCGGTTTGGTACGCCTCTTCCTTTTTTCAATCCGGGAACATACTATGCGGTTGTAGAAAAAAATATCGAATGGTTTTAAAAATTTTTCAAAAAAATTTGAGTCTCCTGCGCAGTGCAGAAGACTCAATAGTTAGGCCCGGTCAAATTCAGCTCCTTTCCCGCTTGGCGGCTGCCTGGCGGAGTGTTTTCTGGAATCCAGGTTCAGAAATACGTCCAGTCTGCTGGATTCTTTCTGACTGATCCCGCACCTTCCTAGGTACATAGCGATTGACCATATATGCCGGGGAGACGGGCGCAACTCGCATTGACACCTTTTATCACCATCCTTTAAGCTTTTCCTGATTCTATGCGATTCTTCAAAAAAATATCAAGTGAGGGAACTGATTGCGTTAACCCCAGCTAATAATGGTATATCCCGCCCTGGAGTAGCAGAAGAGAGAGAAGATAAGAACGATTAGAGAAATGATAAAATGAACCAGACACCTGCGGTATGGGTATTTGTGGTATACAAATATAATGAGAAATGACAAATAGATGATGCTCATGAGACCGGAAATGTTAATCAGCATCGCTAAAACTGGATAGGGCAGCATAGAACGTCACTCCTTTCGTCTGTTTGTAGGGAATAGTATGTAAATCCAGTAAAAAATATAAAATCAATGTGTAAGCTATTGGAGAATCTGCCAGGAATAAATCAGAGGAGGGATAAAATCCCTCCTCTGATTTGTATGTTTTTCAGTCTGCTCAGTTTTCTTCAGAATGGGGAACAAATGAAGAAGGGGAAAGACCCTTCTTTTTGCAAGCTTCCCTAATTGCAGTTTTGGACAGAAAGAAGAGACTGTGGAACCACATCTCTGCCCATTTATCCTTCACGACCCAACTCATTGGGTCAATGCGTTCCAGAATGGGATTCCCACCATAGAATTGGGTGTTACCCCAGTGCCGTAACCACTCAGGTACTTCTTTGATAGACTTGCAGCCGGTGGCATACATCAGGTCTTCCAGTGTATACAGTTTCAATTCGGCGGCATAGGATGTCGCCTTGCCCGTTTGGATACAGAGCGTCTTTGCCCATGTCCTACCGTCACCCTGGTGGAACCAATAAAGTCCGCGCTCGTTCCTGCCGGCTTTCACATGCCGGAAATCCCATACGCTCCACCTTTTTCGTACCTCAGGGTCTTCCTCATGCCGGGACCATGCCTCGACTAAATCAAGAATGAGTCGATCCAGATTCTTAGTGATACAGGAACGAAACCACTTACAAACTTCCGCCTTATGCGCTTCGAAGTCGGCGCGAGCCAGCTTGTTGATAACCGAAGCCTCATTGTATCGGGCCAGGAACCGGTAGTTCTCTTCCAGTCGTTGGATAGAACCGAATTCATTGCCAGACAGAGTGTGGAGGTTTGTATGGACTTCGTCAAAAGTGATCTTATCGAAGTAGGACAGGCTCTCAATCTCAGCCTTCTCGTATGAGGCAATTTTCGGACTTTCGCCTGAGCTGAGAGCCAACTGGAACCCGTCAGAGAGTAGGAGCCCATTGATTGCTTCTTGTGGCACCCGGTCTTTATACTTTTCCTCCAGCCAAGCATTGGCGTGATAATTCGCTCGACCAAAAACCGTTTCTTTTCCCTCATCAGCCATTCCAGTGTATTGGATATCCGTTGCCAGAGAGTCCACTGTGTTGACTGGCAGTTCAAACTTTGACCCATCCGACCGCAGGCACAGGGCCTGTGAGGTTTCTGCCAGAAGAGATTTTGCGAATAAAACTTCCGTGCAGTAGGTTAACTCTGGCAAATGATAGTTCTGCTTGAATAAGGTCTGATCCATCATTGCTAAAATTATGATAAGCCACAGTGTTTCATCTGGCTTAATTTCCGTGATGGAGCCAATGATCTCCAGTTTGTTTTGAATGACAGATAACCCATCGTTTCTTCCCCTGGAAATGAACGCATCACCGCGATAGTCAAACTTCACATCCAGGAGATGATATGGAAAGTGATGTTTTGCGATGCGGGAACTCATTTCCCGTCCAGGCCGTCGGGTCATATCTTTCTGCAGGGGGTGGACCCATTCTGGGCAATCCGTGTAAACGGTGAGATTTTCTCCATTTTTTGCTACGAGAACAAAAAAAGAAGCAAGCTCATTCTTGTCCTTGACAAGTCCCAGGAAAGTGCAGTCAGGCATAGTTAAGCCCAATCGAATCACAGATGGAATGTCCCAGAATAGGAAAATCTCCTTTACTGGGTGCAGGTTTTTAGATGTGGTTTTACCCTGAGAGAACTGATAGCAATGCAGGGTCTCCATGGATTTGAAAGCATCCCGGCGCAGATAGCCAACAGCTGCCGCATCCTTCAGCAATTCGTAGGCTGGAGATTGGGCCTGCAGTGCGTCGAGTACGCCGGACACCTTCCCACGAAAATCGCCTAGTGCAGCAAGAAGTTCCTCGTGGTGAAGCAGTTTTTTAAGTCGCTTGCTTTTTTCGATCATGCCGAGAGCTGGGGCTGAGTCTTCAATCAGCTCGCAGAGAGAGAATTCCTTGAACTGAAAGTATTCATCGGCGAACCGGTCCAACATGAGGAGGGCGGTCAACCCAGTGTCATCCAACCTGAGTGCTTCTTTTAAATCCTCCCTTGCAGCATCAAGGCTGAACTCGTCGCCAAAGCGGAAATGAATCTTTTTGCTGTCAGGGTCTGTGCCGGTGAGGTCGATCCAGAGTTCCAGAATTTCTTCTACAAGCGATTTTTGCGAATTGTGTTCCATTATTCTCCTTTCTAGGGTTTAAAACTAACCCTCTGCCTATTACATAACCAATCACACTGCTTAAAAATAGAATCTAATTGCTCCTACCCCTTATGGAGTGAGTTTTCTCGCAGCGATTCTGTAAATTCCTGTGAAGACATATGGAGGGGAGAGGGCGGACGACTCCAACCTCTCTCACTTGCGTATTTACTGCATTTGATGTACAAGCTCCTTTGCTCTGTCTATTAGAAATTCCCGCTGGTTTTCCAACGTACCTTCTACCACCTCATCCATCAGCCTGCCCAAAAGCGCACCCAGATTTTTCCCTTGGGGAACACCCATGGAAAGAAGATCGTTTCCGTCAATCTTCAAATCTTGAAGGGAAAAACACTGTTTTTCTGTAAGGACTTGTTCCATCAGAGAAGAAAACTTAGTCAGGGTTTCCAGAGTGGGCGGGATTTTGTCAGGGGCTTGGGCGAGGTTGTCGGCCTGCTTAACCTCAATAAGCTGACGCAGGTGGGCCTCCCCAATTCGGTTCAACCAGCGGCGGACGTTCTTTGGCGTGCTTTGCAGTTCAGCATCGTGGTAGAGAACCAGCTCTTGGACAGTCTCAATGGTCTTTCGGTCGAACCGGAGCCGCCTCAAAGCCTTCCCAGCCATAACCCCACTCACCTCTCCGTGTTTTGGGAAATGCCGAATACCGTTCTCGTCCTCGACGTAGCAGGCGGGCTTTCCAATATCGTGGAGCAGCAAGGCGAGTTTTATGGCGAGATCTTCGCCAACATAACTGACGACCGCTCTCCCAATATGCTCGTATACATCATATATGTGCCAGGGGTTGTTTTGGTTGAACCCGATGCATGTCGTCAGCTCGGGGAGAATAGAGGAGAAGACGTCGGGGTAGAGGAGGAAGGAAGAAAGAAAGTTTTCTCCCTTCAGCGCAGCCATCAGTTCTTTCTGGATTCGCTCTGGAGAGACTTTTTTGAGCATTGGAGCAAATGCCTGTACAGATTTGGATGTCCGTGGATCAATCGCAAATCCATACACAGAGAAGAAACGGATGGCGCGGAGCACCCGAAGAGGATCCTCTATGAACCGAAATGTTGGGTCCCCCACACATCTGATTTGCCCACGCTCCAGGTCTTGCTGCCCGCCGAAAGGGTCAATAAGGCCAGCATGGGGGTGGTATGCCATGGCGTTTATTGTAAAATCCCGCCGGGAAAGATCGTCCTCTATCTGTAGGGTATTTCCTGGTTTCCCCCATTCGGCAGCTCGGAAAGCGGAAACCTCATACATCTCGTTATTAAGGATAATTGTGACTGTACCGTGATTCATCCCGGTCTCCAGCGTTCGTTCGTGCGGGAAGCAGCCAAGAACTTGGGCAGGGGAGGCGGCAGTGCAGATATCCCAATCCTTCGGTGTCCTGCCCAGCAGGCTGTCTCGGATGCATCCTCCAACGAGGAATGCGGCGTACCCGGCATCCTCTAACTGGGAGATGACCTTCAAGGCCCCGTCAGGGACGTCAATCTTCATAGTGCAGAGCCTCCTCGTTAATATCCATCACCAGTTCGCCTACCTTCTTCATGTCAGGAAGGTCAGGGAGGCTGGTGTTTTCTTTTGCGTAGGTAAGCCGCGTCTCGAATGTGTCAAGCATCTCGTAGAACTCAGGACGGAAAGAACCATCCTCCTTCTGGAAACCACCATGACGGATACTCATCAGCAGAGGCAGATCGTCGCCCCGCCAAGTAATAATGTCGCCTTTTTCCAGGACATCGATGCCTTCCAGATAAAGTCGGATAAGGTGCATGGCATGTTTGGCAAGATGAGCTTTGTCCTTTTTCCGGTTCCGCTGCCCCATCTTTTCGGCGTTCTTCACAACGTCAACCATACTTTCCAGCATACCTTTAAACTGCCGGACAGGGATGCCGTCCATGTGAAAATCGGCTACAAGCTCCATCTCCAAATCATCGCAGCGACTGTCCACCAGGCGAAGGTTGATGTTCTCTTTCTTGAATGCCGGAAACCGATCTTGAAATCCTGAAATAGCCCCATCCAGGGAGACTTTCAGGTACGCTTCTCGTTCGGACTGGGGCATTTCCTGTCCCACAAGGGCGCATTGGAGTCTCCGCAGAGTCCGGGCAGCGTACCCGCCAAAGGAATGGGCGGCCCGCTGGGATAGAAAAATTTTCCGATTATCCACCAACATCTGCCCCAGCTCATTCATGATCCGGTGTTCTGGCTTCCCGCCCAGCAGCTCGATGACATTGGGGGCGCATGCGATGAGCAGGCGGACGAACTTGTTGAATCCATAGATGGTCGTGTCTGTGTCCTGGTTGATATACTGCTCAAAATTCGCAAGACCCAGGATCTCCAAGGGAGTGTTCAAGGTGCAGCCCCGCAGATCCACATCCGAATTCTCATTGTTTGTACCATAAGCGTAGCTTCCGCCAAGTGCAAGAAAGATAATCCGATCCCTCAGGTGAGGGTCAGTATTGAGAAAAGAGTAGGACGGAGTCTGGATGAGAGCAGGCAGGTCAATGGTTTGCATCGCCTTTTTGTTTGAATTTGTCATGTGATTCTCCTTTTACTTTTTGCCTTGTTGAATGGGTTGAAGGATGGTATGCGAAAACGGAGCTTTTCATCAGTAATTCACCTGGGCAGAGCAACCCGCTCATGCCGGCGAATGGCTTTAGTCATCGAATCCGGTCCTTGAGGAATTGATAGATAATATGCGCTCTTGCGAAAAAATATCGAATTTTACCACATATTTTGACTTTTATAATTTTTGTGCAGTTTTCATATCACTTGGCAACCAATAGAATTGGTTGTTTCCCAAAGGCGCCTTGAAAAAAGGTGAATTCAAAAGAAGGAGTTAAATCATGGAAACGAGAACGATGAACAGGACGCAAGTGCAGAAGGGGATTTTTACAGGCAGGCATTTCGCAGGAACAGTCCTTCTGGTTTTGGCGGGGCTTCTCTTTGTCAAAACCATGACTGTACCCATTGCGGACGCCGCTCCAATTCAGAATCCTGGCGGAGACCCGATTGCTGCTATAAGCGACGGTGGGGTGGTTCCTACGCACATAAACGCCCGGGAAAGCGAGACTGAGATAATTGCTGACCAGGCGGTTCCTCTGAGCAGTTCTCCCAACTCCATCGCAGAGCCTGTTCTTCCAGACGAGGCGGAACCCGTCCTGCCTGAGGAACTTGGTGAATCCCTGGATGTCCCATCGGACGAGAAGGCAAACAACGGCTTCAAGTCCTATATGGACTACAGAGCAATTACCTGCCCGTCATCCAAGCAGTATGAAATGCAGCAGGAGGCATGGACTGATGAGCTGGGCCTGCGCAGGTACGGCGACTATTACATGGTTGCTCTGGGTACGTTTTACGCCCAAAGCTGCGGAGAGACGTTCCGAATCACGCTGGACAGCGGATTCTCTTTTGACGTCATCACTGGCGATATCAAGGATGACAAATATACCGATGAGAAGCATCAGCACCGGAACGGCGTAATTGTAGAGTTCGTTGTGGACTCAAAAGCAATTTCCAAAACATGTCGCATCATGGGCGACATGAGCTATGCAGGCTTCTCTGGAAAAATTGAGTCGATCCAAAAACTGCAAGCGATGTCTGCCTGACAGGCGGATACTCCCTCTTCGGCCGGCTGCCGGGGAGGGAGTGCCACCACAATTTGATATTTTTTTGTAGTTGCGCGTATGAAAGGCTAACCAGCGATTATAAGGTTTGACACAACGTTGCCGTGAAATAAAAAGGAGGAAAAACTATGAAGAAGATGAATAATCTCATCCCTGAAAGGGAGATTTTTCTTAAAAATAGCGCAGAAAAGCGCCGCTCCGCCCGCCAGCAGTCCCATCTGGACCTTGCCGATCTGGAAGGTCTTCCTATGCCTGCAGTCGCCGACATGAGGGCGAGGGTCAGTAAACGGGACAGTAAGTACAAGAGAAGGAAGGCTTCGCTTGCCCGCACCTGGAAGAATGAAACGAAAGCACGCGCTCAATGGGCCCGACACATGGAGGGGCCCTGCTATACGAGAGCAGAAAGTGCGGATGAGGACCTCCTGCTGCGCCTGAAGAAGGACGGTTTCCCTGTTGCGTTGTAGGAAGGAGAATCAGAATGAAGTAAGCTATCAGGCTTTCCTTTTCGGAAGAAGATGAGGATGGCTCCGTCCTCGTTGAAACAGAATTTCCCGAAGATCCTGAGAAATTCATATATCTATAACCACTCAAAAAGCGCCCTTTCAGAAAATTTTCTGAAGAGGCGCTTTGTTTATAATATTTTTTTTCAAGTTTGCATACAACCGCACAACCACAAACGAAAGGCGGTTTGATGAGGAATAAGGTGGCAGCCCGCAATGTGCGGTCCATCCCATTATTAAGGAGATGAATGCTTGGCGAAGAATCCCTCTCGCCCGCATTCTGGAATTTGAAAAGGGCCTTTTAACGTGGAAAAAACAAAAAAATAAAAAGGAGAACTGAAAAATGAGTACGTTCAACAACAACAAGGGTAACAACAACACCAAGAAGGCCCGCACTGCCGCCGGGACTTCCGCGAAGAAGGTTTTCAACCGGCACACTGCCGCCCAGGTGGAGCGGGCGGTGGACACCAACTATCGCAAGGGAAGTTATACCATTCCTCCCGTTGACCCTCTGTACCTGGTGAAGGCCACTGATGCGGAGCGAGCTTCCGCTCTCAAGGCTCTCCCTATTCCCGCTACTGAGGCCCCTGCCATTCTTCTGGCAATCGATCTGGGGTATCATCGCGATCCCCGGATGTATGCTATGCACGAGAAGCAGAAGAACCTGACGGCGGAATTCGACCTGGAGCGGATGGATGCTATCCTGGTCAGCTACCGGGACGGTATCCTTTGGGTAGTGGATGGCGCTCGCTGCCTGTTTGCCGCCATTGAGGCTGGCGTCAGCCTCGACAAGCTGCCCATCAAGATGAACACCGGCTGGACCCGTGAGCATGAAGCGGAGGTGTACGGGGAGCAGAATAAGAACCGCATCCTGGTTTCCCCTGGACAGCAGTATACTGCGAACCTGGTTGCGAAAGACCGCACTGCGCTTCTGGTTCAGCTCATCTGCAAACAGTTCAATCTGACCGTCTGTCCTTCCAGCGCCCGCAACGTTGCCCGCCCCCTGCGTGCTGTTGCGACGGCTATGGATATCGTGGAGGGACGATTTGGCGAGAAGTCCGGCAAGTACACGTTCAGCTGGATGCTGTCCATCATGGAAAATGTCAACTGGTTCGAGGACCGGACTTTCCTTCTGGGGGCTGTCTCCAGCGTGTTCCTGAACGCCTTTGCGGCTGTCATGGTTGAGGCTGACAAGGCCGGTAAGATTACTGGTTACACCAACAACCTGCATCGGACCCTGGTCCAGCTCTCTCCTCAGCTCGTTCGTGCCTATGGACGCGTGCAGTATCCGCTGATGAGCGCCCAGGGATCTACCAACACCATCCTCAAGGAGATTGGCCGCGGGGCCCTGAAGGCCACCGACATCCTGAAGGTCGTCAACCCCTAAAAGGAAAATCCCGCTCAGACACACTTGTGTCTGGGCGGGATTGTTCATTTGTGTCAGTTCATGGCTTTCGGGATTACCGGGAGCCAATTTTCTTTCAGTGGTTTCAGCAGTCCGGGCGGTACACACTCGCTTAGAGCGGAGGTTGCGGCCAGAGCCATATCAATGATGTAGAAGTCGTCTCCGTTTTGCATGACGTCAATGGACCATTGCCCATCCAGCGGTATGTCCCCTAACATCTCCCTGATCTTTTCCCTTACCAGAAGTTCGTTCCGGCGGTATTCTTCCATCAGAATATCCTCCTGGGCCCGGTATATCACGTAATCGTGAAGCATGTTTGGGGTATTTGCATCTCTCCCATACCCGAATCGCTGCTTCATAACATCTGGATCCCAGTATGGGTTCATTCCCAGGACTGCTTTTGTATCAAAGTCAACAAAGATCCTGTACTCCGTTCGGAGGGGCATCCCATTGTAAATGCAGGGGCGGTTCCCCTTATCGGGAATGAATTCTCTGACCACCCATTCATTCGTGGTAGATACCCCGTAGATGGTTGGAGTCGCAAGAGGAGAAGCCATCCGGCATGCCTGGAAATGAATGAAGAGCAGATACTCGCCTAACTCCCGCACTTCTTTCTCTCCTGTTACTTTTGCGTTTCGGAAGTCATACTTGGACGAGTATGTACCCGTTTTAATGAAGTAGTCCTTTCGGACATCCAATCCGAACACTTTCATACAAAACTGATTCAAGATTTTAATTGTGGATGGATGCAGCCCATCATAGGGGAGCCGGGTGAGCTGGAGCAGCGTGAGTGGGACTTTCAAGACCGACGTCTCCGGTACCTTGAAAAAACTCTGCCGTTGTACCCCAGTCAGAAGGGGAGGGAGCCAGTACCCCATGGAATTCCGGTTTGTTCCAATGATCTCATAGAGCAGAGGATCAAGATCAAGGATGTCCAAGCCCTGGCGGAAGTGGTCGTAACAGAATTTCTTCTCCTCTTCACTTGTTGCATTCAGCATCTGCCGATAGAAGTACAGCACCGCCCTGCTGCTGTTAGGTATGTCGCGCATCCCATTATTCCCAGTGAGCTGAGGAATATCTTCTCCTGCGACAGACAGCTCTGAAGGGGTGATGGGAGGAATGTCTGGGGTGGGGAAGGAGATAGTAGAAAGTTCGTCGTCCCGATAGACAAGCACCTTCGCTTTGCCAAGAAGCTCGGCAACTATCCGTTCGATTATCTCGTCCGGGCAGACTCCAGCATGGCGGCTGGGGAGGAAAGAGGCGGCGGTCTTGGCGTTAATATCGAAGAAATTATCCGAAACTCCTGCGCTTTCTTGTTTTTGGTAGGCAGCTTCAAACGCATCCAGAGCCTCCGGTGTGGTTTTTAGCAGCGTAGCGATTTCATCTTTTTGCATAATGGTTGGGGCGTTTTTTGGGTTGAAAATCTGTGTTAAATTGAACATGATGTCCTCCTTTTTTTTGTTACATTCCCAGCTAAATTGATTCTGTTTGATTGCCTATTAGGGAATGCTATGCCATACGAATGAAAAATATCAATTTCTTGAACAACCCCGACCGACTTTGTCGGTTGGGGATTCTTACTGCCCGAAAGCAAAAAGCCTCCCCAAATGGGGCCTGCCTCGAAGGCAGTCCCGATTAGTCCAGCTTACGGAATTCATCATGCAATCAAAAACCCTCCAGGGGACAGGAATCCAATCTGCATGAATCTTAAATCAGCTCGCCCTCCGTCCATCCGGACGCCTACTTTATCATACAACTGAATCGGTAAACGGTCCGGTAAAGAACGAGCCAGTGAAAAAATACTAATATGCTCAAGCGGGTGAATCTTAAAACAATGATGTATGTAAGCAATTAAGCCTTGCTTGGAATTAGGCTCAAGTCATCCTTTTCCTTTAAGATAACGGCTGTAGGTTTGTCCGGCCAGAGGCCCTTTTGAATGAAACCGGCTGTCAAAGAGTTGGTTATAGAGATCCATCTTGTAGTCGTTGAACAAACCAATGGTCTCTATGAGATCTTTTCCGCCTTCCAGATTATCTTCGGACAGATAGTATCGTTTGTCTGCGTTTATTGTGAGTATATATGGTTCCATTACAAAGGTCCTCCTTTCACAGTTAGATTGTGCAACTATTTCAAAATGCAGTTGATTTATAATATATTATAAGCTAAAATAAGGAAAAAGTAAATTTACAGTTATGATTATTCGGGAGGTGTTTTTTTGGACTACAAACGAAATCAGCATTCGGTATACCTGTTGACCTACCACACCGTTTTTGTAGTGAAACACAGAAAAAAGGTTCTGACGCAGGAAATGCTGGACTACATGAAAAACCAGGTGTCGCATCTCATGGAGGGATACGGCGGAAGTTTAATAGACCTCAACGGAGAAGCCGATCATATCCATATACTATTTGAACTCCCGCCAAGGTCTGTGCTTTCTAATCTGATCTGCAACTTAAAAACGCAGACTTCAAGAGAACTCAGGGCAAATTTTAAAACAGAGCTTTCTTCCCAGCTATGGGGCGGGGCGTTGTGGACTCAAAGCTATTTTGTAACCACAACAGGCGGCGCAAATATTGAGACTGTCCACAAATATATTCAATCCCAAGGCGAAGAGAAACCAAAGCGAAAATATACGAAAAAGGCCCCCTCACAGGCCCATTAGGCGATTCATCCCCGACCGACTTTCGTCGGTTGGGGTTTTCTCGCCATGGGGAGGATAAAACATTAGAACCCCAGCTTTATATTTTTCTGTGTTGATGCATATCATCCGCCAACACCAAATTCAGGACTAAACGCCAAAGGATGTAAAAAAGGAGAAATGAAAATGAATACGTACACCATTTATGCGGATCAGGTTGAAGAGGTCCGGAAGCGTCTTGATCGATTGGCTAAAAAAGCCGCCAACTACAAAATCCCATTTTCCTACACAATCAGCGAAGAACATCCTAAGAAGGTCTCTGTTTATGAGGTAGATTCAGTAACTCAGACTATCCACACAGTAGGAACCTACATGGTAGCCGCGGTCGATATCACTGTAAATTGTGAGGGATTGATTCGAGCAAATGGGTGGACTCTTCGAGCACGGGTCGAGCATGGTAGCCAGGGAAACATCGTGATGGGCATTGGCGATAAGCCGGTCGACCCTGAGTGGTATAAGATGCCTTCTTGCTGCGATCACTGCAAAACAAAGAGGATTCGTCCTGTGACCTACTTCTGCGAGAATGAGTCTGGCGAAATCCGTCAAGTTGGACGCACTTGCCTGAAGGACTACACTGGTATCTCTACGGCAACTGCGGCAATGTGGGCTGAGGTGCGGGACATCATCAATGATAATATGTCCTGTACCACTGCGGAATGGGAGAAAACCCATCGGTCCCACAGGATGTATGATACGGAATTGATTCTTGCCCATGCCTGCGATTCCATTCAGAAAGAGGGTTACCGGAAGAAAACTGAACAAGGAAGCACCCGCAATGCAGTACAAGAGAAGATAGATGCGGGTGTAGAACCCAGTGCTGAGGCCATGGGGAAGGCAAAGACTATTTGTGACTGGTTATCCAGCTTGGATGAGGTCGTCCGCAATGAGGATGCTGCCATTTCTGCTGCCTGGAAGAAATTCGAGGAGACAGGCGAGTACAGCGATAACCGGGCCTATTGGAAACTTGAGAGGGATCGAACAGGTTTGGAACGCAAATGTATCCATCTTGCGCTATCTGGTTATGCGAAGTCCCAACACATCGGCCTCTTGACCTATATGCCGGTTGCCTATGAGCATTACCTGGAGCGGAAGGCCCGCAGGGAAAAGTGGAGAACTGAAAAACTGGAGGCTGCCGCAGTATCCAATTACGTTGGAAATGAGGGACAGCGCATTACCATCACAACAGCTACCGCAAAACTGGTAGCATCCTGGGAAACCGATTTTGGAGTGATCAGACTGTATAAGTTCACAGATGCCCAGGGTAATGTATTTGTGTGGAGAACATCCAAGAACCTTAAAATCAGCGATTGTATGCAGATAAAGGGAACTGTCAAAGAACACAGTGAATATGACGGCGTGAAACAGACCGTGATTACGCGATGCGTAATTATGGCGTAGAAGCTGAACTACAAAAAAGGAAGCAGTAAAAGAAAGCGCCTATGGAGAAATATTCTCTGCAGGCGCTTCCTTTTGCTTAAATGTCCGTAAGGACAATTAGCGGTCCATGAAATTATAGAGCATTTCGGTAGCTTCGCCTCTCGTCGCACTCTTCCCAGCCGCAAACTCCTGCTCCACTCCGATAATCCCCATGCCCTGGGCGATGGCGGCATAGCCGGTAAGATTTGCTGGAATCTGGGCGGCGTCGGGGTAGGCGCAGGAGAAGATACCGGAGAGCTGGGCGACTTCACCGTATCCGGCGCAGTCAAGGAGCATCTTCACCACATCGCCCCGACTCAACACCCGGTCATCATCCCGGTCGTTGGACTTGAGGATGCCCAGGTTGTAGGCCCGGCGGTACAGATCGTCAGCATCGTCTTCCTCCGCATTGTACAGGTAACCGTCTGCGCTGGCCAGTAGAGCAATGTAATCGACTTGGGTCAGCTCCTCATTTGGTTCGCACTTTTCACCGCGCCAGCCAATTCCATACTCAGCGAGGGCTTCCAGTTTCTCTCTGCCGGCATATCCGTTCAGGTCTGAATAGACGATGGACTCACTCTCGCCATATCGGCCCTCTATAACGATCTCACCAGTCTTTGCGTTCACTCCAGTGGCAAACACGTTATCTGGTTCTGCCAGAGTATAGGTCAAATCCAGAGAGTAGAAGTAGGAATAGCCTCTTTCCAGAAGAGGAACGGCATCCGACATGTTTGGATCCAGCTTCACGGGAATCCGGCTGTAACCCATCCGCAGGTTGTAGTGATTAAACCAGGCATCCAGAGCTGCGGAGTCGCTCAAAATTCCATCCGGACTTTCAAACTCTGTAACATCCGTCCAATTACGGGAGAAACCGCTGATGGAACCGTCTTCGATGTCCACAGAGACATTGAAGCTGTTCTCCGGGAGGAAAAATCCGTTCTCTTTCTGGGCGTAGATAAATGCATGAGCGGCATTTCTGCTCTCGCTTTCCCAGGGGGTGCTGTCGTAGAGTTCAGTTTTGGCGTAGTCAGTTCCCCAGTACTCTCCAAGGAACGCCTCCACCGTCTCCCGGGCCTTATCCTTGGAAATGGAAGCCGTTCTGTCCTTGTTGTAAGGGAAGGAAGACCAGACGCTCTGCAATCCGCCGGTCTTGGCATCACAGGTAATCGTCCGTCGCCAGGAATTATCGCCATCTCGCCTGGTATAAGAAAGTCGGGCGGACACTTCATCTGTCTCTTTATTCAGAGAGTAGTTGGTCCCAGCAAGCGTATATTTGTCCAGACCAAGCTGGGGAATGCTCCGGATATTCTTGTCCAAATCCTCCTTGGAGAGTACGCCCTCCAGCTTTGAGACCCCTTCCAGCTCTACTGGGGTTAGCCCGCCGGCACCCTTGTCGGCGGATGTTTCTGGTGCAGATGCGTCAAAGCTGGTATTGCTGTTGGATGCACCAGTCTCGCCGCTGTTGACCTTGCTGTAGAGGTCTGTGAGGTTGACCAGTTTTCCGGTCTGGGCATCCACGTAGAAGTCGTCAATGTCTTCCGGGAGGAATCGCAGGGCAGCCTTTCCGTCTTCCAGGACGTACTCGGTTCGCAGAGACAACGTATCTTTCAGCAGCTCACCCGCATTGTTAGAGCCAGTGTTCGGGGTGGGGGAGGGGGTGTCCCCGATGTAACTGCCCTCCAGGCAGTCCCGATAGAATCGGACGACCTTCCCGTCTTTTGCCCGAATACTGATGGAAAAACTGAGAGGTGATTCCAGTCCGTTAATGAGGATGGCGCCAGAGAAGCGATGCGTCTCTGTGTTTAACTGCCCAATAGAGCGTTCTGAAAATTCAACCATTTCGCCGTCGCCCAGCACTTTATTCAGGAATTCCTGGGCAATTTTCTGTGACTGGACACGAGTGATGGCGGGGAAGGAAGGGGAGAAGGCATGGGTAGGATAGGCGGCATCCTTTTCATAAAAGTAGTAGCTGGTGACCTGCCCATTTTCAAATGCCTCCACGGAAAGCGTTTCGGATTCTGTTGACCACTCAAGGCTCCACTGGGGAACCAGTTCGTTTTCCATGAGGTTGCCGGTAAACTCTTTGTACTCATCACCGATGTCCAAAGCTGCCTTGACTTTGGACGCAACTTCCGCCAGTCGTTGATCAGGAGCCTTCTCAACAGATGTTTTAGCCTCTGCCAGCTGCATCGATGCGGGATCCATACCGCTCTCTGCGGAAACATCCTTTGCGGATGCATGAGCGGACATAGATGACAAAATTGCTGCTGACAGAAGAATGCATGCAATTTTCTTCATGAATCAAAAACCTCCTCAGTTTTTAAAATTTGATATCTGTTATGGTTGACGCATTTTAAAGGAAAATGTTCCTGCATGAGAACAGATTTTGGATATTTTTCATTTCTGCCAAAAATAATATGCGATGGGAATGAAAAATATCAAGCTTCTGAGGAAATTATGCCTTTGGACATGGACAAGCCATAGAAAGAGCCACTTGGGGCTTTCCTCCAGGGGGAGAATTTTGCCGGCAGGAATAGATTGGGGATGGGAGCGAAATGTTGCCGCCAATCGACAGTGAGAGATTAAAAACCTTTCTGTGGCTTTATATTTTTGCGACAAATAGCATAATATTGTATAGAACTGCAAAAAGGATTACGAAAAAGGAGATGACTTCATTATGACGAAAGGATTTCGATGCAAAATAAATGATTGGTATGGTATCCATCAGGGCTTCAACCTGCTGCTTCGCCCTGGCTATACCGCCCTCGTTGGCCCAAATGGAGCCGGTAAGTCGACTCTGCTGCGGCAGATCAAGGAGCTTGCGGAGAAGAGGGGGTATGACGTTTTCTGGTACTCTAACCAGGAAGACGGCGACACCATTGCGATGGAAAGGAACGTACTGCGGGGCAATATGTCGTTTGTCGCAGCTTCTCTGTGCAGTTCCGAGGGCGAGCGTATTGCGCTGTCTTTCGGGGACATTGTTCCTCAAATTGGCGTCCGCGTCCGTAAAGACATCGCAGAGAATAAGCCCCTGTTCATACTCCTCGACGGCCTTGACTCCGGCGCATCTATCGACCGCACCCGAGAACTCATGGGTTTGTTCGAGCTGATTGAGAGGGATGCCGGGGTACAACCGGGAGGAGCGGAGTATGAGGTGTATATTCTCGCTGCCGTTAACAGCTATGAAATGGCACGCCGCCTGTGCATCAATGTACGGACTGGCGAGAGTGTGACATTCGGGGGGTATGAGGAGTATGCCAATTTCATCTGTTCGTTTTTTGGTTGACCGCAATAAGAAGGAGGGGCATTTTTGCATATTGAAGTAATGAACCGCAGAGAGGCAGTCCAGCTCTGCTATAAACCATCTGGAGGGCGGAAGGTTTCCATGATTAGCATTAGTACGCCCGGTGATGCGTATGAGTCCCATCCAGTCGTGAAAAATGGCATCAAAGCAATCCTTTTCGTCTCATTCTTCGATGTCACGGAGGGGTCGCAAGGACAACCTGCCATCACGAAAGAAGATGCAGATAAAATTGCTCAATTCATCCTCTTTCGCAGAAGCCGGGGCTACGAGGACTTTATCATCCACTGTGATGCAGGGATGTCCAGATCGGCAGGCGTGGCAAGAGCCATGGAGGTGTTCTTTGACCTGCCCGAGAATGCGACTACCTATCACCACGGCAATTTTGCCAACAGCGCTGTGTTCCAGATAGTCCTTCGCTCACTGATGGAGCAATCTAAATAAATATGCGCTAAACACAAAGCAGCCCGCAGAAAAGAGAAATCTCTTCTGCGGGCAATTTTCGATATTTTCCAGCGTACCGCATATCATGTATTGGTCCACAAAAGGAAGAAACCCCAAAATTAGGCATCAAAAACACAAAGGAGAGGTACATATGGGTACAAAATACCTTGCCAGAATTACAGAAGACGGCAGAGAACAGACCTTGAAGAACCATCTGGAGGGGGTAGCCGCCAGATGTGCCGCATTTTGCGAGCCATTTGGCTCAAAGGAGCAGGGCTTTTTCGCAGGGCTTACCCATGACCTGCCCAAATATTCAGTCCAAGCCCAGAAGCGGCTGCGTGGCGGTCCCATAGTTGACCATTCCACTGGCGGCGGCATGGTATGCCTGGAACGAGGGCAAGTTCCGCTGGCATACGCTGTAATGAGCCACCACACCGGGCTGCCCGATGCCGGCTCAAAAGCGGACGACTCCTCAAAAAGCTCTTTTTTTGGGCGGATGAGAAAAGCAAGAGAGAGAATCATTCCCGCATTTGATGTCTGGAAGGAGGAAATTGTCCTTCCGGACAAAATCTCTCCTCTTCCTATTAACGCAAACGACCCGCTGGAACTCATGTTTTTCACCCGAATGCTGTTCTCTGCTTTAGTTGACGCTGACCGACTGGATGCGGAAGCATTTTCTGTTGGTGACTCACTCCGCAGGCCGTGTGCGTCCATAGAGACATTGAATGTCATGTTGGGCGAGTACATAAAAAAGAATCACTGGCTCTCCCCGGATACATTATTAAATAAGAATCGCAGCTCCATTTTGGAGCAGTGCATCGAGCGGGGAGAGCGAGAAAAGCCTGGGCTGTTTACCCTGACAGTCCCCACCGGCGGCGGAAAAACAGGAGCCTCCCTTGCATTTGCGCTTCGCCATGCGAAAGCCCAGGGGTACAAAAGAATCATCTGCGTTATTCCCTACGTCAACATCATTGAGCAGACGGGGAGTCTTTTTCGGGAGATATTTGGGCAGGAGAATGTGTTGGAGCATCACTCTGGTGTTGTTTACGACAATGTTAATGACTCAGATGGACTGCCCCGCCGGCTGGAGGCTGCCACCGAAAACTGGGACATGCCAATTGTCGTCACAACTGCCGTCCAGTTCTTTGAGTCTCTGTTTTCAAGTAGGGCGTCCCAATGCCGGAAGCTGCACAACATAAGCGACAGTGTTGTGATTTTTGATGAAGCTCAAATGATCCCGGTTCCCTATCTTCAGCCCTGCCTATACTCAATCTCGCAACTGGTGAAAAATTATAGGGTTTCCGCAGTCCTCTGCACCGCAACGCAGCCCTCCGTGGGCTCCATCTTCAAGAAGTTCCTCCCGAACCATTCCCTGATTGAGTTGTGTCCAATCAGCACCTATGATCCAAAGGCATTCCACCGGGTATCATACCGGATGATGGGGAAGACCTCTTTGAGGGAAGCCGCCAAGCAGGTAAGGAACAAAGACCAAGTCCTCTGTATTGTCAATCGAAGGGACACAGCGGAGAAAATCTACGATTTGCTCCCAGAGGAGGGGGCCTTCTGCCTGACCACGCTGATGTATCCGGAACACCGGCGAAGAGCAATCGCTGAAATCAAAAGGCGGCTCAAAGAAAATCTTCCCTGCAGAGTCATCTCTACCTCTCTGATCGAAGCGGGCGTTGACCTGGATTTCCCCGCCGTTTTCAGGGAATTGGCAGGGATTGACTCTATCATACAGGCGGCGGGTCGCTGCAACAGGGAAGGGAAGAGGGACTGGAGTGGGTCGGTTGTGTCAATTTTTCGGCTGGAGGAGACAGAATTCAGCCAGCCCACCATTGCCGTCAGCGCTGCAATCGCCACCCTTCGTAAATACGATAATCTGAACGACAACGCCGCTATCGACTACTACTTCCATGAGTTGCTGGATATGCAAAACCTGGATTCCAAGAAAATCCTCTCCTTCATGGAGAATTACCCCATGAATTTTCGAAGTGTTTCCGGTAAATTTCACCTGATAGAGGATAGGAAGAAAACCGTTTACATCCCCATCGGAGAGGGAAAACGGTTAGTTGAGCAAATTCGCCTGGGGAATATCGACAGGGGAGTCTTTCGGGCGCTGGACCAATATGGAGCCGCAGTTGATGAGAGAAGATTCAACCAGATGATTGAAACCGGCGATATTGAAATCCTGACCGGAGATATCCCGGTTCTGAAAAACGAGCGGCTCTACTCTGAGAAAACGGGACTAACCAGGTGACCCTTCTGGGGAACAGCCCTTCACCTCCGCCCTCTGGAATAAATCCCAGGTTAGGCTTTTTGTATCAGTCGGAAGGTAAGAGACAACGCCCCAGCCGCTGTTTTCTGCCGGCAGAAAAGAGCCTCCCCAAATAATGCTGACGGTTTGTTGAAATATTCCGTTTTTGCCAAAAGAAGCCTTGCCGCTTTATCTAAAATGACGAATCGTCAAAAACCTGAAAGTTTTCCATTTTTCATTCGATAATTTCTCCCCGTTTGGCATATCATCCCGTAGAAAATGATTCAACGAAAGGGGAGAAAAAAATCTATGTCCTTTGCAGTAGAAGTGTGGGGAAACTACGCTATGTTCACCAGACCTGAGTTTAAGGTCGAGCGGTATTCCTACGATGTGATGACTCCCAGCGCCGCAATAGGGTTCCTGAAGGCAATTTATTGGGATCCTGGTTTCGAGTACGTCATCGACCGCATCCATGTGCTAAATCCCATTCGGCATATGAACATCTGCAAGAACGAAATCGAAAACCTCAAGGTCAAGTCCGGAAACGTTAAAAGATTCCTGAAGGACGGGACCGCAATGAAGGGGATTGACGGAAATAAGAACCGCATCCAGCGCCGAAACCAGGTTCTGTGTGATGTGAGGTACATAATCGAGGCACATGTCCAGAACACAGAAAAGGCGCATCCCGGCAAAACTCCATGGCGCACGGAAAGGAGAATTGTCGAAGAGATTGCCAAAGGAAAATGCTACAAACAGCCCTACTTTGGGTGCCGGGAGTATACAGGGTATTTTGCTCCCTGCGATGAGATTCCGCCCTGTCCCGAAAGTCTGAGGGGAGAGATGGAGTTTGGGTTTATGCTGTGGGGGAAGGATTACTCCAATCAAGAGGACGTTCACTCTCAATACTTCAACGCAGTACTGAAGGATGGCGTGCTGAATGTTCCCCCTCCGGGAAGTAAGGAGATTATTCAATGATTCTTCAGTCTCTCGTCCATCATTATGAAAATCTTAAGGGACAGGGGAAACTGCCGCCAACTGGTTGGAGTTATGTGAAAGTATTCTATGTGCTATACATCAACGATAACGGAGCTGTGGAACAGTTTGTCCCCATTAAGCAGTCTGATAAAGGGAAAGCAAAGGTGACCCCTCTGAAGCTTGTTTTGCCGGCACGGATAAATAGAGGTACAGATATCAATTCAAGCTTCCTTGCGGAGAACTCAGCATATCTCCTTGGAATAGAAAAGGGCGGGAAAGTTACCATTAAATCTCAAAAGACTTTTCTATGCTGTAAGGAATTACACGAGAAGATTCTCGCAAATGTAAACTGCCCAGCGGCACAAGCTGTTCTGACGTTCTTCAGAAAATGGAATCCGGAGACGTTTTTCCAGTGTCCTGCGTTCGAAAAATTTGACCCCAAACTGTTCGGGGATGGAAACATCGTGTTCCGGTACAATGGGCAGTACGTTCATGATATTCCGGAAATTCAAGAAGCCTGGCAATGGTATTACGACCATCCGGTTGGTATGCCGGAAGGTCTCTGCTTGGTAACGGGAAAAAGGGGACCATTGGCGCTCACCCATCCGCCCATCAGGGGAGTCGTCAATTCTGCGACGACTGGTGCAAAACTGGTCTCCTTTAACAATGAGATCTCCTATTCTGATGGACATGTAGGCGGCTGGAACGCCCCAATCAGCAGATATGCGGCTTTTGCGTATACAGAAGCACTTAATTATATGCTGGCGGACAGAGAACATTCCTTTGTCGTGGGAGATATTTCGGTTGTCTGTTGGGCAAAGGATGGAAACTCCGATTTTCAGGACAGCTTTTTGGCGGCCTTGTGCGGCGACTCACAGTCCTACTCCACAGCGGAAGTTCAGGATATTGCAGGGAAACTATGTAAGGCGGAATATGTCTCTTTTGATGAGAGCAAATTGGACAAAGACTGCGAATTTTATGTTCTCGGATTGTCCGGCAGCAGGGCCAGGGTTTCTGTCAGATTCTTTTACAGAAATAGCTTTGGGCATCTGCTGGAGAATGTCAAGCGACACAAAGAGCGGCTGATGATTGATGCCCCAGACTTTGAAAATCCCACGAAAATGTCTCTGTGGAGGTTGCTGCGGGAAACCAAGCCCAGCCCTAAGAAAAAAAAGGCAGGGAATGGAAAGTTTACCAAGGAAGACTATATGATTTACAACGATGTCATACAGTCGATTCTTAGGGATGAGATGTATCCTATTTTTCTGTACAACGCAATTATTACCCGCATCAGCGTAGAAAAAGCGGTGTCTCCGGGGCGAGCTGCCATTCTGAAGGCATGCTTTTTGAAGTCTCCGCACCACGATGTCCCTGAGTCTGTTCTGGGGGAATCCCTAAATCAGGACTGTGAGAATGTTCCCTATAACCTGGGCAGGATGTTTAGCGTTCTGGAAACAATTCAGTGGTACTACAATCCTGAAACAAAGGACACCATCAAAAACAGATTTTTCAATGGAGCAACTACAAATCCTGCCGTCATTTATCCCTTGCTGCTCGATTTGTCCGAGAATCACCTGAAGAGGCTCCCAAAAAAGAAGCAGTATTGGCTTAGAAAGTTACTCTCTGAGATTATAAAGAAAGCTGGTGCAGAATATCCAATCTCTTTGAACATACAGCAGCAGGCAGCCTTTTATCTCGGATATTATCAGCAAACACAGCAGCGGTACCATAAAGCAGACAAAAATACAAACGATAATAAGGAGGAATTTGACGATGAGTGAGATTATCAAGAACCGCTACGACTTTTCCATTCTGTTTGATGTAACAGACGGAAACCCCAACGGCGATCCGGACCGGGACAACATGCCCCGAATGGACGATTACAACCGGCATGGGTTGATTACGCCTGAATGTATCAAGCGAAAGATTCGTGATGCCCTGCAGCTTATCATGGAGGATGAAGGTAAAGAGGGATATAGGATTTATGTGTCGCCCAACATTTCCCTGGAGCAGCAGAATATCTCTGCCTACCAGGAGAAAAACATCAACCCTCAGATTCTGACGCAGAAGCCCCAGCCCGCCGATACATCTGACAGGGTTGTCTCTGCCCTCTGTTCCACTTTTGCGGACATCCGCTTCTTTGGCTGCGTCATCACCGAACTCACCAAGAACAAGCTGCCAGGCGGACAGCTTACGGGTCCCGTCCAGCTTGATATGGCGAGGAGCATTGACGAAATCCAGCCTATGCGGATTGGAATTACTCGCATAACCCGCTCTACCGATAAAGAAATTCTCGAAGATGACAAGCTGACCAGCAGGGCGTGTCGCTACATTGTCCCCTATGGACTGTATCGATGTAACGGATCGATCTCCGTGAGCGACGCTCGCCGCACAGGATTTTCTGAGGATGACTTGGCTCTGCTGTGGAAGTGCATTGCATACATGCTGGAAAACGACCGCGCTACCGGCAGGGGTGAGATGACGATGCGGGAACTTATCGTATTCAAACACAACTCCAAATTGGGGAATACTAGAAAGCAGGATCTGGAGAACTTAGTGAAGATAATCCGCAAAGACTCTACTTCTTCCTTGCCGGCCCGATTCTATGAGGATTATAGGGTTGAAATCGACATGGACAAACTGCCGAAGAACGTGACATGTAAACGGTTTGTCGATCCATATGCTGAAATTGACAGTTTTCGATTTTGAAATAAGCAGAAAGTATGCGCCCAATTTAAGAGATTGAGTAAATCATTTAAGTTAGAAATAGCAAATGTTGCCCCTGCTTTTCTGCACAAAAAGCAGAATTTGAGAGATTTATCAAATAAAATTTTGCTATTTTTAATGACGCATCTTAATTAGGTGTGGGAATTGAAATAAGGGCACCTACGCCTACCCCGCTTCGGACCATCGCATCTTGCTTAGGTGTGGGAATTGAAATACGTGGGAGCGTTCCGGCGCCTCCTGACGCACCTTGTTTAGGTGTGGGAATTGAAATAAAAACGCTTCAGTCATCGGATCAGAACATCCGGGTCGCACCTTGTTTGGGTGCGGGAATTGAAAGATTGAGGAAACGCTAGACACCATGACGCACCTTACTTCGATGCAAGGATTGAAAACGGATTTTTGTCATGGACTAGGAAGTCGCACCTTGTTTAGGTGTGGGAATTAAACATACAAAGGCCCGCCTGCGGATTTTTCTGCAAGCGGGCCTTTGTTTGTCCATCAGGACAATTAAATTTTCAGTTTTTTCTGTACCCAATCGAACTGATTCCTATGAATAATCCAGGAGGGGTCATCAAACACCATCTTCCCCCCATCATCCCCCGCAATCTTCAGCAGACAGCTGAGAACATCCAGCCGGGAGGAAAGACGGGAGAGCATCCGAGTGGTTTCCCGGAGGGTGATAGGAAAGAGTCAATTACAAAGAATGTTCTGTGCGTAAATTCAGCATACGAATAATTACTTCGACAGCCTCTTTAATTGGCATTCGCCCATCGAGAACGAAGTCCACCTTTTCCTGAATGTCCGCAAAGACTTCCTTGTCCCCAGCCATCCTCTCCGCAATCACCTCGGGCGAGGTATCCTTGCGGCCGGAGAGCCGTTGAACGATGACGTCTTCGGGCAAATAAATGAATACGCCGAGAGTCTGCGGGTACATCTTTTTCAGGTGGGCATAGCCCTGGGGTTCCAGGACAACGACGTTTTTAAGAGCCGCTGGCCTCGGAGAGCCGTACAGGTTTCCGTTGTACTCCGCATGTTCCAGGAGAGAGCCGTTCTCAATAAGTTCAGCGAATTTCTCTCTGGACACGAAGTGGTACTCCACTCCATCCCGTTCATTTCCCCTGGGAGGGCGGGTGGTGCAGGAAATGATTCGTTCGTAGCCCAGGCTCTCCAAAGTGGATTCCAGGGCGCTTTTGCCGGAGCCGCTGCGACCCATGATACAGATGATTTGCATTCTGTTGCTCCTTTCGTTCTCTATTTTCCCTCAGCAAAATCGTGAATCAATCGCAGTAGGTGGGGATTTGCCTCCTTCAGAGAAGGAAGATCCGAATACTTGCCCTTCAGATAGACCCGCTCGTTCTCCAAATCCAAAAGATGAGGGAGGCAAAGAACCAGGCGGGTGATAGATTCGGGGTTTACATCTGTGATGACGCTGAAAAGTTTTCCAGATTGCACAGCGTCCCGCGTTCGCTCCCGTACGTAGGAGCAAAACTCCAATGCGCGATCAATATCAACATAGGACTTCTTCTCTTCCTGCAGCAATCCAATGATAACAGTATCTGCGTCCACAAATAGACATCTTTTCATCCCATTATTCTCCCTTTTGACTCGTTTCTTTGTCACTAACTGGCTCCATCTGGAGCATCCGCAGAAAGTCCATGGGATCAGATGTCAGGATGTGTATCTCACTGATATACTGAGCGCCGGCGTATGTTTTTGCTTTGTAGGAGTCCAGCGAGGCGCTGGGGATGATGGATTTTACGGCTTCCATGATAGTATTCATATTTTTCATTGTGTTAAAAACGTAGAAATCGCAGCCACGGTCTTCACTGTATCCGTCCAGTTTGATCTTTGGCTCCCGGAATACGGTGCAGCTTCTCGACAAAACGATATCCATATGACCATACTGCAGAAGATGGAAGTCGTGCAGATAGAAGCCCATGCTTTCGACGAGCGACTCCAGGTTCTTCTCTGCCTTTGCGAAAATTTCTCGTACCTGGGGAATCAACTTTGGAGTCACCGACTCCTGAATCGTTTTTTCAATAGCCCGAATTTGTTGGTTCTTGCTGCGCGTCTCCGCCACCTCGGTTTCGATCTCCTGCCAAATGGTGCTATGGATGCTGGTCACAGTTTCAATCTGCTTGACACAGCCGCGCAGGCAGGCAAGAACGGTGTTTCCGCTTCCAATCCGATTCATTGCATCGTAGCTTGCGAGAGCGCTTCTTGCATTGGAAATTTCCTTCTTCAGACAAATGACGCCATCAGCGGACAGCGTTTTTGAAGGGACAACATCCGGTTTTTCCTTTTTCAGGGCAGGCGCGTACTCGTCGTATTGGACAGACATGCGCAGCTCTTGAATGGTCCCTTTGTATGTGCAAATTTCGAACGGCTCCCTCCCAAACGTCTTCTCACAGTACTCCCGGAGAAACCGACGGTTTGCGTCGCAGTCTACAAGGGTATGTTCCTTTCGTCTGGATGGCTTTATAACGAATCCTGCCTTTTCCATCTCCTGTAAACGTTTTTCAATTCTCTTTTGCTCAGAATCACGTTCCGTAGAGCTGAAGCTGGCGGCAAAGCTGGAGAACGAAATCCGGAACTGCAGGTTGTGTCCGGCCTTGAAATCCGTTGCGAAAGCGAGCAGGTCTTTATCTACCTGGTTACTGATGCTATCGCAGTAGGCAGTAATGGCATAGGGGACAGCACTTTCCGGATTCTTCTTGAAAAGTTCTGCAGCCACTTGGATGTCCCGCAGTCTCTCGTCCTCACCTTTTTTGAAGAGAGAGAAGTGAGGGGTGTCGCTGGGATCAAAAGCAAGGGTGCGGAGCAGAATTTGGCAGTGGTTGTCAAGCATCCGCACGGGATACTCTAACACCGAAGAACTCGCACCTACCACACTGACTTGTTCCAGCCAGTTGAGCAAAACCAGTATCTCCTGCAAATTCCGTTCCGTTGGCGTTCCATCGCCTTCGTTAATTTTGGACAGCTCTTTGTCCAGCGTAAAATAATCCATTATATTTTCCTCCTGTTTTTGTTTCAAACCCCCACCAAACTTTGCTTGGCGGCGGGTTGTTGACGCAGACAATTTCTCCCATAGCTGCACCATGCTGAATCAATTTCAAACAGGACAGCTTTCCTGCCTAAATGCAGTGCGGCAACGCCTGTCGATCCAGAACCGGCAAAGCAATCCAAGACAATATCGCCTTCGTATGTAGTTGCTTTTATAGCATGTTCCAATAAATCCAAGGGTTTCTCGGCTGGGTGCTTGCCTTTATACTGTCGTACATTTTTAAACGACCAAACATCCGTAAATTCAATATCTTTGTTTACATTAAACGGACGGATGACATCTTCATACTCCGGAAGATCAGGGACGCCTGCTTCCGAAAGCACCGCTTTAAGTTTTTCATATTGCGCCTTGCTCGGAATATTTCGTCCAGCTTCCCAATTCGCAATGGATCCTCCATGGTTGACTTTTCCATATGCCCCAGTTAGCTCGGCTAATTTGATTGTGGACATATTAACGCTTTTTCTCCAGGCAGCAAGCTGTCCGCCAAAATAGCTTTTGAATAGATTCCCCTCTACGGCATTTTCAAGGAAAATAATGCGTTCCGAATAAGAATACCATTGACGAAGAGCTTCTTTTTTCATTTTCTGCTTCCAGCCGTCATACCCGGGAGCATTCGGCTTCGTCCAAACAATCTCGGATAATACATTGAAATACGCAGAGAACATTACCTGCAGCTGCGCCGACATTGCTGATGAGCAAAAGCAAAAAATGCTGCCGTTATGCTTCAGAACTCTTTTCCACTCTATTGCGTATTTTCTCATCCATTCGATATATTCAGAATCCTTTGAAAAGTTGGTGTCACCGATTATATTGCGCTTTTTGGTTGAATGATACGGTGGGTCCGTCAAAATTAGCGCAATACTATGGTCAGGCAACTTTTTTAACAGTTCCAAGGAATCACCATGAACAAGAATGGAGTTCTCCGTGCTATAGTATTCATCAGGATATTTATTTCTGATTTCTGAAAAAATGGCTTCAGTGTTCACGATTTGTCCTCCAGCAAAATGCAGCAATGCCGTTTATGTGCTGTATATTTGCGTCATTTCCTTTATATTTGTTCCGTTGTCGCAAGTCGTAGCCTTTTGGGATTATCTGTGAAATAATATGCGGTTCGGCTAAAAAATATCAAGTCCCGATATCAGTCTCCATCCATCGATGGAAAAAAAATAAAGGGCGGGATCCACCAGGACCCCGCCAAGTCGCATTCAGATGTCGATAGGATTCCGCTGCATGTAAATGCTACCGTTTTCGATGTAGCAAATGCCCTTTCTCCTCTCTTCAAAATTGAAGAAATATCCGCCGCATTCTCGTGACTTCAGTCATGAGTAAGGCGGATATGAAATTTTTGTTCTAAAAAGGTTTGGGTATAGTTTACAAAATAGTTATCACATGATATAATAAAATAGAGGTGAAACTATGCAAATTCCAAGTGATACTGCACTTACATATGGTAGGGGATATGTTTACCGGATTCAGTATCATATTGTTTGGTGTGTCAAATATCGGAAGCAGATTCTTACGGGAGACATAGAAATCGTTCTGAAGGAAGAAATTTCTCGCATTGCTGATGAATTGGGGTTTACGATAGATGCCATGGAATGCATGCCCGACCATGTTCATCTGTTAATACGCTGTACTCCGCAGCATTACATTCCCACCATAATTAAGATCCTGAAGGGAACCTCTGCAAGACATCTTTTTATGTCCCATCCGGATTTAAAGAAATCTTTGTGGGGAGGACATCTATGGAATCCTTCTTACTTTGTTGCAACAGTTAGCGATAATACAACAGCCCAAATAGAGGAATATATCAGATCCCAGAAAACCAAATGAGGAAGTGATCTGTGGTGAAACCCAAGACGATACATAGAGCCATCAAGTATCGATTGTTTCCCGACGAAGAACAGGAAATTCAAATCAACAGAACGTTTGGATGCGTGAGAAAAGTTTATAATATGGGGCTTGAAATGCAAATGGGTTTGTATGCGTCTGGATTCAAAACGATGTCAAAAACGGACATGAACAACTACTGTAACCGGGCCTGGAAAACAGAGTTTCCATTTCTGCGAGAGGTTGATAAATTTGCCCTTACCCATTCCATATATGACCTTGACGCCGCTTACAAAAACTTCTTCGAGGGAAGAGCAAAATTCCCAAGATTTAAGTCAAAGAAAAATCCTCGTAATTCCTATACGACAAATTTTACGAATGAAAACATCTCTGTTACTGGAGGGAAAAATGGAAAAGGATCCGTAAAACTTCCTAAGTTGGGAAGCGTTGACGCAAAGGTACATCGAATTCCCCCTGCGAATTGGAACATAACAGGGGCAACGATTTCAAAATCCGCAAGCGGCAAATATTTCGTGTCTATACTCTTTTCCATTCAAGCAAAAATTCCTGCGCCACAATTGGACGAGGACAACGCTATTGGTTTGGACTATAGCAGTCCAGATTTCTATGAAGATTCTGATGGAAACAAGCCCAATGTACCACATGCATACCGCAAGAGCGAACGTCGTTTAGCAAAAGAGCAGCGTAAACTGTCTCGGATGGAGTATGGTTCCCAAAATTACTTAAAGCAGAAAAAAGTCGTTGCCGAAATACACGAGCATGTAGCAAATCAAAGAAGGGATTTCTGCCATAAAGAGAGTAGGAAGATAGC
>OFFZ01000012.1_pt1 | contig 136429 bp, 140 predicted proteins | sample 1521631 | NCBI WGS metagenome assembly OFFZ01 (sample SAMEA3504102, study PRJEB24116) | mouse gut metagenome | biome: mouse gut; feature: mouse-associated habitat; material: faeces | place: Denmark | collected 2011 | reverse complement strand
ATTTTTTACCCTTCAATCAAGGCTCTAATGGAGCCGGTTCGGACGGTGGTGCGGGTAATCCGCCCAATCCGAATGGATATCCTACAGCATACCTTTGGGAAAATGTATTTCAGAAAGATAGTATGTTGGATATTATCCAGAAGTTTATCAATTTGCAGAAAAAGAAAACATTGATATTTCCACGTTATCATCAGTTGGATGTTGTTCGGAAAATTGTGGCGGATGTACGGGAAAATGGTGTAGGCAAGAACTATCTGATTCAGCATAGCGCAGGTTCGGGTAAGTCTAACTCTATTGCGTGGACAGCATACCGCCTTGCATCACTTTTTGATAGAAACAACAAACCGATATTTTCAAGTGTGATCGTTGTGACAGACCGTACGGTATTAGATGCGCAGCTTCAGGAGACAATTTCAGGATTTGACCATAAGTTAGGTGCCATAGAAACCATAGGAGAAGATAAAAATTCTCAGGATTTGAAAAATGCAATCAATGACGGTGTGCGTATTATTGTTACGACTCTGCAAAAGTTTCCAGTGATTTACACGGAAGTTGATAGGGCAAATGGAAGATGCTTTGCTGTGATTGTGGATGAGGCACATTCTTCTCAGACAGGTAGTTCGGCACTTAAATTAAAGACCGCATTGGCGGATACGGAAGAAGCCTTGCGGGAGTATGCGGAGCGAGAGGGATTGGCAGAGGAAGAAGTTGATCCGGAGGACAGACTTGTAAAAGAAATGATTGTCCAAGGCAAACATAAGAATTTATCCTTTTTTGCCTTTACTGCAACGCCCAAGGCGACCACGCTGGAAATGTTTGGGCAGGAACAGGAGGATGGATCGTTTCATCCGTTCCATGTATATAGCATGAGACAGGCGATTGAGGAGAAATTTATTTTGGATGTCCTTCAAAATTATATGACCTATAATACCTGTTTCCGAATTGCAAAAACTATGACAGATAATCCTGACGTTCCGTCCAGCAGGGCGGCAAAGGTCATCCGTAAATATCAAGAGTTGCATCCTTATAATATCAGTCAGAAATCACAGATTATTGTGGAGACGTTCAGAGATACCACAAGGCATAAGATTGATGGCAAAGGAAAGATGATGGTAATCACATCATCAAGACTGGCTGCTGTTCGCTATTACCACGAAATCAAACGATACATTGAGGAAAAGAAATATGATGATGTGGATATTCTGGTGGCTTTTTCCGGTGCGATTGACGATAAGGGCGAGGAATATACGGAGTCGAGGCTGAATGTACGCAAAGACGGTTCTCATATTTCGGAGAATCAGACGAAAGCGGAGTTCCATGACAATTTTAATGTGCTGATTGTAGCGGAAAAATATCAGACAGGATTTGATGAGCCGCTTTTACATACGATGATTGTGGATAAGAAGTTAAAGAATGTGAAAGCAGTACAGACCTTATCCCGACTGAACCGCACTTGCGAGGGCAAGACAGATACTTTTGTTTTGGATTTTGTAAATAAGGCGGAGGATATAAAGGACGCATTTCAGCCATTCTATCAGGAAACATTTTTACAGGAAGAAGTAAATGCAGATTTGCTGTATCAGACACAGAGAGAATTGCGAGCGTATGGTATTTACTCGGATGAGGATATTAAAGCATTTACAGACGAGTATTATAAAAAAGGCAGGCAGGATGATAGGGCAATGGGGCGAATGAGCAGTATTTTACTTCCTGTTTCTAGCCGTTATAACAAAAAGACGCAGAACGAAAGATACCAATTCCGCAGACAGGTTCGTAATCTGATTAAATGGTATAGCTACATATCGCAGATATTGAGAATGTTTGATAAAGAGTTACAGAAAGAGTATGTCTTTTGCTCTTATCTGATTGGTTTATTACCCAAAGACCCTGTGGAGTTGGTTGATCTGAAGGGTAAGCTGAAACTGGAATATTATAAGTTGCAAAAGACGTTTCAGGGTGAAATTGCTTTGGATGAAGCAAAGACTGTATATGTTCCGGCGAAGCACAAAGGCGTCAAGGGAATGGATGAAAAAGCACCTTTGGATGAGGTAATTGCGAAGATTAATGAGAAATTTAAGGGCAATTTTACGGAGGGGGATAAGGTTATTCTGTCAGCACTCCGGGATAAACTGCTTTCTGATAAGAAACTGAAAAAGATGGCGCAGTCTTCTGACCCGCAGATATTTGTGGAAAGTATTTTCCCCAAAGCGTTTGGTGTGGCAGCACAGGACGGATATATGGAGGCGCAGGAGTCGTATCAGAGTTTGTTTGAAGATACGGCTAAATATAATGCGATTATGAGTGCGTTGGCGGAGGTTGTGTATCGGGAGATGAGGAAGAAGGATATAAAGGCTTTGGATGAGACGGGCGCTTATACATATGAGATGCCGCAGAATTTGTCTATGGTGGCGGAGGCACCGATACCCTATGGAAATGGGGATGAAAAACGTGACTAATTGTAATTTAGAAGTTTCAACTGGTTAATTTGGTGTGGAACACAGAGATGGTTTTGTAAGCAGTATTACTATTCAGGAATTAACATGCTGTCGAAATACAGTTATGAAGAGCTTTTTGTACAGGAGGAGAAAACGATGGAAGCTAAAAAATTGAATGAATTGTTGGATTTGTTTAATACACAGGCTGACTCGGTGAAAAATAGGCTGACTGATTTGCTTGTGACCGTTTCAGATGAAAGAATCCCAGATGAGGAAACGCTAAAGTCTTTTAATAATGATATGGATACTCTTGTTTCTGAGTATGATTTATTGAAGAACGAGGCTCAATCTGTTTTAGCTGTAGACGAAATGCCGAAGGAAGGCAGCAAAGCTTCAGCATATGTTGAGGCCATAAATAATAGCAAGAGCCGATTGATAAAACTTCAGTTAGAAAAGGCTAAGGCAGTTTTAGAGAGATTTTTGAAAGTCAAGTCTCTTATAGCTGAATATGAGGCTGTTCTGTCTCCTTTTAAGACAAAGGCAGCCGATGTATTACACGAGATTTCCAAGGAAAATATCGATGATATGATTTCTGAGATCGAGGCCCCGGCGTTTTTTTTGGAGGCTTTAGATACAGAGAATATCAATAGTCCGGAAGGGTTTCGTGTGCTGGGAGAAATCAATAAGTATTACCCGATGCAGGTTCAGTGGGGACTCGCAGGAGGACAATATTTTGTTGATGAATCTGTAGATACAGAGGAGGCTTTTGTTTCGAGTAAAGAAAAAGTGCGAGAAAAGGCAAGCGTGGAAGATGCAAAAGTTGAGGACTCTTCAGAGAAAGAAAGTGACTCTGAAAATGAGATTTTGGAGGACATGGTTGAGGATGGTCATACTACAGAAAAGGTAGCAAAAATTGTAGAAGATAGTACAGATTCTTCAGATGAATTGGATCTAGAGCAAAAACAAGAAACAGAAGAAGTGGCGGATGAAGACGTTCAATTAGGTATTCTTACTGCGACTAACCGGGTAAAGAATAGTTCTCCAAGTGCGTCATCTTTTAAAAAGGAAATAATTAAGTTGGCTAAGAATAATAAAGAGGTCAGAGCAATACTACCCTTGCTGACAAACCTTGGTGTTCTTAACAGAGAGCAGATTTATATTGTTGGCATTTGCATGGATGTTTTTGAAGAGTCAGATCGTGACAGAGAAAAGGTAGAGGCTGCAATTGATGCTCTTGCCAGAAAAGGATTTATTGCTGGCTTTGAGTATAGCGAGAACGGCACTACAGAGGAAGCATTCTGTTTGTCGTCGTATTGCAATGGTTGTCTCAAGAAGAATAGCATTTCGGTACAGATGAAAGGATTCTGGGATTTATCATTTGGAGATGTAAAAATAGCTTCATCTGGAGAAATAGAAAAGATAGCTATGGAGAAGTTCGTTCGTAATAACAAGCGATTGGCAGAATATCTTTATACTGCCAAAGGCATTGTTGAACCGGATGAATATCAATCAATTAAACAGTCTATTAAGTGGCAAAATGATCACTATCAGATCGTTGTAATGAAGGACGGAGAAACAACTAATTGTAGTCTGTATAATCCTGAAGGTGTATCAGATGCGATTGAGGAATCGGGCATTCTCATTGTTGGAGAAGATGAAGTGGATGATTCAATTAAGCACGGCAGTAAAAAAGTATTTATTTGCCACAAGCAGTCAATTCGTTTGGTCGGAGATTCATCTGTTTTTTTGGAAGATGAGGATGATTCTGTAGAAGTATCAAATGGGGCAGAACTCAAGTCTATAGAAAAAGTTGATATTAAAAATGATATTAACGGCGGAACTGAAGAGCGCATAACAGGAGTCACAATGTCTGCCAATGTAAATTTAAAAAACGATAATTCGGAAGTGGAGGAAGAAGATAAGACAGAGAGTATTTCGGTAAAATCGTTACGGAAGAAAAATACAGTTCCTACGGATGAAGAATTCTGTACTGTTATAGAGCAGCTGCTTAACAGGGAGGTTAAAACAAAAGAACAGCTAACTTCATTGATCTCTCAGGTGGTTTTATTTTCCAAGGCTGTGGGAGATGTGTCTGAAAAAGAAAACGGCGTTCCTATAGATCATATAGAGAGTTATAAATTGTCTGCTCAGATAAGACTTGCTTCAAATCTGATGCTGAATGAATGTATTTATACTTCTGAATTCCTGTCATCAGTTTTTGTTGATCCTGCAAGTGAAGATCCAGCTTTAATGTTATCAGCATATTTATTTGCAATGTTAATGCCGGGGATGGCATTTGATTATGGTCTTAAAAACCAGACAGCAATGTTTCGTGAGAGATATGAGGATTATTTCAATAAGTTTACTGTTTTTAAACCGTTGTTTAACAAACTGATGAGTGTAAGAGAGGTGGCCGTTACTGGATTTACTCCTGCGTTCGTATCTTTGCTTGGTGACGAAGCCGAGAGCGAAAGATTTATAAATGAACTATGCCTATCAGCGAGAGAATGCCTTACAGTCAAAGCACCGAAGACAAGAATGAAGGCTCTCCCTCCTATGTATTCAGCATGCTTTGGAATAGGAAGTGAGCTTCATGATTGCATGTCCATTATCAGTGACAATAGGCAGGATAAGGACGATGTTGAATTCGTTGAAATGATACTCAGTGAATACTGTGACGAGCAGAATGGAGAGCACAGCTTATCAAGTTTCAAGATTGAGGATAAGCTTACGAAAGCTTGGTACGATGCTAATCCCAAAAATAGATTTAAACTGGAGTATGATGCGAGAGATCAGGCACTAAGACAGTTTTGGGTGCGGCTGGAGATAATGCAGGCATGGGTTGAGCATATCAACAATATGAACAACCGTAAACAGGATATATCGCGAATGAAGACCTTAAAAACAGATATTATTAAGTTGATACAGGTAATTCAGAAGGACTCTGCATGGAAGAACCATAAGAATGCAAATATTCTTATATGGGCATTGTCCTACATGCAACAGTACCTGAATGGACAGGTTGTAAAACTCAAAATATACTCTGAGTTTTTATATACTGGAATTCTGACGGTTGGTAATGATGGAATCCCGGTTATTGATCATAATCTTGCACGGGTTAAGTACTACGAGCCTTGGAGAAATGTCCTAACACATATTGTTTCAGCAAAAAAATCTGCCGCAGATGTCAAGGGAGAAATTTTGGGAGACAAACTTGATGATAAAGCCGATGAGGAGGGATTCAAAGATAATCTGCACCAGCTTGAAATGTTGGGCAAATTTTTAGAGGATAATGATGAGGATTATATTATCACTGAGGGACAGCTAAGGGATGCCATAGATTCTGCAGATGATAGGGCAACACGGTTCCAAGAGAAACTTGAACTGGCATATACATACAATCAGATTAACGAGACAGAAAAAGAGAATTTGCTTGGTATTGTTAATCAGTATAAGTCGGATTTTTATGAGTCTAAGGATTTTGCCTGTTGGAGAAGATTCCTTGAAGCACTTGAAAGGCAGATCACTGAATTCGCAAAAGGGAGAAAGAGACAGCTACGGGCAAGGCTGGATGCACGGCTGAATGACAATTCGGAGTCACCACTTTTAAATGAGGCAAATCGGCTTCTTGAGCAGGAAATGAATTTTGCGGTTACTGAAGAATACATAAATAGATTTGAGACCGGGGAAACAGAACTTGACGATGACATTATTCTTCATGACATTGACTACTTCAGCGATTTTCTCGAACAGGGTAATTTTGATCCGCTTTTGCAGGAATGCAGAAGGTGTAATGGTAAATCCTTGAGTGTATTTGGCTGGAATTATGTTGAACGCAACTTGCCAAGGGATTGGACATCACGGCAGAGAGAAGACAGCAGAAGCCTCGTAACAAATTGGCCGAAGAGAAAGGGAACAGCAACACCAGCACAGATAAGAGCTTTATTTACAGGCCTTGGATTTGAGGTTAATGATGCGGAACGAGTCACTGTAAAGAAAGAAGATGTATTTAAGGTCGGAGTGGTACAGACAGCTAAGAGTATGGCCGATTATCGACATCCTATTGCAGCATTTGGAACTCAGGTTAAGTCCCCGATAAATGCAATCATGCTTTTCGGAAATTATACTGAGAAGCAGCTTGTTGACACGGTTTCTTCATTGGATCTTGGAGGGATTTCTATTGTTTTGCTTGATAGACCGATTGATGTTGCAAGCAGGAGATTGATTGGCGAAATCTTCCATACGCAGACGTCAGGACAGAATCCGTTCTTACTGATTGACCAAGTATTGCTCTTATATTTGGCTTTACACCAAATCACAGAGCGTATGCCTGCAATGCTGAAATGTACGTTACCGTACTCAACATATCAACCATTTGTAAGGGATGGTGGATCAACCTCAGACGAGATGTTCTGTGGAAGGACACAGGAACTTGCCACAATTATAGATCCTAATGGTGCATGTGTAGTATATGGAGGAAGACAGCTAGGTAAGACGGCTCTCCTTGAAAGAGCAGAAAGCAGATGCTCAAAACCGAAAAATAAAGCTTTTGCTGTATACACTACGATTATTCGTATAAAGAACGAAAAAGAAGTTGTTGAAACTATTGTTTCAGACATAAACAAAAAGGCCGATGGGAAAATAGTGCTTCCGAAGTGTAATTCGATTAAGGAAATGTGTTCTGTACTCGGTAAGCTGTTACGTAGCAAACAGATTTCTTCGATGCTTTTACTGATTGATGAAGTAGATGATTTTCTTGCGTCAATTGCGGACGAGGCATATCGACCGCTTCAGCCTCTTGTTGACCTGAAGCGTGAGACAAAGAACAACTTCAAGTTTGTTATTGCCGGTCTGCATAATGTTTGCAGGGCTAAAAATGCCACAAGAGATAATGGCATCTTTGGTCAGCTGGGGACACCGCTTTGCATTAAGCCTCTGTCTCCTACAGATGCTCTGCAGCTTATTTCGAGACCGTTGCGTTACCTTGGGTTCCAGATAGATCGGTATCCACATCTTGAAACCATATTGACAAATACGAACTATTATCCTGGAATCCTACAGTTTTTTGGGTACATGCTTGTAGAAACCCTAACAGGTCAGTACTCAAAGTATTATCATGCAGCTGATGGAAATCCTCCATTTACATTACAGGATGAACAGCTTGGTGCTGTTATGAACTCTTCGGATTTGAATAAGAGTATCAAAGATAAGTTCAGGTGGTCGCTTGAATTGGATCAGAGATACTTTATGATTGCAAGATGCATCACGATGCTTTATCACTACTATGAAGAAGACCGAAAAGCAGGAACATGGCAGGGATTCTCTGTAGATGAGATTATACAGATGGCTGAGGAATATAACATTCATTGCCTTGAAAATGAATCCAAGAAAGATTATATCAATCTTCTTGATGAGATGGTCGAGATGGGTATCATTGGAAAACCTGATGAGAATCGTGATTTGTACAGGCTTAGAAGAAACTCGTTTGTGGACATTATTGGTGAGAACTTCGACATATTAGAAGCTGATATTATTAGTAACAACGAGGAGGCATAAAGATGTTTGATATTTCATGGGAAGAATTCTGGTGGAATAACATTACCGGAGCTCACGTTGTAGTTTCTAAGGTCGCTGATGCGTTGCTGGAGAATAAAATGGTTGTCCTGAAGGTGCCATCTGATTTGCCGTGGAGATATTCCATGAGAAGCTCTATCCATACGGCATTTCAGGAAAGAACGGACACCAGAGATGTAATCATTGAGGTTATTGATGTGGTCGATGATAATCCTGATGATTTAGAACCTGGACGTTTCTTGCTTCAAAAATATGCATCCTCATCTGTGGCTCGGGGATATAGAGAGAAATCTAAGATCAGCATGCAGAACTATATTACTCAGAAGGATGTTATAAAAAATCGTATTTTATGGATTAAAGGATTGGAAGGAAGTGTTGCAAATAAGTGGATTAAATTCTGCAAGGGATTTACACCTAAAACGGCGGCTGAGGGATTGTTTGTATTGGAGATACATGGCAGCGTAGAACCTTCGGAAAGTCGCTTTATTGAATATATTGATTTCAGTGATTGCGTTAGCAGTTATGATGTTCAATTGTTTAATGGTTTTGTATTAGACGAGGATGAAGAAATTGCATACGGATCAGATTTGTGGAAAAAATATATTTCCACAACGGCAGCTCTGGTTTGCAATGTGGATGCCGAGGTATCTGAACTGCTTCTAAGAGAAGTTGATTTCAGAAAAGAATCTGTAAGTGACGGAATCGCTCGGATAGCCGAAATGCCTGACTTTTTCATGCGAGGGGCTGAAGATGGATCTGAGCATGTTCTTTGGTTATACAGAAATAATAAGATTGCGGAACTGAATCACAGAATATGGGCTTCACAGGTACAAGTGCTGTTTCCCGTTATCGAGATGGAGAGGATTGAGATAATAGAGAAATATCGAGATGCTATCAGTCAGGCTCTTACGGATAATTACATTGCACAATATGGGGAACAGATAACAGACCCTATGGAAGTGGAATTGGGTTCTTTGTGTTTCATGATGAGCCACAGACAGGATGTTTACATGTATATGCTCTATATTCCTGATGAAACAGATAGAGAGCGCATTAGATTCTTGCACGAGTGTAGGAATCTACTTGCGCATGTTTCGATTTGCAATCCTGAGCAGGTTAGAAAATTGCTGGATAAGGAGTGAACTTGATGCAATGTATCAAGCATTTCTGAATGGAGGAAAAGCTTCATGGCGGATAAAAGCAAAATTGTAGAAAATAGCAAAGGCAAGCTGCTTAACATCTTTACAGAAGAGAAGGACAAGGAACAGATCTCCTCGCCATGTCCGATCTTTTCGAGGTTTTTATGGGGAAAATTGAGGTGGAAATGGGAGTCGTTACCGCATGGGAGGTGTTTCGCAATATTGAAGGCTTTTTTTGGTGAAATAGCAGCGACAATTAAAGGTGGATTTGACAAAAAATGGGAATGCTTGTAGCTGATTGTTCTTATTTCAGTCAGGGTGTTATTGACAGAATGAGAGAAGGAATTTATCACGCTGGACAATCCAGAGAAGTGGATGGGAATCTACGTTCTGCCATATTGGATGAGAACGAGCATATAGTAAAATTCTTCACTTTGAAAAAGACGATGGATAGCTTCTATTGAACACTTATGCGGCGTGGCTACAAATTGGCTACAAAAAATTTGAAACTATAGAGAAAATCAATATTTTCAGAAAATATGATGACAGAAACCCGTGAAAACATGCCATCTGTCACACAAGGCTCTTCCAACCTAATCTGTAAGGTTGGTAGAACAGTTGGTTCTGGTCGTGTGGCTACTATCATTGAGTAAATAGAATTCTTACGAATTCATTAGTAAAAAGCTAGATTTTATGAGGCTTTCTGAGAAATCGGGAAGCCCTTTTTGAAATTCTGCAACAGTGAAAGCGGTGCCAAAACGGTGCCATAAAAAAGAACTCCGATGAAATTTGGCACCATTTTCATCAGAGCTTATCTTTTTACCAACCCTTTATTTGTTTTACCTGTTCTGCCCGTTCCTTATCTTTGTGATACTGTAACTTGAATGGTATCGTTTCTACAACTTCTTTTCTTACTTCATCGTCCAACTGATAAAATGAAGTCAACGAATTATCTACATCAGGCATACTATTTTTGCCAAACAGATAGATAAGTGGATATAACGAATTTTTCAAATATACTTTTACTCGGTTTCCGTCAAGTGCGCCATTACAGTTGATTAAATGGTCGGAGATACAGTCGCAGGAAGCTTCTTGGCTTTGGTTTCCGTTTATTCCTTATGGCAAGCTGACTATTGTCCAAGGCGATCTGGGCGATGGAAAGACAACATATACGGAAAGAGGTCGTTAAAAATTTGGCTATCAAATGTGTACTGTATAGCTTAAGGAACAGGGCAAGAGGCTGACCGCCAAAGTAAGACGGACAACGGAAACAGATTAGCCGCTTGACGGATAAGGTCATGGAGCAGAGCGACACCATAGGCCGATTGCAGGAGGGAGTGCCAGCGCAGTTGGAGTGTATGAAAAAACTCTGCAAAGAGCGAAATAATCTGTATGAGAAGCAGAATGGCTTAATGGGACAGAAACAGAAGATTGAGAAGTCGTTGGAACGATAAGAAATGCAGGGCGCGGAGGTTGCTATGCCCTGTATTTTTTGTAATGAAATATACAAAACCAGTTGACCGGTTCGTTTATGCGCAACCCATGTAAGGAAGGGAAGAGTATGGAAAGGAAAGAATGAAAGTGGTATAATAAAATCTGCCAATTAGAGTGTTAAGAAGCCTGAAGAAAGCTGAGACAAGGATGCATCCATGAACAGTAGATACACAATAAGGAAAGAATGCAAAAATTTAATCTTATTTTTACTCATCTCTTTTTTGCTTCCTTTGGCATCTGTTGCGACGCAAACAATGATATCAAATCATTTCATTTGCTTTATACTTTATGGAATACAAGCCGCTGCTCCAACAATTTCTGCGATTATTGTACTTTGCCTGGACAAGAAAGTAAAATCATATTTTGCTCAAATGTTTCGGAAAGAACATTTAAAAATGGCTATTATTCTTCCATTTATTATAGCAGGTACGACAATGATTTTGGCAAAAATAATTTTTTGTGTCTTGTCAGGAAAGGCTTTTATGCTTGGGAATGTTTCGAGCATTCAATTTATTATTATATTATGGGCGCTTTTGGCGGAAGAGATAGGCTGGCGGGGATATTTAGAACCATGGCTTGAGGCGTACGGTCTTCATAGGCGGATCGTTCCCTGTATAGTAGGTGCGGTATGGTGCTTATGGCATTATCATTTCTTTTTACGGAATGGCATACAAGTGCCAATGCCGTTATTTTTTATTAGTTGTATTGTGGAGAGCTATATTTATAGTTTTTTAATGAGTGTTACCAATCATAATATCGTGTCAGCAATGATATATCATTTTGCGTGGAATTTATTGATACATGTAACAGCAATAAGTCCTGTGGATAATAATGGAAGCTTATTTCCATATATTATTTTAGTTATACTGGAAGTGTTGGTATTGCCTGTATGTTTGAGCGTCAGAAAGATCAATCAGCAGCTTGCCATGGAGCAGGATCGTATGTAGTACGGAAAGAAGATGGTCAAGAAAGGGATTTTATTATGAAACAAGATATTCAGGTTAGAAAAGCTATGGAGGCGGATATTGATTGCATCGAGAAATTGTATGAAGATATATGCGATTACCTGGAAATGCATAAAAATTATCCGAGATGGGAAAAAGGTATTTATCCGGCCCGTTGCGATGCAGAAAAGGGACTGGAGACAAATTCGTTGTACGTTGCCCAGATGGGGGAGAAAACGGTAGGGACGGTTATTTTAAACCATGAGCCGGAAGAAGGGTATAGAAATGGTAAATGGCTGACCGAGGATGATTATAGACATATTCATGTAGTTCATACCCTTGCTGTTCATCCGGATTTTCTAAAATACGGCATAGCAACAGAGTTATTGGTGTTTGCTGAACAGGTAGCGAGAGAAGAACAGTGTATAAGTATTAGGCTTGATGTTGTAAAAGGCAATATTCCCGCAGATCAGCTTTATCAAAAATGCGGATATCAGTTGATAGGAACTGTGAGCCTAGGATATGAAGAATATGGACGCCCCTGGTATAATCTTTATGAAAAAATATTAAACTAGTCGATGATATAGGAGTGACAGGAATAATATCGTGCAAATTGATAAAAATACCTTGAGAGAAGGGCTTAAAATATGTTACTATATATAACGTGTAAATTGAGTTGACGCCAGTATTTTTTTGTGGTATTATACAGCCCCTGCACATATTATATATAGGAAAGTATACGAGGTGATACGTATGAAGAAAGCTAAGGTCTTTATGGATGATTTTATGAATAAGCTGCGGGCGGATGATTATGAAAAGGATAATCAGCCAAATAAAGGACCGGAAATTAATGCAGAGTTCATTGCTGAGCAGTTATCTTCGTATGCTGATTTGCTAAATTCCGGGATTATTGAAAAAGTAACAGGCAAGAAATTGGTTAGAAAATGTTTCAGACAATAGACGAGCAAAAGGCGTTTTGCAGACAATTTAATATATCAGAAGAACGATTTCGGGAGGCCGCATTACCTTGGATTGAACTGGAATCGATAGCTGCGGATTACCAGAAAAGGAAGGATGGACATACAGCAACTGTAAAAAATTATTTGGAAAAAATAGAACAGTGCGAATATGTTCATTCTTTAAGTTGCAGGGTAAAGGATACTGCTCATCTGATAGAAAAAATTATTAGGAAAAATCCTAAATATTTACAACAGGGAAAGGCAATCACCAGTAGTAATTATTCGGTGTATATTAACGACTTGATGGGAATCAGGGCGTTGCTTTTGTTCAAGGAAGATTGGCTGGGGGTTCATGAATTTCTAATGGGGAAATTTAGGGATGATTTAGCAGAAGAACTGTTTGCATACATACATAAAGGCGATAGCAGAAGCTTATACGAAGGAAAAGTCCGAATTATTGATGAAAAACCGTACAGGTCGGTTCACTATTTGATTAGAGATAAAAAAACGGATTATGCATAGAAGTACAGGTCAGAACCCTGTTTGAAGAAGCATGGAGCGAGATTGACCATAAATTAAGATATCCATATAAGCTATCAAATGAAATGATTAGGTCATATTTGGAAATCATGAATCGTGCTGCTGGTATGGCAGATGAGATGGGAACATTTGTGCATGCATATTTAAAAGAATTTGAGAATGCGGTAAGAGCAGGGGTAATTAATGAAAATGAGGTATATAGTTATATTTTGGAACAAATAGAAAAATGTGACGATAATGGAATAAAAATTAATATAATAAATAAAATAAAAAGGGCGCAAAAGTACAAAGAATTGATGAGTGGGCCGGAAATGTTTGAGGATATTTTAAAGAACATGTAGGAAAGAGGAAAATCCGATGGAGGATAAGGATTACAAAACGTTAAAGGAAGAGTTAAACAGCACATTTTCTTTTGAATATTGTTTGATAGATATTTCAGATGATAGAAGGGGCTGGTACAGATTACATTTATGTGAATGAACGCTTTGTATTATCTCTGTTATTACAGGCATCAGGATGCTTTGATTCTAATGTAAAATGTGCAAAAGAGGACAAAGAAAAAGTTAAAAAATTAATAGAACAGATTTTCTATCATTTAAAATATAGAAATACAAATCCGCAGACTCTGGAGTTGCTATTAGTAGGGATAGGGAATGGCAAGCTGCTATACACAATCGGATAATCTGGTTACATAAATCATGCGCCGCCGTAGCATATATGGCGGCGTATTGCATTATGAGCCAGGAAATGAGGCAATGACAGGAGGAAATACCAATGAACATACAAAATTTCTGGAAAGCTGTGCTGAACCAGGACGCCGGAAAAATAAAGGAATATTTTCACGAGGATGCCTATGTAAACTGGCACTGTACCAATGAACACTTTTCGGTGGAAGAATATATAAGGGCAAACTGCGAGTATCCCGGGGAATGGGATGGAACGGTGGAACGAGTGGAATCGGCCGGCGGCTTGACGATTACAGTGGTAAATGTATATACGCGCGATAAAAGCCTTTCCTTTCATGTCGTATCTTTTATGAAAATAAGGGATGGCCGGATCAGCGCGCTGGATGAATACTGGGGGGATGACGGAGACGCGCCGCAGTGGAGGCTGGAGAAAAAACTGGGTACGAGGATTAACCGGCAGTTATAAAAAAAGAGGGAAAATGGACAAAACATCCATTGTAAGAAACAGGGAGCTTACATTATACTGTTATTAGTAGTTAAAATAATAATAGGGTGATAAGATTGAATATTGGTAATAAAATTGCAGAATTGCGAAAAGCGAAGGGGATGACACAGGAGCAGCTTGGCCGGCAGCTGGGAGTATCGGCAGCGGCGGTCAGCAAATGGGAAACAGCGGCTTCTTACCCTGATATTATGTTATTATGTCCATTAGCAAGGGCGCTTGGAACAAGTACGGACACTTTACTGGAATATGAGGAGAATTTATCGAGGGAAAAAGTGGCCGAATATGTGGGGCGAATTGTAAAAATGAAGCAGGAACTTGGGCCAAAAGCTGCGGAACAGGAGCTTGAGCAGATATTATGCCGTTACCCAAACTGCACAGAGTTACAATTTCATGCGGTCGCGTTGTTTACTACCTTCGGGCTGTCGAACGAGCAGGGAACGGAGGAAGACAGGCGCAGATGGGAGCAGCGGAAGAAGGAATTATTAACGAAGATTTGTGAGAGCAAAGATACGAATTATCTTCGACCGGCAACAGCGGCCATGGCAGCGATGGAATTGCAGGACGGCCGACTGGACGAGGCGGAAAGACTGCTGCGGGAACTGCCGGATATCCCGGAAGATACGACAGCATTATGGGTACAGCTGTATTTAAAAAGAGGAAAAACGGAAGATGCATTGGAACTGCTGCAAAAACGGCTTTGGACGTTGCTGTGCCAGGCAAGAGCCTGCCTGACGATGATGATCGAGAAAATACCGTTTGAGTGGAGCGAGACTTTGGAAATATGCGATTGCTACAGAAAGCTGGACGGAGTTATTCACGACGGAACCGGAACCAGCGATCTTATATTGGCAGCAGTATATGGGAGAGGTGGTAAGGAGCAGGAGGCGGAAGATTGTCTGAAAGCGTATTTGGAAAGCCCGGCCAGCCCATGGACGGATCCGAATCCGCTGCTGTTTTCCCGCATATTGACCAGGATTAACAGAGATCCGGTATCGGAAAAAGAGCAAAAGGAAATGATGCTGAGAGGCATTATGGCTGACGAAAATTTGGCAAAGCTGTGCGAAAAGAAGGAAATGAAGGAAATTCTCCAACGATGGATCGGGAAACAGATGATTTCTTAAAAATTTGAAAAAAAGGAGACATAAAATCCGTTAAAGAGTAAAATAGCATAGAAGAGATAACACAGAAAATGCTTCTATGCGGAAAGGCACGGGATAACGGATGGAGTACATAAAAGAAATCAGGAAGCTATGGATCGGGCAGCCGGGAACTTTTCCGGTTTTTCTGGAAGAAAACCCGGGGATTTTTAAGAAGGTGGATGCTGTGCAAAAGAAGGAAAACGAGAAGCTGATTGAGGAAATATCCCAAAAGATGCGTAAAAAAGCACAGCAAAGGCCGGAGGGTGAAGAAGAACGTGTACAGTGGGAATACGAACTGGAACAGGAATTAAAAGGATTTCTTGAAAAGGAAAAAATACTTTGCCTTTCCGAATGGATGGGCGGGGAATTATTGGACGCTTTTGAAAGAGAGACAAAGAATTTTATCGGCAGGGTCAGAGGATTTGACGAGGCGCTGGAACCGGAGCAGATATGGCAGGCCATGCGCAATTATTTTATTTATGGGATGATTGTGGAGATGCAGGGCGGGGAGCAGAATGCGGACGATCCCATCCTGGCGTACAGTCTGCTCTATCCGTATACCGATAACTATATTGACGATAAAAAAATTTCAAGAGAAAAGAAGGCGCAATATAACCGGATGATCGGACGGAAATTGAAAGGAGAAGCGGTGGAGCCGGGGAACCGGCTGGAAGAAAAGACATGCCGGCTGCTGGATATGATTTTAAGCGCTTATGAAGGAGAAGCAAAAAATAAGGTGGTGTCTGTCCTGCTTCAACTCTTGGAGGCCCAGAGCTGCAGCATCGGGCAGATGAAACAGGATATAGAGGAGGAACGGATTCTGGAGATTTCGATCCGAAAAGGAGGTTCCTCCGTATTGGCGGATTACCTTTTTGCCACTGAGGATTGGAGGGAACAGGAAGAGAAGTTTTATTTAAAGTTTGGCTTTATCCTGCAGCTGGTGGATGATCTGCAGGATATGGAAGAAGATGGGAAAGCGGGGAGCCATACCCTGATGACAAATGCTGCAAAAGAGAAACGGCTGGAAGAGCAGGTGAATCGTCTGCTTTGGTTTATATGGAGTGAAATCAGTGCTTTTGTTCCGAAAAATCCGCGTTTAAAGGAATTCGTACTGAAAAATTGTATAGAGATATCGATATTATCTGCTTCAGCCGTTGGGAGTGCCGGCGGAGGCATCCGTAAAGGGTTTTTTTCCGAAGGATATCTAAAAGCTTTGGAACCATATCTGCCAGTTTCCATAGAATTTATAAAAAGGATGAAGATACAGAAAAAAAGGAACGGTATGCCAAATAGTATGGTTATGCTATAAAATCACATAAAATACATAAAATTGAGCGGAGAGGATGTTGAATTTTCCAGTTAGAATATGATAGAATAGGAAAGAAGGACTATAAATACATAGGAGTGAAATATTGTGGAAATAAGCGATTACGAATTGCTGTTGGACTCTTTGCAAATGGCAGGGGTTTATGTGATAAGAAAAGATAACCACCAATTATTATATTTCAATAAATGGATGAAAAAGGCGGTTCCCGATATAAGACTGGGGACGGTTCGCCATGAATTATGGGTAAATCCGGTTTCAGGAGGCCGGAGGGAAATTGAGAATGAGAATATTGACGATGCCCATCCGTTGAAAGGAACGGCCAGAATAGAAGCGGCCAGGGTTTTATGGGAGAAAAAAATACCGGTGTCCGTAGTTACGGTGACCCCTCATAATGAAAGCACAATCAACCAGAAGGAACAGGAGTATATCAGCAAGAATTTGGGGAACCTGTTTTTTGCCATTTATGACATCAATTTACAAGAGGATATCCTTCATATGGTGAGTCAGCGCGAAGAAGTAAAAGACATTCTCAAGATGGAGATGAGTTTTACGGAAGCGATAGATATTTATTCCAAGAATTTTGTCCATTCTGATTTCAGGGAAGAATATGTGCGGAAAATGAGCCGGTCGAATTTGATGGAGAAGCTAAACGAAAATTGCCCCTTCGCGGCGATAGAATATCGCAGGGTTAAAAAAAACTCCGGGAAGATGCCGGAGGGGGACGGCTGGGTGCGCGCGACGGTGATTGCGACGGAATTTCAGGATGGAAAGCCTTGGAAGCTGCTTTATGTGGCGCAGGATATAACCGAGGTTAAGAAAAAGGAAGAAATGGAACATCTGATGCTGAAAGAAGCCTGCGAGGCGGCCAACCGGGCGAATGCTTCCAAGAGCGAGTTTCTTTCCAGGATGAGCCATGACATCCGTACGCCCATGAATGCGATTATCGGAATGACAACGATCGCAGAAGGGCATCTGGATGATGAGGAGCGGGTGGAAGACTGCCTGAATAAGATTACGGTTTCCAGCAAGCATCTGCTTTCATTGATTAATGAAGTGCTGGATATGAGTAAAATAGAATCCGGGAAGATTGATCTGGCGGAAGAGGAGTTCAATATATCCGATCTGATACAGAATCTATTGACGATGATACGTCCGAATACACAGGCGAAGAACCATAAACTGGAGTTGAATACGGCAAAGGTAGAGCATGAGGATGTTATTGGAGACGTCATGAGGCTTCAGCAGGTATTTATGAATATCCTAGGAAATGCGGTGAAATATACGCCGCAAGGCGGCACTCTGGAACTGGAGATCAAAGAAAAAGAATCGGAAAGAACCGGATATGGATGCTATGAGTTTGTGTTCCGCGATAACGGCATTGGCATGTCCGAAGAGTATGTAAAGAAAATTTTTGAACCTTTCAGCCGGGCGGAGGACACCCGCATCAATAAGATCGAAGGAACAGGTTTGGGGATGGCGATTGCCTTGAATATTATCCGTATGATGAACGGCGATATCAAAGTGGAGAGCGAGGTCAATAAAGGATCGCAATTTACCGTTACCGTATATCTGAAGCAGCAGAATACGGAAGCGCCGGATATGGAACAGATTGCCGGGATGCCCGTATTGGTTGTGGATGATGATATGATGGCATGTGAGGCGGCCTGTGCGATTCTGAATGACATCGGGATGAAAGGCGAATGGGTATCGTCGGGTAAGGAAGCAGCAGATCGGATCATGGAAGCGCGACGGGCAGGAAAGGAATTTTTTGCCGTATTGCTGGATTGGCAGATGCCGGACATGGATGGGTTGGCGACGGCGCAGGAAATCCGCCGGGAAGCGGGCGAAGGCGTACCGATCGTGATCCTGACTGCTTATGACTGGAGCAACGTGGAGATGGAGGCCCGAGAGATCGGGATAGCCGGATTTATTTCAAAACCCCTGTTTAAATCAAGACTGGTATATGTGCTGAAAAAAATAGCGGGAGCAGATGGCAAAAGTGAAGCGCCATCCGAAGGGGAATCCATCTGTCAGGATTTCCATGGAAAGAGAGTATTGCTGGCAGAGGACAACGAGTTGAACCGGGAAATTGCGGAAGAAATTATCGGAAGTACCGGGGTCACGATGGAATGCGTGGAGAACGGTCTGCAGGCGGTAGAGCGATTTAAGGAAAAAGGCTCCTGGTATTATGATTTGATTTTTATGGATGTACAGATGCCGGTAATGAACGGATATGAGGCAACCAAAACGATCCGGGAAATAGAACGGGAGGATGCTGCGCAGATACCGATCATTGCCATGACAGCGAATGCTTTTACGGAAGACATGATCGCGAGCAAAAAGGCAGGAATGAACGAACATATTGCGAAACCGCTGAATATGGACCAACTGATGAAGTGTATGGGATATTGGTTCGGAAAAACAGGCAAGAAAAAATGAAAAGGCAGTCACCCCTACATCAAAGGGGCGACTGCTTTCATAAAATATCCGGTCAGTTTAACGTGCCATTTTTCTTTTCGCACCGTTTCCATGGAGACCTGTCTGCATTTTGCGAGGGTCGCCTGGAAGTCGGCTTCAATCTGAGTGACACAATCGACGCCATATAAATAAGTGGCGCATTCAAAATGATGGTAGAGGCTGCGGTAGTCCAGGTTGATCGTTCCTACGACGGCTTCTCTGGAATCGCTGACGAATACTTTGGCATGTACAAAGCCTGGCGTATATTCGAAGATTCGTACGCCGGATTCTAACAAAGATGCATAATGCGTTTTTGCCAGAGCATAAGGAATGGACTTATCGGGAATTCCCGGCAATAGTAACACCACTTCTACGCCTCGTTCCGCGGCGAATTTCAATGCTGTTTCCGTTTCCCCGTCCAAAATCAGGTAAGGGGACATAATATGCACATATTTCAGGGAGCGGTTCAGAATATCCATGTAAACTCTTTCGCCCACCTTATCGTTGTCCAGCGGACAGTCCCCGTAAGGAATGACATAGCCTCCGGCATGGTCTGCCGGGAAGGACGGATAAGAAAGGAACTGCGCAGTTTCATCTTTTCTTTCATCAATGCCCCACATTTGCAGAAACATCAGAGTAAAACTTCTCACCGCATCACCTTTCAGCATAATGGCGGTATCTTTCCAATGTCCGAATTTCTTTTTTTCATTAATGTATTCATCCGCCAGATTAACTCCGCCGTTAAATGCCGTATGCCCGTCGATCACCAGAATCTTCCGGTGATCCCGGTAATTATAGTGGGTGGAGACAAAGGGAGAGACCGGGGCAAACATTTTGCATTTTATTCCAAGGGCTTTCAACCGTTTCGGATAATCGTGGGGAAGCAAGGCGAATTCGCAGGCCCCGTCGTACATGATGCGGACGTCTACGCCCTGCGAGGCCTTTTTCGCGAGTATTTCCAATATGCGGCCCCACATCAGTCCTTCATCGATAATAAAATATTCCATAAAAATGAAATGTTGCGCCGATTCCAACTGCTTCAGCATTTCTTCAAACTTATCTTCCCCAAGAGGAAAGTAAGTAACGGCCGTATGTTCGAAGACGGGATAACATCCGCTTCTGGCAATATAATGAGCCAACGCAGCAGCTCCCGGATTTTCAACGGAAAAACGTTCCATAACTTCCGCTGATTGGGGGATGCTTTTCCTGGTTGCATCAATGATTTCAAGGCTCCGTTTTTTTAAAGCCCTGTGCCCGATATCGCTTTGGGTATATAAAAATAAGAGAACTCCGAAGACGGGAAGGAGCATAATGACGATCAGCCAGGTGATTTTTGCCGTAGGGTTAATGCTGCTGTTCAATAAATAAATCACCATGAACAGGCTGAATAATGCGGTTCCGCCTAAAACATGAGGCAGAAATTCCTCAAACCACTGGAAGATTCCGAATAGAATCAATACTTGTACCGCCAGCAAAAGTAAAATCAGGCCAAAACGGCTGAATAGGGCGTGGACAATTCCTTTTTGACCCTTTTTCAGCAGAAGGAGCCCTTTGTTTTTATAGTTAGTCTGCATAAACGTTTCTCCTTTGTTGATTGATAAAATGAAAATGATGATATGGCAGGTTTACTATCAAATGAATTTTTTATATTATATACCGTACAGTAACAGTATGGTCAAGCCCAAATCTTCAAAAGAATACCATACTTAGAATTGACACTCCAAACCATGCAATGTTAAAATCATATCTGGAACAAATTCACGCAGAACGCAGGAGGATTCTTTATGCCAAAGAGGACAGACATTCATAAAGTGCTAATCATCGGTTCAGGCCCTATTATTATTGGACAGGCCTGCGAATTTGATTATTCGGGAACACAGGCGTGTAAGGCGCTTCGCAGACTGGGCTATGAGATTGTACTGGTTAATTCCAATCCGGCAACGATCATGACCGATCCGGAAACGGCTGACGTAACATATATTGAACCGCTGAATGTGGAGCGGTTGACACAGATTATTGAAAAAGAACGCCCAGACGCCCTGCTTCCCAATTTGGGAGGACAGTCCGGGCTTAATTTGTGCGCGGAATTAAATAAAGCAGGAGTTTTGGACAAATATAACGTAAAAATTATCGGAGTTCAGGCGGATGCCATCGAGCGGGGGGAAGACCGTATTGAATTTAAAAAGACGATGGACAGCCTTGGAATAGAAATGGCCCGCAGCGAAGTGGCGTATTCCGTGGAGGAAGCCCTTTCGATTGCGGAGAAGCTCGGTTATCCGGTTGTTTTGCGTCCGGCATATACGATGGGCGGAGCTGGAGGAGGCCTTGTTTATAATAAGGAAGAGTTAAAGACCGTCTGCGCCAGAGGCTTGCAGGCAAGCCTGGTGGGGCAGGTTCTTGTAGAAGAATCCATTCTTGGCTGGGAAGAGCTGGAGCTGGAGGTGGTTCGCGACGCAGAAAATAATATCATTACTGTATGCTTTATCGAAAACATCGATCCGCTGGGCGTACATACCGGAGATTCCTTCTGTGCGGCTCCTATGCTGACAATTTCTGAGGAATGCCAGAAAAGGCTTCAGGAACAGGCATATAAGATCGTAGAATCCGTCCAGGTGATTGGGGGAACCAATGTACAGTTTGCCCATGATCCCATTTCTGACCGTATTATCGTTATCGAAATCAATCCCCGTACTTCACGTTCTTCCGCATTGGCCTCTAAGGCTACCGGTTTTCCTATTGCCCTCGTTTCCGCTATGCTGGCGGCCGGGCTGACATTAAAAGATATTCCCTGCGGCAAATATGGGACTTTGGATCGCTATGTGCCGGACGGCGATTATGTGGTTATCAAATTTGCCCGCTGGGCTTTTGAGAAATTTAAAGGCGTGGAGGATAAGCTGGGAACCCAGATGCGCGCGGTAGGCGAAGTTATGAGCATCGGGAAAAATTATAAAGAGGCTTTTCAGAAAGCGATCCGCTCATTGGAAACGGGGCGCTATGGGCTGGGCCATGCAAAAGATTTTGATTCGCTGACAAAGGAAGAGCTGCTGCGCAGACTGATTACTCCGTCCAGCGAACGGCATTTTCTTATGTATGAGGCGCTTCGAAAAGGCGCGTCGGTAGAACAAATCTATGAGATTACAAAAATCAAAGCTTATTTTATCGAACAGATGAAGGAACTGGTAGAGGAAGAGGAAAAGATTTTAAAATACCAGGGCAGAATGCCGGAAGACGATGTGCTGATTGCGGCAAAAAAAGATGGTTTTTCCGATAAATATCTAAGCCGGATTTTGCAGATTCCGGAGGAGGATATCCGCCGCCGCCGTCTGGAACTCGGTGCGGAGGAGACATGGGAGGGAGTCCATGTCAGCGGAACAGAGGACAGCGCTTATTATTATTCTACTTATAACGGAGAGAAGAAGCCGGTTTGCGCCGATGGGAATAACGGGCAGAATAAAAAGATCATGATTCTGGGAGGAGGGCCGAACCGTATCGGTCAGGGAATCGAGTTCGATTATTGCTGCGTACATGCGGCGATGGCGCTGAAAAATCTGGGATTTGAGACGATTATTGTAAACTGCAATCCCGAGACGGTATCCACCGATTACGATACTTCCGATAAATTGTATTTCGAACCCTTGACGCTGGAAGATGTATTGAGTATTTATCATAAAGAGAAACCTTTGGGAGTGATTGCTCAGTTTGGCGGGCAGACGCCGCTGAATCTGGCGGCAGAACTGGAAAAGAACGGTGTTAAAATATTGGGAACGTCTCCTTCCGTGATTGATTTGGCGGAAGACAGGGATCAGTTCCGCGCAATCATGGAAAAACTGGATATTCCCATGCCGGAGTCAGGAATGGCGACTACGGTGGAAGAAGCGGTTTCTATTGCCGGAAAGATCGGTTATCCGGTAATGGTACGTCCTTCCTATGTGCTGGGAGGCCGGGGCATGGAAGTGGTATACGATGACGAAAGTATGGCCGGATATATGAATGCGGCCGTGGGCGTGACGCCGGACCGCCCGATATTGATTGACCGTTTTCTCAACCATGCGCTGGAATGCGAGGCGGATGCGATCAGCGACGGCACCCACGCTTTTGTGCCAGCAGTCATGGAGCATATCGAGCTGGCAGGTATTCATTCGGGGGATTCCGCATGTATCATACCTTCGGTTCATATTTCCGAAGAAAATGTGGAGACCATCAAAGAGTATACGAGAAAAATCGCGGAACAGATGCATGTAAAAGGGCTGATGAATATGCAGTATGCGATTGAAAACGGCAAGGTTTTTGTGCTGGAGGCCAATCCGAGGGCATCCCGAACGGTGCCGTTGGTGTCCAAAGTATGCAATATCCGCATGGTGCCTTTGGCGACGGATATTATTACTTCGGAAATTACCGGCCGCCCTTCTCCTATCACGGAACTGAAGGAGCAGGTAATTCCGAATTACGGGGTAAAAGAAGCGGTCTTTCCTTTTAATATGTTCCAGGAAGTCGATCCCCTGCTCGGGCCGGAAATGCGTTCTACCGGAGAAGTACTCGGTTTATCGGCTTCTTACGGGGAGGCTTTCTTCAAAGCACAGGAAGCGGCGCAGTCCAAACTTCCTCAGGAGGGAACGGTGCTGATCTCAGTCAACGATAAGGACAAGGGAGAGGTAGTGGAAGTGGCAAGAAGTTTTGCGGACGATGGCTTCCGCATCGTTGCTACCGGAGGGACTTATGATCTGATCAGGGCAGCGGGCATTCCGGCCACGAAGGTGAAAAAGCTTTACGAAGGCAGACCGAATATCGGTGATATGATCACAAACGGAGACATTCAGCTTGTGTTGAATTCCCCGATCGGTAAAGACAGCATTCACGATGACAGTTATTTAAGAAAAGCGGCGATTAAAGCAAAGGTTCCTTATTTTACGACTGTTGCGGCGGCAAGGGTGACGGCGGAAGGGATTCACTATGTCAGAACCCATGAGGGAAGCGGGCTGAAATCCTTGCAGGAGCTGCACAGTGAGATTCATGATAAATAACGATAGTTTTGCAAATAGATCGATAGGAAAACGGAATGAAAGCGAGGCAGAAATGAAAATATTGTCATTGGAACAGGAATTGAAGAATAATGATTACCCGGGTAGGGGGATCGTGATCGGCAGATCGGAAGACGGTACGAAGGCAGTTACGGCATATTTTATTATGGGAAGGAGTTCAAACAGCCGGAACCGGGTGTTTGTAACGGAAGGAGAGGGGATTCGGACGGAGGCGTTCGACCCGTCCAAACTGGAAGACCCGAGTCTGATCATTTATGCGCCGGTCAGGGTGCTGGGAGAAAAAACGATCGTGACAAACGGAGACCAGACGGATACGATATACGATGGACTTCGGAACGGGCTGACTTTTGAACAGTCGCTGGAAAGCCGTGAGTTCGAGCCGGATGCGCCTAATTATACGCCGCGGATTTCAGGGGTGATGAAGGTCATGGACGGCAGGTACAGCTATGCCATGTCTATTTTAAAAAGCGATAACGGAAGGCCGGATTCCTGTAGCCGGTATACATTTTCTTATGCAAATCCGGCAGCCGGGGAAGGATGTTTTATCCATACATATATGCACGACGGAGATCCGCTTCCGAGCTTTGAGGGAGAGCCGAAAAGGGTCGGCATCAGCGGGAATATCGATGAATTTGCAAAACAAGTGTGGGAAAGCCTGAACGGGGAAAACAAAGTTTCTTTGTTTGTAAGATATATCGATATTGCAACAGGAAATTGTGAAACGAGGATCGTAAACAAAAATCATTAACGGGATCGGGAGAAAAGGAGAAAAACGGAAAATGAATGAAATTCAATTAAAATATGGATGCAATCCCAATCAAAAACCCTCAAGGATATATATGGAAGACGGGAGCAGCCTGCCGGTGGATGTTTTAAACGGAAAGCCGGGATATATCAACTTTTTGGATGCGTTTAACGGCTGGCAGCTTGTGAAAGAATTGAAGGAGGCTACGGGGCTTCCGGCGGCGGCTTCTTTTAAGCATGTGTCTCCGGCAGGGGCAGCGGTAGGACTGCCATTGGATGAAACTCTGGCAAAGATATACTGGGTGGACGATTTGGGGGAACTTTCTCCCCTTGCCTGCGCCTATGCGAGAGCCAGGGGGGCGGACAGGATGTCCTCCTTCGGAGACTTTATCGCATTATCGGACGAGTGCGATGCGGATACGGCCAGGCTGATCAAGCGGGAGGTGTCCGATGGCGTGATTGCGCCCGGTTATACGGAAGAAGCGCTGGCATTGTTAAAGGAAAAGAAAAAGGGCAATTATAATGTGATTCAAATAGACGCTTCTTATGTTCCGGCGGAGATAGAACGAAAACAAGTATACGGTATTACATTTGAACAAGGGAGGAATGAGCTGGATATCGATGGAGGGCTTTTGTCGAATGTAGTGACACGGAATAAAGACATACCGGAAGAGGCGATGATGGATTTGAAGATCGCCCTGATTACATTGAAATATACGCAGTCTAACTCGGTCTGCTATGTAAAAGGCGGCCAGGCGATCGGCATCGGAGCGGGGCAGCAGTCGAGAATTCACTGCACAAGGCTGGCTGGGCAGAAAGCGGATAATTGGTATCTCCGCCAGGCACCGCAGGTACTCGGCCTGAAATTCCTGGATTCCCTCGGCAGGGCGGATCGGGACAACGCTATTGATGTATATATTGGGGAGGAGTATGAAGATGTCCTTTGCGAAGGTGAATGGCAGAAACGCTTCCAGGAAAAACCGCCGGTATTTACAAGGGAAGAAAAGAGGGCATGGCTGGAAGGAAATAAGGCGGTAGCTTTGGGTTCCGATGCATTTTTCCCGTTTTCCGATAATATCGAGAGGGCGCATAAGAGCGGCGTTGAATATATTGCACAGCCGGGAGGCTCCGTAAGGGACGATCTGGTAGTGGAATGCTGCGATAAATATGGTATGGCGATGGTATTTACAGGAATCCGGCTTTTCCACCATTAGAAGGGAGGAAAAGGCACCGGCGGATGTTAATCATTTCTTTTAAAATGCCGATATTAACATTAAGCGGTTATTGAAAATGGTTATCGGATGTTTCCAAAATGGATTTTGGAAAATAGAAGATTGAAAATTGAAAATTTTCAATCCCAAGTTTGTGTCTGCGCGGCATCAACAAACTTGATATGCGCAAAAAGCCGCGCAGAAATGGAGTAAAAGATGATTCAAGGAGGATGAGCGTTATGAATGGAATTAACCAGAGTGCCTATGTGAATTCCATAGCGTCGGAGTATCAGAATACAAGGAGCTATGGGGCAAGGGACGAAAGAGTAAAGAAACAGCCCGCCGCATCGGAGAAAGAAAAGCTGAACGATGTAAAGGGCAGGACGATCGGAGAGCCGAAACTCAGCGATAAGGCGTTAAAGTATTACGAACAGCTGAAAAAGAAATATTCCAATATGGAATTCGTTCTCGTTTCCCCGGATAAAAAAGCGGAAGTGGAAAGAAATAAAGGCATGTATGCCAGCAACAAAGAGCTGCTGGTGCTGATTGACTCGGATAAGATCGAGCGGATGGCGGAAGACGAGGAATACCGGAAAAAGTATGAGGGTATCTTAAGCAATGCAACTTCCCAGGTAGAGATGATGAAACGGCAGCTTGGAACGAATGCAAACCAGGTAAGCTCTATCGGGATGTCTTTTGACGACCATGGAAATGCGTCTTTCTTCGCGGTAGTGGACAAATCCCTGGCGACGCAGCGGGAAAGAATAGCCGCAAAACGGGAAGAGAACAGGGAAGCGAAGAGAGCGGAGGCAAAAAAGGCGGAGAAGGAAAACGAAGCGGAAAAGCTGGATAAGAGCCATAAAGTAACCGTTACCGCCAAGTCCTGGGATGAACTTTTAAGAAAGATCGACAAAGTAGTGATGTCGGATGGGGCGGACAGTATGCTGACAAAAGGGGAACGCAATATTGGGCAGAATTTTGATTTTTCGCTTTAAAAAGTATTTTTCATTATTTTGGTGATTTAAGCCGGAGGCAGCAATGTCCTCCGGCTATTGTTTTTTTGGATAGCGGGGAGGAAATTCGAGTAACAAAGCCGGCGGCCATGGATGGGACGGGCGGGAAGGGAGAAAGGGAGGCGGGGCAAAGGGGAGCTGCGAAACTCGTTGCACGGGGCATTCCGATAAGCCTCTAAAACGAAAATCGTGTTCAGCAGAGGCTTCCACGATTTTTGAGTCTTATCTCCATCGTGCAAAAAGAGTTTGCGCAGCTTCCCCTTCGCCCCGCCTTCCTTTCTTCCTTCCCGCCCGTCTCATCCATGGCCGCCGGCTTTGCTACTCGAATCTTCATTCCAATACCCCTGCTCCAATAAAAACCGCCGGTAAATTATTTTAATCCGTGGAATACTACCAAAATGCTACCGTAGGAGTATGGATTTTTGGCAAAAAATAAGATATTTTAAAGGTGCAGCTAAAAATAAAAACACAGCGGCACGGCGGTAAAAAATATATTGCCAGGCGGAAATGGATAATAGGGGAAGGCGATAGTTTTGCTGAATCTTCCGTCGGTATGTGCCGGGAAAATCTTTTTTGTGCCATGGAGCCGGAACCGTAAAAACATGAGGGCTTCTGCCCGAATGTTTTTTGCTTTCCCGGGTCTGGCGGAATGCCTGGCACATTTAGATTTTCCCGGCACATACCGACGGAAGATTCCCACAACCTTCCCTCCCCAATGATCCGTACCGCCGCCCAACCCAAACAAAAGGAGGAAAAACATGTACTGGTTATGTTTCATAGGAACAATGATACTCATCGTATCTCTTGCAGGTCTGATGTCAGGAGGAATTAACATCGCGGTATTGGATATCCCCAGCCTATTGATGATCTTGCTGATCGGTGCCAGCGTTTTGATTGCTTCCGGGCTTTGGAAAGATTTTGTCAATGCGTTCCGGTTTACCATGGGAAAAGGGAAGAAGGCCGGATTGTCGGAAAGAAAGAGGGCCAGGGAAGCGGTGGAACTTTTGATGAAGGCGGTAAGATATGGGGGAGCGTTTATCGCTTTGATGAATTTTGCAAATATTTATAATACGCCGGATGATCCCTGGGTATGGCGGGCGAATCTGGTGGTCATATCCCTGACGTTATTGTACGCTTATGCGGTCAACGTATTGCTGCTGCCGGTCAGGAGCAGATTGAATGTGGGAATTATCGAATATATGCAGACCGGGGATGACGGGGAAAATAAGGAAGATGAAAAAGAGGAAGAATAAGGCCTTGGGAGGGGACGGAAAGACGGGTGGATGATGAAAATAGGAAAAAGAGTGACGGCCGTCCTGCTTTATCTTATTCTGGTATCGCTGTTTCTTGGTTTGCGGATAGGAGAACTGCTGGACATCGGGCAGATTCTGCTGGTATTTGCAGGTGGAATGATGTTATATATGGCAGGGATGGAGAAGGGAGACTGGAGGAAGAGGAGGAAACCGGATTGGAAGATGCTGGCCAGGGATGCGGTTTATGCAAGTTTTATCGTGACATTTGTGTTGTTGTTCCTAATGCTTTCGGAAGGGCGCATGGCCGGAGGGGAGGGGGACTTGGCGGAAGGGATGGCATATGATGGAACGGTTGGTGCAAAAGCCCGTTCTTTTATGCGGGGCATTGCATTAAATATGCGTCCCCTCCTGTATGGAATCTGTATTTGGATCGCGCTGGGCGGTGATGAGGAAAAAAAGCGGGATCCGGGAAGGAAGAAGGAAACGGAGGAGGCATGGACGGCGCAGGAAGCTTTCCGGCGTTTTCTCGAACTGGGACTTACCAGAAGGGAGGCTGAGATCGCGGTACAGGTGTGCAAAGGGTTGGGCAATAAGGAGATCGGGCTGGAATTGAACATCAGCGAGGCGACCGTAAAAAAACATATTTCCCATATTTTTGAAAAGCTGGATGTGGAAAAGCGGCAGGAAATCATGGAAAGCGGCAGGAAATCATGGAAAGGTTGACGTGATGCCCCGAGTATGGCATTATGGATATATGGGTTGCGTAGTTGCGCGGCTATCGGAAAATCGCGGAGGAACCGGCGGTCGGATGCCGGGACTTGCGGCGGAGAGAAAGAGAGGGTATGGTTATGAGATTAGTAACGCGATCGGACTTCGATGGTCTTGCATGCGGGGCTTTGCTGAAGGAAGCAGGGGTGATAGACCATTGGAAATTTGCCCATCCGAAGGATTTGCAGGACGGCCTGGTAGAAATTACGGAAGACGACTGTCTGGCCAATGTGCCTTTTGTGGAGGGATGCGGACTTTGGTTCGACCATCATTCCAGCGAATTTGAAAGAAATGAGCTGGAAGGAAAGTATAAAGGAGAAAGCCGGATAGCGCCTTCCTGCGCCAGAATTATTTATGAATATTACGGCGGCGAGGAGAGGTTTCCACAGTTTCAGGATATGATGGCGGCAGTGGATAAAGTGGATTCCGGAAATCTGACGATCGATGAGATACAGAATCCGGAAGGATGGATATTGGTTGGATTTTTAATGGATCCAAGAACGGGGCTTGGAAGATGGAGGAATTTTACGATTTCCAATTATCAGCTGATGGAGAAGCTGATCGATGCCTGCCGCACGATGACGACGGAGGAGATTCTTGCTCTTCCCGATGTAAAGGAACGGATTGATATTTATTTTGAACAGGCGGAAAAATTTAAAGAAATGGTAAAGGCAAATACGAGAGTGGAGAAGGATGTGATCATTTCCGATCTAAGAAAGACAGATCCTATTTACTCCGGCAATCGTTTTATGATCTACAGCATGTACCCGGAGCAGAATATTTCTGCATGGATCGTCAGCGGAAAAGGCGGGATGGGATGCTCGGTGGCAGTCGGATACAGCGTATTGAACAGGACTTCCGACGTGAATGTAGGGAAGTTGATGCTGAAATACGGAGGCGGAGGCCATAAAGCTGTGGGAACTTGTCAGTTCAAGGACGAAGATATTGACGAAATGCTTCCGAAATTGCTGGATGAATTAGTAAACGGTATAAAGGATTAGTATTTGGGAAATCAGAACCACCGGTTAGCCGGTGGTTTTGATTTCCTGAACGGGCCGGCCAAAGCGGGAGGGAGACCGATGGTTCCGACGGGCGTATGCCGGAAAGCGCGCGGTAGTGTGGCAGTGTGTACGGTTTACAGAAAGGATATGTAATACATTGAAAAAAATAGCGGCGGTTATTTGCAATTATAATAAGAAAGATTATGTGGCCGAATGCATACAAAGTGTGATGGAGTCGTCGTTCAAAGATATGGATATCATAGTCGTGGATAATGCCTCCACAGATGGTTCGGCGGAGCATATCAAGAACAGGTTCGGAAACAGGGTAAAACTGTTTGTAAACAGGACAAACCTGGGAGGAAGCGGGGGTTTTAATACAGGAATAAGATATGCATTGGAAAAAGGATACGAATATGTATGGTGTCTGGATAACGATGTGCTGGTGGATGAGAATGCGGCAGCGGAATTATACGCTTTTCTGGAAGGACATCCGGAGGCAGGGATGGCCGGATCCAAAGTATATCATATGGAAGATCCTGACTATGTGCAGCAGTTCGGCATAGATATTGTCTGGGATGAGTATTGCTGTGAGGCAAAATATTCGGGGAGGCCGGAGGACGGTTCCATGCCGGAAGTGGTGTATGCCGACGCGGTGGCCGCCTGTTCGGTGTTGGTAAGAACTTGTGTGATCCGAAAGATCGGTGTTCTTCCGGAAGAAAATTTCCTGTATTGGGATGACACGGAGTGGGGATACCGGTGCAACCTGGCGGGGTATAAAGTGGCCTCCATCGGAAGTTCCAAGGTTCTGCATTCCATGGGAGCGAAAAAGGAGAGCGTGAATACATTTCCGCTTTACTATGCATGGCGGAACTGGATCCGTTTTTTTATGAAATATACGGCGGAAGAAAAACGGGAAGATATGTGCAGCGCTTTTCTGGAAGGGATTTTTGACGTGGTTTATAATGACCTTTATCTGGGAGAGGAAAATCGGGCAAAGACGGTAATGTACGCCTATGACGACGCCATCCATGGAAGGATGGGGAAGGCGGAGGAGAGCAAGATTTTTCCGGTGGTGCATTCCACAAGGAAACTGGAAAGCCTGATCGAAGGAAAACAGGAGATCAGGATATATGCGAACGGCTTGGAACGACAGGCGGAGCAATTTGCGGAGAAAATAAAGGTTTTGGGGGAGAAACGGGGGAAGCCCGCCAGGACGGAAGTACTTGCAGGGCGTTTTATGGGAAAAAATATACCGGGCCATGGGTTCTGTTCTTTTACGATGACAGAAGATATTTTCCGTCTGGATGACCTGGAACTGGATACATGGTATGTGGATTGGGAAGGAAGAATACTGTCCTCGGAGGAAGATTTGTTTTTGGTTTTAAACCGTGAATACAGCCGCCGCATGTTTGTATTCGGCCAGAAGGGGTTGTTCATGCATTGGGTGGATAAAGTTTTTTTATAATTTTTTAATTTCCCTTTTATTGCTATCCTGCCGGGAAAGCATTAGGATAAGAATCAAATGGGACAGTCCGGCGGTAAGAAGGCTGCCAGGATTTTTATGGTTAAAGGGGCGTTATTATGTTCGGCTATGTAATCATCAATAAAGGAGACATGAAGTTCAGGGAATTCGATATATATCACGCATATTATTGCGGGTTATGCCGGAAGCTAAAGGAAAAGTACGGGCTGCCGGGACAGATGACGCTGTCCTATGACATGACTTTTGTCATTTTGCTGCTGACCGGCCTTTATGAGCCGGAGGAAGTCAGGGGAAGCTGCAAATGCGCAGCCCATCCGATGAAAAAGCATATGACGAGGATCAATGAATTTACGGAATATGCGGCGGATATGAATCTGTTGCTTTCCTATTATAAATGCAAGGACGACTGGCAGGATGAGAAGAAATACCGGCAGAAGGTGTATGCAGGACTTCTTGAGAAAGGCTATCGGAGGCTTGAGAAAAAATACAGGGGAAAGATGCGAAGGATAGAAAAACGAATGGCGCAGCTGGGCAAAGAGGAAAAAGCACAGTGCAGGGATATCGATAAGATGTCGGGGCTGTTCGGGGAAGTAATGGCGGAAATCGTAGTCTGTAAAGAGGATGTATGGAAAGAAAGCCTTTACCGGCTCGGGCTTTATCTGGGAAAATTCATTTATTTATGCGATGCTTATGAAGATATTGAGAAAGACTTGAAGGACGGAAATTATAATCCGCTGGCATGGATCTGCGAAAGCCCGGATTTTGAAGAGCAGTGCAGGGAAATATTGACGGTGATGATGTCGGAATGTTCCAGGGAATTCGAGAAACTGCCGATTTTGGAAAATGTAGAAATATTGAGGAATATTATATATTCCGGCGTATGGTACCGCTACGAAAGGGTATGCGCGAAGCGGAAATCAGAAGAAAAGGAACAAGGGAAGGAAAATGAGCAATCCTTATGAAGTTTTGGGAGTGTCGGGGGATGCTTCCGAAGAGGAAATCAAAAAAGCATATCGGTCTCTAAGCAGACGATACCACCCGGATGCCAACGTAAATAATCCGAACAAGGCCCAGGCGGAGGAGAAATTCAAACGGATCCAGGAAGCATACCAGCAGATTATGAAAGAGAGAACAGACGGTGGCCGAGCGGAGGGCGGTGGATACGGAAACTCCCGCTACGGAAGTTCCGGCTATGGAACTTATGGATCAGGAAGCTATGGATATGGCAGCCAAGGATACGGCAGGAGAGAAGAAAGCGGCTATGGAGGCGGTTTCGGAGGTTTTGGAAGCTTTGGGGGATTCGGAAGCTTCGGGGGTTTTGGCAGCAATACGGGATATGAGGAGGACGGCCATCTGCGGGCTGCCGGGAACTATATCAGAAACGGATATTTTAAAGAAGCGAGAACGGTGCTGGACGATATGAATGCGAGTGAACGCGGGGCAAGGTGGTACTATTACAGCGCCCTGGCCCACGCAGCCCTTGGAAATACGGTGGCGGCCATGGAACATGCGAAACGCGCATCGTCCATGGAACCGGGAAACATGGATTACCGGAATTTGATATACCGGTTTGAAAACGGAGGAGCGCGGTACCAGCAAAGACAGTATACTTACGGAAATCCCTATGCCGGCGGAGGAAATATGTGTATGAGGCTTTGCATTGCAAATATACTGTGCAATATTTGCTGTAACAGCGGAGGCTTGTGCTGTGGCGGTTTTCCCTACCGCCTGTAGCCTGCCCTGCACTCCGCCGGACCACGTGGAATCTGAAATTTTTTTTAACGCTGCCAGCGGCCGGAAGCGCCGCAGGGAAGAACCAGCCCGTTTGCCTTTACAGGCAGCCCGATCTCATCGGCGCTCACCTGTCCTCCGAAGCCGGGAACGATGGCGGTATGGATCATATAGGACAGGACGGCGGGCTGCAGCCCTGTCGTATAGGAATTGATCAAATAAAAAATGGCATCTTTAGATAAGATCTTTGCGGTTTGTTCGATAAAAGGAAAGATGCTTTCCTCTATTTTCCATATTTCGCCCTTGGGTCCTCTGCCGTAAGAGGGCGGATCCATGATAATTGCGTCGTAGGTATTGCCCCGGCGGATCTCACGTTCCACAAATTTTACGCAGTCGTCTACCAGCCAGCGTATGGGTGCGTCCCCAAGGCCGGAAGCGGCGGCGTTTTCTTTTGCCCAAGTCACCATTCCCTTCGATGCGTCCACGTGGGTTACTCTTGCCCCGGCTTTTGCCGCCGCCAGAGTGGCACCGCCCGTATAGGCAAACAAATTCAGAACGCTGACAGGTCTTTTGGCTTCGCGGATCAGGGAGGAAAACCAGTCCCAGTTGACCGCCTGTTCAGGGAAAAGGCCGGTATGCTTAAAGCTAAAAGGCTTTAAACGGAAGGTCAGTTCTTTATAATGAATATTCCATTCGTCGGGCAGATGAAAAAATTCCCATTCGCCGCCGCCTTTGGAACTGCGGTGGTAATGGCCGTTCCTTTTTTTCCATCCGGGATTTGTTTTCGGCGTATTCCATATGACTTGCGGATCGGGGCGTACTAAAAGATACTCCCCCCAGCGCTCCAGTTTTTCGCCGCAGGAAGTATCGAGGACTTCATAATCTTGCCAATGTTGTGCTGTCCACATATTGGGGTCTCCTTTTTTTCTGTATTAATGTTGAATAAATCAAATATACATGAGAGAGTGTGGTTTGGCAAGGGGATGTTATATTTCGCAGGAAACAGAGAAGAACAGGGAGCAGGGCGGAAAGGAAAGACTGGTGTGGTTTATGGCGCTTCGTCCTGATTCCCGTCTTCCGGCGCTGTCTTTTCCGCCTCTTTGAGCAGCTCAAGGTTTGCCAGTTCGATTTCGGACAGAATGGTATCATCTATATTTTCGGAGGGAACATACCATGATCTGTCGTTAAAATACTTATCCAGGTCCGGGCTTTCAAACTGCCAGCCGTATCGGGCATAGATTTCATTACGGGCAATGCGCAGCTGCCCTTTGGTCATACCCGACAAATCAAAAGGTTCCAGCTTCCGGCTGTTGCTTTCGGGCAGCATATATTGCCCTGCCGTTTCGCCGGATAACTGCCTGATAAAAGCCGTTGGCATCTCGTCCCATGCTGTTCCTCCGGTCTGTATACTATTGATCAGCCGGATCTTTAAAAGGGTTTCCACACCTTCATCCGCTGCATACAAATGAAATATGTCCCTGTCATAAATTGCTGCCGCCGAGCGGTCATATCCCATAGAATGCAGCTGCTCTATCAGTTCTGTATGCTCCTTTCCTGTGCCGCTAAAATCTGAACCGACTTTAAATACTTTGAACATTTCCGTAAAACGGCTGCCATCATAATAAAATGCTGCAAGATCAATACATACGCCGTCTGCAGAAACAAAGGTATTCTGCCAACTATCCACATAAATATATTTGCCGTCCTTAACAAGAAAACGGATTTCGGCGCTGTCGGTGTTTCCAACAAGCAGGTTATCCAAGATAACAATGTCTGCGGCTTTGACCGCCTGCCCGTTTCGGTATTCGTACATTACGGCTGCTATTTGGTAAGTCTCGTCCGTCTCCTTTAAATCAAGTGTTAAAAGTTCCTGCACACCGTCCCCGTCAAAATCCCATAGACTCGTACACAAACATCCTGCTGGTTTTTCGGGGATTCCTTTCAGACCCTGCGTATAAAAATAGTCGTAATATTCTGTCGTTGTTTTCTCATAAATCAGGCTCAAATCGGACAGATCGCATACAGGAAGGTTCTGGGCATACAGGTTCAGTTCTTCCTTCGTCTCTGCCGCCGAATGCCCATCCGTAATCGTATCCATATCCTGTCCTTGATCTTTTGCTGCCTCAGATGCCTGTTCTTCAGAGACCTGTTCTGATGATATCTGTTCCTCCCATTCTTTTTCTTCTTGTGCCGGCACTTCCTGAATGCCGCAGCCTGTCAGGGCAAATAAGGCTGCAAACAGCCATAACTTCAGTCCATGTTTCATTTTGTTTACCATTCCTTTTCTATTTTTAACTGTTTTGCTCCATTTCTATATCATTTTTCGGCACAGCACGGTTGTTTCATAATAGTTCCGGAATTATACTTATAATTAGTAATGAATTAGTAATTTAACTAAAATAAAAAAATGTAATTTAACTAAAATAAAAAAAGGACTTGCATTTCCAAAAAATATCAGGTATAATACCTAATGCTGTGGCATGATAGCTGTGAAGCGTGAGGTTGCTGCCCTGGAGGCAGGTTTTTCCGTGGAGCGAATGTCAAGAAGGCCGGTAAAAGGCTGAAAGAAACTGACGACAAGTCACTGTACAGACATAATGTTACCAAGTAACATAATGTTACTTCGAGTTAGTGTAACGGTGTGTGGGAACTGCAAGTTCTAATACGGATAAAAGTCATGTTATGGAATTTATCAGGACACACACGGACGAGTGTACAGTCACCGCTTGTCGTACTTAAGGATTAAAAGTGCGAAAAGGAGGCGACTTTTTTTATGGCAAGTCAAGTAATGAGAATTACCTTAAAAGCTTATGATCATCATTTAGTGGATGCATCTGCCAAAAAAATCATTGAAACAGTCAAAAAGAACGGATCCCAGGTGAGCGGACCGGTACCCCTTCCGACAAAGAAGGAAGTAGTTACGATCCTCAGGGCGGTTCACAAGTACAAGGATTCCAGGGAACAGTTCGAGCAGAGGACACATAAGAGGCTGATCGACATCATTACGCCGACACCGAAGACGGTCGATGCATTGCAGAGACTTGAAATGCCGGCGGGTGTATATATTGACATCAAAATGAAGAACAAATAAAAACAAGAGGTTCTTCATTTTCAATGAAAAAGCAACCCCTACTAGTATGCATGGTTTTGGAGGGCGGAAAAGTCCGAAGGGCCAGGCCGCTGTAGAACAAACAGGAGGTAGAAATGAAAAAAGCGATTTTAGCAACAAAGGTCGGAATGACCCAGATCTTCAATGAAGACGGTTCGCTGATTCCGGTAACGGTACTTCAGGCAGGGCCTTGCTATGTAACACAGGTGAAAACAGTAGAAAACGACGGTTACAAGGCAGTTCAGGTAGGTTTTGTCGATAAGAAGGACAGAATCATCAATAAGGATAAGGGCGGCAAAAAAGAAGTGATCCACAGACACGGCACAACGAAAGCCATGAAAGGACATTTTGATAAAGCCGGCGTTTCGAGCAAGAGATATGTAAGGGAATTCAAATTCGAGAATTCCGAAGAATATGAACTGGGCAAAGAGATCAAAGCGGATATCTTTGCGGCAGGCGATAAGATAGATGCTTCCGCGATCTCCAAGGGCAAGGGTTTCCAGGGCGCGATCAAAAGACATGGACAGCACAGAGGCCCCATGACCCATGGTTCCAAATTCCACCGTCATCAGGGTTCCAACGGCGCATGTTCTTCACCGAGCCGCGTATTTAAGGGAAAAGGAATGCCCGGCCATATGGGCTGCGTAAAAGTTACGGTGCAGAATCTTGAAGTAGTGCGCGTAGACGCGGAGAAGAATCTGATCCTTGTAAAAGGCGCAGTGCCGGGACCGAAGAAAGCTCTGGTAACAATAAAAGAAACCGTTAAGGGTTAAGCCGAGACGGGTGAAAGGAGGACCATACAGATGGCAAACGTATCTGTTTATAATATGGAAGGCAAGGAAGTTGACAGAATCGACTTAAACGATGCGGTATTCGGTGTTGAAATTAATGAACATCTGGTACACATGGCGGTCGTGCAGCAGCTTGCGAATAAACGTCAGGGAACACAGAAAGCGAAGACCCGCTCCGAAGTTTCCGGCGGTGGAAGAAAGCCCTGGAGGCAGAAAGGAACCGGACACGCAAGACAGGGTTCCATCAGAGCTCCCCAGTGGAAGGGAGGCGGCGTTGTTTTCGCTCCGGTACCGAGGGACTATTCCTTTAAGATGAACAGGAAGGAAAAACAGGCAGCGATCCGTTCCGCATTGACAAGCAGAGTGCAGGGAAATAAACTGATCGTTCTTGACGAGTTGAAACTGAACGAAATCAAGACAAAGGATATGAAAAAAGTTCTTGATAACCTGAAAGTGGGCAAAGCGCTGGTAGTAACAGGGGTTATCGACCGGAACGTGATCATTTCCGCAAGAAATCTTCCTGATGTCCGCACTTCTTATGTGGCGGTTGAACATGAAGGAGACGAGAAAAAAGTAAACAGCACGATCAACGTTTATGATATTATGAAATATGATACCGTAGTCCTGACCAAGGAAGCGGTGGCAAATATCGAGGAGGTGTACGCATAATGGCAAATATCCAATATTATGATGTGATCCTCAAACCGGTTATCACTGAAAAGAGTATGGCTGGCATGAGCGAAAAGAAATATACTTTTTTGGTTCATCCGGAAGCAAACAAAGTACAGATCAAAGAAGCTGTAGAGAAAATGTTTGAAGGAACGAAAGTAAAAAAAGTAAACACGATGAACCTGCCCGGGAAAGTAAAAAGGCGCGGCATGACCTATGGAAGAACCGCGAAAAGGAAAAAGGCGATCGTGCAGCTGGCAGAGGACAGCAAGGATATCGAGATTTTCGCTGGCCTGTAGTAGTGTGAAGAGAAGTTCTAAGGCTCACAGCAAGGGCTGTTTTGCGGAGGACTTCTAAGTTCCGCGCGGAAGAATGCCTGAAATGCGGCATTCTTCAAGGGTTATCTAGAAAGAAACAGAATGTATGCGGCAGGGGCTGCCGCGCAAAGCTAAAGTAAAGGAGACTTAAGTCATGGGAATTAAGACATATAACCCATATACACCTTCAAGAAGGCATATGACGGGTTCTGATTTTGCCGAGATCACAAAGGATACTCCTGAAAAATCCCTTTGTGTTTCGTTAAAGAAGAACGCCGGACGTAATAACCAGGGTAAAATTACGGTAAGACACCGCGGAGGCGGACATAAAAGAAAATACAGATTGGTTGATTTTAAGAGAAACAGCAAAGACGGAATGCCGGCAAAGGTTATCGGCATCGAGTACGATCCGAACAGAACGGCAAATATTGCATTGATCTGCTATTTGGATGGAACGAAAAGCTATATTATCGCTCCTCAGGGGCTGACAGACGGCATGACGGTTATGAACGGGCCGGAAGCGGAAGTAAGAATTGGAAATTGTCTGCCATTAGAGAATATTCCGGTTGGTACCCAGGTTCATAATATCGAACTGCTTCCCGGAAAGGGCGGCCAGATGGTACGTTCTGCGGGCAACAGCGCACAGTTAATGGCAAAAGAAGGAAAGTATGCGACACTCAGGCTTCCTTCCGGCGAGATGAGAATGGTTCCGATCAAATGCCGCGCAACGGTCGGCGTTGTAGGCAACGGAGACCACAACCTGATCAATATCGGTAAGGCAGGGCGCAAGCGCCACATGGGCATCCGTCCTACGGTACGTGGTTCCGTTATGAACCCGAACGACCATCCGCACGGCGGCGGCGAGGGCAAGACCGGTATCGGACGCCCGGGACCGAGCACACCTTGGGGCAAACCGGCTCTCGGCCTGAAGACGCGTAAGAAAAATAAAGCGTCGAACAAGCTGATCGTAAGAAGAAGAGACGGCAGAAGCATCAAATAAATGATTTTGCTATTAATAAATAGGAGGAAGAACAATGGCTAGATCACTGAAAAAAGGACCATTCGCAGATGAAAGCTTGCTGAAAAAAGTAGATGCTATGAATGCGGCAGGGCAGAAACAGGTAATTAAAACCTGGTCCCGCCGGTCTACGATTTTCCCTTCATTTGTAGGGCATACATTTGCGGTTCATGACGGAAGAAAGCATGTACCGGTATATGTGACAGAAGATATGGTTGGTCATAAGCTCGGCGAGTTTGTGGCGACCAGGACTTATAGAGGTCATGGAAAAGACGAAAAGAAATCGAAAGTAAGATAAGGAGGAGCAAAAAATGGCAAAGGGACATAGAAGCCAGATAAAGAGAGAAAGAAACGCGCAGAAAGATGTCAGGCCTTCCGCTAAGTTATCTTACGCCAGGATTCCTGTCCAGAAAGCTTGTTTCGTTCTCGATGCCATCAGAGGCAAAGATGTGACGACCGCGCTGGCAGTTTTGGAATACAATCCGAGATATGCTTCGGGCGTTATTAAGAAATTATTGGAATCGGCAGTTGCAAATGCTGAATATAAATATAGCCAGGATCCGACGAAATACCCGAATCCGGAAAATCTTTATGTAGCGGAATGCTTCGCAAATAAAGGACCCACAATGAAGCGGGTAAGACCGAGAGCACAGGGAAGGGCTTACAGGATCGAAAAGAGAATGAGCCATATTACAGTTGTGCTTGATGCAAGATAAAGAAAGGAGAAAGGTTATTAATGGGACAGAAAGTTAATCCTCACGGCTTAAGGGTCGGCATTATTAAAGAATGGGATTCCAGATGGTATGCTGATGCTGAGTTTTCAGACTTCTTAATCGAAGATTATAATATAAGAAAATTTCTGAAAAAGAAATTGTACAGTGCCGGAATTTCCAAAATCGAAATTGAAAGAGCATCGGACAGAGTTAAAATTGTTATTTATACGGCAAAACCGGGCGTTGTAATCGGTAAGGGCGGCGCAGAGATCGAAGTGACGAAGAAAGAACTTTCCAAGCTTACGGATAAGAAGGTTTTAGTCGATATTAAAGAAATCAAAAGACCGGATAAGGATGCTCAGCTTGTGGCTGAAAATATTGCACAGCAGCTTGAGAATCGTATCTCCTTCAGACGTGCGATGAAATCCTGTATGGGAAGGACGATGAAGGCAGGTGCTTTAGGAATCAAGACCTCCTGTTCAGGACGTCTTGGCGGCGCGGATATGGCACGTACCGAATTCTACAGCGAAGGAACGATCCCGTTACAGACATTGAGGGCTGATATCGATTACGGCTTTGCAGAGGCCGATACAACTTATGGTAAAGTTGGCGTGAAAGTATGGATTTACAAGGGTGAGATACTTCCGACTAAGAATAAAAACGAAGAAAAGGTATCTTCGGAGGAAGGGAGCGATAAATAATGTTAATGCCTAAAAGAGTAAAACGTCGTAAACAATTCCGTGGTTCTATCAGGGGCAAAGCAACCCGTGGAAATAAAATCACTTACGGAGAATACGGTATTGTGGCAACAGAGCCTTGCTGGATCAAGTCAAACCAGATAGAAGCGGCCCGTGTCGCTATGACGCGTTATATTAAGCGTGGCGGTAAAGTCTGGATCAAAATTTTCCCTGACAAGCCAGTAACAGCAAAACCAGCAGAAACACGTATGGGTTCCGGAAAAGGTACCTTGGAATACTGGGTAGCAGTTGTTAAGCCGGGGCGTGTAATGTTTGAGATTTCCGGTGTGTCCGAAGAAATAGCAAAAGAAGCATTACGTCTTGCTACACACAAGCTTCCATGCAAATGTAAAATTGTCTCTAAAGCAGACTTGGAAGGCGGTGCATCAAATGAAAACTAAGAAGTATGTAGAAGATTTAAGAACAAAATCAGCTGCAGAATTAGCGCAGGAATTAGTAGCTGCTAAAAAAGAACTTTTCAATTTGAGATTCCAGAACGCAACAAATCAGTTAGACAACACGGCAAGGATCAAAGAGGTAAGAAAGAACATCGCAAGGATCCAGACCATCATTACGCAGAAAGAAAAAGCTGCACAGTAACCTGATTGTTAGAAAGGAGAATCGATCGTGGAAAGAAATCTGAGAAAAACACGTACTGGAAAAGTTACCAGTAATAAAATGGACAAAACAATCGTTGTTGCCATTGAAAACCATGTAAAACATCCTCTTTACGGCAAGATCGTAAAGAAAACCTATAAATTGAAAGCTCATGACGAGAAAAATGAATGCAATATCGGCGATACCGTAAAGGTAATGGAGACAAGGCCGTTGTCCAAGGACAAGAGATGGAGACTGGTTGAGATTATCGAAAGGGCTAAATAATCGGTCCGCCATAGCGAATTTAAGAAATTTTGGAAGGAGAAATAGAGTATGATTCAGCAAGAGAGCAGACTTAAGGTTGCTGATAACACAGGTGCAAAAGAGATTCTCTGCATCAGAGTTATGGGTGGATCTACAAGGAGATATGCACGTATCGGTGATATCATCGTTGCCACGGTTAAAGATGCAACACCCGGCGGTGTTGTAAAAAAAGGCGATGTAGTAAAGGCTGTAGTTGTCCGTACTGTAAAAGGCGCACGCCGTAAAGACGGTTCTTATATTAGATTCGACGAAAATGCTGCTGTCATTATTAAAGATGATAAGACTCCGAGAGGAACACGTATTTTTGGACCGGTGGCGAGAGAGCTTCGTGAGAAACAGTTCATGAAAATTGTTTCTCTGGCTCCGGAAGTATTGTAAGGAGGTGCCGGAATGGCTACATTGAAAATTAAAAAGGGCGACACCGTAAGAGTAATCGCCGGCAAAGATAACGGTAAAGAAGGAAAGGTCGTATCTATCGACAGGAAAAATGGCAGAGTGCTGGTAGAAGGCATCAATATGGTAACAAAGCATATGAAACCTTCGGCAGCTAACCAGAATGGCGGAATCGTTCAGAAAGAAGCTCCTATTGATATATCCAACGTAATGTACCTTCACAAAGGAAAACCGACAAGAGTTGGTTTTAAGTTCGAAAATGATAAAAAGGTTCGTTTTGCAAAATCAACAGGGGAAGTTATCGATTAATTCTAAGGAAGGAGGTCTAAACGCGTGAGCAGACTTAAAACGATATATAAAGACGAGATCGTAGACGCTATGGTCAAAAAGTTTGGATATAAAAATATTATGGAAGTGCCGAAGCTCGAAAAGATCGTTATCAACATGGGCGTTGGTGAAGCGAAAGAAAATGCGAAAGTTCTGGAATCCGCAGTAAAGGATATGGAAACCATTACCGGACAGAAAGCAGTTATTACAAAGGCAAAACATTCGATCGCTAACTTCAAGATCAGAGAAGGCATGCCTATCGGATGCAAGGTGACGCTTCGTGGGGAAAGGATGTATGAATTCCTTGACCGTCTGGTAAACCTTGCTTTACCCCGTGTACGTGACTTCAGGGGTGTAAATCCCAACTCGTTCGACGGAAGAGGAAACTATGCGCTGGGTATTAAGGAGCAGCTGATTTTCCCGGAAATCGAATATGATAAGATCGATAAGATCAGGGGTATGGACGTTATTATCGTAACAACAGCGAAAACAGACGAGGAAGCCCGTGAGTTATTGAGATTATTCAATATGCCGTTCGCAAAATAAGAGGAGGTAAGTCCATGGCTAAGACAGCGATGAAAATAAAACAGCAGCGCAAACCGAAGTTCTCGACGAGAGCTTATACCCGTTGCAGAATATGTGGCCGCCCACATGCTTATTTAAGAAAATACGGAATTTGCAGGATCTGCTTCCGTGAGTTAGCATATAAAGGCCAGATTCCTGGCGTGAAGAAGGCAAGCTGGTAAAATCCAAAAGAATTTCTAAGGCGTCAGAGGACGCCGCCTAAGAAATGCTATATTTGGATTCGAAGAATGCGTTCCGCATTCTTCTGGGGCAATTCCAATGCCGAAAGATTGATAAGAGCATAGGTATTTGTTCTTCAGGCATGATTCAAGTCAATGAGAGAAGGAGGAAACTAAATCATGACAATGAGTGATCCTATTGCAGATATGCTTACAAGAATCCGTAATGCAAATACTGCAAAACATGATACAGTGGATGTTCCGTCTTCGAAGATGAAGCTGGCGATTGCTAAGATTCTTTTGGAAGAAGGGTACATTAAAAAATTTGATGTAATCGATGATGGTAATTTTAAGACGATCCGTATTGCTTTAAAATACGGTGCGGATAAGAATGAGAAGATTATTACAGGGCTGAAGAGAATTTCTAAACCTGGTCTGCGTGTATATGCAGGAAAAGAAGAACTTCCGAAGGTGCTTGGCGGTCTTGGAATCGCTATTATTTCCACGAACCAGGGAGTAATTACGGATAAGAAAGCAAGAGAACTTCAGGTAGGCGGAGAAGTATTAGCATTCGTTTGGTAAATATAGATTGATAATAGAAAATAGGAGGTACGGGCATGTCACGTATAGGAAGAATGCCAATCGCGGTTCCGGCAGGAGTAACGGTGGATATCGCAGAAAATAATAAAGTGACTGTAAAAGGTCCGAAAGGAACACTTGAGAGAGTGCTTCCTGCGGAAATGGAAATTAAGTTGGACGGCGGCCAGGTAGTTGTTTCAAGGCCGAACGATCTGAAGAAAATGAAATCTCTTCATGGTCTTACGAGAACCCTTATCAACAATATGGTAGTAGGCGTTACACAGGGATATGAGAAGAAGCTGGAAGTAAACGGCGTTGGTTACAGGGCGGCAAAGGCCGGCAAGAAACTGACATTATCCCTTGGATATTCCCATCCGGTAGAAATGGAAGATCCCGAAGGAATTGAAACGGTGGTAGAAGGACAGAACGTTATCATTGTTAAGGGTATTAATAAAGAAAAAGTTGGCCAATTCGCAGCTGAAATCAGAGATAAGAGAAGACCGGAACCTTACAAGGGCAAGGGTATCAAATATGCTGATGAAGTAATCAGACGTAAAGTTGGTAAGACTGGTAAGAAATAGATAAGGAGAGTATAAGAATGGTTAAAAAAGAATCTAAATCAAAAATCCGTGTTAAGAAACACAAGAGAATTCGTAACCGTTTCAGCGGAACAGCACAGAGACCGCGTCTGGCTGTGTTCAGAAGCAATAATCATATGTATGCTCAAATTATCGACGATACAGTTGGAAATACTTTAGTTGCAGCTTCTACACTGGAAAAGGAAGTAAAGGCCGAACTGGAGAAAACCAATAACGTTGATGCGGCGGCATATGTTGGAACGGTTATTGCCAAGAGGGCTCTGGAAAAAGGTATTACGACAGTTGTCTATGACAGAGGCGGCTATATATATCATGGAAAAGTTGCAGCATTAGCTGAAGCAGCCAGAGAAGCTGGCTTAATATTCTAGGAAGGGAGAGAAAATCACATGAGACGTACAATCATTGATGCAAGTCAGTTTGAATTAACTGAAAAAGTAGTTGCTATCAAGCGCGTAACCAAGGTTGTAAAAGGTGGTCGTAACTTCCGATTCACAGCTTTAGTTGTTGTTGGCGACGGGAACGGGCATGTAGGCGCAGGACTTGGAAAAGCAGCAGAAATTCCCGAGGCGATCCGCAAGGGAAAAGAAGATGCGGCTAAGAATCTTGTAGCTGTTGCCTTAGACGAAAATAACAGTATTACGCATGATTTCCTTGGGAAATTCGGTTCTTCCACCGTGCTTCTGAAGAAGGCACCGGAAGGTACCGGCGTTATTGCCGGAGGCCCGGCGCGTAGCGTGTGCGAACTTGCAGGAATCAAGAACATCCGTACAAAATCCTTAGGTTCCAACAATAAGCAGAATGTTGTTCTTGCAACGATCGCAGGTTTAAGCCAGTTAAAAACTCCTGAAGAAGTTGCCAGGAACCGCGGCAAATCTGTAGAAGAACTGCTCTAAGCGGTTTTTCCTGAAAGGGTGGAAAGGAGAGAATAGAAGTGGAAGATAAGAAGTTAAAAATAACATTGGTGAAATCTCCTATCGGAGCAATACCTAAGCATAGGAAAACAGTTGCTGCAATGGGGCTTCGTAAGCTGAACAAGACTGTTGAACTGCCTGATAACGCATCGACAAGAGGACAGATCCAGCAGATTAGACATTTGGTTAAAGTAGAAGAAGCATAAAGAGATAAGGAGGTGCCAGGAAATGGAATTATCAAATTTAAGTCCTGCAAAGGGTTCCAAACACAGTGATAATTTTAGAAGAGGCCGTGGACACGGTTCAGGAAACGGGAAGACAGCCGGAAAAGGACATAAAGGACAGAAGGCCCGTTCCGGAAGGACGAGGCCCGGTTTTGAAGGCGGCCAGATGCCGTTATACAGACGTATTCCGAAGAGAGGATTCAAGAATTTCAACGCTAAGGAAATCGTCGCAATTAACGTAAGTGCCTTGGAAGTGTTTGATAATGGCGCGACAGTTGATGTGGATACATTGATTGAAAGAGGCATTGTGAAAAATCCCAGGGATGGCGTTAAAATCCTCGGAAACGGAGACTTTACTAAGAAGCTTACAGTAAAGGCTAATGCGTTCAGCGCATCGGCAAAAGAAAAAATTGAAGCTCTTGGTGGAACAGCAGAGGTGATGTAATGTTTGCAACCGTAAAGAATGCATTTAAAATCAAAGAGATCAGAAAAAAGGTCTTTTTCACCTTCCTCATGTTAGTTGTGATCCGGCTTGGATCACAGCTTCCTGTGCCGGGGGTGGACAGACATTATTTTTCGAACTGGTTTGCGGCACAGACAGGGGATGCATTTAACTTTTTGGATGCATTTACGGGTGGTTCGTTCCTCAATATGTCCATTTTGGCATTAAACATTACCCCTTATATCACGTCATCTATTATTATGCAGCTCCTTACAATAGCGATTCCAAAGCTGGAGGAGATGCAACGTGACGGGGAAGACGGGCGGAAGAAGATAGCTTCTATCACGCGTTATGTGACAGTTGCCCTTGCATTGCTGGAGTCCGGCGCTATGGCGATCGGTTTCGGCAGACAGGGATTGCTGGAAGAATACAACGCCCTGAACGTCATTACGGTCATTGCCGCTATGACTGCCGGCAGTGCATTTCTTATGTGGATCGGTGAACGGATCACGGAGAATGGCATAGGCAACGGTATATCTATTGTACTTGTAATTAATATCATTTCCCGTCTGCCGCAGGATATCAATAATTTGTTTGAGCAGTTTGTATATGGAAAATCTACGGCTCTTGCCGTTGTGGCTGCTGCTGTTATCATTGCGATCATCATCGGGATGGTGGCTCTGGTTGTTGTTTTAAACGGCGGTGTGCGCAAGATTCCGGTACAGTATGCAAAAAAAGTGCAGGGAAGAAAAATGGTTGGCGGCCAGACAACGAATATTCCGCTGAAGGTAAATACTTCGGGAGTTATTCCGATTATCTTTGCATCTTCCCTTATGCAGCTTCCCCTTATTGTCAGTTCTCTTTTTAACTATCAGGGAACGGGCGCAGGCGCGGAAGTCTTAAAGGCTTTGAATTCGTCAAACTGGTGCAAGCCGAGCCAGCCTGTTTATTCCATCGGGCTTTTGATCTATATTGTGTTAGTTATCTTTTTTGCTTATTTCTATACGTCAATTACGTTCAATCCGTTGGAAATAGCGGATAATATGAAAAAGCAGGGCGGATTTATACCGGGTATCAGGCCCGGAAGGCCGACCAGCGAATATTTGACCAAAATTTTGAATTATATCATTTTCATCGGCGCGGTCGGTTTGACGATCGTAGGTATCCTTCCGTTTGTATTTAACGGCATTTTCAATGCCAGCGTATCTTTTGGAGGAACCAGCTTGATCATTATCGTAAGCGTTATTTTGGAAACGGTGAAACAGGTCGAATCTCAGATGTTAGTCCGCAATTATAAAGGTTTTTTAAATGATTAGAGGAAACTGCAGATGGGCACTCGCTTTGCGTGTGTCCATCTGTCGTTACACTTTGGCGCAGAAAGGAAGGATTTTGTAATGAAGATCATTATGTTAGGGGCTCCCGGGGCAGGAAAGGGAACACAGGCGCAGATGATAGCCGATCAATATCATATCCCCCACGTTTCGACAGGCGATATTTTCAGGGCAAATATTAAAAATGGAACGGAACTTGGCATGGAAGCCAAGAAATATATGGATCAGGGACTGCTGGTACCGGATGAACTGACCGTAAAAATCCTTTTAGACAGAGTTGCAGAGGAAGATTGCAAAGAAGGTTATCTTTTGGATGGTTTCCCGAGAACGATTCCACAGGCTGAAGTTCTTGACAAAGCCCTGACGGAATTGGGCGATGAGATAGACTATGCGATCAATGTGGATGTTCCTGATGAGAATATCGTAAAGAGAATGTCGGGAAGAAGGGCATGTCTGTCATGCGGCTCCACTTATCATATGGAACATATTCCTCCGCAAAAAGAAGGAGTCTGCGATAAATGCGGAAACGAACTGGTGCTTCGCGACGATGACAAACCGGAGACCGTTTTGAACCGTTTGGAAGTATATCATAAGCAGACCCAGCCTTTGATTCAGTTTTATGAAGAAAAAGGAGTGTTAAGGACGGTGGACGGAACGAAACCGATGAAGGAAGTATTTGATTCTATCGTGGAAATATTGGAAAAGTAAGGCGGAGGTTTGGTTATGTCAGTGTCGATTAAGTCCGCCAGGGAAATTGCTTTGATGCGGGAGTCCGGCAGAATACTTGCAGAAGTTCATGAACGTTTGAAAGAAGAGATAAAACCGGGGATTTCCACTTATGAGATTGACCAGATAGGGGAAAAGATGATCCGCAGCTATGGATGTACCCCCAGTTTTTTAAACTATAATGGCTATCCGGCGTCCATATGCGTGTCCGTGAACGACGAGGTGGTTCATGGCATTCCGAATAAGAAGCGCATTCTGAAAGAAGGGGATATCGTCAGCCTGGATGCGGGAGTTATATGGAAAGGCTATCATTCCGATGCGGCGAGAACTCATGGAGTAGGAGAGATCAGCAAGGAAGCGCAGAATTTGATAGATGCGACCAGGCAGAGTTTTTATGAAGGAATTAAGATGGCGGTCAGCGGAAATCATTTAAATGATATATCAAAAGCAGTGGATAGTTATATTTCATCTTTTGGATATGGGATCGTACGCGATTTGGTGGGCCACGGCGTAGGAGCGAATCTTCATGAAGATCCCCAGATTCCCAATTTTGCGCAACGCAGGAGAGGAACAAAATTAAGACCGGGGATGACTCTGGCGGTGGAGCCGATGATCAATATGGGAGGCTGGCAGGTGGAATGGCTGGAAGATGACTGGACTGTGGTAACAAAAGACGGTTCGTTATCGGCTCATTACGAAAATACCATTCTCATTACCGACGGCGAACCGGAAATATTGACGATACTATAGTGGAACGGAAAACATTTCATTGGTGCGGTATTGCAGATAGAGGTTATGATATGCAAAGTTTGCGGCATGCGAGGGTATTACAACTTTGTGCCTGTTGCCCAAGACTGCGGGCTGAGAGAAAGGCATGGTTATTCATATGAACGCTGGTATGACAGGAATGTTGGCGACATCAAAGGCAGGACACGACAAGGATACGGTATATATCATAGTAAAGGAAGAAAATGAATATGTATATGTATCGGATGGGCGGCTGAAAACGTTGGAAAATCCAAAAAAGAAAAATAAAAAACATATTCAGATAATAAAAAAAGAAGCCGATGATATGTTGAGGGAGAAGCTTATAAACGGCCAGCATATATATAATGAAGAAATCAGGAAAGCGATAGGAGGTTTTATATGTCAAAGGCAGATGTAATTGAAATTGAAGGCACGGTAGTTGAAAAGCTGCCGAATACGATGTTTCAGGTTGAGCTGGAGAATGGTCATAAGGTTTTGGCGCATATCAGCGGTAAACTGAGACAGAATTTCATCCGTATTTTGCCCGGAGATAAGGTTACTTTGGAGTTGTCTCCTTATGACCTGTCCAAAGGACGTATTATCTGGAGAGATAAGTAAAAGAAAATCAGGGGGCAGGGGATGAAAAACTATTGAAACGCAGGACTATTGAAAAATCTTGGGAAATCCCTTGCAAATGACGTTGTTCCGTGATATAATGTAAAACGGTCTTTTTTGAAGACCTGTAGGTTACGGAAAGGTACGGAAAGGACATGGTGAATTGAAATGAAGGTTAGATCATCAGTAAAACCGATTTGCGAAAAATGCAAAATCATCAAGAGAAAAGGAAGAATCAGAGTAATCTGCGAAAATCCGAAACACAAACAGAGACAAGGATAATCCCTGCCGGTTTTTCTTATAAACGATAAGAGGCAGTGGGTTCTTGTCTGGTTATTATATATGAAATGGAAAATAAGCGGCAGCAGTATTCAAACTGCCGGTTCAGCATAAATAACTGGAGATAAGAGCCTGTGGAGATTACTTGTTGATACTGAAACTACTGTTTTGCCAACTGTTAGAAGCAGTGGGACGGAGTTTTGGAAAGATCGGATTGATTTTTCCGGTTGGGCGCGGGAGCGCCTCAATCAGCTTAGTAACTATTTTAGTAAATGGAGGAAATGCAAATGGCTCGTATTGCAGGTGTAGACTTACCCAGAGAAAAACGTGTAGAAATCGGACTCACATATATTTATGGGATCGGAAGGGTAAGTTCCAACAAAATTCTTGCGGTTGCCCAGGTGAATCCTGATACCCGCGTAAGGGAATTAACAGATGAAGAAGTAAAAAGGATCAGCGAAATCATTGAAAAAGATTATATGGTAGAAGGTGATCTCAGAAGAGAAGTCGCTATGAACATCAAGAGACTTCAGGAAATCGGATGCTACAGAGGTATCCGCCACAGAAAAGGACTTCCGGTTCGCGGCCAGAAGACAAAGACAAACGCCAGAACAAGAAAAGGCCCCAAACGCACCGTTGCGAATAAGAAGAAGTAGGAAGTAAGAAGTAATAGCAGGAATAATAACAAGAGTAAATGAATAGCAGAGAAAGTAGGTTAGTTTAAAATGGCAAAGAAAGTTGCAAAAAAAGTAACAAAAAAGCGTGTCAAGAAAAACGTTGAACATGGACAGGCACATATCCAGTCTTCTTTTAACAATACGATTGTTACATTGACAGACAACGAAGGAAACGCCCTCAGCTGGGCAAGTGCCGGTGGTCTTGGCTTTAGAGGTTCAAAGAAATCTACTCCGTATGCAGCACAGATGGCAGCAGAAACTGCTACGAAAGCTGCGCTTATACATGGCTTAAAAACCGTTGACGTTATGGTAAAAGGGCCGGGTTCAGGACGTGAGGCAGCCATCCGTGCATTACAGGCTTGCGGGCTTGAAGTGACAAGCATTCGTGATGTGACACCGGTACCGCACAATGGATGCCGTCCGCCGAAGCGCCGTCGCGTATAATCAGGTGCTTTTGGCAAAGAAGAAATGCAATAGCAGGAATTTCCGTGACCGAAAACGGTAATTAGTTGGAAGAATGCGTAGGCAGCCATGCGGAATAACATTGATGCGGGCAGTTTACGCTGTAAACAATAATCAAGAACAGAGCGCATATAAAAGGCAGCAGCCGGAATGTCTCTGGATCTATCATGAAAGGAGCCGAAAATGGCAATAAACAGAGTACCAGTTTTAAAAAGGTGCAGGTCTTTGGGGCTTGAACCTGCGTATTTGGGATATGACAAAAAGTCCAACAGAACAAATCTGAGGGCGGGCAAAAAAGTAAGTGAATACGGCCTTCAGCTGAGAGAAAAACAGAAAGCAAAGTTTATTTACGGAGTTCTTGAGAAACCTTTCAGGAATTATTATAAAAAAGCCGATAAAATGAAGGGAATGACCGGTGAGAATCTGATGGTTATGCTGGAAAGAAGGCTTGACAGCGTAGTGTTCAGAATGGGTTTTGCCAGAACGAGAAGAGAAGCAAGGCAGGTTGTAGGCCATCAGCATTTTCTTGTGAACGGAAAGCCTGTGCAGATTCCTTCTTACCTGGTGAAAGCCGGGGACGTAATCGAATTGAGGGAAAAGGCAAAATCGTTACAGAGGTATAAAGATATCCTTGAAGTTACGGCAGGAAGGCTTACTCCTGAATGGATGGATGTAGACCACGAAGCGATGAAAGGAACGGTCACACAGCTCCCGACAAGAGAAATGATCGATGTTCCAGTGAATGAAATGCTTATAGTCGAATTATATTCTAAATAAGTTTAAGTGCTTTATGGCAAGCAGGCTATTGCGGTTTGGCTTAAGGGCGGACTGCGTCTGCTTGTTTGCTGACTTAAAAACTGAAATGGGATTGTTCGTAAAGGAGGGTATTTGCAGTGTTTGATTTTGAAAGGCCGAATATTGAGGTTGCAGAAATCTCTGAAGATAAAAAGTATGGCAAATTCGTAGTGGAACCTCTGGAAAGAGGGTATGGCATTACACTGGGCAATTCTTTAAGAAGAATCATGCTTTCATCTTTGCCTGGCGCAGCAGTCAGCCAAGTAAAAATTGAGGGTGTTTTGCATGAATTCAGTTCCATCCCCGGAGTTAAGGAGGATGTGACCGAAATCATTATGAATATCAAGAGCCTCGCTTTGAGAAATAACAGTGATACCAATGAGCCTAAAACCGCATATATCGAATATGAGGGAGAAGGCGTTGTCCGTGCGGCCGATATCCAGGTAGATCAGGACATTGAGATTTTAAATCCCGATTTAGTGATCGCTACCCTTAGCGGCAAGGACACGAAATTATACATGGAACTGACGATTACGAAAGGCAGGGGCTATGTAGGCGCTGATAAGAATAAAACGGATGATCTGCCGATCGGAGTAATTGCGGTGGATTCTATTTACACACCTGTAGAAAGGGTCAATGTGACGGTAGAGAACACCCGTGTTGGCCAGATTACCGATTTTGACAAACTGACACTCGATGTATATACCAATGGAACTCTGGTTCCTGATGAGGCGGTAAGTCTCGCTGCAAAGGTACTTAGCGAACATTTATGTCTTTTTATTGATTTATCGGAAAATGCGAAAACGGCGGAGATTATGGTGGAGAAAGAAGACGACGAGAAAGAAAAGGTGCTGGAAATGAGCATCGATGAACTGGAACTTTCCGTTCGTTCCTATAACTGCCTGAAACGTGCTGGTATTAATACAGTGGAAGAACTGACAAACAAGACTTCTGAAGATATGATGAAAGTCCGTAACCTTGGACGGAAGTCGCTGGAAGAAGTATTGGCGAAGTTAAAAGAGCTTGGTTTGCAGCTGAATCCGAGCGACGAGGCATAATAAGCCGCTCCGGCAGCGCGATGAGGAGTCTGCTGTCAGACGGCAGCAAAAAGTATAGAAAGAAATATCATGAAATCACACATGGAGTAAGACCAAAAGGCATATATGTGTGGGCTCATTATATGGAAGCGGCGTCCGGTAAGTAAGACCAAAAGGCATGGCCGGATGCACCATAAAATACGGGAAAAGTGCTGCGGCGGATGCGGCGGCATTTCCCGGACAAAAAGGAAAGGAGCCGTAAAAATGGCAGGATACAGAAAGCTGGGCAGAACATCATCCCAGAGAAAAGCATTACTTAGAAACCAGGTAACGAATCTTTTATATAATGGAAAGATCGTTACGACAGAGGCAAAAGCAAAAGAAGTGCAGAGAATCGCTGAAAGGCTGATTACAATGGCGGTAAAGGAAAAAGATAATTACGAAACCGTCAAAGTTACTGCAAAAGTTCCGCGCAAGGACAAGGATGGCAAGAGAATCAAACAGATCATCGATAAAGATACAAAGAAAGTTCTTTCCGAGACACACCGTGATAAGAACGGCAAGATTTTAAAGATCGAAAACGGTAAAACAGTGACTGTTTATGATGAAGTGGAGAAAGAGATCAAAAAAGATCTTCCTTCTAGATTAAATGCAAGAAGGCAGATGCTGAGAATCCTCTATCCTGTGACCGAAGTTCCCGAAAAGAACGCAGGAAAGAAAAGGGGAACAAAAAAGGTTGATTTACCGGCAAAATTGTTTGATGAGTACGGACCGAGATATGCGGATCGCAAGGGCGGTTATACAAGAATCGTAAAGATTGGACAGCGTAAAGGCGATGCCGCTCTGGAAGTTCTTCTTGAACTGGTATAATTGAAATACGGACCGAATATGAATGAAAACAGGCAGCTTTTATCTCTTTATTGAGATAAAAGCTGTTTTTGTCCGCCCGGAGTTTTATTTCTGGGGATATGGGTTTTTAATATTGGACAGACCGCATAAGTAATTCATATCCACATCGTAATATTGGGCTAAACGTATGAGATGGCGCAGCGGCATTTCGTTGGCGCCGCGTTCATATCTGGCATACATTGTCTGGGATGTTCCGAGATAATCTGCAACTTCTTTCTGTCTTTTGTCATGATCTTCCCTTAAATTTTTAATCCTTGTTTTATAGTCCATAGGAGTACCTTCTTGTTTATTGCCGGCATGGTCAGCCGCCATAAGAGATAACTAAATTGCAACAAAATTTTATCATAGTAAATATGTTTACTATTGACATTAGTAAATATCTTTACTAAAATACTCCTATAGCATGTATACAAAGGATGAAAACTTTTATGAAAAAAATAACAGAGATCCTATTTGTGCTATTACTGTGCATATTTGTATGGCAGGGGGTAAATAGGATAAAAGATGGGGGGAATGAAAAGACAACCGTATATGAAGGAATACCCGAAGAAGGGAAAAATGATGATAGGGGAAACGATAATAGAAGAAACAGAAGTTTTTCTTTTTATATGAGCCGCGGGAAAACAAACGATATCTGCTATATTAGTTATCATACGGAAATCAGAAAAGGCGGCGTGGGAAACCGGAGCGATCAGAAAATAACGGTAGTGCGTATTATAAGAAAATAGGAAAATAAACAAGGCCCCGGAGAAGGGGCCTTGGATATTAATCAGGGACTTTTTGGAAATGCTGGTAGTCTTTGCAGGAATTCCAGTTGCCTCCCCAAATGAAGCCATGCTCTTTGAACAGTCTGTAGCATAAATCATTTTCATCAATTTTATAAGCGAAATCTTTGCCGCGATCCGTATACGCTTCACTTCCCTGCGGCGAAATATAAGTGCTTCCATCATTCCGGTATACGACATAAGGATTAAAAAAGGGATTAATGTCGATGGCAAGGCCGAGGGCGTGCTTGGAAAGGTTGGATGTGCCGTCAACCACCCGGTAATTGAAACAGGAAGTATTATTATCCTGCATGGAAAGCGTGTCATCGCCTCCATATTCATCGATAAGCCGGATCTGCTCGATCTGGTATTCGTTTTGATATAATTCATAAAAAATTTCAATCAAATCCTGGGCAATCGCTTTATTACATATTAGTTCGCCGGTGCGTTCCACTCCATGAAAATTATAATGAAGAATACTCATATAGCAAAGATCTTCATAGGATATTTGAATATCCTCCTGAGAGGGGGCGATATTTACCGCCTCTATAACAAGAGTATCCTTTTCGTCTTCCACAACGGGATAGGAAATCCCTGTAATTCTGCTTATCATTTCATCGGATAAAGGTTCATAATAAAAACCTTCCTGATATACGATTCTTTCCGGATTCCCGTTCATAAGAAGTTCCTCCTTTTCCGGCTCCTGAACATCTTCCCCATCCGCTCTATTTTCTTTGTCCGCTTCTACCGCAGAGGAAGAAGAATGGTCATCCAAAGGCTCCTGATCGACAATATCGCTGTCCGCATAACCCATTTGATGATCGGTATCATTTTCTATCTTATTCCCGGCGGCCTCGTCAGGTTCCTCCTTTCGATATGCAATTTCAGGATTTTTCTCCGCATATTCCAGCAACGTCTCCGATTCCGAGAACAGCCGCGCCAATACGGAACAGAACAGGATGATGACGGCGATGAGGAGGAGGGGTTTTAATAATTTGTTTTTATTCATGATTGGTGGTCCTTTGTTGGTATTAGGTGATTGGGGGATGGGGTGTTGGAGGAATATTCTGGAAATATCTGCCAGGAAACATCTAACTGCGCTGGGCATTCCAGCAAGCCCGGTAAAACGGTCTTGCTTCCATGGCGCAAAAAAGATGTTTCCTGACAGATATTTCCAGAATATTCCCGCAAAGCTGTCGTCCCCCGCAATGATCTAATTCTAACATAAGGGTGGGGAAATTGCTATATATTTCATTTAAAGTAGTAATCGTAACTGAGGGGATTAATGTTGGCAAACGCAGTGGCGGAAGGAAGCAGGACGGTGGCGGTGGCGCTGGGAGAAGGGGGTGGCGGGGAAGCTGGGAGAAGGGGTGGCGGGGGCGGCATTTTTTTGCTGTTGCGTACAATCAGCTATTTCATTAGTGGAATCTGATTGGAAGTTCCAGCAAAAAAATGCCGCCCAAAACTTGTAATCCGTTTCTTTTTCTAGTACAATAAAAAGCACGGTTGATTGTAAACTAATTTTGGAGATAGGGTGACAAATGGGAATTGTTGAAGCGAAGAAATTGATTTTTGAATATATCAGGCGGGATGAGGAAGGCAATGTGGAGGGGATCACCCGGGCGGTGGACGAGGTGGATCTGGATGTGAAACAGGGCGATTTCGTGGCGGTACTTGGGCATAATGGCTCCGGCAAGTCTACGCTGGCAAAGCATTTGAACGCGATTCTTTATCCGACGGAGGGGACGGTATGGGTGGATGGAAAAGATACGTCCGAGGAAAAGTATCTTTGGGAAATCCGCCAGACTGCCGGAATGGTTTTTCAGAACCCGGACAATCAGATTATCGGTCAGGTAGTGGAAGAAGATGTAGGATTCGGCCCCGAGAATATGGGTGTGCCTACGAAGGAGATCTGGGAGAGGGTGGAGGAAAGCCTGAAGGCCGTGGGCATGTATCAGTACCGGAAACATTCGCCGAATAAGCTTTCAGGAGGACAGAAACAAAGAGTGTCCATCGCGGGCGTCATCGCCATGCATCCGAAGTGCATTATTCTGGATGAGCCTACGGCGATGCTGGATCCGAACGGAAGAAAGGAAGTAATACGGGCGGTGCGCGCTTTGAACCAGGTGGAAGGGATTACCGTGATATTGATTACTCATTATATGGAAGAGATCATTCATGCGGACAAAGCGATTGTGATGGATAAAGGACATGTTGCCATGCAGGGGAGTCCGAGGGAAATATTTACGCAGGTGGAAAGGCTGAAAGAACTTCGGCTGGATGTGCCGCAGGTGACATTGCTGGCGTATGAATTGAAAAAGAGCGGGCTGCCGCTGCCTGACGGCATTCTGACCTATGAAGAGCTGATAGAAGCGCTGTCTCCCGGACGGAAAGGGAACAGGCTGCCGAACGGATAATGGAAAGGGCACGGTTATTTATATGGCGATTATTTTAGATCATGTAAGTCATAAATATGAGGAAGGGACGGCTATGGAAGTGGCCGCATTAAAGGACGTAAGTCTGGTAATACCGGACGGGCAATTTATCGGCCTGATCGGGCATACCGGTTCCGGCAAGTCCACGTTGGTACAGCATTTGAACGGGCTCATGAAGCCGACTTCAGGGCATATTTATTATAACGGGGCGGATATTCATGAAGAAGGTTTCCATAAAAAGGAACTGCGGAGCAAAGTGGGACTGGTTTTTCAGTATCCTGAACATCAGCTTTTTGAAATAGACGTATTTTCGGACGTCTGCTTTGGGCCGAAAAATATGGGGCTTGATGAAAAAGAGGTGCAGCTTAGGGCATATGCGGCATTAAAGCAAGTGGGTCTGGAGGACGATTATTTTTACCAGTCTCCGTTTGACCTGTCGGGAGGGCAGAAACGGAGAGTGGCTATCGCCGGCGTACTGGCCATGAAGCCGGAGGTTCTTATTCTGGATGAGCCTACGGCCGGGCTGGATCCGAAGGGAAGGGATGAAATTCTGGATCAGATCGCGGCTTTGCGGGACGAGACAGGAATAACGGTAATCCTTGTGTCCCATAGCATGGATGATGTGGCGAAATACGTGGACCGCATTGTGGTAATGAACCAGGGCGGCGTTATGTACGATGATGAACCGGTAAATGTGTTCCGGTATTATAAAGAACTGGAGGCGGTAGGGCTGGCCGCTCCCCAGGTGACCTATATCATGCAGGCGCTGAAGGAAAAAGGATTTCCGGTAAGAACGGATATTATTACGATAGAAGAAGCAAAAAATGAGATTTTAAGGGCGCTTGGCCGTTAAGGATTGAGGAGAAAGAATGCTTAGGGATATTACACTGGGACAATATTATCAGACGGATTCCGTGATTCACAGGCTGGATCCGAGGGTAAAGCTTGTGGCTACTATTATTTTCATCATTTGCCTTTTTTTAGTAAATAATTTCATTGGATATTTGATCGCGGCTGCATTTCTGGCATGTATGGTGAAGCTTTCCCATGTGCCTTTCCGTTTTATGGTAAAGGGGATGAAATCGATCGTATTCCTGCTGTTGATAGCGGTTGTTTTTAACCTTTTTCTGACGCCGGGAGAACCGTTGGTTACATTTTGGAAACTGACGGTGACAAAAGAAGGGCTAAGGCTGGCGGCTATGATGGCGGTGAGGCTTGTATTTCTGATCATTGGTTCGTCGTTGATGACGCTGACGACGACGCCCAATAATCTGACGGATGGCATGGAAAAGCTGATGGCTCCGTTAAAACGGCTCCATGTGCCGGTTCATGAGGTGGCGATGATGATGTCGATTGCATTGCGCTTCATACCGATTCTTCTGGAAGAAACGGATAAGATTATGAAGGCGCAGATCGCCAGGGGGGCTGATTTTGAAAGCGGAAATCTGATTAAAAAGGTAAAAAGCCTGGTGCCTCTTTTAGTGCCGCTTTTTATTTCCGCGTTTCGGAGGGCTAACGACCTGGCTATGGCGATGGAGGCCAGATGTTACAGAGGAGGGGAACACAGAACCAAGATGAAGCCCCTGCTTTACCATAAAAGGGACAGGGCGGCCTATGCCGTGCTGTTTGCTTATAGCATTATATGTGTATATTTTGGGAGATTTTTTAAGATATGAAACGGATCATGCTGACCGTAGCGTACGATGGCAGCGCTTACAGCGGTTTTCAAGAACAAAATAATGCGCCGACAATAGAAGGAGAGATAAACCGCTGTCTGAAAGAGCTGTTGGGAGAGGAAATCCGCGTGGTCGGAGGAAGCCGGACGGATGCGGGAGTTCACGCCCTTTGTAATGTGGCGGTTTTCGATACGGAGTCGAGGATACCCGGGGAAAAGATATCCTATGCCTTAAATCAAAGGCTGCCGGAAGATATACGGATACGGGAATCCAGGGAAATGCCCGCCGGTTTTCATCCAAGACATTGCGAGAGCAGGAAAACTTACGAATATAAAATTATCAACGATAAATTTCCGATTCCGACGAAAAGGTTATACGGACATTTTACCTATGTGCCGTTAGACGAAAGAAGAATGAAGGCAGCGGCAGCTTATCTTGTAGGGGAACATGACTTTAAAAGCTTTTGCAGCGCTGGCAGCCAGGTATTAAGTACGGTAAGGACTATTTATGATATTCAGGCAGAGCGGGAAAAGGAAGAAATTACGATTCGGGTGACGGGGAATGGTTTTTTATATCATATGGTGCGGATTATAGCCGGAACGCTTATGGAGGCTGGAAAAGGCTTATGGGAGCCGGATCATATGAAGGACATCATAGCGGCAAGGGACAGAAGCGCTGCGGGGCCGACGGCGCCCGCCTGCGGCCTTATGCTTGTGAAGTATAAATTTATGTAAGGCGACGTATTTTGCATGGCTAAATTTGTAAAATCTTATGGATACTATTGACACACGTGGAAGCGTATAATATAATAGGACAGTATGAAAATGTTTCGTAATGCGATGCCAAAGCCCCGGCAGAGCATTATAATATAGGTGCAGAAGAGCGCTGGGTGGATACGGCGTTTTCTGCGGATCTGTCAGTATAAAGCCATACGGTGCGGCCGGACATCCGCATTGCGGCATGAACGCTGGCGGACAACAGTATCAAAGAATGATCTAACGGAATAGTACGGCGAAGCGCCGGAGAGAAACTGATCGAAGCAGGAGGGAACGTAATGAAAACTTTTATGGCTAGTCCGGCTACTATCGAAAGAAAATGGTATGTAGTTGACGCTACGAATATGACACTCGGACGTTTGGCATCTGAAGTTGCTAAAGTTTTAAGGGGTAAAAACAAACCAATCTATACTCCCCATATGGATACCGGCGATTATGTGGTAATCATCAACGCATCCAAGGTTAAAGTAACAGGCAAGAAGATGGATCAGAAGGTTTATTATCATCACTCCGATTATGTGGGCGGTTTGAAATCGATCACATTGAAAGAGATGTTTGCAAAGAAGCCGGAAAGGGTTGTGGAACATGCGATAAAGGGTATGCTTCCGAAGGGGCCTTTAGGAAGGCAGATGTACAGAAAACTTCATGTATATGCAGGATCTGAACATGAGCAGACAGCTCAGAAGCCTGAAGTATTAACATTTTAATTAAGGGGACGGAAAGGAGAAGATGAAAATGGCTAAAGCAGCAAATTGCTACGGAACCGGCAGAAGAAAGAAATCAATCGCAAGAGTATATTTAATCCCCGGTAACGGGAATATTGTTATTAATAAAAGAGGCATCGACGATTATTTTGGTTTGGAAACATTGAAAGTTATCGTACGCCAGCCGCTTGTAGCAACGGGTACGACAGATAAATTTGACGTGAAAGTAAATGTACGCGGAGGCGGATATACGGGACAGGCGGGAGCGATCAGACATGGTATCTCCAGGGCTTTGCTCCAGGCAGATGCTGATTACAGACCGGTATTGAAAAAAGCAGGATTCTTAACAAGAGATCCTCGTATGAAGGAAAGAAAGAAATACGGCCTCAAAGCCGCAAGGCGTGCGCCGCAGTTCTCGAAGAGATAAGCAAACGGAATAGAAGGTTTCAAGGATATTTACTCCGCAGGTTCTTCCTGCGGAGTTTTTCTGGTCTATTAACATTTCAAGCTATTTGGGTTATAATAGAATCATATCTTTGATTTTATTATATATTTCAAGCTTATATAGATATCGTAATGGAGGTACTGTTATGTGTGATGTGAAAAAATATGAAAAAATCTATGAGGATATAAAAACACTTCAACCGGAAGACACTTTACAGCTTGTATTGGAAGCTGAAACGGAAGAACAAAGAAGCTTCTATGAAATGGTGGGTGATTTTCTTCTGCAAAAGAAACAACGACAGGTAATAGAAAGGAATCTCTTTTAGTGAAAAAATATATTTTAATTGCAGGTGTTAATGGGGCGGGTAAATCGACGTTGTACCAATCATTACAAAGCCTGCAGGGTATGCCAAGAGTGAATACGGATGAAATATTGAGAGATTTTGGCGATTGGAGAAATATGGCTGATGTTATGACTGCCGGGAAAATCGCAGTAAAGAAAATTGCCAGGTATTTTGATGAAGGAATTACCTTTAATCAGGAGACTACATTGTGTGGAAAGTCAATAATAAATAATATAACAAAAGCAAAGAATAGAGGATTTTTTATTGAACTACATTATATCGGGGTTGAGAGTGCAGATATTGCAAAAGAAAGAGTAGCTGGCCGTATGAAACAAGGTGGTCATGGCATTGCAGAGCAGGATATAGAAAGAAGATATATTGAGACATTTGATAATTTGAAAACTGTTTTGCCGGAATGTGATTTGGCGGCATTTTATGATAATACAATAGAATTTCGCAGATTTGCAATATATAAGAGTGGAAGTCCAGTCAGGATTTCGCACCATATACCGGATTGGTATGAAAGATTTGTAGCAGATATGACGTAGATATCTTATAAAAAGTCATGTGTGATATTATAAATTATGATGGGTAACTCACACGTAACTTACAAATGCCTTGAAAATGCCGGAAAATATGGACTTGAAACTATCGAAGAGATAAGAAGTTATTTTTCAAAAGAAAAATGTGGAAGACCCACAGACATATTTTTGTTTGTGGGTTTTTTTACAAGCTTAATTGTGATATACTTATATTAAATTGAATATAAAAAGGACGGAGAAATTAAGGAATGCCAGAAATTTCATTGTTTTATGGAATACGAGTAACCATGTATTATGATGACCATAACTCACCGCATTTTCATGCAGAATTGGGAATTATCAAAGGATGGGAAGCCATTGAATAGGATTAATCCATTAGTGTAATGGAGGTGATAGTATGTTTCCAAAGGTAGTTCAGGTAGTTCCAATGAATGATACACTTGCGTGGGACATCAGTGGAAATTGGGATAATAGTACGTGTCTTGATATTGACCCGGATACATTATATGATTTGCCATATGCTAAGGAAGCTATTGCATAGCATAGGAGTACTACCCGATTGGCAGGAAAGCCTTGTAGAAGATATGGAGTAAAAAACTTATAAAAATATTTTGTGATTCTACAAATCCCACAGGCTGCTTTTGTTTGTGGGTTTTTCATTGTGAGACCTTTTTCGGGTTATGCGAAGTAGAGTTAGAATACGCTTAACAAAAATAAAAGGAAATGGAATTAAGAGCAAAAATTAAGGAGGTAATGCAAAATGAAAACAATTTGCGGAATTGCCTGCAGTGGATGCGGATTTAAAAACAACTGCAAAGGATGTACGGAAGCAAACGGACACCCTTTTGATGGAGATTGTATTACCGCCGAATGTTATAAATCAGGTTGAGGAAGGAAACAGCGACAGGTGTTATGGGCTTGTTGCAGACAACAATTATTTACTTGTAGTAAATATGGATGTAATGGTGCAGAGCCTGAAATTATTGTATATAAAAAGCGATCATCAACTTAAAAGAGTAGGTACGCAGAAAAGCAATATTTCCAGGTTGGAAAACCATTGAACAGAATGAATCCATCAGTGTAACGGAGGTAATGGTATCAATGATCATAAGCGCCAGTCGAAGGACGGATATTCCAAATTATTATTCGGAATGGTTTTATAACAGAATAAAAGAAGGCTCTGTGTATGTGAGAAATCCCATGAACATGCATCAGGTCAGCGAGATCGGCCTTTCGCCGGCTGTGGTGGATTGTATCGTGTTTTGGACGAAAAATCCGGAACCGATGCTTTCCAGGCTGGACGAGCTTGCACCGTACCATTATGGCTTTCAGTTTACGTTGACCGGATATGGGAAGGATATGGAGCCCAATGTTCCGCATAAAAGGGAGAAAATGATACCTGTATTTCAAAAATTGTCGGCCCGGATAGGAAAGCAGAGGGTGATTTGGAGATATGATCCGATTCTGTTTACGAATAAATATACGCCGGAGTATCATCTTAGGGCATTTCGAGCGATAGCGGAAGGGCTGAGAGGATTTACGGATAAATGCGTGATCAGTTTTGTCGATCTATATGCAAAAAACAGGAAAAGCATGGAGGCGATGGGCTGCTATATATTGAATGGAGCGGAATTGCAGGAATTTGCAAAAGAGATAAGCCAAATCGCGGAATATAATGGGATAAAGGTAGGCAGTTGTGCGGAAAAGACAGACTTGGAAGAGTGGGGCATAGAGCATAACTGCTGTATCGATAGGCAATGGATCGAAAGCATTATCGGATGCAGGATAAAGGCGGGGAAAGATAGAAACCAGAGACCGGAATGCGGCTGTATCGAGAGCGTGGAGATCGGAACATACGATACTTGCAGGAACGGTTGTAAATATTGCTACGCGAATCGCAGCCGGGAAAGGGCTGCGGGAAATTTTGGAAAATATGATCCGCTATCCCCGATCCTGTGCGGCAGGATAACGGACGAAGACAGGATCAGTGTACGTAAGGCAAGATCCTTGAAAGAAGAGCAATTATCCATTGGTGATTAAAGAAACGGTTTTACGGAGCCAGACTTTTTCATTTGCTTTTTTACCAGAACCATCATATACTGGATGGTATAAGCAAACGGCTTTGTGCTGCGTGGGAAACGGGAACCGGGCAGGGCAGGAGAAATCTATCTACTATAAAGCCGTGCAGGAATGGAGAAACGATGAAACTATATTTTGCGCCTTTGGAGGGGATTACGGGATATTTGTACAGGAACGCCCATCATGATCATTTTTCGGGCGTGGATAAATATTTTACGCCATTTCTGTCGCCGAATCAGAACAGGGCGCTGAATCCAAAAGAAATAAAGGATGTTCTTCCGGAAAATAATAAAGAGATTCCTCTGGTGCCGCAGATCTTGACGAACCGGGGAGAATTTTTTTTGCGCGCCGCGCAGGAGCTGGAGGAGAGGTATGGATATGAGGAGGTCAACCTGAACCTGGGCTGTCCTTCCCGCACGGTGACGGCGAAGGGGAAAGGTGCAGGATTTCTTGCAGAACGGGAAGCGCTGGATTGTTTTTTTCAGGAAGTTTTTGAAAAAATAAGGATAAGGGTGTCGGTAAAGACAAGAATAGGGGTGGACGAACCGGAGGAATTCCGTCATTTAATGAAAATCTTCAATAAATATCCGCTGCATGAACTAATCATTCATCCAAGGGTACAGAAGGATTATTATGACAATCTTCCCGATTGGAAAGCATTTGGGGAGGCGATGAGGATGAGCCGCAACCCGGTATGCTATAATGGGGATATTTTTACGGTGGAAGATTTCAGAAAATTCCGCGCGGAGTTCCCGGAAGCGGACAAGGTCATGCTGGGACGGGGGCTGTTGCGGAACCCTCTGCTGGCGGAGGAAATAAGGAAAGAGGTGGAAAAATCCGACAGGGAGCCTTTGGCCGACCGGTGCGGAGAGATTCCGCCGGATCCGGAGGGTGCCGTCGGGGACGAGGAAAGGGTGAAGGCTTTTCACGACCGGCTGTATGGGGATTATCAGTCCGTGATGAGCGGGGAGAAAAATGTGCTGTTTAAAATGAAGGAGTTCTGGGTATATGCCGGGCATTCCTTTCCGGGAGCGGAAAAATGCCTGAAAAAAATAAAGAAGGCTTCCCGGTTGGCGGAATACGAAGGAGCAGTGTCGGAAATATGGAGATGGTACCGCTAAAAGGCAGCGGCTGGCAGGATAGGGAAAGGATATGGTTTTAAAATGCATAATCAGTTGACGGAACAGGATATTAAACGGATGGAGGAGGAGATCGAGCATCGGAAACTGGTCGTACGTAAGGAGGCGCTGGAGGCGGTAAAAGAGGCCAGAGCCCATGGCGATCTGAGCGAGAACTTCGAATATTATGCGGCGAAGAAAGAAAAAAATAAGAATGAAAGCAGAATCCGCTTTCTGGAACGCATGATAAAGACGGCGGAAATCATATCCGATGAATCGAAAGAGGACGAAATAGGGGTAAATAATACAGTGGAAGTCCGGTTTGAAGAGGACGGGACGGTGGAGACTTATAAAATCGTGACGACGATGAGGGGGAATTCCCTGGAGGGGCTGGTCAGCACGGAATCGCCTATCGGCAAGGCGCTTCTCGGCCATAAGGTCGGAGACCGGGTATGCGTCCGGGTGAACGAAAGCTATAGCTACTATATTATAGTGGAAAAAATTGAAAAGACAGTGGACGACGGAAGCGATAGACTAAGAAGCTTTTAACGTTCAGGAAATCCGAAGGCAGGAAGAGGAGGAGGGGACAGAGAAATGGATTATAAAAAAGCGGATGAAAGGGATATAGAGAATGTATTGAAAATATTGGATAATTTTTCCAGAACGGAGACGAGCAGGATGAAAATAGAAGTTTCCGAAGAAGAGGAACCGGAGAAAGTAGAAAAGGTATACCATCACGGCCGCTGCGATGTGGGAAGCCCGTGGGCAGTCCCGCGGGGAACCCGCTGGGATAAACAGGAAGAAGAGAAAGGAAGAGAAGATTGAAAATTAAAAATTTTCAATCCCAAGTTTGTGTCTGCGCGGCATCCACAAACTTGAAAGCCAGGCTGGCTTTGCGCAATAAAGCCGCGCAGAAATGGAGTAAACAATGATTATCGAAAACATATTTAAAGAAAAGAAACCGGTAGTTTCATTTGAAATTTTTCCGCCGAAAAAGGAAGCGGAACTGAATAATATCGATGCGACGTTAAAGACGCTGGCGCAGCTGCATCCTGATTTTATCAGTGTAACATTTGGGGCCGGGGGGAGCAGCGCGGATAATAAGACGGTGGAACTGGCGAAAAAGATCAAGAGGGATTATGGCATCGAACCGCTGGTTCATTTGACCTGCATCAGCAACAGTAAGGAGGAGATCAGGCAGATTCTGGGGCAGATGGAAGATGCCGGATTGAAAAACGTGCTGGCGCTGCGCGGGGACATGAATCCCAATGTACCGGCGAAGAATGATTTCCGGTATGCCAGCGAATTAGTGGCATTTATTAAAGAACAAGGGGATTTCCATGTCAGCGGGGCTTGTTATCCCGAAGTGCATCTGGAGGCACCGGATGGAATCGCAGATATACGAAACTTGAAAAAGAAGGTGGATGCAGGAGCGGGCCATCTCGTTTCCCAGTTGTTTTTTGATAATAATGTATTTTATGATTTTCTGACGAAAGTGAGGATCGCGGGCATCGATGCGCCGGTGGAGGCAGGCATTATGCCGGTGACGAATAAGGCGCAGATCAAACGGATGGTGACGATGTGCGGAGCTTCCCTGCCGGATAAATTCGAAAGGATACTGGAAAAATACGGGGAGAGCAAAGAGGCTTTGTTCGATGCGGGAATGGTATATGCTGTTAACCAGATCGTGGAGCTGATTTCTTATGGAGTGGATGGAATACATATTTTTACGATGAATAACCCTGTAGTGGCCGGGAGGATTTGCGACGGGATCAAAAATCTGGTTTGAGTTATGGATTATGGCATGGAGTATAGCAAATGGCAGGACGTATGTCGGAGAGAATAAAGCCGTATACCATGCAGAAAGAGTCAAAAAGGAAGAATGGAGTATACTATATAGTGGATCATGGAAATATGACGGAGTCGAAAAGGAGGGTATTTCGTAATGTATGATTTGGTGATTATCGGGTCGGGGCCGGCGGGGCTTTCGGCTGCAGTTTATGCAAAAAGGGCGGGGTTCCATACATTAGTATTGGAAAAAGGCGCTATGAGCGGCGGCCAGGTACTGACGACGTATGAGGTGGATAATTATTTGGGAATGAAAGGCATGAACGGATTTGACCTCGGGATGAAGTTCCGGGAACATGCGGATCATATGGGAGTGGAATTCCTGGAGGCGGAGGCCGTCAGTATAGAAGAAGGAACGGAAAGCGGCGTGGGAGAAACGGCAGAACTGGTTGCATGCGAGAAAACCGATCCTTGCATCAAGCCCGGGAGGCGGGCGGAGGCCGGCGGGGATAAAAAGGGAGGCCGAATCTATAGGATTGTTACGAATAAAGGGGATTATGAAACCAGGGCGGTATTGGCAGCCACCGGCGCGGTTCATGCCAGGCTCCATGTGCCGGGGGAGGAAGAACTGGCCGGCATGGGGGTTTCTTATTGCGCGACATGCGACGGGGCTTTTTTCAGGAACCGTACCGTTGCGGTGGTCGGAGGCGGCGATGTGGCAGTGGAAGATGCCGTCTTCCTGGCGAGAACGAGCAAGAAGGTATATCTGATCCATCGCAGGGATGAACTGCGGGCGGCCAGAATCCTTCAAAAAAAAGTACAGGAGCTTCCCAATGTGGAGATTCTCTGGAATACGGTAGTGGATGAAATTGTAGGAACAGACCGGGTGGAGAAGATCAGGATCCGCAATACCGTGTCCGGAGATATGGAAGAGATGGAGATGGACGGCGTATTTATTGCTGTCGGCATTCATCCCAATACGGAGTTATTTAAGGGCTTGGTGGAATGTGACGAAAAGGGATATATTGCTGCGGGAGAGGATGGAGTGACGACAGCGCCGGGGATTTTTGCGGCCGGAGATGTGCGTACCAAGCCGCTGCGGCAGATCGTTACGGCGGTTGCGGACGGGGCAAATGCGGTTGCCGGAGTACAGGATTATTTCCTGCAGGATTCTTTTTAAAAAAGGAATTTATATTTCTTGCTTAATTTTTTAAATTTTTTAAAATATTGTAGAAAGCCCGGAAAATGGGGGGATTTGGAAATTGGCATAGGTTGACAAATGTGTCGGAAAGTGTTATATTACTTAACAGATGTAACAAAATTGTAATAAATTAAAAAAGTAGGTAACATTTTCTAACATTTTCGGAGGACATAACCTATGAGACAAAAGAACGTGAAAATGGCAATATGTGCAGTAACAGCGATCCTTACATTTTCAGGTATGAACATAGAAGCGAATGCGGCGACAGATCTTGCATCGGTATTGCCGTCGGCAGGAGTGGATTATACATTACAGGCTAACGCAACTTCCCTTAAAAATATAAAAGAAGAGGCGGATACGGAGAAAGCAGAAACGGAAGAAACGAATACGGAAAATCAGACGGAAGATGTTCCGGCGGATGGGGTGTCCGGCAATGCGGCTTCCGAAAATATGAATACGGAACAGGAAAAAACCGATGACGCCGAACCGGCGGAGGCAGAGGAAAATGCGGCGGCAGAAGCGGAAGAAAAAGTAATTGAAGAAACAAAGGAAGTGGATACTTCCAATCTGAGCGAGAAGATTTTAAAGGATGTGGCGAAGAAGCTGGATCGGAAGGATGAAGAAGAGAGCTTCAAAAGCCTTGTAATCGCAAAAGTAAACGATTATGTAAACGTAAGAAGCATACCCAGCGAGGAAGGGGAAATCGTCGGCAAGCTTTATGATAAATCGGTGGGCAGTTTTATTTCCGAACAGGACGGATGGTATGAGATCAAATCCGGTTCCGTAACGGGCTATGTAAAAGGCGAATACTGCGTAACGGGCGACGATGCGGTAGAGCTGGCAAAGCAGGTGGGAACGAGGATTGCTACTGTTACGACGACTACGCTGAAGGTAAGGCAGGAACCCGGCCTGGATACGACGGTACTCGGTATGGTTCCTATTGAGGACCAGCTTGTCGTAACGGAAGAACTGGACGACTGGGTAAAGGTGAATATAGAGGAAGGCGACGGTTACGTATCAACGGATTATGTGACGCTTTCCACAGAATTTGTACAGGCAGAGTCCAAGGCAGAAGAAGAAGCCAGACTTGCAAAAGAAGAAGCGGATCGGAAAGCGGCTCAGGCAGCGGCAAGAAGAGCGGCGGAGAAATCGAATTCTTCCGGCGGCGGCCAGGTGATGTACGCTTCGGGCAACGGCAGTGAGATGGGCCGTGCAGTTGCAAATTATGCGTTGCAGTTTGTAGGGAACCCGTATGTATACGGCGGAACCAGCTTGACGAACGGCGCGGATTGTTCAGGCTTTGTTATGAGCGTATATGCGAATTTCGGCGTAAGCCTTCCGCATTCGTCAGCGGCAGACAGGAACGTAGGCGCGGCGGTAAACGGACTGGCCAATGCACAGCCGGGCGATCTGGTTTGCTACTCCGGGCATGTGGCATTGTATATCGGGAATGGGCAGATCGTTCATGCTTCGACATCGAAAACAGGAATTATTGTTTCCAACGCAAGCTATAGGACGCCTCTCTCCGTAAGAAGAATTTTCTAAGAAATATTTTTGAAGAGAATAAGATAACAAGGACAAATCAGCGGATGCTTTTATGGCATCCGCTTTGTATTACAAACACTGGCGTGCGAAGCGCGGCAGCGTTTGTTGCAATAAGTTGGCGCGCTTCGCACGCCAGTGTTTGCTCCTGCCCGATTTTCAGAAATTTTCAGAATATATCTTTTTGGAGAAAAACGCTTGACAAAAGTAAACTTGTACAAGTTATACAAAAAATGGATTTTAGCGCTTAATTTCCATAAAATGGAAAACATGGTTATCCACATAGAAAAATGGCTCAAAATGAAGGATTGCGATTTATACACGGGTTTATCCACATTATCCACAAGTTTTAACATAAAAATGGTATAAATTGCAGCAACAGCGATTGGAACAGATGTTTTGTTTATTATGTTAAAAACGAGAAAAAAGTCGCAAAATGACGAAAACTGTATTGACATACAATAGAGCTTAAATTGTTGCATAGGTATGGTACAATATGGTATAATGTTTGAAAACAATATACTAAACGAAGAGAAATACAGAGTATAAGGTTTGGACAATAATCCAATGAAAGGGATGAGCGGTATGAAGTTTGTTATAGTAGGCAAGAACATTGAAGTAACACAGGGGTTAAAGGCGGCAGTAGAAGAGAAGATCGGAAAGCTGGAGAAGTATTTTAATCCGGAGACGGAAATACATGTGACGTTAAGCGTGGAAAAAGAACGTCAAAAGATAGAAGTGACCATTCCGGTGAAAGGAAGCATTATTCGTTCGGAGCAGGTCAGCAACGATATGTATGTTTCTATCGATCTGGTGGAAGAGATTATTGAAAGGCAGATCAAGAAGTATAAGAATAAGCTGATAGACCAGAAGCAGTCAGCTGGTTTTTTCAAACAGGAATTTATCGAGAAGGATTATATGGATGACGAAGAGGTAAAGATCATCCGCACAAAGAAATTCGATATTAAGCCGATGTATCCTGAGGACGCATGCGTTCAGATGGAGCTGCTCGGGCATAGCTTCTTCGTATTCTTTAACGCGGAAACAGAACAGGTAAACGTAGTATATAAGAGAAAAGGAAATACCTATGGGCTGATTGAACCCGAAGTATAATGGGACAAGCCTGAATGAAAAAATATGAAAGGTGCGTGGCATGGCTGCGCATCTTTTTTCATATATTGCAATGAGACTGACAGGGCGGTATGGAATGCAATATTTGAAAAAAATAAAAAAGGCAATATTGGTCGAAAGTATACTGTTGGTATCGCTGTACAGTGTATTTATGGCGGACATATTAAGAGGAAGCGTGGGAAGGGAACAGCCACAGGCGGTAGAGGTGGGTTCGGTAGGAGAACGGGAGTATATTAAATGGGTGGATTTTAATGTTTCTTATGAAGCCTTGTGCGAGGCATATAAATGGGATGTGGAGACATATGAGGAGGCGCAGGAGGATGAGGGCATAGTACATGTGGACTGGATCGAGTTGTTGGCTTATGCGGGCGCCCGGCATGGCGGGGAATTTCCTTCCGGCACAGCGAGAGAGATCGCCCGGACGGCGGAAAAGCTGAAAAATGGAGAAACGACGATGAAGGAACTCGCCGGAGATATGGAATATTATGCTTATTATCTGGAGGCCTATCGGGCTGTCCTGGGCGGTTATGTGGGGGAATATGAGATACAGAAGGAAACGGAAGAGGGAAAGATAGAATGGAAGAAATGTTACGGCTTAAAAGCCTTTTCCCCCATTGCAAAGGGGTTTGAGTATAACGATTATGATGATTTCGGGGCTTCCAGGAGTTATGGGTATTCGAGGCCGCATCTTGGACACGATATGATGGGTCAGGTGGGTACGCCGATTATAGCCATAGAATCCGGTTACGTGGAGGCCATCGGGTGGAACCAATACGGGGGCTGGCGGCTGGGCATACGCAGCTTTGACGGAAAGAGATATTATTATTACGCCCACCTGCGCCAGAATTTCCCTTATTGCAAAGATCTGGAGGAGGGCAGCGTAGTGACGGCCGGACAGGTAATCGGCTATATGGGACACACGGGCTATAGCAAAACGGAAAACGTCAATAATATCAAAGTCGTCCATCTTCATTGGGGGCTGCAGCTTATTTTCGATGAATCGCAGAAAGAAGGCAATCATGAGATATGGATAGACTGTTATAATTTAACGAGATTTCTTTATAAAAACCGATCGGAGACCGCAAAAAATATGGAAACAAAGGAATGGTACCGCATATATGAAATGAGGGATCCGGCAGTGGAAGAGTATATGGAGGGGAACAGGAAGTAAGGGACATCGTACCCTGTGCTTCCTAAAACCGCCTCCATACGGATTTTCCTGGCATTCTATCATTCCATGAGCGGAATGTTTAATAATATCAGCGATATTTCAGGCTATTGTGTCGGTGAAGCATTCATCGTCTGCTCAATAATGCTCTGCATAATATCCTTCGTGATCTGGCCGGTGACGTACCCGTATACGTTGCCGCTGCTGTCGATCATGAAGGTGGTAGGATAAGCGCTGATGCCGTAATAATAGGCCAGACTTCCGCCGTCATCCATAACCACAGGGTAAGTATAATTGTTTTCTTCAAGGAAGGCGGCGATGCTTTCCACGTTTCCTTCCCTTCCCGTATTAGGGGAGGCCACGCCGAGAACGATCACATCGGACTGGTTTTCCCCATATTCCTCATAAATTTCCTGGATTTCAGGCATTTCCGCCCGGCAGGGGGGACACCAGGTGGCCCAGAAGTTGAGGAATATCGTTTTTCCTTTATAATCAGCCATAGTGTGTACATTGCCGTATTGGTCTTCCAAAGTAAAGTCGGGCGCAGGAACTGTTTCCGCTTCAGGACTGTCTGCCGGATCCCCAGGATTTTCCGTTTCGGTGCTGTCCGATGCCTCATCTTTTTCCGCCTGTTCGGCAGGGGGAGCCGGAGAAGGCTCTGCTTCCTGGTCCGCGTCCTGGCTGATGGAAGGACTGCCGGAAAGATAAGCGCTGATGCCGTTCATCCATCCCGTAAACATCATGATTCCAATAAAAATCATGAGGACGCCGCCGATCTTTACCGTATATTTTACGGCGGAGCGGTATTTTTTAAAGAAATCCAGCAGGGCTTTGGTAAACAGCCCGACCGCCAGGAAAGGAAGGACAAAGCCCAGGGTATAAACGCCGATCAACAGAAACCCGGTTGCCGAGGAAGATGCCGAGGCGGCCAAGAGCAGCACGCTGGCAAGAGCAGGGCCGACGCAGGGAGTCCAGGCGAAGCTGAACGTAAAGCCAAGGATCAGGGCAGTCAGGGGATTCATCGCAAGGCTGTCCGGCTGAAAATGAAAACGATGTTCTTTGGATAAAGAAGAACTGCCGAACAGCCCCAGCTGATAAAGTCCGAATAAAACAACAATGATTCCCCCGATGCGGGTAAACCATGTCTGGTAATTATGAAAAAATTTTCCTACGGCAGTAAAGCTAAAGCCAAGGAGGAAAAAGGCAAAACTGACGCCAAGAACGAAAAATAAAGTATTTCTCATGACCCGGCTTCTTTTATAAGTAATATTCCCTTCCTCATCCGTTGTTTTTGCCCCTCCAGACAAATAACCAATGTATAAGGGAATCAACGGCAGTACGCAAGGAGAGAAAAAGCTGACCAGCCCCTGAAAAAAAACGGTGATCGAGGAAATTCCTGTTTCAAATGTAAGATTCATGCTATATGGTTATCCTTTCTAATCAGTATATTCTCTATCATAGCATGTAGGGGAACAGAATGTCCATATCCCAAATTTCCGCAGACGGCATGGGGCATTGGAGACCGGGGAAGGCAAGGGCAGGAACGCGCCCGGCAGAGGGGCAGGTTTTTTGCTGTTGCGTACAATCAGCAATTTCACTTATGAAATGGCCAAAAACCAAGGGTGAAATTGCCACGGACGGCAATTTCAGGAAGCGAAGGGCAAGGATGCCCTTGCGCTTCCGACCCGATCGGTTCCAAAGAGTATATCCATTTCATTAGTGAAATCTGATTGGAAGCTCCAGCAAAAAACCTGCCCTTCTGCCGGGCGCGTTCCTGCCCTTGCCTTCCCCGGTCTCCAATGCCCCATGCCGTCTGCAGAAATTTGGGATATGGACATTCCGTTCCCCGGTGGCTTTCTTAATTGGCCCATGCGATCTGCTGGGAAGTCGTCAGGGGGTAAGTGCGCAGGATGTCGGAAACCAGGTTTTCCCGGTGCATGTCTACGGCAGTGATTTGGTTATTTCCATAGGTTTTATAATAGTAAATTCCTTTGGCCGCGTTCATGCAGCAGGAATAGGTGGTGACGTCATAAAGTTCCTGCGGGGTGATGACGCTTCCGCGGATCATGGATACGGAGTCCAGTATATGAAAAAATTGGGAAATGCTGCTCATTTCATCTTTTTCGCAGATGGAGTTCAGGCTGAGATAGGCGGCTTTAACAAAACGGGAGGCGGGGGAATAATCCCCGGGCAGACCGACGCAGCCGAGGCCCTGGCCGAAGGGGACAAGGCTTTTGATCGAGCTGAAGCAGTTGGTCGGGCAGCTGGAAGTCAGGTTCATGTATTGGCAGAGGTTGGTGGTCTGGAAACCGAAGGCAGGATTATTTGTCAGCACTCCGATTGGATTTTCACATAGATCCATACCGCTTTTTGTATTTTCCAGAACGAGGGACCCGGTGCTGTCCGCGATGTGCCAGTGCAGGGGAGCCAGGGGAAGCGATGCGCTGAAAGGAATGCCCACCAGATGGGTAGAATCGAGAAGCTTTTTGGCTTCCGCTATGGAGGCGCACTGCCCAAGTACCCAGGGGATCAGTTCGAAGGGAGAGATATTTTTACTGTCGCTGGCCTCTTCCGATGGATAGTAGGCGGTATTAGGAAAATTCAGCCCCGCCATGCAGAGTCCCTTTTCATTGACGGCTTCGGCATAAAGCGGATAGCCTTCCATGACTGTCGCCATACCGAGCATAGCGTAGTGCTTATCCATGATGCTTGTTCTGCGGAAGGGAAGCGGATAATTCCTCGGAGTAAAGACGACGCATTCATTAAAATTGTATTCAAAGTCCATGGTGCGGCCGAAATAAAAATCGTTTGTTGTCATTGCAATACTGGTACACATGTACAAGACCTCCTTTGTGCCGGTAACGGCGGTTTATAAAAGTGTATTCGCTTTTTGGAAATATTATACTCCGGTTTTCCCCGAGCGGTATATTATAAAAAAATACATAAAATGCCATAATAAACCATACCTTGATCCGTATCTATGGTAGATTCGCATGTTGATATAATATTCAGCGAAAAGAGAGGAAGGATTATGAAAAGAAAGGAAATGACAAGAGTATCCGGCATCTGTATGGCAGTCTGTCTTCTTTTGGCAGGATGCGGGAACAAAGGAGTGGAAACAGCCGCAGCGACAGCCCCGGCAGAGGAAACCGTTGATTGCGACGCTGCATATGAAGAAAGCGGATATGGCTGGGCGCAGGAAGAAAGTACCGTAGAGACCGGAGGAAATACGGAGGAGTATTCGGAGTGGACAGAAACGGGATATGCGTCGGTATACGATAAACCATTGTCCACATTTTCGGCGGATGTGGATACTGCTTCTTACAGCAACTTGCGCAGGTTGATACGATCCGGTTATGGGATTGAGGATCTTCCGGTGGGAGCGGTCAGGATTGAAGAAATTATCAATTATTTTTCTTATAACGATTTGAAAGAACCGGAAAAAGAAGAACCTTTTGGCGTGACGACGCAGATCATGCCCTGTCCGTGGAATAAGGAGGCGCAGCTTCTGCGGGTGGGGCTGCGGACGGAAAAGATAGATTATGACGATTTTCCACCATCCAACCTGATATTCCTTTTGGATGTGTCGGGCTCTATGTATGCGGAAGATAAGCTTCCCTTGCTCCAGGAGTCTTTTGCTATTCTGGCAGAAAACCTGACGGAAAAAGACAGGGTGTCGATCGTGACTTATGCAGGGGATGACACGATTGTGCTGGAGGGCGTGAGCGGGAACAGGACAAAAGAAATCTGCCAGGCTCTTTTTGACCTGGAAGCGGGAGGCAGCACTCACGGAAGCAAGGGAATCGAGACGGCATACCGGCTGGCAGAGGAATACTACATAGAAGGAGGAAACAACAGGGTTATTCTGGCGACGGACGGCGATTTGAATGTAGGATTGACTTCGGAAAGCGAACTGGAAGAACTGATTGCGGAGAAAAAAGAATCGGGGGTTTTTCTGTCTGTGCTTGGATTTGGCGGGGGAAATATCAAAGATAATAAGATGGAAACATTGGCGGATAAAGGAAATGGAAATTATGCCTATATAGATTCCCTAAAGGAAGCAAACAAAGTGCTGGTGGAAGAAATGAGCGCCACTTTGCTGACCGTTTGTAAAGACGTGAAATTCCAGGTGGAATTTAATCCGGCCGTAGTGGAAGAATACCGCCTGATCGGGTATGAAAACAGAAGACTTGCCGCGAAAGATTTTGAGGACGATACGAAGGACGCGGGGGAAATCGGAGCGGGATACTGTATGACGGCGCTCTACGAGATTGTGACAAAGGAAAAGGTAAACGGAAGCGGCGTGGCGCGGGATCAGCTGAAATATGCCGATTTTTATGAAGACGAAAAAGAGCAGAGAGGAAGCGGGGAAGAAAACGGCGGTAATTATATGGAATACGAGTGGCTTACTGTCAGCATCCGTTATAAAGAACCGGAAGGCACGGAAAGCCAGCTCTTGGAATATCCGGTGGATTATTCTTCCTATGTGGAAGAACCGGGAGAAGATTTTCTGTTTACGGCGGCGGCAGCGGAATTCGGGCTGGCGGCTATGGACAGCGAATACAAGGGAGAAGCTTCTTTGCGGCACGTGAGGGAAATATTGGAAGATTTGTCCTTGGATGATGAATATAAGGCTGAGTTTGCGGAATTGGTGAAGGAACTGGATAAAAATTAATTTTTTTGTATTGAACGTATTTTCGATTGACAGGAAACGGAGCTTTATATATAATGAAAAAAATATCCGGAGAGGATATGGATACGCTGATGGCGGCGTAAGAGAAAAGGAGAGGAAAATGATAAAAAATCGGTTGAAAAAAGCAAGTGCGTTTTTTCTGGCAGCGGTATTGAGCCTGAGTGTGGGGAGTTCAAATGTATCCGCTGCAGAAAATACGGTGAATGTGAAACTGGAAGTGCAATACGGACAGGCGGAAGCCAGAGAGATAACGGACATGGTGAATGCTTTCCGCACGGGGAGTGAAGCATGGTATTGGAATGAGGATGATGCGACAAAAACAGTGTACAATGACTTGGGAACCTTGACTTATGATAAAACATTGGAACAAGTTGCTATGAAGCGTGCGGCGGAACTTGCTCTTGGCTATAGCCATACAAGGGTAAATGGCGAAGGATGTTTTACGGCATTTGCGGAATACGGCTATTCAGGCAGGGCGTCCGGGGAAAATATTGCAGCCGGATATATCAGTGCGAAAGACGTATTTGTAGGCTGGCGGGAAGATAAAGACTACTATGCTGGCCAGGGTCATAGAAGAAACATGTTGAGCCCTGATTTTGATGCGATAGGAATGGGACATGTATATGCCAATGGAATTCATTATTGGGCAATGGAGCTGGGAAATGTGAGTGCAGCTGGCGATTCAGGTATAGACGGGGATCAGACGGTTACGGTTGAAATACAGAATTCTTCCATTCACTCTCTTTCCACAGAAAAGGATACTTACCAAACCGTGTCAGGGAATACGATAGACTTGCCGACAGTGAATGCCGTTGCGGAAGCGCCTACTTTCTGGCCGGAAGGCGGAAGTGCAGTTGTTACGGTGGAAAACCCTGATTGGAAAATAGACAACGAATTGATCGCACGTATAACCGGAGGAAAGCTCCTTGGCAAGTCGGCAGGAACGACGACGCTTACCGCATCGGTAGGAAGTGAAAAAGTGACAGTGACTATTGAAGTTTTGCCAAATGATAATGAAGAAGACAACGATCCCGGAAATAATGGAGATGGTGATAACGATCCCGGAAATGGCGGAGAGGACGACAACGATCCCGGGAATAATGGAGAGGAAGATAACGATCCCGGAAATAACGGGGAAGACAACAATCCTGGAAATGAAGGGAACGGCGGCAGCAGTTCAGGAAATGGCGGCAGTTCCGGCAGCAAGGGCAATACAGGAAAATCATCCGGCGGATCTGCGGCAGCGGAAACAATTATTATCCCGACGACCAGCATAGTGGGCGGAGTACAGTCAGCTACGGAAGGCGTATATATGGCGACTCATGTAAACGGAACGATTGTTGTTACGGATAAGGCGGTGATTGCCCAGAATTACAGCCTGGCAAATAATGAAAAACCATATGCCAAATTTTCTGATTTTGATGTGAAGAAGAGTTTGCTGGCGAAACAGAGCATTGACTCTGTAGCAGCTGCACAAGGAGCTGTTGTTGGTCCGATACTCAATATTGAATTGGGAAAAATGACAGATGGTAAGTACAGTCTGCTTCCTGCTGACGGATCACCCATCAGATTATCGGTAGGAATTCCGAAAAGTTTTATGGAGACTGGCAAGACCTATGGGATTGTGTGCGTGCGTACCGGCGGATCTTATGCGGTATTAAAGGATCTCGATAATATGGCTGATACCATTACTTTTGAAACGGCTGGCGGTGCAGGCGTATACGCATTAATAAAATATTAAGAATATTTCAGAATTTTATGCCATGGGCGCGGAAGACAGGTTCCGCGCCTGTTTTTTTGTGCAAAGAAATGTAAAGAAAATGAGCTTTCTTGAAAAAAATACCAATTTATGGTAAATTATGGTAAGTTTACCAACAAAATTGGTATGTTTACGGAGGCGCACAAAAGATGATTAGGGAATATGAAGACCAGGATGTATATGAGGCGCTGCAACAACGCCTGGAGTATCTTTTCGAAGAATTTGACAATATTTACATATCTTTTTCCGGCGGTAAGGATAGCGGCCTATTGTTGAACCTGACGCTGGATTTCCAGAAAAAGTTTTATCCTGAGAAAAAAATCGGGGTTTTCCATCAGGACTTTGAAGCCCAGTATACGGTGACGACGGAGTATATAGAACGCACTTTTGAACGGCTGAAAGGGGAGGCGGAACTGTACTGGGTATGCCTTCCTATGGCTACAAGAACTGCTTTGAGCAGTTATGAAATGTTCTGGTATCCATGGGATGATACGAAGAAAGAAGCATGGGTGAGGGAAATGCCGGAACATGACTATGTAATCAACTTGAAAAATAATCCAATGACAACTTACCGCTATCGCATGCATCAGGAGGATTTGGCAAAACAGTTCGGCAGGTGGTACCGGATATCCCATGAGAATAAGAAAACGGTCTGTCTGCTCGGAATGAGGGCGGATGAGTCTTTGCAAAGATACAGCGGGTTTGTAAATAAAAAATACGGTTATAAGGGAGAGTGCTGGATCAGCCGCCAGTTTAAAAATATGTGGTGTGCGTCCCCGTTGTACGACTGGAGCCTGGAGGACGTATGGCACGCAAATTATCTTTTTGAATACGATTATAACCGGTTGTACGATTTATACCATATGGCGGGGCTGAAAGTTTCCCAAATGAGAGTGGCATCCCCCTTCAACGATTACTCAAGAGACAGCCTGAACCTGTACCGGGTGCTGGATCCTGAGATATGGGCGAAGCTGGTGGGAAGGGTGCAGGGAGCGAATTTTGCATGTATTTATGCCAGATCGAAGGCTATGGGTTACCGCAGCATCACTTTGCCGGAAGGACATACATGGGAATCTTATACAAGGTTTCTGCTGGATACGCTGCCTGTCAGGCTTCGGAATAATTATGTGAAGAAGTTCAACACTTCCATAAGGTTCTGGCATGAAAAAGGCGGCGGGCTGGAGGAGGAGACAATAAGGGAACTGGAAGAACACGGATATAAGATAAAACGTAATGGAGTTTCCAATTATACGTTAAATAAAAAATCCAGAATTATTTTTATGGAGAAGATACCCGATAATACGGACGACATAAAATCAAGCAAAGATATTCCCAGTTGGAAAAGAATGTGTTATTGCATTCTGAAAAATGACCATATATGCAGGTCTATGGGATTTGGCTTGAACAGACAGCAGCAAAGAGCTATCGATGTCATTAAAAGAACATACAAAGGATTGGAGGAAATCAATGGAAAAGCATGAGAGTCCGGTTTATAATGTAATTGCAGTACCGATACAGAAAATCAAGCCCAATAATTATAATCCGAATTCGGTGGCTCCGCCGGAAATGAGGCTGCTCTACCGCAGCATCAAAATGGACGGATACACGATGCCGATTGTCTGTTATTATAAAAAGGAAGAGGATGAATATATTATAGTGGATGGTTTCCACCGCTACAGAGTGATGCTGGAACACGAGGACATTTTTGAACGGGAGGGAGGAATGCTGCCTGTCTCCGTGATCGATAAGCCGATCGACCAGAGGATGGCGAGTACGATCCGGCATAACCGGGCAAGGGGAAACCATAACGTGGACTTAATGAGCAATATTGTAAAGGAACTGCATGAAATCGGGCGTTCTGATGCATGGATATCCAAGCATCTTGGAATGGACAGGGATGAGATACTGCGTTTGAAGCAGATTACCGGTCTTGCGGCGCTTTTTAAGGATATTAAATTCGGAAAAGCATGGAAGCCGGTAGAAGAAGATGAGGTGGAAGCGGCGGAGCAATAAGGAAAGGTATGGGGATCGCAATGGAGGAGCAAAGAATATTTGAGGTATTGGGAATCGGGGAGACGAAAGATGGAGATGAGATCAGAAAGGCATATAGAAAAAAACTTCTGTCTGTAAACCCGGAAGATAACCCGGAAGGATTTAAGCGGTTAAGGAAGGCTTATGAAAGCGCCCTTGCCATGTGCAGACGCGCGGAAGATACCCAGGAGGAAGAGGACACTCCGGTAAGCCGGTATTTGAAAGAAGCGGAAGCAATCTATAGTTCTTTGTCAAGACGGCTGGACGAGGAGGAATGGAAGCGGCTGGCGAACCACGAACTGCTGGATGATCTGGAGCTGGAGGAGGAGATTCGGCGGAAACTGTTCCGATATCTGGCGGATCATTTCCAGCTGCCCGCATCCGTCTGGCGAATTCTGGACGGAGCCTTTGGAATCGTGGAGGGAGTCGGAGAGTTGAAGGAACATCTGCCGGAGGATTTTGTAAATTTCATGGTATGGAAATGTTCGGAAGGGGCGGATGATTCCGATTTCTCCTTTGATAAACTGGAGGGGGAAGACCGGGCGGATTACGATACTTTTATTGTGAATTACAATCAACTGGTGAGAATATCCCGGGAGGAAGCGGAAGATAAAGAAAGCTGGCGGAAAGAAATCGGCCGGAAGATCGCATTTATGGATACGTTTGGAATCCGCCATCCGTGGTATGAGATGGAGAAGGCCAGATATATGCTGCTGTGCGGGCAAAAGGAAGAGGCGGAGCGCATGGCAAGGGCGCTCTGGGACAGAGGGGAAAGGGATATCCGCATGCTTTTTTCCGGCGCATATATTTTAAAGGAATGCGGGCAAGGGGAAGAGGCGGCCGCTGTTTATCAGGAGCTGCTGGAACGGGAAGAGATGACGAACGAGGATATTTATACCGCTTCTGTCGCTTTGGCCGAAATCTTCGCGGAAAAGAGGGAATGGGAGGAAGCCAAGGAACATGCCTTGCATGCCAGGAGGCTGTACAATACGAAAAAAGCCATGGATCTGCTGAATGAGTGCAATGCGGAAATCATCGCTCTTTATACGGAAGAAAAGGCGGGGGAAATAGATACGGAGAAAGGCGTTATGCTGGCATGGTGTTATATTCAGGCCGGCCGTGCGGAGGAAGGGCTGGAATTTTTTAAAGACAATCCGGTGCTGGCGGAGGATACCGCGGAATGCCACAGAGTAAAAACCGTTTTGTACGTGTCGGGAGGGCTGGACGAAGAAGGGGCGGCGGAAGCGAAGCTTTGGAGGAAGAGCCTGGAAGAGCAGGGCTTGCAAAAGGAGGAGGAAGAGGCTTACCGGATGGCCCAGAGTTATGAAATGGAAGGCAAGGCGCTCCAGATGCGTCTTGAAAAACTGGAAGATAAAGAGGGCGAAGAAGCGGCGGATTTGAAGGCAGCGGCGATGGCCGCCTTCCAGGAGGCAGTGGAACATCTGCCGGAAGAGACAGACTTTCTGATGGCAAAGCTGAACTTTTTGCGCAGCCCGTTTTTTGGTGAAAAGAGAGACAATGAACAGATCGTGGAGATCTGCGAAAAAATAAAGAAAATAGACAATGGCTATTATTGGGCGTATTTTTATGAGCAGGAAGCCTATGAGAAAATGGGAAAGGCCCAGGATGTCGTGGATACTTATTATGAGGCGAAAAAGATTTATGCGGGAATGCCGGAGATCTACGAACGGGCGGCAAGGGCTTTCTGGGCGTACAGCCAGTTCCGGGAAACAAAAAATATCATTGCCCAGGCGGAGGAAGCAGGTATCAACAGCTATTATCTGCGGCTTAGAAAGCTGGAAATGATGCGCCGGGAAGCGGAGGACGAAGACGCGATGAAGGCGGTGGACGAATATGCCGGAAAGCTGATCGAAGAGATGGAAGAGAAAGGAGACGCGCAGGACGATCTTTTGTCCGATGCTTATTTGCAGAGGGCGTTTACTCACGATAATGGATATGCCAGGGAGTTTCGCCAAGTGGATGAAATGGAGCGTTGGGCGAAACGGTCGGTGGAACTGGCGGATAACAACCGGAACAGGTACTTTCTTGGGCGGTTTTATGAAGAGTATAAAGGGGAGTCGAGGACGGCATACGAGCATTTGAAAAAATGCGAAGAACGGGGACTGGATTTTGAATGGCTGTATTTTTACATTGCCCAGTGCCATGAAGATTTTGAGGAATGGGATAAGGCGATCGAATATTATAAAAAGGCTATGGAAAAGAATCCGGAGGAAAGTGATTTTGTCTGGAGAGTGGGATGGCTTTACCGGAAGAAATTCGATCGGACAGGACAGAAAGAATATTACGAAAAAGCGATCAAATATCTGAATCTTCAAGTGGAAAAGTTCGGGGAAACCTCAAGGGAGCTATGGCAGCTTTCGGATCTCCACGGGAACGTCAGGGAATATGGGCTGGCCTTGGCAGAGATCGACAGGGCGTTGGAGAAAGACCAGCAATGCAGGAACTGGGGGCAGAGGGGGCTGCTGCTTCAGATGTCCGACAGAAAAGAAGAGGCTATGGAAAGCTTTGAGAAGGCGATCGAAGTACAATTAAAAAAAGGATATGATTATCACTATTCCTATTACCGGATGCACGATTATTTTTGTGAGCAGCGCGAATATGAAAGGGGTATCGGCTGGCTGGAGGAAAAGCTGAACTACGTATTGACGGAAACGCAGCGGGATAAGATTCTGCAATATATTAAAGATGATTACATGGGGCTGGAGAACTGGGCAAAAGCGCTGGAAACGCTGGAACGGATATACGGCGGGACAACGCTGGAGGATTATGTGTGCGACGAATGGAAAAAGGAAGGGAAGCGCATCAGCGATCTTTTGGATTTGTACCAGTGTTACCTGCCCGAAGAAGATTTGCGCCGGAAAACGGAGGAGGCGGAGGCCCTGCTGGAAAGAGGCGGAAGAGAGGGAATGAAAGAGGATCATGGGGGCATGAGAAGGGCGTATATGCAGATTGGCTTTTGCTATGATGAGTATTTGTCCGACAGCGAGCGGGGGCTGGCATTTTTCAGGAAGGCACTGGAATATGACAGGCTGATTGGAATCGGGAATTCGGATTGCCGCTGGACGCTGACCACGATCATGCGCAATCTCTGGCGGATGGGCAGAACGGAAGAAGCAAAGGAATACCGGGAATTGTACCGGAAGAGCCTGGCAGAATCTTATGAAGAATGTGCAGAACTCGGCAAAAGCCTGGAAGAGCTGCATCTGGGAGAATGCACCAGTCGGCGGGTGAGCCTTTATAATCTTTTCCAGCTCTGCTATTATTGCGGGGAGTATGAAGAAGCGAGGAAATATTTGCAGCAGATGGAGTCTTGCGAGTGGTGCAGCAGCTGTATGATGGGAGAGTGTACCGAGGAATGGGAATGCAAAGGATATATGGCGCTTCATGACGGTTCCGGGGAAGAGGCGGCGCGGTGTTTTGAACACGCGGTAAAATGCTGTCTTCGAAGAAACGATCAGGCAAGGCATGAGTTGAGAGTGCTTGGCAGGAAGAGGGAGGAAGTTTAAGAAAAGAACGCCGGTGCGAAAGGGGAATTTTGTTGTTATGGGCAGCAGAGTATGCTATATTAAAGATACATAATAGAAAGGAACAGAGTATCAGTCATGGCATTTTTAAAGGTGTGGATTTATGAAAAATGAGGGAAGAAAAAAAGTAGTATATACTGCACAGTCTAAATATTACTATTTTGCAAAGATGATGGTTGCAAAGTATGTATTAGAACATGATGCTGTTCCGTTGAATCCTTTTAATAACTGGTCCTATTTTATGAATGACATGGTAGACAGGGAACTGGTGATTTCGGCAAATGCCAGTTTGGTTGATTTAAGTGATGAAATATGGGTTTTTGGCCCTGTTGCCGACGGCGTGCTGGCAGAGATGCGCATGGGAATGGCACAGGGAAAAAGCATACGTTTTTTTTCTTTGGGAAAGACATATGAAGAAATTCAGGAAATAGGAATCGAAGATTTGACTTTTGAAGAAAATGTTCTCAGAAAAGAAGAAAAAGAGCGTTTGCTGCAGGAATTTTCGAATATGGAGTAGTTTGTTGCTATTTGCGCATCAGGAATGGAATGGGGACAAAAATGAGAAAATTAGATGTGGCGATTGTCGGCGCAGGGGCTGCCGGCATTGCATGCGGCATGAAGCTTTTAGATAAAGGGAACCATAATTTTATGATTTACGAGAAAGGGCGTTCCTACGAAAAGCGGTATTGTCCGGTGGACCACGGGAGGACATGCATGAAATGCGATGGCATTTGCAATGTGATTTCCGGATTTGGCGGCTGTATCCATTATGGGGATTCCGTGAAACTGTCCGTGTATCCAAGCGGGAAAAGGCTGTATCAGCTTTTGGGCCCGGATGCTTATTATTCCTGCCTGGAGTTTGCTTTGGAACATTTTTTCCGGAACCGGTATCTGGAATTTCAGATGACAGAGGGAAATAAGATAACGGAGATGGATGTAAAGGATTATGGGATCTGTTCTTTGGACAGCGGGCAGGTGAAGGAGGCTCTCAGGAACAGTTTTGATTATTTGGAATCCAACCAATGTATTTCTCTGGAAACAGTAGTAAAAAAGATAGAAAAACAGGAAGATGGATTTTTTCTGACATTGCAGAGGACGTCGGGGGAAGAGACCGTTTATGCGGCAAAAGTTGTCATCGCTACGGGCAGAGACGGCGTGACATGGTGGAAGGAAATGACAGGACATCTGGGAGTAAAGGCGGAACCGCCCGTTATATCGTTAGGCTTCCGGTTTGAAATGGATAAGAAATATTTGACGGGCATCGGAGAACGTCATCCCGATTTGAAGCTGCGGTTTGTCAAAGGCGGGAGAAAGTTTAAGACTTTCTGTTTTTGCGCGGGAAAGAAAGGCGGAAAACTGAAAGGCGAGAATTACGGGGACTTTACGTTATTGGACGGTCACATTCTTCTGGATAAAGATGAGGAGAGCGGTTTTGCAAACTTTGCGCTGCTGATGCAGCTTACTCATGACAGGGAGCGAATGACATATTCACAGGTGGTTTCCCGCTATATTGCCCGTTATAAAAAGTTGGGCGGTTATTCGGGAATGCCGGTTTTTCAAAACTATAGTTCTTTCCGAAACAGGGAAGATGGTTCGGAGCAAAACGGCACCAGCCTGGCATCTGCCAGGCCGGCAGCGGTATGGAAGCTTTTAGAGCCGGAGGAGCATACTATGTTTTGCGAGGTCGCGGATGAGATTATTCGATGGATCATGGAGTTCAACGGTTTGCATGCAGGGCAGATAGAGGAGTTTGGGAAAAAAATATATATTCTGGGAATGGAGATCGAGTCTTTATGGGATACGATCTGTCTGGATGAAGCTATGATGACGACGGTGGACGGATTATACGTAACGGGAGATTGCGCGGGACTGGCACAGGGGATCATACCTGCCGCAGTTTCGGGAGTGTACGTGGCAGAGAAGATCGTGTGAGAAAAACATTAAGGAACACTAAGGCTGCAAAGGGCGCAGCCCAAGAGTTCCTAAATGTTTGGAAGAAGGGGGGAATCGGAAATGAGAAAAAGGCGGGAGGAAATAACAGAAGGAAGCGAAGACGAAAACAGACTGCATCAATACATTAAGCAGTTAAATACGGCATATTTAAAAAAGCGCCTGATCGTATTTTATGGAGCGGGATTATCGATGCAGCTCAATCTGCCGGGGTGGAAGGAGCTGATTCAGCATGTAGTGGAAGAGGTGATTGCCAATCCCCAGCAAAGAAAGGCTTGCATTGAGGAAATAGACAGAGTGAATTTTTGGGAAGCCATGGAATATGTAAAGAGTGTGGCCAAAGTAGGGGAAGATAAGATCAGGTCTCTGATCGCGAACTATATCAGAGATAAGCAGAATAACAATGAAGAAATTTTATCTGCGATGGATCATAATTATAAAGACTTGAAAGACAGCGACATTTCCTTTTTTATAACAACAAATTATGATACTTTTTTGAATAAGGTGGATCCGCGGTGCGAGTCTTATGACATTGATGTACTCAAGGACCAGGCAAATGCGGATTTATTCGGGCCGGATGAAAAAAGGAAAAAGGTTCTTTACCTGCACGGGCATATTAATAAAGAGTCTTCTATTATTATAACAAAAGAAGCGGTAGAAGGAATCTACCGGAATGAACGGTGGATTTCCGTTTTCCACGGTCTGTTAAATAATTATCATATTCTTTTTATAGGTATTTCCCTGGCGGATGAGTATTTAAGGAACTTTCTTACGCAAAACGCAAAAAATACGAATAACAGTTATTTTGTTATCACGGACGAGAAAGTGGAGATCGATTGCAAGAAAATTGCCATACCGAAGGAAAATGAGAAAAAGGTCGGAGAGATTCGGAAAATTTTAAATAGAATAAAAGAACGACCGAGAGAAACCGTATGGATCCGGGTTGGCGTGGAGGCGGCGAACCAAAAGGCATTTCGGGAATGCGTGGAAAAATGTCTGGAGAAAACGGAAGGCAGGGAAGTAAGATATATTTATAACAGCCATAAGAATTCTATGATTATAGCGGCGATACATATGGAAAAATCAACAGTTATCGAGGAAGCTTTTAAAAAGTATAAGGATATATGGAAGCGGGGCAACGCCAAAAAATATATTTTGGAAGATGCCGGTATCGTATATTTTTACTCCTGCAATGAAGAGAATTTTCATGAGAGGGATTTTGACGCAACTTTCAAAAAAGATATGGAAGGCATGATGCAGCGTCAAATGAAAGAAGGCTCCAAGGGGTATATTGTGGATCGCGCCGGTTTGGAGTTCAAAGACAGGGATGAAAAGATGTTTGGGAAGTTCCAGACGGTTCAGTATAACATAGAGTCCAATAAGAACGGCGGCGTGATGCTTCAAAAGAGTTACAACTTTTATGTGGATGAGGGAATCGCTATAAAGGGAGCCGAAATTTACGGCATGGAAGTGCATGTATCGGGATTTTGCTTTTTTAACGACAAGGTTTTGATGGAAAAAAGAAAGCAAAATACAGCGATTGCTTCGGGGATGATCGCTCCGGTGGGCGGGCGCATGCGCACCGGCGAAGACTTTGAAGGGGCGCTGGCAAGGCATTACAGGGATGACTGTAATCTGTTAATAGACAATGTGGAAATATGCAATACCTTTAAAACGTTTAACGCCAATATTCCGGGTCTTGCTTTTGTATGCACCAGTAACGGGACTTGTAGAAAAAATGAAAAAATGAATAAGGAATTGGCTGAAAATTATCAATTATATACAAAAGAAGAATTGCTGGAGCTGCATCGGGAAGGAAAACTGGCATGCACGGAACAGCTGCTTCTGGAGGCTTTTGATAAAAAAGAGAAAATACGGAAAAAGACGATAAAGCTGAGGATCGTGCTATGGTCGAACTGCTGCTATAAATGCAGGGGATGCCATCATGAAAATTTGAGCAATACGGCGATAGTGTATGACCATAAAGCCGTTTTGGAAAGCTTGAAAAGGCTGGAACAGCTCTTTGATGTGAGACAGATTACCGTCACAGGCGGAGAACCGATGCAGAGCATCCCCCAGCTGGAAAATCTGCTGGAAGGCATTGCACAGTATTTCCCTATGACAGACGTAGCTGTCATTACGAATGGCGAAAGACTGGACAGGGAAGTGGCAAAAAAACTGGATAAGTACCATATCCGCTATAAAATCAGCCTGTATGGATATGATAACGATTCTTTTGAGGCATATACCGGATGCAGGAACTATAAAAGAGAAACCTATCTGGAAGCTTTCCAGAAAAAGCTGAAGGTATTGAACGAGGAAAATATTCGCTTTACAGTGAATATACCGGTGCATAAATATATTGCCCCCGGATTAAGGGGCCTGTTGGACGATGACCGGATGCAGGAGCTTTTACTGGAAAAGGATTCCAAAGTCAAAGTCATTGATATGGTAAAGCCGAGGGGGGAAGACGGCGGTGTTTTTGAGGACATATATGTTCCGTTGGAAGATGCAAAAAGAGATTTGACGACAGGGGAAACAGGGGGCGGATCCCGGCATTATGAGGAACTGAAAAACAATATCAATTATTTTGTGTATCCATGTAAGTCCTGCAATGGTTATAATGAGGATTGCTTTGAAAATTTTGCGTTGACGCTGGAACCAGACGGCAATCTTCTGGTTTGTAAAAATGCGGTGGAAAAATTATGTTTCGACGGACAGGGGTTCGTAGATCTTCTGAAAGAAAAGGGCGTTAATGTAGAATTTGCAGAATATAATAAAGAGTATGGAGAATGCTTTCGGACGCAATAGAAAAAGCAGTGCGAAAGCTTATTCGATGAATTAGGGATGAACCTTACCATTGCTATTAATGTTTTTTTACGCCAGTCACTTCGTGTGGGAGGCTTTCCTTTTGATGTGAGACTGGAGCAGCCAAACAAAGAAACAGTAGCAGCGATGCTGGAGGCGGAATGCATTACACATGATACTGATGTGAAGCGTTATTCCGATGTTGAGGAAGCTCTCCGGGAGTTGAAAAGATGAGTCGGGATATTGTTTGGACGACAAAATTTAAAAAAGATTACAAATTGGCAATGAAACTATCGCGTACAGGGACGCATAGTGATCTGTTTGGAAAATGATTTTTACCTGCTGCCGCATAGGGGAATTCCTAAGCGGCGGCTTTTATGATCCGGTTATAAGCGGAGGGAAGCGGAAAAAGGGCCGCTATTGAAAAAGTTCAATGCTCTGCCCGCAGGATAAGTAATGCAGACCGTGCATACATTGTTTCATAAATTCAAACTGCTTTTGGCCGGTACAGTGGCATGTATAGTATTCGGTGGGGAAAGTATCCAGATACTTTGCAAAACTTTTTAGGGTATCGTCGAGAGGCAGTTTGGAAAAGTGAAAGCCCCCTATGAGAACATCTGGTCGGAACCAGTCGGCGATATCGAGAATTCCTTTGTGGGAACAGCCGCTGAATAGTACTGTTCTATTTTGATCCTTGTCCGATCCGCTTTCCGTTGACGGGATTTCAATGAGGAGATATTGTTCATGGCGGAAATCCTCGGGCAGAAATTCACCGTTTTCCAGAACTTGCAAACCGAGGCTGCCAAGGTCGTGCTTCCGTATTTTTTCATGGCAGGAATAAAGGGTCAGCCCGTCTTCAATGGCTGTTGTGCCATCGGTGAAAATGAGCCGCTTGTTATTTGCGAGGGAAACGTCCAACCCGATATATTTTTCCGCTCCATGGTAATGCGGTTCCAGGGCATGCCGGTTCAGGTAGACGGGCGCTGTTTTGTTTATTTCCAGGAATGTTTCGAGTCCGCCGCCATGGTCGTAGTGGCCGTGGGAAAGGACGGCGATATCTACGGACGAAAGATCGATGCCAAGCGCGGCGGCGTTTTTGGCAAACAAATCGCTCTGTCCCATATCAAAAAGAATCTTATGCTTTTCAGTTTCTATATATAGGCTCAATCCGTGTTCGGTGAGCATATCTTCCCGGTTCGTTTTATTTTCGAGTAAAGCTGTAATCTTCATCTTTTCCTCCATCTCTGTGCGGCTTTTGCCTCAACTTTGCTGAGCGGTGCGTGAGGCTTTTACCAAAGAGCATACTTTTCAAAAGTATACTTTCGAAAAGTATGGCTGTTGCATCAAAGGAATCAGTAAATAGGCCGGATACTTTTTTTGTGCCTCCGGTTGGGCTGAATACGATCTGATAAACGGACATATTATGTTCTCCTTATTTTGAGTGGGCTGTTTGTATCGTGTGCCGGAACTGTGGAATTTTTGCACTTTTGATTTTCAAGTTTTAGTAGTCTAACAGGAATTATAGCATGACATCCGGCCATGCGAAAGGTAATAATGAATAGAAAATTTGCATTATTATCTATTCATTTGTACACAATGACCAATTTTATTGTGTCTCTTTCTTTTTTGGTGTTATAATAAAAAACAGAAGGAGGAGATAGATAATGAAGAACTTGAGTGTAAAAGTGAAGATGGCGGTTATTGGAGTTATGATGATTGCATTTATGTTGTTCAGCATAAATTTTTCCGTGAGCAATATGAAAGCAATCAACGAACGGATTCTCCAGGAGGAAGAGGAAAACATCCGTAAGGATTATGATGACAGTATCCGGCAGCAGGTGGAAATGGTTGTTTCGCTGCTTGACAGCTATAAGGCTGATATCGATGCGGGCGTTTATACCATGGAGGAAGGGATGCAGCTTGCCGCAGATAAGGTCAGGGAGCTGCGGTACGGTAAGGACGGATATTTTTGGGTGGATCAGTCGGACGGGGTAAATGTGGTGCTTCTTGGAAATGAAGTTGAGGGAACGAACCGCATAGGCACGAAGGATGTTACGGGCTATGAAATGGTAAAAGCTTTTATTCAGGGCGCCGTGGCGGAAGGAAGCTGCTATACTGACTACCAATACCCGAAAGAGGGCGAAACGGAGCCTATGCCGAAGCGGGCATATACACAATATTACGAACCTTTTGACTGGGTTATCGGAACCGGAAACTATGTGGACAATATCGATGCCCAGATTGCGGCGTCCACGGAATCCGCAAACCAGTTTACCTGGCAGAAGATATGGATGTTTTTAACGGTATGCCTCCTGTTTGGAGTTTTTATCGTTATCTATCTTTTGGTTACTATTTTAAACATTACAAGGCCGTTGAAATTGGTGTCAGGGGTGCTGCAGAGCATGGCCGAGGGAGATTTTTCCACAAAGATCGACGGAATGGCTTTAAAGCGCAGAGATGATTTTGGCAAGTTGTTGAATATTCTAGAGAGGATGCGGACAGGGATCGGCGGGCTGATCAGCGACGTGAAAAAGGAAACCGGACTGACAACGGAGAGCGTCAATGGCATGACGCAGGATATGGCTCATTTGAACCAGGAAGTGGAGGATGTGTCAACGACGACCACCCAGCTTTCCGCATCAATGGAGGAAACGGCGGCCACGGCCGGCAGCATCGATGAAATGACAAAAGAGATCGAATATGCGGCAAGAAATATTGCGGAGCGTGCGCAGGAAGGGGCAGGGCGCGCGGAGGTAATACATAGAAAAGCGGTCGATGCGAAAAACTCCGCGGGCGAAAGCAAGAGCAGCCTGGTTGCGCAGAAAGAGTCTATAGAAGGAAACTTACAGGAAGCATTGGTAAAAGTGAGGGTAGTTTCCGAGATATCCACTCTGGCAGAGTCCATTATGGAGATTACAGCGCAGACGAACTTGTTATCGTTGAACGCAAGCATCGAGGCTGCAAGGGCAGGAGAAGCAGGAAAAGGTTTTGCAGTGGTGGCGGATGAGATCCGCAAGCTGGCCGAGCAGTCCAAACAGAGTACGGAGAACATCAAGAAAGTAACGGAGCAGGTAAACGAAGCGGTAGGGAGCCTGGCAAGGGATGCGAAGCTTTTGCTGGCGTTTATCGATCATCAGGTGATGGAAAGCATTGGTTTGTTTGAAACGATTGCGGGCGATTATAATGAAGACGCCGGGGAAATCGATTCCCTTGTGGCTGATTTCAGCGCGATTTCCGAGGAACTTCTGGCATCCATCGGCAATATTACGGATTCTTTGGAAGGCATCTCACAGGCGGCGCAGCAGAGTGCCGAAGGAACGGCCAATATTGCGGATCGCATTATGGATGTGGTGCAGATCTCCGACTCCGTGAATACATCCTTACAGAATACGAATGGGGTAGTGGGCAGACTGAACGATGCGACCGGCAAATTCCGGTTGTAAAAAGTTCTTTTCGGTGGTATACTTGGGTAAATAATTGAATAGCAGTAATGTCTTCAGGGCAGGGTGAAATTCCCGATCGGCGGTGACAGTCCGCGGGCGCGAAAGCGCGGGGTTTGGTGAAATTCCAAAACCGACGGTATAGTCCGGATTAAAGAAGGTGTGTTGAAATGGTCAGAGAAAATCTGATTTTGGTTTTTGCACTCTTTTTTATAAACCTGTCCTGTGGGCATTTTTAATACACCTGAAAATCAACGCCTGAAAGGCATTTTATGCTTTCAAGCGTTTATTTTATTTTCAGGAGGTATTCTATATGAATCGAAACAAGACAAAGAAACTTACAACAATGGGCATGTTATGTGTGCTGGCGTATGCGGCTGCGGCCATCGGGCGTGTTCCGGTCGTCCTTTTTTTGAAGTATGATCCCAAAGATATTATTATAGTCATTGGGGGATTATTGTTTGGACCGGCTGCTTCATTGGCGGTCAGTGTGATCGTTGCCATAGCGCAGATGCTTACGATCAGCGGAACGGGAGTCCTGGGCTGTATCATGAATATTGTCTCCAGTTGTTCCTTTGCATGTACTGCGGCGCTGGTATATGAAAAGAGGCGAAGGCCGTCAGGGCTGGCCGCCGGGCTGCTTGGCGGCTTCATTTGCCAGGTATCGGTGATGATGCTTTGGAATTATTGGATCGCTCCGATTTATATGGGGTATCCGAGGGAAGCTGTTGTAGAATTGCTGCTACCGGCATTTTTACCGTTCAATTTAATTAAGGGAGGATTGAATGCGGTATTCACAGCGGTTTTATATCATCCGGTGATGATAGCATTGCGGCGTTCAGGGCTGGTGGAATGGGAAGAGGGGGATAGATAGAATCTCATACAACAAAAAGAAGAAAAAAGTGGAAGTTAAAAGTTACAAGCCTTACATACCCAACGGGGAGCCGCGCACAAATGATCCAGTGCGCAGCCCCCGCTTTTTTTATCCAAAAACATAGTTTAAAAGAAAACAGGAAAATATAAAAGAATCATATTGACAAACGGAACCTGCCTGTGTAAAATATGATTAATTAAATAGATTTGCAAAAGTATTTTGCAAAAGTAATTTCAAATAAGGAGGGTATTTATGAAAGGAACGGAAATGAAGGATGTAGTCAGGAATTTGCGCCGGAGAGGGTTCGCGCTGCTGCTGGCCGGGCTGATGGTTTTTGGAGCGGCAGGATGCGGCAATGCAGCAGGGGAGGCTGCCCAGGAGAATGCGCCGGAAGCGGCTGAGGCAGAGGCGAATGAAGAGGCAGCGGCTGAGGAAGCGGACGCAGCGGAAACGGAAACAGGGGAAGAGTCAGGCAAGGAAGGTTATTTAATCGGTTATTCCCTTAATTCCATGGACTCTACGATGAAAACCATGGCGGATTATTTTGAAGGCGTAGCCAAGGAAAAAGGATGGGAGCCTGTTTTACAGAATGCCAACGGAGATGTGACGACAGAATTAAATAACATGGAAGCATTGATGAATATGGGCTGTGATGCAGTTGTCATCATGGGCTGTGATACGGAAGGATCTGCGGCAGCCATCGAGGAGTTAGGCGCAGCGGGGATTCCGGTGATTATAGCGGGACGCGCGATTGCGGCAAAAGAAGAAAGTTATTATACCTATGTGGCGGGAGACCACCGCGAGGCAGGAAAGGTGCAGGGAGAATATTTGAACGGGCTTCTGGAGCAGGATGAAGCGCTGGAGCTGAATATCGCATTTTTATACGGACAGTCCGGTTCTTCTTCCGTGGAGCAGCGTTACGAAGGTTTTGAGGAAAACTGCCTGAAAGGAACCTATGCGGACAGAGTTCACCTGGTGGCCAGCCAGTATGCGGAATTCGATACACAGAAGGCATATGACATTACCAGCGACATGCTGACCACGTATCCGGAAATTAACTGCTTTGTCACCCAGTCGGACGAACAGGCGGCGGGTATTATTAATGCCATTAAGGCAAAAGGGGAGCCGGTGGAAGACTTCATCATCGTATCGATCGATTGCTCTACCACAGGACAGTCATATTTAAAGAGCGGAGAATTGGATGCGACCGTACTGATGGCGATGCGGCAGCTGGCAGTTTCTTCCGCAGACTATGTGGAAGCGGCGTTAAACGGAGAAACGGCGGAAAAAACCAATCAGGTAGAGGGATATTACCAGCTGGTAACACCGGATACTTATGTTTCCGTCATGGAGGCCAACGGCATGACGGCGGAGGAGTAAAAAACGGGGTGACGGCAAAACAGGAAAGGCGGTAGGAGGATTGAAAATATTAGAGGTAAAGGGCGTCAGCAAAAATTTTTACCAGACCCATGCCCTGACGGACGTTAGTTTTCACCTGGAAAAAGGCGAGGTGCTGGCTCTGGCAGGGGAAAACGGGGCGGGAAAATCGACGATGATGAATATCCTGTTAGGAAGCTTCCCGCCGAGCAAAGGGGAGATGATTTTAAACGGAGAACCCTATGAACCCAAAAGCCCCCATGACGCGCTGCAAAAGGGGATTTCCATGATTCATCAGGAGCTTTGCCTTGTTCCGAGCATGTCGGTGGCCGATAATGTCTGGATTGGGAGGTGCGGGCAGTTTTCCCGGGGCGGGATTTATATGCCGTCCTTATGTGAAGCCCGCACCCAGCAGCTTTTTGACGAGTATGAGATAGAACTGAATCCAAAGGAAAACGTGAAGGATTTGAGTACCGCCCAGATGCAGATGGTGGAAATCGCAAGGGCAATTTCTTACGGTTCCAGAATTGTGATTATGGACGAGCCGACGAGCGCTTTATCCGATAAGGAGGTAAAGGTTCTGTATAAGATTATCCGGCGGCTGACCAAAGAAGGGGTTTCCGTTTTGTTTATCAGCCACAAACTGGAGGAGGTTTTTGATCTTGCCGACAGGGTGACTATTTTCCGGGACGGCCATATGGTAGAGGAACGCAACGTAGGGGGGCTGACCATGGAAGAGCTGATTAACGGAATCGCCGGGAGGAAGGTGGAAAATCTTTATCCAAAGGAAATGACCAATCTGGGGAAAGTGCTTCTGGAAGTAAAGAATCTCAGCTTGAAAGGGGTTTTTGAAGATATCAGTTTTCAGGTCAGGGCAGGGGAGGTTCTGGGATTTGCCGGGCTGGTAGGAGCGGGCAGGACGGAAATCATGCAGAGCATATACGGCATTATGCCGGCCGATGAAGGGGAAATCTATGTGGACGGACAAAAAGTGGAAAACCGTTCCTCCCGGGAAGGACTGAACCATAAAATAGCGATGGTGACGGAGGACCGTCTCAGACAGGGTGTTATTAAGAAAATGAATGTGCAGATGAATATGACGCTTGCTTATTTTTACAAAATCTGCAAAGCCGGCTTTATCAGCCGGAAGAAGGAAGAGGCCGATACGGACGCGATGATCAAAGAACTGCGTGTGAAAACTGCCGGGAGCAGAATGCCGATTTGGTCCCTTTCCGGAGGCAACCAGCAGAAGGTAATGATCGGGAGGGCGCTGATGACCAGCCCCCGTATCCTGATTATGGATGAGCCTACCCGCGGGGTGGATGTGGGGGCGAAGAGTGAAATCTACGGCTACTGCAATGAATTGGCCCGCCAGGGTATGGCGATTCTGCTGATTTCCAGCGATTTGCCGGAAGTCATGGGCATGAGCGACAGAGTTCTGGTCGTTCGGCAGGGGCGCATTGTGGCGGAGCATGACAGGCGGGAGGCCGAAGCAGAAGAGATTATGGCAGAAATGTTCGGTCTGCCGGGCGGAGAGAAAAAGGAGGATAAATGATATGCAGCAAAAAACAAAGAAAAAGTGGACGGGGGATTCCGTACTCATATTTTTTCTGAAAAACAGGGCTTTCCTGCTCGTGATCTTATTCTTTATTCTGTTGATGCTGACGACAGATACCTTCCTGACCGGCAGCAATTTGATGAGCCTTGCGAGGCAGATAGCGGCCAACGGGATTATCGGCGTGGGTTATACTTTCCTTCTGGCCTCGGACAGCGTTGACCTTTCGGCGGGATATATGATGTGCATGATCGGTATTATCAGCGGGCTATTGAGCCAGACATCCCTGCCCTTTGTGGTGATTCTGCTCATTTGCATCGTGATCGCGATGTTTTGCAGCAGTATGAATGCGGTGATTGAGAACCGTTTTAATCTGCCGCCCTTTCTCGTGACGCTGGCGATGCAGCAGGTATTCAGAGGGGTGCTGATGCTGCTTTCCAACGGTTCCCCGATCAGCAACTTGAATGAAGGGATTATTTTCATGGGACAGGGATATATAGGGCCGATTCCCTTTTCGGTGCTGTTGATGGTTATTTTTATTGTTGCAGGCCACATTATATTCAGCCGCACCCAGTTCGGACGGAATGTCATTGCGGTAGGAGGCAACCCGGACGCAGCACGTGTTTCCGGCATTCATGTGGAACGCACACGGGTGTATGTATCCGCGCTTCTGGGCTTTACGATCGCTATTATGGCGCTGGTATCCTGCGGGCGGGTGGCATCTGCGCAGACTACGCTGGGAGGAGACACGGTTATGGATATTATTGCGGCCGTAGTCATCGGCGGAACGCCCATGGGCGGAGGATCGGGTACGGTAGGAGGAACCTTGTTCGGCTGCCTGGTGATAGGACTGATCAGCAACGGGCTGAACCTGTTGAAAGTATCGAGCTATTGGCAGATGGTATCCAAGGGAGTGATTATTCTGGTGGCCGTGGTTCTGGATGTATACAGCGAACGTATTTATGAGCGTATGCGTAATAAGGAGTAGGAAGGGCATGGTTATGGACAGGATAGATTTGAGAGGAAAACCTTTTTATCTGGGGGATGAGGCCGTCCGCTGGGTAGAAGAGACTTTGCAAGGAATGACGGACAAGGAAAAAGTGGGGCAGTTGTTTTGTGAGATTTTATGGGACAGGCCTGGATGCAGCCCGGAGGCTTTGCTGGAGGATACGGAGCCGGGCGGTGTGATGTACCGTCCTTTTTCCGGGGAAAAAATGCGGGAGTATACAGAGCGGATGCAGAAAAAGGCAAAAATCCCCTTGCTGATTGCCTGTAATCTGGAGCGGGGCGGTTCCGGCGGAAACGGAGGGCTGACAGACGGCACATATGTTTCAAGCCCCATGGGCTGCGCGGCGACGGACGATGCGCAGAGCGCATACAAGCTGGCGGAGGTGGCCTGCAAGGAAGGCGGGGCCGCAGGGGTGAACTGGACATTTGAACCCATTGTAGATATCGACTTAAATCCGGGGAACCCGATTACCAACGTCCGTACATATGGCAGCAGCCCGGAGCGCATCATACGCATGGCAAAAGGCTATATGGAGGCTTGCCGCCGGTATGGAGTGATCAGCACAGTCAAACATTTTCCGGGGGACGGGGTGGATGAACGGGATCAGCATTTGATGAGCAGCATAAATAGTCTGCCGGCACAGGAATGGTATGAATCCTATGGCCGCATTTACAAGGAATTGATCGATGACGGTGCGCCGGCGGTTATGTGCGCCCATATCAAACAACCCGCTTTGTGCCGGGAGGTGGATCCCGGGATAAAGGATGAGGATATTATGCCGGCGTCCCTGAGCAGGGAACTCATGCAGGGGATATTGAGGGAAAAGCTGGGCTTCAACGGATTAATTGTGACGGATGCTACCCAGATGGTGGGCTTTACGTGCAGTATGCCGAGACATCTGGCAGTGCCAGCCGCGATCGAGCGGGGGGCCGATATGTTCCTGTTTACCATCAACAGGAAAGAAGACGTGGGCTTTATGATGGAAGGGTTAAGGAAAGGGCTTTTGAGCCGGAAACGATTAGACGAAGCGGTGACGCGCATCCTGGCATTGAAAGCGCATGCCGGACTTTGGAAGAGGCCGGCAATACCGTCGAAGGAGGGACTCTCCTGTCTGCGGTGTCCGGAACATCTGGCGGCGGCCAGGGAAATTGCGGAGCGCAGCATTACGCTTGTAAAAGACAGGGAGCAATGTCTTCCTTTGTCTCCGGAAAAAATGCGGAAGGTGAAGCTGATACAGATTACGAACGAGAAACTTCCTGCCGGCGGGCTTTTGCCGGAAATAGAACTGTTTAAGTCGCTTCTGGAGAAGGAAGGGTTTGAGGTGTCCTATTTTAAGGACGGACGGTTTCCAGGAGAGGACTGCAGCCTGGCGGAATTTAAAAAAGAGACGGATCTCATGATTTATTTTGCCAATATGAAAGTCGGCAGCAACCAGACGACCATCCGCATCGTATGGGATGACTTTCTGGGAGAGGATTCGCCGAAGTATGTAAAGGACATACCGGTGTTATTTTTATCCTTTTCCAATCCCTATCATCTGGTGGATGTGCCGATGGTGGGAACTTATATCAATGCTTATACCTGCAACGAGGAAAGCGTTTATGCCATGGTGGAAAAATTAATGGGGCGCAGCCCTTTCCTGGGACATAGCCCGGTGGATCCTTTTGCGGGGCTGTGGGATACGCGTTTATGAGGTGGAAATGTCGATTTTAGAAGTACTTATGATTATATGTTTCGGACTTGCATGGCCGGTCAATTTGTACAACAGCGTGAAAAGCCGCTCTACTAAAGGTAAAAATCTGCTTTTTATGAGTTTTATCCTGCTAGCTTATGTATTCGGCATCCTGCACAAACTGCTGGCAGCGGCGGACGGGGCAGTTTACTTTTATATCGTGAACGAGGCTATGGTCGTGGCAGATTTTGCAGTTTATTTTGTGAACCGCAGAAGGGAGGTCAGAGAGGGCGTATGCGGCGGATATATACAGGTTTACAGGTAAAAGAAACTATACAAAAAGACGGAAAAATGTTATTCTATTATTAAGGTTAGTGGGGAAGGAATACGAGAACATGGAAGCGGAACTCAAGGAGCAACAAACATTCAGCAATGCATCAGTACGCATTATTAACCGTGGAAGGGTCTTGCGGCTTCTGTTTCAGGAAGGGAGCATGACCCAGCTGGAAATTAAAAACAGGTTGAATCTGAGCGGGCCTACCGTAACGCAGATTTTGCAGTTTTTTAAGGAGGCGGGCCTGCTGCGGGAGGGGGATGAGATTCCCTCTTCGGGCGGGCGCAAGCCAAGGCCGATTGAATTCTGCTACCGTTCTTTCTTTGCGGTAGGGGTAGAAATACGGCGGCATCATGTGGATGTCCAGGTGATGGATTTGAAGGGGAAAACAGAGGCCGGAACGGTGCGCCGTCTTGTTTTTGAGGACAGCGGTGCTTATTGGAGACAGGTCAATGATATTGTGAGGGAGACCGTCGGTTCCGGCCCGCGGGCGGGGCGCGTACTCGGCGTAGGGATCGCTTTTCCCGGAGAAATTTCGCCGAAGGGCAATATCGTTTCGCGTTCTACGGTGCTGGGGCTGAAGAATTTTCCACTGGATCATATTCAGAAAAATTTTGATTATCCCGTTTACGTGGAGTACGGGGCGAATGCGGCAGGTTTTGGGACCGTATGGCGCAGCCGGGAGTTAAAGGATGCGGTATATGTGATTGTGACCAATAATGGAGTTGCCGGTTCGGTTATTTTAAATAAAGAAATATACAGAGGGCGTTATAATAAACCGGGTGCTTTCGGGCATATGGTATTAAACCCGGAGGGAAGGAAGTGTTTTTGCGGCGGACGGGGATGCTGGTCGGCTTATGGAGCGCTGACGTGCCTGACGGGCGAAGAAGATCCGGACTTGGAAGGTTTTTTTAAGAAGCTGGATCGGGGAGACAAAGGATGCGCTCTGCGCTGGAAAGAATACTTGGAGCGTTTTGCCCAGGCATTGGCCAATATAAGGTTAAGTTTTGATACGGAAATTATTATAGGAGGAAAACTGGCCCCTTATCTCGCGCCCAGAATTGATGAACTGAAAAAAATGGTGGCAGCTTATCCGGCGTTGGCGGAGGACTGCATGGATATATGGGTGGATACGGAGGCGGACAGCCCTATGGCAGAGGGCGCGGCGCTCATGATCGTGTCCAGTTTTTTGAACGATACATTGGAAGGGTTTCACTTGGAACAATTATGATTCCTGCTGGGAACATTTTCATGGGGGATATTCCCGCTGTGGGATATTCCCATTGTGGGCATTCCCGTTGTGGGCATCCCCGCTGGGAATGGGCAAGTATTTTTATACTTTGAAATACATATTATTGTTGTATAATGTGCGTTTTTAATGTGGTTACGATGTGGACTCATCCATGGGAAATATAAAAACGGGAATATAGAAAGGAACGGGATATATAAGGGGCCGCTGGAAGGAAGGAGAAAGAAGAATGAACTTCAGGGCGGTGATTTTTGATTTGGACGGAGTGATTGTATGTACCGACCGGTTTCATTATCAAGCGTGGAAAGAGACAGTGGAAGGATTGGGGATTTCCTTTGATGAGGAGATGAATAACCGTCTGCGGGGCGTCGGCAGGATGGAAAGTCTGGAAATCTTGTTGGAATACGGTGGAAACCGATCGTTTTCCCGAGAGGAGAAAGAGAAATTGGCGGCGCAGAAAAATGAAATATACCGCGGACTGCTCGCTGCGATGACACCGGATGATGTAACGGAGGAAGTGAGAGATACCCTGGCGGAAATACGCAGAAGGGGATACGGGATCTGCCTTGGCTCTTCGAGCCGGAATGCGGGGTATATCCTGGAAAGAACCGGGTTAAAGGAAGCTTTTGACCGGATCGTGGACGGGAATCAAATTAAGAAGTCCAAGCCTGACCCGGAGGTGTTTTTAAAAGGGGCGGCGCTGCTGGGCGAAAAACCGGAGGATTGTCTGGTAGTGGAGGACGCGGAAGCCGGGATCGAAGCCGGAATCGCCGGTGGAATGAAAACCGCGGCGATCGGCGGGGCGGTGACATGCGGGAAGGCGGATTACCGGCTGGAAAGACTTGGGGATCTGCTGGGAATATTAGATCCGGTTGCCGGTCTGCCGGGCGATGCCCGGAAGGAACAGGACAGGCGGCAAAATTAGAGGATAACAGGAAAAGGGAGGCATTTGCCAGGCGGAAAAAATATGGTAAATGCCGTCCCTTTTTTGTTTCAGAATCGAAAAATTTTACGGTCTTATCAAAATGTCAGTGAAGAAAGGATTGTTTTATGCGAAAAGAGTTTCAGGAGAAATAACGGGTGATTTTTTGGAGGGGGTTCTGTATAATAAAAAAAGGAACATAAGAGGGATAATCGAATAGTTCATAGCATGGAGGCTGGTTATGATGAAGAAAAAGAAAAATATAATAATCGGGCTTGTATCGTTATTGATTCTCGCAGGAACCATAGCATCTTTATCGATTGATGGACGAAAGGACGGGGCAGCAAAGGGGAAGGAAGCTTTGGGCGGGGCAGCAAAAAAAGTGGAGATGCCGGATTTGGAATTGTTGTTGTCACAGGCAGTCAGCCATCTGGTTCTGGAAAAACATACGGCTTGCTTTACCTATGAAGAGCTGCCGGACGGAACTCTGCGGATTACGGGATATAATGAGGAGAAAAATACGCAGAACCCTTATCAGGTCGTCATTCCATCCGTGATTGACGGGAAAAGGGTATCCACGCTCGGCAAAGAATGCCTGGGCGTGCCTTATTCTGCCGGAAACCTGCTGGAACTTACGGTTTCTGACGGAATTACTACAATAGAAGAAAATGTAATTGAGAATGCATATGACATTTCCCTTATCAAACTGCCGGACAGTGTGATATCCATTGATGAGAAGGCTTTTTGGAGAAATGAATATCCGTGGCCGGTTGTGGTGGCTTGCAGTGATACTTCCTATGCCTATCAATACGCGAAGGAAAATGGCTATGCCTGTCAGTTAATGGAAGCTGTTTTGCCGGAAAATGATTTTCTTAGTGGATATCGGAAAGGAACGACGACAGAGATTCCGTATTTTGCCCATCTAAGAATGGAAGGAGAAAGATTTGATTATATTACGATCGAATACAGGGATAACGAAATAGAAAAAAGGCTGGAAGGGGAGCTTGTTTATCATGAGCCTAATGAATTTTTGGTGCTGGTTTTGGACAAATCCCGGGGGGATATTCTGCAATGCATCGATTCGTTCTGCATGGACGCGGAAAAAGTGGCATTTTATGGGCTGGATAATGTTTTCTGCCAGAATTTTTTATCTTTGGAGGATTGGAATTTTGACGGAGAGGAAGATATCTATTGCTATCAGGGCACATTTGGCACGGGGGCAGCATCCTATTCTTCCTTATTTACTTATGAGCCAGACAGCGGATTGTACAAAAACGTGCCGGAATTTATGGGGATCGATTCGCCATCCATAAGGCAGGATAAACAGTGCATTTATGGATTTTCTAGAAGCGGCGCGGCGGCACATTATGTAGACCGGTTTGAGTATATAGACGGGCAGCTTACGAATGTGGCGAGGCTCAGCCAGATCGTGCATGCGGGAGATGAAGTTGAAATTGTGGATGAGCGTTTGCTGGAAGGAGAATGGCGGATTTATCACCAGGAAATCTTTTACCCACGGGATCCATCCGCAGAGGAAGCCTGGCAGGATGCCTATGAACAGGCGGAAAGCCTGTATGTGGAGGATGGATATTGGGACTTGTAGTTATATAAATATCAGCACTACGGAGGAAAGCCAGGAAGGCCTGAATAGCTGGGAAGGGGCGGGCAAAGAAGGCGGGAGGCAGTGGCAGCGGGCAGTGATTTCAAAGCTGCTTGGCGCAGGGAAATGAGATTTTCTTAATATTCCGTTTTTAAAACAGCAATTTGGTGACACGGATGTCACCAAAAGCGCGCAATGAGCCCGGATGGCGAATCGCGCGCGGTTGCGTACGATTGATACTCTTTTACCGGAATATTTAGAAAATCCATTTCCCGAAGCAGCAGATTCGAAAACGCTGCCCGCTGCCGCTTCCCCCGCCTCCTTTGCCCTCTCCCCCCCGGCATTGTGTTATCTTTACTTTTTGGCGCGAAATTTTTTAACAGTACCGTATCAGTTATCGTTTCATCCTTATGACGAATTCTTCGGTTCCTTCTTCAAGTCTGCGGTCTTTGGTGATGGAAAAGCCGTGGGCGCGGTAAAAGCGGATGGCTGCATGGTTTTTTTCCAGCACCATCAGATTTTTGGCATGGAGGTTTTCAATGGCATAGTCGATCAGTCTTGCTCCGATTCCCTGGTTCTGAAAAAAGGAATCCACATATAGTTCATGAATCCAGCCGTCTTCCACATGAAGCATTCCTTTGACAAATTCATCGTCGTATACCCAGATGCTTTCCAGCTTTTGTTTATTTTCCATATATTCCTGTGCCAAAGGAAGCACCTGGATCTCGCCGAAGGAAACTTTATCATTCTGAAAAATAGACCGGTAATTCATCCTTTTTGTAAAAACCAAAATTTCTGCCAGCCTTGATACATCCTGTATGGCCGATTTTCTTATGCAGTTCCCGCCAAACCTGTCGGATACTGTCCTCTCACACATCAATTAATCCCTCCTAATATCATCCTTTACTACCTTAACATTTGTCATTCCCGTTATTCGATATTATAATATTTTATAATGAATTTCATAAATGTACAACACTCATGGAATGAACCTCTTATTCAGATAGATTCCCTTCTATCGTGTATTATAAAGAATAAAACCATTGACAACGCGCATAATACGCATTATGATATAATCAAATAAACGGAAGGGAGAGATGCCATGGATGAATAAGGAGGTATCGAATGCGATTTAGAGAAATTGAAAGTATGATATTAGAAGATGGATGGTATCAGGTAAAGCAAAAAGGTTCACACCACCAATACAAACACCCGACCAAACCTGGAAAAGTCACGATCCCAGAACATGGAGAGGATTTGAATCCCGATACCGTAAAATCAATTATGAAACAAGCAGGGCTTTAAGCCTCATTCGTTCAATTTATATAAATGGAGGTAAATAATATTGAAGCTAATTTATCCGGCTGTATTTAAGCCTTTTACAGATCAAAGCGGTGGATATGTGGTAGAATTTCCGGACTTGCCCGGTTGTGTAACAGAAGGAAAAGACTTAGCACAGGCTATTGAAATGGGAATTGACGCCGCCAGTGGTTGGATATTAGGAGAACTTGAAGATGGGAAACAAATCCCACATGCTTCCGACTATTCCGAAGTAACTGCTGAAAATGGGTGTATGATAAATATGTTATTATTAGACATTGATGCCTATGAAGGAAAATATGGTGAAAAAGCAGTAAGGAAAAACCTTACTATTCCTGCATGGCTGAATACTTTTGCCGAAAAAAATAATATCAATTTCTCTAAACTTTTACAAGACACCTTATTCTCAATGGCACAGGCAAAATAAATATAAGCTGCCCATAGGGCAGCTTCTTTTTGAACTTCCCATTGTACTGTTACCATTATGCCTTTTACCGAATGGAGGATCTATCATGGCAATGAGAGATGAAGTAAAAGAACAACGGCAAAAACTGAAAGGAAAAAGTGTCCGTGAAAAGCTGGAATATTTCTGGGATTATTACAAAGTACACACGATCGTTGTTTTATTCGCAGCCTTTGCTATCGGCATTTTTATTAAAGATATGATGGCAAGCAAAGACGACGCTTTTTCCGCCCTTGTTCTCAATTCCTACGGCTATGAACAACAGGCTGATTTTCAGGAAGACTTCGCCGCCTATGCGGGAATCGACACGAAAACTTATAACTGCCAGATCGATGCTACTTCCACGCTTTCCCTTGATGCCATGACGCAGCTCGACCTGGCATTCTCACAGCGGCTGGCCGGAATGGTGCAGACTAACGCCCTGGACGCTTTTGTCAGCGACGCGGAAATATTCGGACATTATGCGGAAGGCATGATGTTCCAGGATCTACGCGGAGAGTTGAGCGCGGAGGAATATGAAAAATATGAGCCCTATTTTTATTATGTGGATGCGGTCCTTATCGAAGAAAAAAATCGGGCACAGGAAGAAGCCCCCTATTCCGATTCCTCGCAGGAAACTGCCGCAGATCCCACCGATCCTTCCGCCATGAAAGACCCGGTACCGGTTGGCATCTATCTGCCGGATTCGGCAAAGCTCGCGCAGTGGAACTGCTATACGAATACCGAAGAGGCACCGGTATTCGGCTTTGTATTCAGCGGCAAACACCCGGATACCGCCCATTTGTTTCTCGCTTATCTTACAGAATAAAAAATTGCTGTTTTAAAAAGGGTTCCGGCCTGTGGCAAATGGCATTCCATCCATTTCGTCATTTCCTCACCCTCTGCCAGCGTCCGGCCTCCTTTCCTATCTCCACAATTTTTTCATAACAGGCATCAAAAAACATTTGGTAACTTTTGCAAAAATAACTTTTATATGTACCGGAAACCGGATCATAGTCCCGGTACCGGTGGCAGTCACCGCGGCACAGGCGATAATAAGCGCAGTTTCCGCATTCCTCCGCCACCTTGTATGACCGTTCCTCAAAGCCGCTTTCCCGATACCGTTCCTCAATCGTCTCCATCCTATCTTCATTCAGGTTTCCAAGCCGGTATTGATCCAAAGCATAAAAATCACAGGGAAAAACACTTCCGTCCGCTTCTACCACATTCTGCAGCCCGCAGTTCCCCCTCTGGCTGCATGCCTCCGCCCTGTATCCCATGGCAAGCGCAATATAGTTTTCAAACTGACGGATAAAAGGCTGCTTTCGCTTCTTCACATCTTCATACCAGAGCTGGAAAAGCCGGATCAAAAATTCCCCATAAGCTTCCGGCGTCAGAGCATACTCTCCTTTTCCATGCGCTTCTCCCAGAGGATCGAGACAGGCGATGTACTGCTGGTACTTCCACCCCCTGCTCCGGTAGTCCTCATAAATCTTCCCAATGCTGTCTGCAGCCATAGGAGTCACCACTGTTACAATATTATAATCCACCCCGTAAACATCCATCAGCCCGGCCGCATGCTCCGCTTTTTCGTAAGTTCCCTCTCCCAATCGATCCCGCCGGAACGCATCATGGATTTCACGGATGCCGTCTATCGATAATCCCACCAGAAAATTATTTTTTTTCAAAAACCGGCACCAGCTTTCATCTATCAGGCATCCGTTCGTCTGCAACGCATTTGTCACCATGATTCCGTTTTTATTATATTGTTTTTGCCAGGCAACCGCTTCTTCAAAAAAATCCAATCCTCTTAAAGTCGGCTCCCCGCCCTGATAGGCATAGCTGATCGCCCCCTTTGCACGGGGTAGCGTCTTACGTATCACATTTTTCAGCGTCCGGCTGCTCATCAGGCCGTAACATTCCTGTTGCCTTTTCTCCGCTTCGTCGCGGTAAAAGCAATAATGACATGCCATGTTGCACGTGCTGGAAACTGGCTTGATTAGAATGCTTGTTCCTTTCATATCTTCCTCTCTTCAGGAGATTGCAAAAAATAAGTTGTGAAAAGATTCTGCCAATATATTCCCTGAAAATCTAACTGTGCCGGGCATTCCACCAAGACCACAGAAAATATTCGAATAAAAGTCTTCTTCTTTTCCGTGGTCTTGGTTCCATGGCACAAAAAAGATTTTCATGAAATATATTGGCAGAATCTTCCGCAAATTTATTGATTACGCCATCCCCTGTTTGCTCGTTTTTCTTTATTTATGCCTCATTTATGTCTCACAGATAATCCCTGGGCCATAAGGAGCCAGTGATACCATAATATAAGGACAGGTACAATTATCCCCTGTATCCCGTGCAAATTCCCACATTTTCCCGCACATCTGCTCCACCACCTCTTCATATGCCTTCTCTTTTATCAGATTGTGCATTTCCAGTGGATCCTTTTCCAAATCATACAATTCATCATAGTCAAAGCCATTGAACACATATTTCCATTTACGGTTCCAAACCGCCCGCTGTATGCCGTAAAGTTCGTTCCCATTGGTCTGTGTGTGCATCTCCGTTCTCCAGCCTTGCAGTTCCTTCCCGAACAGAGCGTCCGCAAAAGATCTTCCGGCAAATGAGATCTCCGTCTCCACGCCGGCCAGTTCCAAAATAGTCGGGGCAAAATCGGAAAGGGAAATAAAATCGCTGACAACTTTATGCCCCCGTATCGCTCCGCCCCCTACGGCCCCGCATATATGATAAGCCTCCCGGAAACAAGGCAGCCCTTTTGTCCAAAGGCCGTGGCTTCCCAGATAATCACCGTGGTCCGTCAGGTAAAACACATACGTATCCTCATAGATTCCTTTTTCTTTTATCGATTGCAGCAGTTTGCCGAATAAAGCATCCTCATAGGAAACAAATGCCAGATAACGCTTCGTGCATTCGATCTGTTCCTCTTCCGTCAAATCAAACCGGTCCCTCGTCCGCCGGTACAGCGCCGGCTTATCTTCCATCCTGTCGCCGAAGCTCTCCGGCAGCGTTATCTCCACATCCTTATACATATCTATATATTCCTGCGGCGGACAATAGGGATCATGGGGGCCTGTCGTTCCCACATAAAGAAAAAACGGTTCTTCCTCCTCATATCCCGCGATCAGTTTACATGCCTCTTCCACCGTTGTCGTATCCCCGTAGGGATTTTCGCTGGACCCGAATTGATAATAATAAGGATAACCCTTTCTGGCAATCTGGCCAAATTCCTTTTTGATGCCGGCAGAATCAATCCCCTCTTTTTTGTTATATACTTCCTTCCAGTCCATCACACGGGGAATATTCTCGGGCACAAACCGCCCATAATTGGATATGTATTCATGCAGGACTTTTTCAAACCCGCGTTCCATAGGTCCCTCATAGGCGCTCACATGCCATTTCCCCGAAAAAAAATTGCGGTATCCCTTCTCCCGCAGCAACTCCGGGAACATAGTTACGCCGTCATATACCCCCCTGGAAATCGCATTATCGATCTCTACATTATGCCAGACGCCATGCTGGGAGGGATACAATCCGGTAAAAAAAGTCGCTCTCGAAGGACAGCAATGGGGAGATGGGCAAAAGGCCTCTTCCAGTACTACCGCCGACCGGCAAAACTCCTCAATATTCGGCGTCAGCGCCATATGATCCGGCCGTATGGTATCCCCATTTTGCTGATCCGTCATAAATACAACGATATTTGGTCTCTTTTTCACATCATCACCACCATCTAATCAATTCCGTTACTTCGTTTCTTATCTCCACAAACCGCTCATCCGCCACGTCCCTCGGCCTGGGCAGATCACAGGAAATAATTTTCTTAACCTTTGTCGGTTTATTCGTTAATACCATAATCCTTTCCCCCAGATAGACCGCTTCTTCCACATTATGCGTAATAAAAATTACCGTTGTTCCTGTTTTCTGCCAAAGCTTGACCAGCTCGTCCTCCAGGCGGAACCGCAAATCCAAATCCAGCTGCCCATAAGGTTCATCCATAAGCAGCAGTTCCGGATACGTGGCAAAGGCTCTCGCTATGACCGTCCTCTGTAGCATACTGATGGATAATTGTTTCGGATAATAATTTCTGTATTCCGTAAGCCCTACCAGTTCCAACATTTCTTCCGTGCGTTCCTTTTTCATTCCGGCCGGCATTCTTTTTACGCCTAACCCGAACTGGATATTCTGTTCAACGGTCAGCCATTCCATTGCCGAACTCTCCTGTAAAATATAAGAAATATTATTTTTCTTGCAGTTGATCGGCGCTCCATCCACCAGAATTTCACCGTTTGTTATGTCATACAGTTTTGTCAGGCAGTTTAAAAAAGTGGTTTTCCCACAGCCTGTCGGTCCTACGATGCAAAGAAACTCGCCTTCCATCACATCAAACGATATATCATCCAGCACCAACAGCTCGCCAAACCTTTTCGTCAGATTTTTGGCCTGCACCTTTCTTTTTCCCTGTTCCATCGTTTCCCCCATTTCTGTGCGGCTTTATTGCGCAAAGCCATCCTGGCTTTCAAGTTTGTGGATGCCGCGCAGACACAAACTTGGGATTGAAAATTTTTAATTTTCAATCTTACCTCTTTCTGTTCAGCATTGCACTAATTTCCTTGCGCAGACTTAAAAATTCCGGGTCTACGTAACTCCTTGGCCTCGGAAGGTCAATTTTTATATCCTTCAGTACCGTCGAAGGGCAATCCGTCATTATAATGATACGATCTGCCAGATAAATTGCCTCTTCCACATTATTCGTCACAAAAACTACCGTCCGCTTTTCCGTGCTGCTGATCCGTATTACTTCATCCTGCATCAAATATCTCGTCTGGGCATCCAGCGCACCAAACGGCTCGTCCATCAGCATCACATCCGGTTTTGTGCAATAAGCCCTGGCAATACCCACCCTTTGTTTCATACCGCCTGAAATCTGGACCGGATAAGCCTTTTCAAACCCGTTCAGTCCCACCAGATCGATATATTTTCTTGCCTCCTCCCGCCGCATTCTGCTATCCATGCCGCGGACTTTCATGCTGTATTCCACATTTTGCATTACCGTAAGCCATGGGAATAAGAGGATATCCTGAAAAACCACCGCCCGATCCGGGCCCGGCCCGGACACCGTTTCTCCCATTTTTAATACTTCTCCGTCCGTAGCTTCCTCCAATCCGGCAATAATATTGAGCAGCGTCGTCTTCCCGCACTGACCGGGACCGAAAATAACTACAAATTCATTTTTATCTACATGAAAATTCACGTTTTTCAGTACTTCATTTTTTTCCCCTTCTTCATTGATAAACAGCTTTCGGACATTTTTTACCTCAATCATTGAACTCATCTACTTACCTCGTACATTCCATGCGCACAGCCTTCTTTCCGCCGCCCTGATCAGAAGCGCCAACAAAAGCCCGATCATGCCTATTACAACAATTCCTGCAAATATTTGAACCATATTCATCGAACTCTGTCCGGCTAAAATAATCCATCCTACGCCCTCCGAGGAACGAACCATCTCCGCCGCAAGAACCGCCGCCCATGCAGATCCAACGGCCACCTGCAGGCCGTTAAAAATCTGGGGAACCGCACAGGGCAGCACTACATGGACAAACAACTGCTTTTCCTTCGTCCCAAGCATCCTCGCCACTCCCAGAAGTTCCGGGCTGACCGCTTTTACCCCATCCATCACGTTCGTCATAATGATCATTACCGCCGTAATAAAGATAATAAAGTATTTCGATTTTTCCCCGATTCCAAACCATAAAATAGCAAGCGGTATCCACGCCAGTGATGGGATGGAACGCAGAAGCAGGTAAAAGGGCCTGATCACCGCCTCCCCCACTTTAAACCAGGAAGCGGCAAATCCCAGAAGAATGCCAACAATACAAGCCAGCACATACCCTATCAATACCCGGGAAAGGCTCCACAGGATATGTTCCCAAAGCAATTTCTTCCCAATCGGCGCCACAAAGCCGGCAGCAATGAATTTTAACACTTCCACAGGATCCGGCATTAACCTGCCCAGTTCCTCATTGCGGGAACCCAGGTACCAGATAAGAAATAAAGTGACAAGGCTGATAATCGTCCACACTGATTTTCTCAAACTTTCTCTCTTTTTCATTTACGGTTTCCTTTCACAAAAACTCTTTCTGCCATTTCCAGCGCCATTGTCAAAAAAGCTCCTATCAGCCCTATCGTCAGCATTCCCACAATCACCAGATCCGGGCGTCCTAAGCTCCGCGCCACCTGGATCATATAACCGAGGCCGCTCTGGCTGGCCAGCAGTTCCGCAGCAACGATTCCCAGCCATGCCATGCTCAGCGACACCTTCAATCCGGTAAACAGATATGGCAGAGAGGACGGCAGCGCCACCTTGAACAGAATTTCCAGCCTTCCCGCCCCAAAAATCTGTGCCACCCATATCTGTACCTCATTCGTTTGCTTGATTCCTGAATATATATTCACCACGGTACCGACAAAAACATTAACAAATATGATCGCCGCTTTCGCTTTCAAGCCAATCCCCAGCCATACCGTGACCACTGGTATCCATGCCACCCCCGGTATGGTACGCAGAAAATCAAAAACCGGGCGTACCATATCGTCTACCGGCTGATACCAGGCCATCAGCACCCCTGAGGGAATACCTGCCGCCACCCCGATGATATAACCGATCAGGACTACTTTCAAACTGGCTCCGATATGGCCGAACAAGGTATTTCCATCAGGCGTCTTCGTCGATAACTTTTCCACAAAAGACTGGGCTACTTTTACAGGGCCGGGCAGCATTCCCTTCCTAAATACCTGGAATACATCGGAAAGAAGATACCACACAACCAAAAATAAAATAATAGTTCCAACGCTGATCAAATAATACTTAAATTCCTTTTTCCTCATTTTCCCTGCGCTTCCTTAATTAACTGAATTGCATCCGTAATAACTTTCGTATCGATATTCGTTTCCAGCGCCTGATAAACGCTCTCATCCATGGCTCCTGCACCCACATAACATTTTACTAATTCTTTCATCCATACGCCTGTTTCCTTTTCAAAGATATTGTCCATATCGTTATATGTATTCCAGCCACATTCATCCGCCACGTCTTTTTCCGTGAAATCCGTCCTTCCGTGATCCGTATAGAATTTCGTTACCATTTCTTCCTCATATGTCTGGTCAGCATTCAAATATCCGCAAGCTTCCAGCCAGGCCGCCATAAATTTTACGCACTCATCATAGGATTCCTTATAAAATTCTTCACCTACGATCATGCAGTCCTGCTGAGGATTTCCCTGCTGCTTTAAGCCTCCTACCAGTACATAGCCTTCTGCCAAAAGCTTCAGTCCCGCAGAAGGAGAACCGATGCATGCCAAATCCCCCTGGCCGGAAACAAAAGCCGTATAAACGTTGGATGTCTCCATATTTAAAAATTCCACATCTTCTATGCTGAGTCCGAATTTGGAAACATAATCAATCGCCATATAATGGGAAATGTTTCCGACGGTACCTAATACGGTTTTCCCTTTTACCGTATCCGTACTCCCGATCACTTCCGGATAGTCGCTCAAATTGCTGCCGGCTGCCACGATATCGCTGTCCGGCCTTGCGATGATCCAGGCGCCGTCCATTTCATATTCCACGTCCGCAATCAGCATCGCATTATAATTGGAGACTGCCGTCATCCCTCCGGCACCGATCGGTCCGATATCCCATTCTCCGGCACCCAATGCCTCCGACATGGAACCGCCGGAAGGAAAATCTACGACTTCCATGGAAAACCCATATTTCTCATCCAGCCCTTTATCCTGGATTACCTCTATCGGAACCCCCAGATAATAGGGCATTGTTCCCACACGTATCAATGATTTCTCTTCTTCCTTCCCGCTTCCGCATCCGGCCAAAGCCACGATTCCTAATGCCATAATTATAATTGCCGTTATTCGTTTTTTTAATTCTTTCATACCATACCTCCCATTGTTGACTCGTGTCAATATTTGCCTAAAAAAAAAAGAAATATTTGGAAATGATATATGATATCTACCCTCCTCCCCGCATATATCATTTCCTCCTCAAGCTGGACTCCCTGAGAATCAGTTTCGGCTCTATCCAATAATCCTCTACTGTCCGGCCCTGTATTTTATCGATCAGCATAGAAATGATCGTCTGTCCCAATTTTTCTATATGTATGTCAATCGAAGTAATCGACGGGTTTGCGAACATCGATTGATCCGTGTTGTCATAGCTGACAACCGCTACATCTCCGGGAACTCTTAAGCCTATTTCCTGCACTCCCTTCAATACTCCCACCGCCACCGCATCGTTGCTGCAAATAAAAGAATCCGGGCAGTTCTCCCTGCAAAACCTTGTCCGAACCGCCTCATAGGAATCCCTTGCGCTTAAGGTATCATAAAGCACCAAGCTCTGCGACATAATGCCGGAAGCTTTTTGGAAGCATTTCGTCTTTTCATCGATCTGCGTCTTTTCCCGTCCGTTGGCCCCCGAAACATAGCAGACGCGGGAATACTGCTGTTCCTTCAGATGTTTCATAATATTTTCAAAGATCATGCTGTTATCGATCACGATTTTCGCCATATCACCATCTTCAATATTCCAGTTAATGTCCTGGAGCATGACCATCGGCACCTGATTCTGCCTGATCGTATCGTACAATTCTTTTCTCATCCTTCCATTGGAAAAAAAGATGCCGCTCACCTGATAGGAGCAGATTTCCTGAATGTACTTTTGGTCGCTGATCACATTGCTGAATAAAATGAAGTAGCCATGGTTATATGCCGCCGTCGTGGCGCTGGAAATCAGCTGGGAATAAAATGGATTCCTGATTTCATTGCAAAGGAAAACCAACTGTTTGCTCTTTTTCTTTTTTAAGGACTGGGCTACCAGATTCGGATGGTAATGCAGCTTGTCAATAGCCGCCTGAATCCGCTCCCCCGCTTCCTTGCTCACATATCCGCTTTTATTTACATAATAAGAAACACTCGTTGGAGATACGCCGGCTTCTCTTGCAATATCTTTTCTGGATACCATCCTTTTCTCTCCCCTTTCCTGTTCTCATTATATGATACATATTGACACGAGTCAATTATAGAAAAATTACAATATTTTTTAGTGTTTTTTAGCAAATATGCCCGACTATATTTCATTCACCTCATTTTCACACATTTTTTCTGCCTGTTCCATGATCAGATCAACGGCAGCAGCCTGTTTATCCGGTGGATACTTATACTTTCTAAGAAGCCGCTTAATCGTAATCCGCATCTGGGCCCGGACACTTTCCCGTATATTCCAGTCCACCTTAATATTCTTTTTCACACTGATTGTCAATTCCCTGGCAATTTGCTTCAGGACTTCGTTTTCATAAAATTCCCTTGCAGATTCATTCGAAGAAATTGCATCATAAAATGCCAGTTCGTCGTCCGACAGCCCAAGCTGTTCCCCCCTTTTAGAAAGTTCATTCATATCCCTCGCCATATCGACTAATGCCTGAATAACCTCTGCTGTTTCCAACGAACGTTTTTGGTATTGTATCACGGAAGCCTCCAGCATTTCTGAAAACTTTTTGGCCTGAACCACATTCTTTTCCGCAATATACCTGATCCTGCCATTTAGCAGCCGGCGCATGAGCTCCAAAGCCAGATTTTTTTGTGGCAAATTTCTTATTTCTTCCAGAAATTCATCCGACAATATGGAAAGATCCGGTTTATCCAGTCCGGCCGCCGCAAATATATCCACCACTTCTTCCGAAATAACCGATTTGGAAACCAGTTGCCCTATTTCATAATCCATTCTATCTTTTGTTTTTCCTGTTTTTCCCTTTGGCAGTCTTTTTGTCATTCCTGACTTGACAGCCTTAAAATAACTGATTTCTTCATTGATCTTCCCGGCCTGTTCCGATGTCGCACAAAGAGCATATACTTTGCCGATTTCCGTAACCAGGCGAAGAAATTCTTTCTTTTCCTCCGCTCCTTTTCCCAATACGAAATCCACGCCTGACACAATGCATGTCACTCTCTCACCAGCCGTCCCCTTCCAATATACGGAATAATCCAACCCATGCAGTATTCCCCGGATCTGCTCACATTTTTCAAGCAGAAGATCGACCGCTTTCTGCGGATCAACTCCCGTTGTCTTTCTGTCCGCAGGACTATATTGAATTAATGCACTCCTCAAATTATCGGCGATCCCAATATAATCAACAACCAGTCCTCCCGGCTTATCTTTAAACACTCTGTTCACCCTCGCAATAGCCTGCATCAGATGATGTCCGCTCATCGGTTTATCGAGGTACATAGTATGAAGGCAGGGTACATCGAAACCAGTCAGCCACATGTCGCAGACAATCACGATCTTCAATTCATCGTCCGCATCTTTCATTCGCTTTGAGAGAATCCTTCTTTGGGCCGCCGTCGTCGCATGCAGCTGGTATTCCGGCGGGTCAGACGCTTTCGATGTCATAACGACCTTTATTACGCCATTCTCCAGTTCATCGCTGTGCCATTCCGGACGGCATTTTTTTATTTTAGAATATAATTTAACGGCTATATTCCTGGACATTGTCACAAACATGACTTTGCCATCGATCGCCCGCTGCCTCTGGTCATAATGCAAAAGGAAATCTTTTACAACATCATCCAAGCGTCCATTTGTCCCCACGACTGCCTCAAGCCTTGCCCATTTTTTCTTTTGGCTCTCCGCGTAATCCTCTTCCACTCCCTCCACAATGATATCATATTCCTCATCAATTTTAGGCTTCCATTCCTTCGAAAAATCCAATTTCGCAATTCTGCTTTCATAGTAAATCGGTACGGTAGTTTGATCCCTTACCGCCTGGCTCAAATCATAAATATCGATATAATCGCCGAATAAGGCAGGAGTGTTTTTATCTTCCAATTCAACCGGCGTTCCCGTAAATCCAATAAAGGACGCATTGGGAAGTGCATCCCGCATATATTTTGCAAAACCATAGGATATCCTGCCGTCTTTTTCTTTTGCTTTCAGGCCATATTGGCTGCGGTGCGCCTCATCGGCAATCACTACTACATCGAATCTTCTCGTCAAAGCCTCCATGGAACCATCGCTTTCATCGGGCGCAAACTTCTGGATGGTAGTAAATATAATACCGCCTGCCTGTACGTCCAGAAGCTTCTTCAGCTCTTTTCTCGTGTCCGCCTGTTTCGGAGTCTGGCGCAAATAACCGGCGCTTTTGGAAAATGTAGCAAAAAGCTGGTCGTCCAGATCGTTTCTATCCGTAATAATAACAATAGTCGGATTATTTAATTCCAAAACAAGCTGTCGTGCATACATCAGCATGGAATAACTCTTTCCGCTGCCCTGCGTATGCCAGACCACGCCAACTTTTCTGTTTCCATTTTCAGAAACCGCCAAATGTGTCTCATACAATGCTTTGTTGACCGCGAAAAACTGGTGATACCCGGGGAGGATCTTATACGCCTTATCTTCCTCCTGCACAAAAAAACTATATTTTGAAATGATATCTAAAAACCTTTTTTTGTCCATCATCCCATACAGCATAACCTGTAATTGGGAAAGCCCGGAAGAAACTTCCTTGCTGCCGTCAACCGTCCGCCAGAACATAAAACGATCCAGATCAGAAGTAATCGTCCCAACCTTCGCATTAATACCATCGCTCGTTATCATAAACGCATTATAATAAAATAAAGAGGGAATATCCTTTTTGTATGTCTGAAGCTGATAAAAACCGTCTATCATTCCCACACGTTCGTCCGCTATATTTTTCAGTTCTATCACAACGACGGGAATGCCATTTAAAAAAACAACGATATCCGGCCTTCGTTCCTTTCCGTTTTCAATCACGGTATACTGGTTCACTGCCATAAACTCATTATTTTCAATATCTTCCGCATCGAAAATATATGCTTTTTCCGTTCTGTGGCTGCCATCTTTCCGACTGATTTCAACATCAATGCCTTCCGTCAGCATCTTTTGGAAATTCTCGTTATTCTGCGTGATGGACATACTCTGCTGGCGGGTGATTTTTTTCATCAGTTCCGCGATGATATCATCAGAATATTGCCTGTTGATCCGTTTTAATGCATGATGCAGCCTGTCGTACAAAACCACGTCTCCAAAGCGTTCCCTTTCAGAAAAACTGCCGCCCGGAGAAAGATCCGGCCCATACTGCGTCTGATAACCCAGATCCTGAAACCACTCCATTACCGCCCGTTCCAGATTATTTTCTATGAAAATGGCCATATCATTCACCTGCTTTTTCACAATGTCTTTTCTTTATGTACGCCGCTTGATGCTCCAGTTCCGGATATACAAACGCTTCATTGATTCCAATCATATCCAGTTCGTGTAAAATGGAAGCCTTTTGTTCCGCCGGTATCCGCAAATATCTCGGAATCCCCTCGTCAACATACGCGCTCAACGTATCTCTCAAGTCAAATTTATTTTTTAAATAATAGTCGGGAGCGGATATATCAATGCCAAGAATGAGGAATGCACCGTTCTGCCTTCTTATTCTTTCGTTATTTTTCGGTGCGACTACAGGAACATATTTGTTTTGAAATTGTATTTTCAACCGTTCCAACCTCTGGCCAAAGCCCGACTTCATATCATCGCTCAACCCTTTTCTGGAAAAATAATCCAGAAAATCCCCCTCGCTCTTCCCGTCATATTCTGCAAGTGCAGAAAGCAGCCTTACCTCCTTCTGGGTAGGACGCTGCAATGACTCAATAAACAGGATCAATTCGCCGTCTTTGCTTTCATACTCGGCACAGGCAAAATAAAGAGCGACCAAAGGATTTGTGGTGATATCCAAAAGCCGGGTAGGCAGCCCGTAATGCTGCATTTTCACCAACTGTTCAAAATCCGTCATATGGCTTCCGAATTCCCGCGGTTCCTGCAGGATCAGTTCGTTGACCAAAGCCGTTTCCTTAGCCAGAAGCCCGTTTCTGAAAATGCTTCCGTCCACGCCAAAATCCACATCCGACTGGCCGCGAAATAATAAGGTTCCCGATATTCCATTTTCTAAAATAACGCGATTGTAATCGGATAGTTTTGAAAGCAAATGGGAAACACTGAAGACCGACAACTGCTCGTCCAATTCATCGTCAAGATATTCTTTAAGAATCGCATATTCGTTCACTATTCATCATCTCCCTTCACCATTAGTTCGCCACTCATTAACCGGGGAAGAAGAGTATCCCGTATCTCCCCCAATACTGCGTTTTCCTCTTTCAGTTTGGCGATTTTCCGTTCCATAGGTTCTACCAGTCTTTCAAATTCTATCTGAAGCCTCATCGGAGGCACCGCCATAGGAAACATTTGAAACGCTTCCAAAGGGAAATTCTGTCTCGTCGTTCCGATTGCATGATGTTTTATCATTTCTAAAAATATCGGTTGTTTCATATAATAATCAAAAAATGCGGGAGTAATTGTCTGTTTCATCTCAAATACAATGTAAATCGGACTGACAAGCCCCACTTCCCAATCCTTTAACATAGCGATCGAACCGATATTGGCCCTGGCCGGATTGTATGCGACCTGACCCCGCCGCACGATTTTATAATTTTTTGTACTTTTACTATAAACCTGTTTTGAAAAAATATCTTTTGACGCCTTAAACTCTCCTTCTTTGACAACAGAAAGAACCGGATAATCATTTTCCATCTGATTCTTATCTTTTACTTCCGCAATCTGCTCAAATACATTGGATTTCGTCCAACCGCCGGAACCGGCACACCCTTCAGGATAATACATATCTTCAAGATTCGAACGAATAAACAATTTCTTGTATATTTCAACGGCAATATTCTCTAACGTTGAAATGCTGCTTAAGTTGGCATTTATTTTATCTTCGTAGCCTGATAAGCTTTCGGCTATCTTATCCTGCACGCCTTTGGAAAAATCAGGTATCTGTATCGCATTCATATTGCCCTGGCTTAGCTTTGGCTGGGCCGATCCCGTAACGTATTTGGAAATATCGCTGCTATTCATCCACAGGCACAAAAACCGGAGATTCGCATGTTTTTTTGCCGTTACGACATGGGCATGGTTATTCACCCAAAATTTTCCCTTTACAATCGATGCAATCGGTTTCTTACGGGATCTTAAGTTTTCCCCATCTTCAGCTATCAGCAAATATTCCCCGTCAAAAAGATAATCGTCCACATAATCGATGATTCCCTGTGCCCCATAATATGGATATATTTTTTCTATATTTTCCCGTTGTTTCGACGATAGGGGTATCCGTCTATTGTCATGATTTATAATCAAATCTCCCAAAAACATCTTAGTCCCCCTTACCGCCATTTGTTCCAGCCTATTCTGTCCAGGCTGGCAAGTATCTCCTTGTCAATCTCCCGCGATTCTGCCATGATTCTGAAAAGATCGCCGGTCAGCCTTTCCATTTTAACATCGAAGGGTTCCTGGTCTTCTTTTATCGGAACAACTCCGACATAACTTGCGGGCGCTAAATTATAATCTTTTTCCCTTATCTCTTCCAAAGTTGCTATTTTCCAAAATCCCGGTTTATCTTCGTAAAATATTTCTGCGCCGCCCTCTTTCACGGCCTTTTTCCCATGATTGCGGAAAGAATGATACGCAGAAGTAATCTCATCAATCGTTTTCGCGGTAAGCTGCCGCTGCGTCCGGCTGTCCTCATACGGTTTCGTTTCCATCTTTCTCGCATCGATAAAAAGAATTTCTTTATGGCGGTCACGATATCCATTTTTCAGTTTATTGCGCGTTATAAACCACAGGCAGACCGGAATGGATGTCGTTGAAAATAATTTTTCAGGCAATGTCACGATGCAATCCACTTTATCATCCTCTACCAAATTTTTACGGATGTTATATTCGCTGATTGTAGAAGAAGACAAAGAACCGTTCGCCAATACGAAACCGGCTGTCCCGCTCGGTGCCAGATGATATAACATGTGCAAAATCCACGCATAGTTTGCATTTCCTGCCGGGGGAATTCCGTATTTACTCCACCTCAGATCATCCATCAGCCTTTCTCCTCCCCAGTCGCTGATATTAAAAGGCGGATTTGCCATTATATAGTCCGCTTTTAAGCTCTTATGCTGGTCATTATGAAAAGAATCCGCATTCTGCTGTCCCAAATCAGCCTCTATCCCGCGAATAGCAAGGTTCATCCTGCAAAGCTTCCATGTATTATAATTGGACTCCTGCCCATAGATCGCCAGCTGTCCGTCCAAACGCCCCTGCCTGTCTTCTACAAAACGCTTGCTCTGTACAAACATGCCTCCGGAACCGCAGCACGGGTCGTATACACGGCCATCATGAGGTTCGACCATTGCCACGATCAACTCGACCACGCTTCGGGGCGTATAAAATTCCCCACCCAATTTGCCCTCGGCACGGGCAAATTTTCCCAGGAAATATTCGTATACGGATCCTAGTGTATCTTTATTTTTATCATTGCCGATCTCCAGTTCCGATAACAGATCTATCAATTCGCCCAGGGCGCGCTTGTTCAGCGATGCCCTTGCAAAGTCTTTGGGTAAAACACCGCGCAGAGACGAATTTTCCCTTTCGATCATATCCATGGCGTGATCGACCGCCTGCCCGATCGTCGGATCTTTCGCTTTATTTTTAATCGTTTCCCAGCGTGCTTCCTCCGGAACCCAAAAAATATTCTTTGCTAAATATTCGTCCCTGTCTTCAGGATCGGCATATTCATCCCGTTCTATTTCCTGGTATGCCCGATCAAAACTGTCGGAAATATATTTCAAAAAAATAAGTCCAAGACATACATGTTTATATTCCGCCGAATCCATATTGTTGCGGAGCTTATCCGCCATCATCCATAAATCTTCTTTTCTTAACTCCGCCATTGTACTTTCCTCCACGACCTGACAGATCCGTAAGCATTGCCCCAAAACCCTTTTTCATCCATTTTCATAAAAAGCATGGCGCAGCCGGAACCCGGGATTGCCGCGCTCCGGCTGTGCCATGCCTTTTATGAAAATAGACTTCCGTAGGCTGCAGCTTTTTCACAGCTGCAGCTCCACAAATATTTTATAAATCGCACGGATCGCATTCTCAAAATCATCATCGGACACGCCGATAATGATATTCAGCTCGCTGGAACCCTGGTCGATCATTCTTACGTTCACATTAGCATGGGCCAGCGCCGAGAATATTCTGCCCGCCGTTCCCCTCGTTGACTTCATGCCCCGTCCTACTACCGCGATCAGCGCCAAATCCGATTCTATATCTATCGTATCCGGATCGGCCAGCCTGTGGATCGCGGATACTACTTTCTGTTCTTTATCGATAAATTCATCCTGGTGGACGAAAACCGTCATCGTATCGATGCCGGAAGGAACATGTTCAAAGGAGATCCCATAGTCTTCAAAAGCCTGAAGAACCTTCCTGCCAAATCCTATTTCCGAATTCATCATATCCTTTTCAATATTTACCGAGCAAAAGCCCTTCTTTCCCGCAATTCCCGTAATCACATAATGGGACTTCTGGCAAGTGCTTTCCACAATCCATGTCCCCCTCGCTTCCGGGCAGTTTGTATTGCGGATATTAATCGGAATGCCTTCCCTCCTCACCGGAAAGATCGCGTCTTCATGAAGTACGGCAGCCCCCATATAAGCCAGCTCCCTCAGTTCCCTGTAAGTAATGGTATCAATTCCCGGAGGATTATCTATGATTCTCGGATCGGCCAGCAAAAATCCCGATACATCGGTCCAGTTTTCATACACATCCGCTTTCACCGCCCTCGATACGATGGAACCTGTAATATCGGACCCGCCCCTGGAAAAAGTCTTGACCCGTCCGTCCTCGTATGCTCCGTAAAATCCGGGTACTACCGCCCGCTCCACATTTTTCAGGCGCTCCGCCAGCACCCGGTTCGTTTTTTCCGAATCGAATTCTCCCTGTTCGTCAAAAAAAATCACCGTCGCCGCATCGATAAACTCATAGCCAAGATACGCCGCCATAATGATTCCGTTCAAATATTCCCCCCGGGACGCCGCATAATCTTCCCCGGCTTTTTCCCTGAAATTTTTCCCGATCGTCTGAAACTCGCCGTCCAGCGACAGATCCAGATGCAAACCATCTATAATTTCTTTGTAACGCTCTTCAATATCCCGCAATCCGTCCTGAAAGTCCCCGTCCGCTTCCGCCGTGGCATAACAGGCATAAAGCATATCCGTCACCTTCGTATCCTTATCATGCCGTTTACCCGGCGCGGAAGGAACCACATAGCGCCTTTCCTCATCGCTGCGGATAATTTCCCCGGCCTTCATGAACTGCTCTGCGCTGGCCAGGGAACTCCCTCCAAATTTGACTACTTTTTTCATAATATTTTCTCCGTTCTGCCTTTTTTAATTTTATATGATCAAGGTTCCAAAAGGTGCCCGATCAACCGATATCCCTGCTCCTCATAATTTCCGCTTTTTTTTGCGTTCTCCTCATTATAATCCCAGTCCCCGGCAAGAGGCGCAGTGCTGTCGTACAGCATATAGGGCACGCTGTCCGCCGTATGGGTGCGTACACGTATGGGCGTGGGATGATCCGGCAGTACCAGCAGACGGTAATCCACCTGCCTGTTGTCCAGGCATTCGGTCAGGGGTTTCAGCACCCTTTCATCCAAATATTCGATAGCCTGTACTTTTTTCTCCACACTTCCCTGATGTCCCATTTCATCGGGAGCCTCTATATGAATATAGACAAAATCATAACCGTCTTCCAGCAACGCTTTCAAAGCTGCCTGTACTTTCCCTTCATAGTTGGTATGCAAGCCGCCGTTCGCTCCTTCTACCTGGCAGACGCCCATACCAGCTCCTGTGGCGATTCCCTTCAGCAAATCCACGGCAGAAACCATCATTCCCTTTTTTCCCGTTTTTTCCTCAAAAGAATCCAGTTTCGGCTTCGTACCCGCTCCCCAGAACCAGCAGCAGTTGGCGGGATTTAACCCCTTCTTCTTCCTCTCCTGATTGACCGGATGATTCACCAATATATTATAACTGCGTTTCATCATTTCCCGCAAGACTTTATCTTCCGGCAGATGCTGCCCAATCGTCTGTCCGAGTACATCATGGGGAGGCGTCAGTTCCACGACTTTTCCCCTGTCCCAGACAAGACAATGCCGATAACTCGTTCCCGTATAAAAGCGATAGACTTCCGTCTCCAGCTCTTTTCTCACGGCCTCCAGCAATACCGCGCAGTCCTCCGTACTGATTTCGCCGGAACTATGGTCAATAATTCTTTTTTCTTCAAAAACAGCTTCCTCTTCCGAAATCGTAACGATATTACAGCGCAGCGCAATATCCGCCTCCTTCATCGCTACCCCAATGCTGAGCGCTTCCAATGGGGAACGCCCTGAATAATAGATCGACGGATCATAGCCGAGTACCGCCAGATTCGCCGTATCGGAACCCGGTTTCATTCCTTCCGGTATCGTATGCACCATTCCGATCTGCGACATTTTACTCAGCCTGTCCATCGCTGGCGTCTTTGCAAAAGCGAGCGGAGTCCTGCCTCCAAGGCTTTCGACCGGCTCATCCGCCATCCCGTCCCCAAGTACAATAATATATTTCATTCCCATATCTTTCCTCCGCTGCATGCTAACCTCCATGCCGCCTCCCGGCGGCACAACCCATTAACGGGAAGAACGCCGCATTTCAGGCGTTCTTCGGTGTGAGAAGACTTGCGAAGCAAGTCTAGAGTTTCTCCGCGAAGCAGCCTTTGCTGCGAGTGGTTAGAAACTCTTCTCACACTACTAACCTTCCAGTCTTATTCTATTCAAAATACAGCCCAGTCTTTCCGCTTTTTCATTGAATTCTTTTTCGCTCATCTCTTCCGTGATAAACGCATACTCATCTTTCACATCCGCCACGACTACCCGGATCAGTCCGAAAATATCTACCGCTTCTTTTTCCAGCCCGGCTTTTGTACGGACAAAAAACCGATGCCTGATATTATCCACATTTGTCTGCTTTACATCTTCGTCATCCCAGAAGCACATGATCGTCTTGCCGATATGCCTTGCGCAGTCCACCACATCCGATACAACAGCGCTCGCTGTCGGGAGTTTGCCCGCACCGCGCCCGTAATACATGGAGTCCCCCAGCATATTGCCATGGACAAATACCGCATTGAATACTCCGGTGACGCTGTACAGGGGATGGCTCATCGGAATCATAAACGGCGCGACCATAGCATAAAAACTGCCGTCCTCACATTCCCGGCTCATAGCTAAGAGCTTAATAGAACGATCCAGAACCCGCGCATATATAAAATCTTCCGTCGTGATCTTCGTAATTCCCTCTGTATAGATGTCTTCGTATTTCACATTTTTTCCTGTCATCAGCGAGGAAAGAATCGCGATCTTGCGGCAAGCGTCGTAACCTTCCACATCCGCTTCCGGATTTCTCTCCGCATATCCCTTTTCCTGGGCTTCTTTCAGCACTTCCTCAAATCCCGCCCCTTCCGATGCCATTTTGGAAAGAATATAATTCGTCGTGCCGTTGAGAATTCCTGTGATCCCATCGATTTTTTCCGCCGTCAGGGAATAATTGATCGGACGAATAATCGGAATTCCTCCGCCTACGCTGGCCTCAAACAAATAATTGCATTTGTGTTCCTTCGCCAGACGAATCAACTCCGGCCCATGGTTCGCCACCAGTTCCTTATTGGAAGTGCAGACGCTCTTCCCCAGCAGGATCGCCCTCTTGGAAAATTCATAAGCCGGATGGATTCCTCCCATCGTTTCACAAATCACCTGTACTTCCGGGTCGTTCATGATCAGTTCCACGTCATGCACTACCTTGTCCTCATACGGATCGCCCGGAAAGTCCCGCAGATCAAGAATATATTTAATATTCAGATTTTCCCCTGATTTCTTATTGATCTCTTCCTTATTTTTTTCAATAACCTCTACTACACCGCTGCCTACCGTCCCATACCCTAATACCGCTACATTTATCATTTTTTCCTCATTTCTGCGCCGCTTTGTCTAATGTTGATAAAATAAAACAAGCCTGAGAATGCGGCGCCACCCCCAAACCTCCATGATTCCTCTCTGCGGAATCACACAATCCCCCGGAGCTGAAGCTCCGATGAAAAATGCCGCATTTTGGGCATTTTTCCAAACATTTAGAAACTCTTAGGCTGCGTCCTTTGCAGCCTTAGTGTTCCTTAATGTTTTTCTCACACTAATCTTTGGCCAAAACCTTCACATAATGCACGCCTTCCTGCCGCTCCAAAACTTCCAGCATCCGCGACATATCCCCCGTCGCCGGCAGCACCTGGACGCTGACACTGAGCGATGCGATCCCATTAATCGGAATGCTCTGATGAATCGTCAATATATTGGCCCTGAAATCCGCGATCACTTTAAGCACATCCGAAAGAAGCCCCGGCTCATCGTTGATTTGCAGCGTCAGCGTAATCGTTGTTCCCTGGGAACTGTCATGAAACGGAAAAATATCGTCCTTATATTTATAAAAAGAACTGCGGCTTATCCCCAACCGCTCCGTCGCCTCATGGATGCTCGCCGCCCTGCCTGTCTCCAAAAGCCTTTTGGCCTCCACTACTTTTAAAAGCACCTCCGGTACCGCTTTTTTCTTTACAACAAAATAACTGCTTGTGGTATCCATATCATACACCTGTACTTCCTTATATAACGCCGGTCAAATCTCCGCTGTAGCCAACGGTCATCTGAACCCCGCGGCATCCGCCGGCATACTCCAGTACGATACTGTATCTCCTTAGCGCACATCTGTATGCCACCGGAAGATATTTTATCACATCGGTTCGCATATAGCAACTAAAAAATAATACTCTTTATAAACGCTCTCATCCGATTACAACCAAAAAGCCAACCACTTATTTCTATAGTTGACTTTTTATAAACTCATATTCTTATTATATTGTTGCATTTTTTTAATAACATATCAAAATTCGACATCTTCCTTTTTAAGATATTCGTAATAATATGGCTCTAACATCAGTATCATTGATTCTTTTGTAATATCCCTAAACCGAAACGAATACAATAGCTCCCTGATATGTAATCTATTTATTCCATCTCCCTCCGAAAAATCCTCATTATACTTTTTCAAGAGCGAAACATATAAATGCAAGGCAAATTTTTCATTAATCCTTTCCGCGTCTTCATTACTTGCATCAACCCAAAAGGGTCTTAATTTCAAGAACCAGTAACAGTATAGAGCCGTTTCTTTGTACTCAGAAGTAATCATCTCATTATGGAATACTTTAAAATAATGCTTTCTTTTATGAACTCTGACAATAATATCCCTCAAAGCATTAATGTTGGTTTGAACCGACCTATATTGGTATAAATCACTACCATCACAAAAATCATGTAACAGTTTATCTAAATCGCTTATTTCTTCCATAAATTCTTGTTCTGTCATCCATTTGTATTTTTCTGACATATCAAAATCATGCCCCCAAACTACTTATTTATCCAAATTATTGTAAATCATATGAAGAAAATCTTTGTTCTCTTTTAACAGTCTGCCGCTGGATTCAACTAACTGAGACAAAGTTGAAGCCTCATCAATTTTTTTATTTGTATCTACCTGATCATTACTATTGCGAAAAGCCTCTCGAATCTGCTCTTCATCATACCCAAAGTATTGCCTTCTCTTATCCATCGTTTACTCCATTTCTGCGCGGCTTTTTGCGCATATCAAGTTTGTGGATGCCGCGCAGACACAAACTTGGGATTGAAAATTTTTAATTTTCAATCTTCTCCCCTCCGCTCTATATAATGCAGATATTGTGTTCTTTACATATTCTATCTATGTCCACATCAAATTTCTGATATAACTCATAATTTTTTCTGTTCATCTGATTCATAGACGAGTTCCAAACTTTCTTAAAATATCGATCAGCATCATTTATGATTAGTATGTTTCGTATAATCCCATCCAAAGATCTCCAATCAGCCTTTTGAACTTCTTTTTCATACTCAAAACGCACTAATTCATTTAATTCTTTTATAGTATTTAATCCAAATAGCTTTAACTCATTAAGAATCAAGTCTACATCTCTAAATACTTGTGGTGATATACCAGGAAACTTCCAAGCCATAAATCTTTCTAATAACATGGAATTTATTTGATATTTCAAACAGCCATTTTCTATTTCTTGTTCTATCTTACTAATATAGCTGTCAAAAGATTCTACATATGCATCCATTTCTAAATCTGCCAGTTCCAACATTCCTGCCAGTAAATTTTTTCTTCGTTCCAGATCTTCTGGCAACTCGCCTTCAAACTTATAACCTTTCTCGTGAGTAATTTCAGACCATGTATGAGCAATTAAACTAGTAACCTGAATTTCACATTTCAGTCCTTCAAATTTTTTGTTTTCCAGCATCCGAACCCTGTCTTCGCTAAAAGACACTATATAGTGATTACCTCGATAACCTACCTTATCACTTCCTAAAGTAAGCGTTTTATCAACAGAATTTTCAATATCCACATCAAAAATCCTTTTAATTATTCCCACAATTAAAAGAATATCTTTTTTGCTATATGTTATAATTCTAACACCTGCTAAATCCGTAATTTCACTATTTTCATTATACTTGTCTTTTCGAAGCTTTTTCCTCAGGCTTTCTACTTCTTTTGCACGCTTGGAATAAGACGCAATTTTTATATCAGGATATTCTTGTTTTATAATTGCCTTTAAAATATTAAGAACTTGTTCCGCAAATTCTTCGTAAAGAGTTCGTTCCCTAGAATATCGTCTAATTCTTTCTTCCACATATTGCTCATTCATATCCTGTCTACCATCGCATATCCACTTTTAAACAATCATCAAAACGAGACTTAATCAGTGTACCACATTATTATGCCCTATTCAATATTTTTTACTATATTCTTTATAAAATGAAAAAGGGATGGAATTAATCCATCCCCACGGCTTTCCGAAGCTCCTTCTTGATCTCCTCCGCAACATCCTGGTTCCCCGCTTGTATCTTCAACTCCCCTTCGGAAGTCTGGATCACAAGCCTTGATCCTGATCGGCCGATCCGTGAAATATCGCTGAACAAATAGCTCTCTGTCTCATAAGTGGGCAGAAGGATTCCCTTCATTCTTTCCCCGCTGAGCAGAAGCCTTTTTCCCGTGATCGCCAGAACCGTATGCCACATCATCTGCCATTCATTCTTCGAATATTCTTCCCCCGCCGCTGAAAAAACCACGGACTCGCCTTCTTCCAGATTTTTCTCCACTTCCGCAAATGCGGTCCGGTAATTCTTTTTATCCGCCGCTCTGTATTTCTGCGCAAAACGCAGCATTTCCTGTGCATCCCTCATCTTGACACCTCCTGCATTCTTTGACAACAACTCGATTTCTTTTTGTGTAAGAAGGGCATTCTGGCGGTTACAGGCAAAACCGGCCAATTCCAGTATCACGCCGAGCGCCGCAAAGATTCCGGTCAGCAGACCATCCACCCCGTCAGAAAATAAAACGGACAGGATTCCGAACTGCGATTGCCCGAGAGCCAGAAGCAGACAAACCAGCCCCGCCCCGAAATAACCCCCGAGTTTTTTCGCTTTGTTCTGTTTCTCCCGGCCTGACCAGGCAAGAAGCACATTCATGCTGCCAAGGACTTCCGTATTCGCCTCTTTTTCCATCCGTTTTCCATTTAAAAGTTCCGAAACGGTTACATCCAATTCTCCGGCGATATCCCATAAAAGGGAGAAGTCCGGCATGCTCCGGCCATTTTCCCATCTGGAAACACTGCGGTTGCTGACCCCCAGCCGCTCCGCGAGCTGCTCCTGTGTCAGTTTTTTTTCTTTCCGCAAAAGGGCAATCCACTTTCCGATCCGCTCCTGATCCATTCCAATACCCTCCATATTTCAAGAACCTCTCGCAACGAATTCTTCGTACGCAAAATTCGTTACAAAAACCTTATCACGGCGGCGTCAGAATGAACAGGACACAAAGTGAGAATACCGGATATACAGGTTTTTTATTATTATATCATTCTACAGTATTCAAAATGCCGATAAATACAGGGACATTTGTTTCATTTTCCACAATGGCATATACAAAAGGGCTATTCAAATATACATAATATATCTCCATCTCCGGCGGCTCTGACGCTGCCGCCGCACACCCTTCCACCGTCGCCGCTACCGCTTCCGTTCCAAGTTCCCCTACGGAAATACAAGTTTTGTGAACCACTTTGCTGATATAAATATTTTTGTCAGGAAAAGCCCCCATCCCTCTGAAATCCGCCTTTTGCCAGTCAAAGGCATCGCTCATGCCGAGATCTGACAGAATGCCGCCCAGATCCGCTTCATATTCCGCCTCAAATTTTGGCAGACTGGTTTCCACGACCACTTCCGTCCTGGCTTCCGAAAGCAGCTTCCGAAAATGCTCCCCGTCTATAGACTCCATATATTCTTCCGGGCTCATTCCTTCCTTTGGCTTTATCGCGACGAAGCAGAAGCCTTCCTTATAAGGTTTCACAAAACCAACCGCATTCTCATCTTCAATATATGTGCTTTCCGTCTTACACATATAAAAAACTTTTTCTTTTTCTCCCCCGGCATTGGTAAAGCTCCCTTCATTTACCTCATATTCCTTATAGGCCCACATCCACTCCGCATCAAAAACAACGGTATTGACAAGGTACATCACCGCGTCTTCCCCGATCTCATCCAGAATATTCGTTACCTTTCCCCCTGTTTTTTCCTCCGCCCATGCGTTTATGTTTCCCAGCGCTTCCTCGCGGAAGGGGATCTGATAAATATCCGCATCATAATAAAAAGCATTTTTTTCCAAAAAATCTTTTTCCAATACAAGCTGCTCATCATCCCGGAACCACATGGAATTAGCTACGTTCAGCCTGGTTTCTTCCATATTCGAAAATCCATTCGTCCACGCTTTCAGGTTCCTGTTCCACCCATCCACATCCTGGTTTTTCCCAAAAACGGAAAGCATCTGATCCAGCGTATCCCCCCCAGCGCCATTCGCAGTTATCGCCATGGCTGTCATGACCGATAGCGGGGATACCATCACATTATCTCCATCTTTTCCCTTCCTATCCCCCTTCAGCAGTTCGATGGCGAAATCCGCCGCATCCGCATAAAAGATTTCTTCCGGCTCTTCTGCTATTTCCTCTTCCCGGTTATCCTGCTCTCCCATTCTTTCCTCCCTCATTTCGCGCATCAAGTCTTCCGCCATACTTTCGCTTCGCGCCTCTTCCTCTCCCGCCGTCTTTTTTCCGCACCCGCAGCACAACAGGCAAAAAACTGCCACCCAAAGAACCGCCCTTCCTTTCATATGCCTTTCTCCTTTCTTCCGATTCGGGAATTCCTTCCGCCCCGCCTCCGTTTATCTTCTTCTATCCGCCTTTTTATACTCCTGGATTCTCTCTTCAATCGATGTATAATCCCGCTCAAACAATTCTTCACAAAGCTGGGCCTGCAAGACGCTCTCCGGCACTTTTTCCAATATTTTGCCCGCCACGAACATCTTGCTCTTTTCTTTATATTTGGGAAGTCCGTTCAGTTCCTGTATATGGGCCAGCTCCGGCCTCCATAAAATACTTATCTTTTTCTTCCAGTTCACTCCCGGGTTCCTGCAAGGCTTGCGCAGGACATAGAAATCCACGCCGCTTTCCGTCCGCTCTGCCGTGATGATCCCCCACCATCCCGGCACATGTTCCTCCACATGCAGACCGTGGCTGGCCCCGACCGCCACATAATTATAATCATAATAAATATTATAATCTTTGATCTGTCGTTCCAGCCTCGCGTATGTATCCGCATCGCTTTTGATCTCAATGCCATATAATGCGTCAGGCGTCACCATAACAACGTCAGCCCTGGATTTCCCCATCGTTTTCTCTTCCAATATCCTGACCTTCCCGTAGGTTTCTTCCAGAAAATCGAATAAAGGTTCCCTGATATCCTTGTCACGCAATCCATGTTTCATCTGTTTTCCTTTGCCATAAGCCCCAACATACTTTTTACCCGCCCAATTCCATCAGGATTTCCCGCATCCTTACCCGCATGAAAAATATGGCCGTCTTGTTTTTTTCTATTATACAACATTTATCCGGCACACAAAACAGTCTTATGACAAATTCCCATCATTCATTTCAACTGGCAATCCGCCGCAGAACAGTGCAATCGCCAGCACCACTACTCCTGCCGCCGCCAGTATGAGATAAACGGCATGGCCCAACCTGTCAAAAAGGATACCGTAAACAGCATGACCCAGCGGCTGGGCGCACATGGAAATTGCCACCGCATAGGACATCACCTTGCCGATCAGATGATTCGGCGTTTTTTGCTGGATATAAGACAGGGCGAAAACAGAAAAAACGGACGCAGAAATCTGAATGCCGCAAAATCCGGTCAGATTCACCGCATATCTTGCCATGTTTCCGAATGGGAGCAGAAATGCCGCCCCGGATAGAAGAAAACACAAGCCAACCGGAGCAATCCCCCCGCCGAACCTGTTTCCCCCCTGTTTTCCTGCCAATACGCCAGCCATGATACCGCCGAGGATCGCCGCCAATCCCATAAAGCTTTCCGCAATGCCATACATGCCGGCGCTCATTCCAAGAATATTGCGGACAATAAAGGGCAGTCCCACGATGACTGCTCCTGAAACAAGAAAATTCATCGCCGTTGCCAGAAGAAGCATTTTTAAAATATCCGGCTGCTTCTTACCGATAAACCGCATGCTCTCTTTAAAATCCTCCCGCACGATCGTTCCTATCTTTTCTTTTTTCTCCGGTCCGTGATACTCCAGCCTGATAAAACATTCCAATCCCGCAGTCAGGAAAAAGCAAAGCGTCGTCAAAAACATGACCGGCCCGATCCCGACCGCCGTATACAAAGCGCTTCCGAGAACAGGCGCGGTCAAAGATGCAACAGCGGCCACCTGGTTTACCGCGGCATTCCCCTTTATAATATTATCCCCCGTCTGCATCTGCGGAACACATGCCTGTACCGTAGGCGACTCAAATGCGCCCAGAACCGACAGCACTACAAGCAATGTCCCGACGGCCGCAACATCCATATGATATACAGCGGCGCTGCGGAACAGCAAAGCGGCAGCCAGAACGGAGATCCCGGACAGCAAATCCAGCGCTACCATGATATTCCTCCGATTGGCTCTGTCCGCGAGAATGCCCCCCAGTGGAGCCAGCACAATAGCCGGAACGGTCGCCAACGCCAAAATGCCCGCAAAAACTGCGGCGGAACCCGTTACCTCCAGCACATACATGGAAAGGGCGAATTTCAGTATAAAATTCCCGAACAAAGAACTGACCTGCCCCAAAATAAGCATCATAAAATTTCTGGAAAACAATTTTTCTTTCATTTACTCTCTCCTTTTCATACATTCCGAACGAATGTATATTCTTAAAAAATAACCACCGGATCCATCGTATTTCCGGTGGCTTTAGTTCTTACTCCGTTTTTTCTGCCAAATAGCCTTCTTTCACCACATTGACAATTTTATTTATAACCTCTTCGTCAAATAATGGCAATCCTGCGGCATGATACATCTCGCTTACGAGTTCGAGTTTGCGCTTTATTTCTCCGCCGTTCGCCGGATAAATGGAAGGCATGATCCATATGTCCAGCAGAGGAAGCAGCTCCGCTAATTCCTTCGCATATTGGGTTGTGATGGAACCGTCCCTGTTCCCCTCCTCGATCAATTCCTGAAAAATAGGGCTGAGGACGCGGCGGTTCGTCTCTATCGTTCCTGCCAGGATACGGGGATTTTTCATAATAGGAATCGCCTGTCTCGTTATCTCTACCCGTTCCCGATCAGACAAGTTCAGCAGCATAGCCGTCCTCATTTTCTGAAGTCCGTTCAAATCTTTGCGGTTTCTGATCTCTTCGAAAGGATTATGGTCAAAAAACATCTTATCCCCCAAAGCGTCCATAATATCCTCTTTGGACTTAAAATGATGGTAAACCGCTCCTTTGGTCAGTCCGTTCATCTCATCCACAATATCCTGGATGGTTGTATTATCATACCCTTTCTCCAAAAACAACTTTTGAGCCGCCCGCAGTATCTTTTCTACCGTTATCTCGGGATACTTATTCCGCGCCATATTCGATCCTTCTTCCTTTTTCTTTTCATTCGTTCGGTATGTATCATATGATATCACCGAAATTGGGATATGTCAATCTCCTCTTTTCATTACCGTAGTGTCTTTATGTGAACACTATTACTATAATAATTTTCCATTGATAATTGAGGTAAAGATTCTTAAGTTTGTGTGTTCAGAAATGGAAGAAAAAATGATCCGATACGACCGATTATGGGAAACCATGAAAGAAAAAGACATTACTCAATACGATTTGTATACGTATCACAATATCAATCGCTCCCAAATTAACCGGCTTAGACATAACAAAAATGTAGAAGTGAATACGATTGACCGGCTTTGTAATATTCTCCACTGCCGGGTAGAGGATATCATGGTACACTTCGACGATGATAACCTCTTTTGACAGATTTCCGCTGGCAGTGACGGGAAGCCGCACATATCTTATCGTGCGGCTTCCCTTTTTTTATCCGGTTCACAACAATAATATGTAAGTTGTGTTTATACTATAACACATTCAGCGGCGTATGGCAAGAGTAATTTTTTCCGCTGCCTGTAAAAGATTCTCCGCTGTCCATAGAGGACGTACCATCCCCTGGCCCGCCCGGTTCGTATCATCTCCGCCAAGCCATATCCCCTGTACGCCGTATTCATAACATATCGACAAGTCTCTCAGCCTGTCGCCGACCGCAAAGCTTTGTTCCATATCCAGATCCCATTCTTTCTGCGCCTTCCGGAACATGCCCGTCCCCGGCTTTCTGCACTCGCATTCCACCGCATACCGCTCTATTCTCCCCTGGGGGTAATGGGGACAAAAATAAGTCTTTGCCACCCGTACTCCTTTTTGGGCGAGATCCCGGAGCATCCATTGGTTCAACTTGTCAAAGTCCTCTTCACTATAATATCCTCTGGCGATTCCCGACTGATTCGTCACAATAATAAGAAGATAACCAAGCTCTTCCAATATCCGCAGCGCTTCCACCGCCCCTTCCGTATAGACAAAATCTTCCCTGCGGTAAAGATATCCGTGATCCACATTGATAGTACCGTCTCTGTCAAGAAAAACTGCTTTTTTCATTCAGTCTTTTTTTCACCTCCCGCCATTCCGGCATATACTGATCCATAATTGCCGTAAATTCCTTTCCATGATTCCCTATTTTCGTATGGGCCAATTCATGCAAAACCACATATTCCAAACATTCCAACGGCTTTTCTGCCAGCTGCACATTGAACCAAAGCCGCTTCTTCACCGTATTGCACGTTCCCCAGCGGGTTTTCATATATTTCGTATGCCAGGAATTGCAATGCAGTCCCGTTCTGGCTTCCCATACCGGGACAAGCCGCGCCGCCTCCGCCTTAAGCATAGCCCGGTACTGTTCTCTGATATACGCTTCCCTCTGTTCCTTCGTGCTTCCTCTCCGCATATACAACAATACATTGTTTCCGCAGAGAACAAAAGCATTTTTCCTTTCTTCCTCATGCAGAACAAGCGTATACTTTTTCCCCCAGATATAGAGGCTCTCTCCTGACCGGTAATGCTTCTCTTCAACCGGCGGCCGCTGTTCCATCCGCTTTTTCTGCCTGACGATCCATTCCATTTTTTCTCTTACGAACGCCTCCATCATCTGGTCGGACACTCCGTAAGGCGCCGAAATTACTACTTTTCCATCCGGCGGCCGGACAGACAGATATAAATTTTTAATTTTCTTTTTCCGGACTTCTATGCGAATTCCCGAAACATAAATTTCTTTTCTTACTCCCGGCATCCGTTTCCCTCTTTCCGATATTTGTTCCATGCTAGAGTGACAATTGATTCTAAAGGGAAAAAGCTTCTATCAAAAGATCACAGGCATTTACTCCCAGTGCAGTGCTGACTATGATGCAAACAGCCCCATTACGAAAGAGTTTTTTGCAACAGTACAAAATAAACTCCATCACGCTGTCACCCACCACACAGCGGCTGAAATTGTTTATGGACGAGCGGTGTATCTGGACTATGCCGAGAGACAGGCACGACGGGGAAACATTATGTATATGCAGGACTGATCGTCTGGATGCATTTCTCAAATAGCTCTTCTCCCACAAAGATCCTCCACCCCAGGCCAATTTATGGCAATTACTTCTTCTGTAATCCCCCCTGCTCTTTCTCTACAATTTTTTGATCCGATCTACCGCCGCTACCGTATTTTCATAGCTTCCGAACGCGGTCAGCCGGAAATAAGTTTCTCCGCTTGGCCCAAACCCTGATCCCGGCGTCCCCACTACATTTGCATTTTCCAGCAGATAATCAAAAAATTCCCAGCTCGTCATTCCATTCGGCGCTTTCAGCCAGATATACGGGGCATTTATGCCGCCGGAAACCGTATATCCCGCTTCCTTCAATCCTTCCAGAATATACTTCGCATTGTTCATATAATAAGCCACCTGTTCCCTGATCTGTGTCTGCCCTGCCCTGGAATATACCGCCTCGCCGGCGCGCTGCACGATATAAGGCGCTCCGTTATATTTGGTTCCATGCCTTCTCGCCCAAAGGGAATGGAGCGAGACATCCCCGCACTTCAGTTCTTTCGGAATCACCGTAAACCCAAGGCGCACCCCCGTAAAACCGGCATTCTTGGAAAAAGAACGGAGTTCGATCGCGCACGTTCTCGCCCCCTCGCATTCATAAATCGTATGGGGCACACCTTCCTGGGAAATATAAGCCTCATAAGCAGCGTCATAGATGATCGCAGCCCCCGTCCGATTGGCATAATCCACCCACTCCTGCAGCCGTTCCTTCGTCACGGCAGCCCCGGTAGGATTATTCGGGAAACAAAGATAAATAATATCCGGCGTTTCCTCTGGCAGTTCGGGAACAAAATCATTTTCCTCCAGGCACGGCATATAAATCACGTTGCTCCACGTCCCTTTCCGCGCATCATAGGTTCCGGCCCTTCCCGCCATTACATTCGTATCCACATATACCGGATACACCGGGTCGCAGACCGCAATCCGGTTGTCCACACTGAAAATCTCCTGAATATTCCCGGAATCGCATTTTGCTCCGTCGGAAATAAAAATCTCGTCCGCTTCTATATCGCATCCACGAGCCTTATAATCGTTCTCCGCAATCGCGTTCCTCAAAAATTCATAACCAAGATCGGGTGCATATCCCCGAAAAGTTTCCGCTTTTCCCATCTCGTCTACCGCCCCGTGAAAGGCATCTATAATCGCCGGCGCGATCGGCAGGGTCACGTCTCCGATTCCAAGGCGGATCACCTTCTTATCGGGATTCGCTTTGGAATAAGCGTTTACCTTTTTAGCGATTGTAGAAAATAAGTAACTTCCGGGCAGCTTTAAGTAATTGTCGTTCACCTGAAACATAACTTTTCCTCCTCCCATTCCTCACATTACAGTTCCAGTTCTACCGTTCCTTCAAAAACAGTGACCGCCGGCCCTGTCATATAAACCGTATTTTCTTCCCTATCCCAGCGGATGCGAAGTTCCCCGCCTAATAATTTCACAGTCACTTCTTCCTCCGTCAAACCGTTTAATACGCAGGCCACCGCCGTTGCACAGGCTCCTGTCCCGCAAGCCAGCGTTTCTCCCGATCCTCTTTCCCACACTCTCATCTGAACCGTATGCCTGTCGATCACTTTTACAAATTCCGTATTCGTCCTTTTCGGGAACCGTATATGGTTTTCAAAATAAGGGCCGGTCTTTTCTATGGCAAAACCGTCCAAGTCTTCCCCTTCCTGCATAAAAATAACCGCATGAGGATTGCCCATCGATACGCAGGTCATCTCATACTCTTTCCCGTCCACTTCGATTTTCTCCGCAATCGCTTCCTCCTGTGCGGAAATGACAGGAACTTCCTCCGCTCTCAGAACAGGCGCTCCCATATTGACCTTAATGCTTACGGCCTTTCCGTCTTCCACCGTAAGATCGAGATGCTTCACCTGTCCGCAGCTTACGATACGGATCGATTTCTCTTCCGTAAGTCCTTTATCATACACGTATTTTGCCACGCTCCGAATCCCGTTCCCGCACATCTCCGCCCTGGAGCCGTCCGCATTGTACATCTCCATTTCGAAATCTGCCGTTCCGTCCTCATCGCTGCGCATCCATTCGCCCGGTTTCACTCCCATACCTTCATCCGTTCCCGAAGTTGTATGTAGCCCCTCTTTTCCAAGGGGATGAATAAAAATAACACCATCCCCCCCAATCCCAAAATGCCTGTCGCTCAACTTCCGTACCAGTTCCGGCTTCTCGCCCTGCGCTATCGGCACATCGGCACCGTTTATATAAACATAATCATTCCCGCATCCCTGCATTTTTGTAAATTCTATCTTCATATTATCCATCTATCCTTTCTTTTCCCCCATTATAATTTACTCATATTTCCTTGTCAATTCACCTTATCAGTTCGATAGCGTAAGTTTATTGTAGGAATAGGATAGACAGAATAGTCCCTTGATCTGGTCAGACTGATTGACCTTCTTTACTATACCTGTTCTTTTCTCTTCCTACAAGCC